>Ga0207661_10001479_pt1 | contig 15896 bp, 16 predicted proteins | sample KBSC713LmetaG_FD_184337 | JGI IMG/M metagenome (GOLD analysis project Ga0207661, IMG submission 184337) | Corn rhizosphere microbial communities from Kellogg Biological Station, Michigan, USA - KBS C7.1-3L metaG (SPAdes) (version 2) | ecosystem: Host-associated > Plants > Roots > Rhizosphere ...
TCGCGCCCAGCACCTCGAGACCGAACCCCGCTCTGTAAGCCGCACGCGCTGGTGGATCGCCGCGCTGATCGGTGCAGCGGGGCTGGTGGTTGCTCTCGCGATAGTCGCCGCAGTTACAGCTGGCGGTGCTCCGGATCCGACGCTGGCTCGCGGGTCGACTGCCCGCGTCGTCGACATCGCGGTGCTGGTCTTTCGTGAAGGACTCGAGTCGATCCTGGTGCTCACCGCGATCACGGCCAGCATGACGTCGCGAGCAAGCACATATCGGAAGCCCATCGCGCTCGGCGCGACGATGGGTGGAGCGGCGACACTGGCGTCATGGCTCATCGCCGTTCGCGTCATCGACAGCCTCGCCGAGAATATCTCGGCGCTTCAAATCCAGGCAGCGACCGGGTTGCTCGCGATCATCGTGCTGCTCGTCGTGATGAATTGGTTCTTCCATCGCGTCTACTGGACCGGATGGATCGGTATGCATACGCGGCGAAAGCAGAAGCTTCTCGCCGGGGCAGCGCGTCAAACGATCACTCCGGAGCGCGTCGTCCTCGGTCTCGCGCTCCTTGGCTTCACCTCGGTGTACCGCGAAGGATTCGAGATCGTGCTCTTCCTGCAGAGCTACCGGCTCGCGCTCGGCACGGCAGCGGTGCTCCGTGGTGTTTCGATCGGACTTGTTTTCACTGCGGGGGTCGCGGTGCTGACATTCGTTGCCAACCGACGCCTCCCGTATAAGCGAATGCTCGTCATCACCGGCATCATGCTCGGCGCGGTCTTGTTGGTGATGGTCGGCGAGCAAGCGCAGGAGATGCAGCTGGCGCACTGGCTGACCACGACGAAGATCTCCGCCCTCGAGCATTTGATTCCGGATTGGGCTGGGCTCTGGTTCGCGGTGTTCCCGACCGTCGAGACGCTTACCTGTCAGGCGATCGCAGCCGTGCTCGTTCTCGGGTCGTACGGACTCGCGCGACGCGCGCGGACGTCAGGCAACGCTGCCGACGCAGTCTAGCAAGCGTAGCATTTTGTAATAGCCGCGAACAGCGGGCCAGCGGCGTCAGAGTGCCTCGTTAGCCGCACTGTAGCATTATCGAAGCGACCAGCGATGTCCGGCATTTAGATCGAATGTGAGTCGACCGATCATCACCGGGTCGTCGTGCCCGCTCGCGGCGAGTGCCTGCAGCAGGCGGCCCGCGGTCGTTGGCTTTGTGGTTCTCCAATGTTGCTCGTCGGCCAATTCAGTCATGATGTACTCGCCGTGAGGAAATAACGAAGGGGAGTCGACGTCGAGGCCAATCATAGTGCCGCGAAGAAGTCCTCGATGGCGACCGTGATCACGTCACTAGCGTCGCTGAAGTCCCGCCAGCCCGACGCGTACGGCATCGCACGATTTGAATTCTGTAATGAGCTGCAGCTCGGCTTTATCGGGGAGGGAGGGCCTCCCACCGGGAGTAGAACAGCTGGCTCAGGGAAAGCCCATGTCGAAATCCCGAGATGTGCGACAGTTTCCTAACTGGCTCTTTGGTTCCTTTCGAAGTCGCGTGAGCAACCGCCTATTCCCAGCCTATGATTCGAGTTCTGATCGCCGATGACCACGCCGTAGTCCGAGACGGACTTCGCGCGCTCATCAGTGCGCAACCGGGGCTCGTCGTCGTTGGCGAAGCCGCCAGTGGCGTCGAGGCGTGGCAGCGCGCTTGCGAGCTGCTTCCGGATGTCGTCGTGCTCGACGTATCGATGCCGGGAGTTGGCGGCCTCGAAACGACGAAGCGGATCGCGACTGACTGCCCAACCGTGAAGGTGCTCGCTCTGACCATGCACGAAGAGCGAGGCTACGTCTCGCACATGCTTCGAGCGGGAGCAGCAGGCTATGCGCTCAAGCGATCTGCGTCGTCGGAGCTGGTGAATGCGATTCGCGGCGTGCACTCGGGCGAGCGCTACGTGGACCCTGCGCTCGCTGGATCGTTGCTCGCGGACTACGCGGGGAGAAGCCGGCGTACGAGCGATCCAGGCAGAGCGCTGCGCGCCGCCGATCTCACTCCACGCGAGACCGAAGTGCTTCGCCTCCTTGCCCTCGGCCACAGCAACAAAGAGATCGCGGCGACGTTATCGATCAGCGTGAAAACCGTCGAAACGCATCGCGCGAGCGGAATGGCGCGACTCGGCGTCAGCAACCGGGCCGCGCTCGTTCGATTTGCGATGGCAGAAGGCTGGCTGCAGGACGGCTGAGCCGTCGCGACTAGTCTTTGTTCCTGACCGTCACGTACGTATTGCTCTGACGCAACGCCCGCGACGCACGGTCAATCTGATAGCTAGACGTGCTAGACATTGGTTTACTGGTTACACATTTGCGTGAAGGGTATTTGTTGCCTCGCTGCTACGCCCCTCTCAGACAAGGACCACGTGGACAGGGCCACACTCGAGCACGGCGACGTCGTCGCGCTCAGAAGCGCACTGGCGAGTCTCCCGCCGACGGCCTACGGCGCCGATCAACAATCCCTCGGCTCACTCCACGAAAGGCTGTGTGCCGTGGTGGACCTGTTGAAAGCCGAAGGACTGCCGCCGGAGCGAGTGCTGCTCGCCATCAAGGGCATCGCCTACGAAGCAAAGATGGGCGCGTCCGCCGCCATCCTCGTCGAGCGAATGGTGACGTGGTGCTTGGAGCAATACTTCAAGGCCAGTTAACGCTCTCGAACCTTCATCCCCGACATCAGCACTTTGGTCGACGACAGCGTGCCGTCTGCACCTCTCGTTGCAATGACGACGACCTGATCTCCGGCGGCAAGCTTCTGCTGCGACGCGACTATTTCGGTCACAGTCACGTTTGGCGGGACGGTGACCGTCTTCGAGCCACCCGCGTACTGCACCACAATCGTCTGACCCGCAGCACTGCTCACATTCCCGTTCGACATCGTCGAGCCGGACGCGCTGCCGTTTGTCATGGTACTGCCGTTGGTCATCGTGCTTCCTGACGCGCCGGATCCTTGTCCCATCGGGCGACTTCCTTCGCCCAGTCCGCGGAGCGCTTCGGGGAAGACGTGAATTTCCGTCGCCTTTTCGGTTCCATCGGGCTGCTTGACGGTCGTCACGCCGATGAACGAATTCGGCGTCACCCTGGCGAGCGACGACCGCTGGCGAGTATAGATCTCGACCGGCTGCGCGAGCTGAACGTGAACGCTGCCGCTGTCGCTTTGTACCGCGAGGTCGTTCCCAGTAACGGCGGTCACCGTTCCGCGAACCATCGTCTGCGCGTTGGCATCAGGAGTCGCCGGTGCGGGTGCCGAAGCGACAGAGCCTGCAGCCGATACCGTGTCTACCTTAGCCCGCTGCGCCCCATCACAAGCGGCCAGAGCCAACAAAGAAACGCCAAGTCCCGACAGCACGATTCTCGTGCCGAGAACGCTATCTCGCATCGGACCACTCGAAGTTGAAGACGAGGGGTCGAGTGTGCAGAAGGCGTGCTCAGTCTGGAGGCGTGGGAACGGCGGAACATCGCAACATCGGAACTTCGGAACGGCGGAACCGCATTTCACGCGGAGTCGCGGAGAACGTGGAGAACAGCGGGATTAAAAGTTCTTGAAACAGGAGCTCGCCAATGTGTTCGTTCCTGCATCGACGCACACCAGGCGGACGGACGGCTTGCTAACGCCCACTTGACGGCTGACGTGTTACAGGTGCGCCTCGGCGTGCTCTCTGCGGCAGAAAATGGCGTTCCGCCTCTTCAGAGTTCCTCTACTTGGTCTTCCTGAATCGCGGATCACTCTGCAGCGGTTGGACTGCCAGTCGATCTGCGATTCTCGCTGCGATGCACTCACCCAGCTTGCGGCCCTCGACGTTGCCTGAGGGAAAGTGAATTCCCCCGTAAATCCGTGACATGCCTGCCTCGACCGCCGCGGCGTTAAACGAGTCGAATTGCCGTGCTGGATGGCCCATGGAAACGTTCGTGCTGTCCTCGAACTTTTCCGCGCCCAGAAGTGTCGTGAGCATCCCCGCGGCAGCCGCTGACAATGTCGAGTGACCAGATAAGTATTCTGGAAAGGGCGGCGTCGGGATCGCCGGCTCCCACGTCGCATCCATCGTCAATCGAATGAACGTGCGCGGGCGGATGAGATTCAATCGAAACTTGTACGCCCACGCCGCCACGAATGCGTCGGCGAGCGACGTGCTCGTCACAGCCATGAGCCACGCCGCTTGTGGCGCGGAGAGTTTTTTCTCTTCGATCATCTGGCTGCCGATCGAAAGCCAATGCCCCGCAGGCGTCGCCGTCTCGCCGGGGTTGTCGGCCCAATAGAGCGCTGTCTCTTTCTGATCTGGAGTCAGCGCCTTGCCAATGTCATGGACCTGTTTCGCTTCCTCGTAGAGCGGCGTGCCGGCAGTCTTCGAGTACTGCGGCGGCATCGGCGCGGGACAATCGTTCCATCCCTTGAGCGCGAACGGACGATTGTAGCCCCAGTATGGCTCGGTGACGCCCGCGTTGTTCGCGGCAGGAATCGTTTTCACTGACGGGGGTTTCGGACGATCGAGAATTAGAGATCTCGCATCGGTCCCGCCCGATTTCATTTGATTCGCTGGATTGCTTGGAACAATCAGCTGGCTCGCGCCGGAAATGCTTTGCGCCGCGTACAGCGTCGCGGGGTCATCGTTCACCCACAGTCCGTCGCCGACCGGAGGGACGTACTTTCGTCCTCGCGTGCTATCGAATCCATCGCCGTGCGCCCAGGCGACGATCGCGAGCCCTGTCGCGTGTCCGAGCGCGCTCGATTCGGTCTTTATGCTCGACGAGACCTCTTTCGCGCGAACTGCCTCGACCGAGTCGGAGAGGTGAGCGATCGCCGAGCGAATCGTCGGGAGAGATTCCGACAATAATGAATCGAGAACGACGCGCTCACTCGAGATCGCGACGAGCTCGGGATCGTAAGTCTTGCCGGCCCGAGCCCGCGGAAGGGACTCCAGTCCATTGAATCGCCCGACGATCTGCGGCAGCGTCGAATCGGTTTGCGAGAATCCGGAATAGAGCGCGATTGCGCCGTATGCAAAAAGTCGCGACCCGACCGGTGGCGACGCACGTTCGGCTCTGACGACGCCATACAACATGTGCATCCATTGCGTCACCATCGCCGGCTGCGGTTCCGGCACGCGGTTGCATGCGGCAATCGAAGCCAGACCAGCAATCAGCAAGATGCGACGAAACTGTTTCGACATAGGGACTGAATCGGCCGAAGCGGCGGCGGGGTTCCGCCCGCCGGGAGCGCGGGCGTACGTTAGACCGTTCCTCAGAGTGGAGCGACAGGCGGGATGGTGAAAGCTGCAGCGGGGACCCCGTATCGTCTACGTCTCGAGTTCGCGTCGCGTTCGACGCTGGCGTGGACGCTCCGCATCGGCGCCTTCATGTGCTTCGTCGGCCACGGTGCGTTCGGAATCATCACGAAGCGCGCATGGCTTCCCTACTTTGCCGTCGCGGATATTGGTCCCGATCTCGCCTTTCGATTGATGCCCCTTATCGGCACAGTCGACATCATCGTCGGAACGCTGATGCTCATCAGTCCAATTCCGGCGATCGGCGCCTGGATGACGATGTGGGCGATTTGGACAGCGCTTCTTCGTCCGCTCGCCGGTGAGTCACCGTGGGAAGCGGTGGAACGCGCCGGGAATTACGGCGTTCCGATCGCACTTTTGGTCTTGCTCCAGTCGCGGCGCGGCGTCGGCGGATTTGTGAAGCGTGCGATTCCACGCGAGCTCGACGCGCTCTCGCTCGAACGACTTCGAGTCGCGCTCACGATCGCCGTCGTCTTCGTCCTCGCCGGCCACGGAATGCTCGGCGTCATGGCGAAGCCAGGCCAGGTTGTGAACTATGCGTCCGTGGCCGCGATCGGTCTCGCGCCGGAGGTTACACGCGTCGCCGGTGCGTTCGAGATCGTGCTCGCGGCGATCGTGGTGATCCGGCCGAGCGTCGGACTTCTGCTCTTCGTCGCTGCGTGGAAGCTTGGAACCGAATCGCTCTTCGTAACCGCGGGGGCGCCGGCGTGGGAGATCATCGAGCGCGGCGGGAGTTATGCCGCACCGATCGCGCTCGCCATCGTCACAGCCATTCGCTCGCCGCTATTCGGGAATTCGCACCAGAACCGTGGTGCCGCTACCAACGCTCGACTCGACCTGCGCGGACCCACCCACGAGCGCCGCGCGCTCCTGAATTCCAGCGAGGCCTAGACGGCGCTTCGACGCGAGCGCGAGCTACCGCCGCTTCGACGTCGGATCGCGCTCGCCCACTCGGTGCGAGTCGCTTCCCGGTCGTCGGGTGAACGACGTCCAACCACCCGAACCCTTCTGCCTCCGACCACGACTGACCGGTGTACGCATACCACTGGTCCTTGAACCAAAGCGCGGAGTCATCAGGGCCACTCTGCGACAACAGGTCGGGAACGAGATTGGCGACGGCACGGAATCGTGTTTCGCTCTCTCGCATGGCGCTCTCGGTGCGCTTGAGCGCAGTCACGTCGACGAGCGTGATAACCACGCCTTCAATGCGATCATCCATCGTGCGATATGGAGTCACACGCACGACATACCAAACGCGCGCTGTCGCGGAAGGACCGCGTTTGCAGGGCGAAGCTACCTCTGAATCTGCTGCATAGTACGGCGCTTCGCCTGAGCGTGAGCAGTTCGATTGTTCAGGCGAACCATAGGCGCAACGGTCTCGGTACGACTCTGGCCACTCGGTCCGGCCTCCGAGACAAATACAAAACACCCTCGATCCAATGACCGAGAAACAAGCGCGTTCACCATCCGAGGCACCGGAATCAGAGACCGAAAGCGGTAAGCCGAAATCGGTGGAAAAACCGGAGGCGGGGACGCGTCTGTCCGCCGCGGAGATTCATGACAATGTGCGCGGCCCGGCAGAAGAGGAGCTGGAGCGTCCGGCTAGCGCACTTCTCTGGTCCGCGCTGGCGTCCGGGCTCACCGTTGGCTTCAGTCTGGTTGCAGGCGCGTATGCGGAGACCATCGCACCGCCGCGCCTTGCCGAGTTTTTCGCCGGCCTCGCATATCCGCTCGGCTTTGTTTTCGTCGTCTTCGCGCGGAGTGAGCTCTTCACGGAGAACACGCTCGAGCCGATCATCCCGCTTCTCCACAACCGCGATCTCAAGACGCTTCGTCAGACGTTACGGCTTTGGAGTTTGCTCATCACCGGCAACTTGATCGGCGCGGCGGTGTGCGCCTGGGGGATTCGGAACGCCCCATTGTTCGGCCATCCGGGCATCCCGGAGAAGATGCGAGCAATCGCAGAGTTGTCGACGTCGGACGGATTCGCGTTGACGCTGCTACGCGGCGTCATGGCAGGGTGGTTGATCGCGCTCATGACATGGTTGCTCGCGTCGACCCAAGACTCGACGAGCCATCTCGTGTTGATCTGGCTGTCGACTGCGCCAATCTCGTGGTTTGGTTTTCGTCACTCGATCGTCGGAACGGTCGAAGCGTTCTACCGCGTGTTCGATGTCGGAACGCTCCGCGTATTGAACGGCTTGAGCGCGCCACGAATCCGCGGCGCGCTCCGGAGATAAGTCGTCAGCAGCCAGTCACCACGAAGGCTCGGCGTGCCGTCGATCCTGTCGCCGCCGGTCCAAGAACCACGGTGCTGTTCTGACCTGCGGTGAGTGTTACATTGCCAGTGCTCGCGAGACTCGTCGTACCGGTTCCGGTGTTGAACGAGAAAGTCGAGCTCCCCGATGGTGTGCTGAAGAAAGCACCGCTGTTTCCGAACGCCGTACTCGCGCCGCCATTCAGTACGCCGTTCGTCCCGTTGAGCACGATGTTCCCTGAACCCGAGGCACCGTTGAAGACTCGAACGCCGGCCTGACCCGTCGTCGCCGTGAATGTGTTGTCGAGCGTCGCGAATTGAGTATTTCCTGATGCATCCGTGTACGCGATTATCGTGTAGTTGCCGTTGTTCGCGAAGTTTGGCGTGAACCCTGAAATTGCAGCGCTCGTTCCAGAGTTTGTGAATGTCAGACTCGGACTCGACGTGTTGACCGTCATGCAACTCGAGCTGCTACCGAAGCCGAGCGCAGAGTTTCCCGTTGCGACCGTTCCGTTGTTCGCCACACTGATGTTCGTATTTCCCGTCGCGTTGACGAAGCGGACCGTGGCCGTGCTGTTCGTCGTGCCAGTCACGTTGTTGTTATCATCGCCGCACGCGGCAACAACCACAACGGACGCGAGCGCGCAGAGCGCGAGTGAGCGGTACAGCATCCTCCAACCTCCCCCATCAAAAGAGACTACATCCGCCGACGTCGTATGGCTGGATGGCGCCGAGCGATTTCGGCGCTGAATCGGATTGTGGGGAACAGCAAGTCGCGCTCCGCGAACGAGGGATCGAATCGAAGTCAGTCCGGGCGAACCGATCGGAAGTATTCCCGAATGGACAGCGGGACCGTGGCTCTACCAGCGCTTGAGCTGAACGAGCTGGACGAGATTTCCGCACGTGTCGTTCAGCATCGCGATCGTCGAGCCAGTGACGTCGGTCGGGGGCATCGTGAACTCGCCGCCCTTCCCTTTGATGCGCTCGTAGTCGCCCTTCACGTCGTCAGTATAGAACATGATGGCCGGCTGTCCCTTCTGAAATCGCGCCTGCTGATAGGCGGCGCCCGCGGGATCGTCGGCGAGCGCGAGCTGGAGCTCCGTTCCATCCGGCTCTTCCGCGGACGCAACGGTCAGCCAGCGATACGAACCCTGGCTGAAATCCGCCTTCTTCACGAAGCCGAGAACGTCGGTGTAGAAGCCGAGCGCTTTGTCGGTATTGTCGACCCAGATGTTCGTAAGCTTGATCTTCATCGTGATGCTCCAGTGGTATGAGTGTTTTTGAATAGAGCGGTTGTCAGGGCTGCTGAAGCGACGCGAGGTAGTCATCGAGTCGCGGGTGATTCGCCTCGGTTCCGACCTTCGCGTACGGCAACCCTTGGTCGCGCGACTCCTTGCTCGCGAACAGCGTCGTGACGGTGACTGTCGTTCGGCCATTCTCCTCGCTGAACGTCGTCGTGCTCGTGTTCTCTTCGTCGTTGAACCTCGAAGCGAGAACGAGGCGCTTCGGCGGATCGACTTCCCGATATACGCCGGTCGCGCCAAACTCCCGGCCGGTCGGATTGCGCCAGACGTAGTGCCACGTGCCGCCAGGCCGTAGATCGATCTCGCAGACGGGCATCGTGAATCCCTCGGGACCCGTCTGCCACTTCGGAAGATGTTTCGGATCGGTGAACACGCTCCACACGAGCGACCGGGGCGCGTCGAACGTTCGCGTGATCACGAGCTCGCGATCGCTCGGCGTCGAGTAGATCGTTTCGTTGCGCGCGGCGGCGCTACTTCTTGGTGTCATTGTCCTGTTCCTCCGCCATCAGATTCTTGAGGTAGTCGTCGAGGCGCTCGTGGCTCGCGTCCCAGAACTCGCGATAACCTTCCGCCCAGTCTGCGACGCGCTTGATCGGCTCGGCGAGGAGTCGGCACGGTCTCCATTGCGCATCGCGGCCGCGAGCGACGAGGCCGGCGCGCTCGAGAACCTTGAGATGCTTCGAGACCGCGGGACCGCTCATGGCGAACGGTTTGGCGAGGTCGCCGACGGTGCATTCCCCAGTCGCGAGACGGGCGAGGATCGCGCGCCGAGTGGGATCGGCGAGCGCAGCGAAAGTGAGAGAAAGGGGGTCAGTAGGCACTGTGTATAACCGATTGGTTATCTAACTGTTGGGTTATATACATCATAGAGAACCGGTAGTCAAGAGTCCCCATCGCTCGCGGCTGATCGACTACGACCGTGACCCACCGTTCGAACCATCTTCTCCTTTTGGTTATCTAAAAGGCCATGCCCTCCCATTCTCGTCTCGGTCCGCGCGCTGAAGTCCTCCGGGGGACCCTCGAGATGCTCGCTCTCAAACTCTTGAATGAAGAGCCCGCGCACGGATGGGGACTCTCACTCAGGCTGCGAGAGATCTCCCGCGACGTTTTCGACGTCAATCAAGGCTCTCTCTATCCCGCGCTCCAAGCGATGCTGCGACGCGGATGGATTCGCGCCGAATGGCGAGCGAGCGAGAACAATCGGCGCGCCCGATACTACAGCGTCACGGCCGAAGGGCAAAAACAACTCGACGCCGAGATCGCGGAATGGAACCGTGCATCGGCTGCGGTCAATCGCGTGCTTCGCCACGCCTATCTCGGAGCTTGATCATGGCCTGGTATCACGAGGTCGCATCGTCTCTCGGCGCCGTATTCCGCCGTCGCTCGCAAGACCGCGACCTGCAAGAGGAAGTTCAGTTCCACCTCGAGATGGAAGCGAAGCGACGCGTCGATTCTGGCATGACGCCGACACAGGCACGCGCGACTGCTCGTCGCGATTTCGGGGGCGTCGAACGACACAAGGACGACACACGAGACGAACGCGGTGCGGGCGGATTCTTCGACGCGTGGAGCGACGTGCGATTCGCGGTGAGATCACTCGCACATCGGCCAGGGCTCACGCTCGCGGCGACGCTGACGCTCGCGCTCGGAATCGGCGCAACGAGCACGGTGTTCAGCGTCGTGAAGCATGTGCTGCTCACTCCCCTTCCATATGATCGGCCGGAGGGAGTCGTCGCGGTATGGAGCGCCTGGAAAGGCTTCGACCGCACCTGGCTTTCATACGATGAGTGGGAAGGATGGAAGGCGCGCGTCGCGGCCTTCTCGGATATCGCGCTCTATACTGACGGTGCCGCCACGATCGATGGGGATTCTCCCCAGCGCGTCGCCGCTGCGAACGTCCAGGCGAATCTCTTCTCCGTCCTCGGCGTCCGAGCCGAGCGTGGTCGCACGTTCACGCCCGATGAAGACCGACCGGGCGGGCCAACTGTCGCGCTCCTATCGCACGAGTTGTGGGAACGACGTTTCGGCAGCGATCCCGCCGTCATCGGACAGAAGATTCAAGTGTCCGGCAACTCGACGCTCATCGTCGGCGTGCTACCCGCAGATTTCAAACTTCCGATCGACTACTCGTCGGGTCGTCGAACGGACCTCTACGCACCGATGCAGCTGGACGCGACACGCGCCGGTGCCGTGCCTGGGCCCGCATTTCCTCGAGGTGGAGCGAGCCATGGATTCTATTCCGTCGCACGACTAGCGCCTGGCGCGACTGCGGCAACGGCGAACGCCCAGCTGCGCACGCTCGTGGCGGAGCTCGAGAAGTTCGGGTACATGGCGAACCGGAGCTTCCACGCGTTCACCATTCCTATCGAAGAGCAGATCACCGGGCCTGTGCGTCCAGTTCTGTTGATCGTCTTCGGCGCCGTCGTTCTCGTGCTCCTCATCGCGTGCGCGAACGTCGCGGGATTGCTGCTCGTTCGCGGCGAAGCACGGCGCCGCGAGCTCGCGGTTCGCGTTGCGCTTGGCGCCGGATCGACGCGACTGGCGAGATTGCTCATCACCGAGAGCGGCGTTCTCGCCACACTCGGCGCGGCCGCCGGGGTCGTGTTCGCGACGGTCACCGTTCGGTTGCTCCGGTCGCACGCACCGCCTGGCCTGCCGCGTGTAGCTGAGACATCGATTGACTGGACAGTGCTGGCATTCGCACTGATCACGGCGGTTCTGACCGCGCTCCTCACAGGCATCCTCCCGCTCGTTCATGCGGAGGCGCTCGCGCCGTCGCGTGAACTGCGCGAAGGGGGCCGCGGGTCGACGAGCGGACGGGCGCGCCTTCAATGGCGGCAGGCGCTGGTCGCCGTCGAGATCGCGCTTGCGGTGGTCCTCGTGGCCGGCTCGGGGCTCATGATACGAACGGTTAGAAATCTCTTATCGATCGATCCCGGCTTCAACGCGGACGGCGTCCTGACGATGAGCGTCTCGACGCCCTCCAATTGGTACCCGGACTCGATTCGCGTCGTCGCCTTTTGGAATGACCTACAGCAACGCGCCGCGGCGATCCCCGGGGTCAAACGTGTTGCCGCCGTTCGCTTGCTGCCGCTCGCAACCGAGATGGGTGACTGGGGGCTGACCGTCGAGGGGTATACGCCGCCACCAAACCAGGGGACGCCGGGTGATTGGCAGGTCGTGACGCCGGGCTATTTCGAGACGATGGGCGTCAACGTCAGAAAAGGTCGAACCTTTTCCGCGGGCGACGACATGAGCGGGCCGCTCGCGATGATCGTCAATCGCGCCTTCGTTCAAGAGTACCTCAGCGGCCGAGAGCCGATCGGCGTTCGCGTTCGCATCGGGGCGCGGGACACGACCAAGAAGTACACGATCGTGGGCGTCGCGGAGGACGTGCATCACAACTCTCTCACAGGCAGCGTGAAGCCGATGTTCTACGCCACGCTCGCCCAGTTCGCCGCGGCGCCGGGCAGCACGCGTCGGACGATGAGCCTCGTGGTCAAGACCGACGGAGACCCGAATGCACTCATCGGTCCCGTGCGCGCCGCAGTCCGCTCGGCGGACTCGCGCCTGGCCGTATCAGAAGTCAAATCGATGCGCGAGATCGTCGATGGCGCGATCGGCGGCCAGCGATTCGCGATGCAAACGCTCTCGATCTTCGGCCTCGTCGCGCTGCTTCTCTCAGCGATTGGAATCTTCGGGATCGTGTCGCAGGTCGTCGCGTCGCGATTCCATGAATTCGGGATCCGGGCGGCACTAGGCGCGACGCCTCGCGATCTTCTCGCAATCGGGCTTCAGTCGGGACTGCGCCAGGCCGCAACGGGGCTCGCGATCGGAATCGTCGCCGCGCTGGCGTTGACGCGCGCACTGCACTCGCTCGTTCACGGTGTGTCGACGACCGATCCGCTCACGTTTGTCGCAGTAGTGTCAGTGACCGGTGTTGTCGCCGTACTCGCGAGTCTGCTCCCCGCGGCGCGTGCCGCGCGGATCGATCCCAACACGGCGCTTCGTGTCGACTGATACGAGTCAGCGACGCTGACGCGCTCTTGCACTTCGGTCAGCATCGTCATGGCTCGGAGTCGCAGGCATCGAAGCCCTTGTCAATCCATCGAGGAAGCGCGTAAATCGGACATCAGCAATCGTTCAAGGATCGTGAATCCTCGATTCGTGGAGAGAGCGTCGCTTGACTGATCGGACTACACGCCGCGAGCCACACGTATCGGCGCTCTTCCGGTATCCGCTCAAATCGGCAGCCGGAATCGCCGTCGAAAACGCTCGAACTCGATGACGTCGGAGCTCATCTGGATCGGCGCTGGATGCTCATCGACGAGGCAGGCCGATTCATCTCGCAGCGCGAGGAAACGCGCCTCGCGTTGATTCGAACCGCCCTGGAAGGAGACCGCCTGACCGTTTCCGCGCCAGGCGCTGCGACGTATGTCATTCCCGATCACGACGATAGCGCGCCGCGCGAACGAGTCACGATCTGGGACGACACTGTCGACGCGGTGTCGATCGGCGGAGAAGCCGATGAGTGGTTTTGTGAAGTACTTCGCACGCATTGCAGGCTCGTCTACTTCCCGCTCGATACCATTCGCCTCGCGGAACGCGCATACAATCCGGATGGGCACCGCGTCGGATTTGCGGACGCCTATCCCCTACTCGTCGTCGGCGCGTCGTCGCTCGCGGATCTCAACACGCGGCTCGCGGCGCGGGGGCATGACGCGCTGCCGATGAATCGCTTCCGTCCGAATATCGTGATCGACGGCGCTGAGTCGTATGCCGAAGACTCCTGGCGCCGGATCGCGATCGGCGAGACGAATCCGGTCTCAGTGTCGATCGCGAAACCGTGTGCGCGGTGCGCGATCACGACGACAGACCAAGCAACGGCCGTGCGAGGCAAAGAGCCGCTCGCGACACTCGCGACGTATCGGCGTGGGGCGGACGGCTCGGTCTACTTCGCTCAGAATGCGATACACGATCGCCCCGGGGTGTTGCACGTTGGGGCAGTTGTGAGTGTTCTTGAATAGAGAACCGCCGCGGGAATAGCGATCCCGCTGCGCTCGGGATGACTAGCGCCGCTCCGGGGCCATCCACCACTGCGTCGTCGGGAGCTTCTTCTGGCGCGGCCAGACTTCGTCGAGCGTCGCGGCGTCGTAGAGGCGACCGTTCTTCATGACGAAGTGAACCGTGTTCGTGTTACGGATGTTCTCGAGTGGATTGCGATCGAGGATCTGAAGGTCGGCGAGCTTTCCTGCCTCGAGCGAACCGAGGTCTTTGCCGTGGCCGATCGCCGTCGCGCCGACGAGCGTCGCTGACCGCAGAATCTCGTGTGGCGCCATGCCGCCCATCGCGAAGCCCCACATTTCGAGTTGGTAGCCGATGCCCTGGAGGTTTCCGTGCGAGCCGACCGCGATGCGACCGCCGGCTTTCGCAACCTTCGCTGCTTCTTTAGCGAACTTGGTGAAGCCGTATTCGTCGTCGGGCCTCCATTGCGCGCTGGACGTACGGAGATCGGTGTACCACTGCGGCCAGAAGCGTTTGACCTTCGGCTCATTGCGAATGTCGAATCGCGACGTGAAGTACTCCTGGAGCGTCGGACCACCGTACGACAACGTCAGCACCGGCGAGTTGGTCGTCTGGCTCTGCACCATCAGCTGCACGACATCCTTGTATAGGGGATACGTCGGCAGCGTATGCTCGACGCCGGCGTGGCCATCGAGCATGTGGGTCAGGTTGAGCTGGAAGTCGGCGTCACCCTCGTTGGTCGGCGAGAGCTTCAACTCGTTGTCGGCCTGCACATACCACTGACGGTGGCGCCGGTCGCCGACGGCATACATCTTCACCGTTTCAGTCTTTAGGAAATCAGAATTGCGGCGCAGGACATTCCGCGCGTCGTCGAGCGAGTTGACGTCTTCGTTGCCGAAAAACCCGTGTCCCGTCGAGTACAGCCGCGGTCCGAGCACGTCCCCCCACTCGATCCGGTCGGAGTAGTCGATGACGTCGGAGCTTCCGGTCTGCGGATCGCGCACCGTCGTGATGCCGTACGCGAGGCTCGCATAGTACTGCCAGAGTTCCGTGCGATGCAGACCCCAGCCTGCGCCGTACATGTGCGCGTGCGTGTCGACGTAACCCGGAACGATTGTCTTGCCGCTCATATCGATCGTGCGCGCGCCGCTCGGAATGGTCACGGAACCTTGCTTGCCGACGGCGACGATGCGATTCGAGCGCACGACAATGTCACCCCGATCGATGACCTCGTCACCTTTCATCGTCACGATTCGCGCGCCGCGAAGCGCGACGACGTCGCTTGCGGCCGGCCGATCCTTCGACACCGAAATCTTCACGTCGATGCGCACGGGCTCGACGTTCGCCGCGTCGGCCGTGTTGAACAAGAACATCGCATTGCCGAGCGCGTAGAAGTACGTCTTCGAGTCGGGACTCCAACCAACGAACGACGCGCCAACGCGCGTCAGACGGCGAATCGGAACGGGACCGCTCCCCTGGCCGACAAGGCTGAACGTCGGCGCCGTCCCGCCGGACGTGAGGCCTGCTTCGAACGCATCTGACCCGCCAAGGATGACGATGTGCGAACCATCCGGCGAGAGAACGATGTCGGCGGCTGGTTCCGACGGCGTGTTGTTCCACGGGCGTTCCGTTGCACGGGCGATCAGTTGATTCTCCGACCCATCCAATCGCATCGAGTACAAGCCGCCTTCGTTCGGCTTGTAGAGGACAAAGCGAGACGTATCGTCCGCGAAATGTGGAATGCCGTAGTACGCCGGGTTCAACCAACTCAGATATTCAAGTCTTGTAATGAAGGTCAGCGGTCCGCCGCTCGCCGGCATCGAAACGAGATCGGCGTGCGTATTTCCGGGCTCTGCGAATCCCGTCTCGTCCGTCTCGAAGCGCTCCGCACGCGACGTGTGCGCCATCAACAGCTTTTTGCCATTCGGCGTGTACGCGAGCTTCTCGTAGAATGCCTTGTCCTGCGAAATTCTTTGCGGCGTTCCACCCGATGCGCTAACGCGATAGAT
>Ga0207661_10001481_pt1 | contig 15878 bp, 17 predicted proteins | sample KBSC713LmetaG_FD_184337 | JGI IMG/M metagenome (GOLD analysis project Ga0207661, IMG submission 184337) | Corn rhizosphere microbial communities from Kellogg Biological Station, Michigan, USA - KBS C7.1-3L metaG (SPAdes) (version 2) | ecosystem: Host-associated > Plants > Roots > Rhizosphere ...
TTCTCGGCGACGGGCCTGTTCCACAGCGTGAAGTCGCAGTCGGGATAGTTGGCGCACCCGAAGAACACCTTGCCGCGCCGCGACTTGCGCTCGACGATGTCGCCGCCGTCCTTCGGGCAGAGGACGCCGGTCGTCTTCTGTTTGACGTACTTGCACGTGGGATAGCTCGTGCAGGCGGTGAACTCGCCGAAGCGCCCCTGCTTGACCACGAGATTGCTGCCGCACTTGGGGCACTTCTCGTCCAGTATCTGATCCGGCTTGGCTGCGGCAATTCCCTGCTTGGTCGCGATGATCTTCCGCGTCGTCTTGCACTCGGGATAGCCGGTGCAGGCGAGGAACTGGCCGAAGCGGCCGCGCTTGACGACCATCGGCTTGCCGCAGTTCTCGCACGTTTCCTCGAGATCCCCCTCGGCGCCGGCCTCGGGCGCGTCGAGCTCGCGCGTGTTCTCGCACTCCGGGTAGCCGCTGCAGGCGAGGAACAGGCCAAACTTGCCGGCCTTGATCACCATCGCCTTGCCGCACTTGTCGCAGGCCACCGGCGGATCCGGCTCATACCCTTCCTTCATGTTGGGCATGTCTTTTTCCGCCCGCTTCAGGTCCTTCTGGAACTTCTTGTAGAAGGAGGTCAGCGTCTTCTCGTAGTCGGAGGCGCCCGACTCGATCTTGTCGAGATCCTCCTCGAGCTCGCGCGTGTAGTTGACGTCGAGGATGTCGTCGAACGCCGGCGACAGCAGCTTCTCGACGAGCATCATGCCGAGGAAGGTCGGCTTGAACTTGCCTTCGATCTTGTTCACGTACTCGCGCGCCTGGATGACGCCGATGATCGAGGCGTAGGTCGACGGACGGCCGATGCCGTTCTCTTCGAGCGCCTTGACCAGCGTCGCTTCCGTGTAGCGGGGCGGCGGCTGCGTGAACTTCTGCTCCGGCTTCAGCTCGCGCAGCGCGAGCACGTCGCCCTTGGCCAAGGTGGGCAGCAGGCTCGACTCCTCGTCGTCTTCCGCCGTGCGCGCGTCGGGCCCGGGCGCCATCGTTTCTTCCGTGGACGCCGCGGGCTGGTTGTAGACCGCCATCCAGCCCGGGAACTTCGGCACCGAGCCCTTGACGCGGAACAGGTACTTGCCCGCGGTGATGTCGACAGTGGTGTCGTCGAACGTCGCCGGCGGCATCTGCGACGCGACGAAGCGGTTCCAGATCAGCCTGTAGAGGTAGTACTGGTCGCCGGTGAGGTGCGCGCGCACTTCGTCGGGGTGGTACTGCATCGAGGTCGGACGGATCGCTTCGTGGGCGTCCTGCGCGTCCGCCTTCGTCTTGTAGACGTTCGGCTTCTCCGGCACGTACTCCGGGCCGTAGGCGCCGGCGATGAACTGCCGCGCTTCGCCGAGCGCCTGCTCCGAGACGCGCGTCGAGTCGGTGCGCATGTAGGTGATGAGGCCGACGGCCCCTTCGCCCGGCAGCTCGATCCCTTCGTAGAGCTGCTGCGCGATCATCATCGTCTTCTTCACCGGGAAGCGCGAGGCCTGCTGCAGCTTCGAGGTGATGAACGGCGGCACCGCGCTCTTCTTCCGCTCCTTGGTCGTGACGCTGTCGACGACCCACGTCGCCGCGCGCAGATCGACGACAATCGCGTCGGATTCGGCAAGGTTGCCGACCTTGATGTTGGCGCCGTCCTTCTTGAGGAGCCTGGCGTCGAACTCGGGCGGCACCGGACCGGCCAGGCGCGCCGTGATGTTCCAGTACTCCTCGGGCACGAAGGCGCCGATCTCGCGCTCGCGATCGACGACTAGCTTCAGCGCGACCGACTGGACGCGCCCGGCGCTGAGGCCGCGGCGCACCTTCTCCCAGAGCAGCGGACTGATCTTGTAGCCGACGAGGCGATCGAGCACGCGGCGCGCCTGCTGCGCGTCGACCATCTTCTTGTCGATCGTGGTCGGCTTCTCGAGCGCGCTGAGCACGCCCTTCTTGGTGATCTCGTTGAACATCAGACGGCGGATCTTCTTCTTGTTGCCGCTGCCCAGTTCCTCGGCGAGATGCCAGCCGATCGCTTCCCCTTCGCGGTCCGGGTCGGTCGCGATGAAGATCTGATCCGCCTTCTTCGCGTCCGCCTTCATTTCGGTGAGCACCTTCTTGCGCGTCGCGATGACCTCGTAAGAGGGCTCGAACCCTTCCTCGACGTCGACGCCCAGCTTGCTCTTGGGCAGATCGCGGACATGGCCCATCGAGGCGATGACCTTGTAGTCCTTGCCGAGATATTTGTTGATGGTCTTCGCCTTCGCCGGCGATTCGACCACTACGAGCGCCTTTGCCATAAGCTTCCCAATTTCACCAGCCGCCCCTGCATTTCCCACTCGGTCAGGCGGGGCAGCAACTCAGAACCGGAGACACCCACCGTAGCAGACAATTCGTCCAGGCCGTATGCTTCGCCGGGGGTCAATTTCAAAATCAAGTCATTATCATTCAACGACTTAGCTGAAATTTGCACCGGGGGTTGACAGCGCCCGGCCCCAAGCTCCTCCAAGATATCGTCAGCAGACTCGACGACCTTTGCGCCGTCCTTCAGCAGGGCGTGGGAGCCGCGGTTGCGGCCGCCGAGGACACTGCCCGGCACCGCCATGACGTCGCGGCCCTGCTCGAGGGCGCAGCGGGCGGTAATCAGCGATCCGCTCTTGTCGGAAGCTTCGACGACGACAACGGCGAGCGAGATCCCACTGATCAGGCGGTTGCGCAGCGGAAAGTGCTCCGGCAGCGGGGGGGCCCCTGGACCCAGCTCGCTCAGCAACACTCCGTCTTTACAAAGAGTTGCAGCCAGCTCGACGTGTTCCCGCGGGTAGACGACGTCGGGGCCGCTCCCGAGCACGGCGACCGTCGGGCCGCCCGCCGCCAGAACGCCGCGGTGCGCCGCGCCGTCGACGCCGCGCGCCAGTCCGGAGACGACGACCACGCCCCGGCCGGCCAGCTCGCCGGCGAGCCGGGCCGCGACTTCGAGCGCGTAGGGCGTTGCCGCACGCGAACCGACGATCGCGACGCCTGGACGATTCAGCGCGTCGAGCGCGCCGCGCGCCCACAACACCGGCGGCGGATCGCGGATCGTCCAGAGCAGGGCGGGATAGCGCGGGTCGTTCCAGGCGACGGCGTCGATGTGCGCGGCGGCCGCGAGGTCGAGGAGCCGCGTCGCCTCATCGCGGGCGAGTTGCGCCAGCGCGTCGGCGGAGGCGTCGGCGCCGCAGGCGGCAATCACTTCTTCGAGCGACACGCCGCCGGCGATTTCCGCCTGCAGACATCTGAAAACGGCGGCCGCGCGGGGCCGCGAGACGCCGGGAATGAGACTGAGCGCCACCGCGTTCCGAAGGTCCACTGTCACCTCCCGGCCGCGGAAAACACCAAGGGCCGGAACCCCCGGCGCTGCCCGCGGCAGCAACGGTGCCCGACCCTCTGTCCTTCATTATACGCGCGTGATACGCGCGGGGGGACGCTCGATACGGCGGGTGGCTTTCGCAAGTCGTGCAGGCTTACGAAAACCGGGACAATTCGTGGCGGCGCACGCGGATTGTCGGGAAAATTCGCAGGCACGGCTGTTGCTCGGATCGGGCGCAACGGAAGGTGCTATAGTGGCCGAAGTTTCCATGCGCCGACTGATTCGCTGCTCAGTCGTTGTCAGCATCCTCCTCGCCGGGGCCGCTATCCCCGCGCGCGCCGACGACCACGGCAAATCAAAAGAACAGAACGAGTTCGGGATCCGCGTCGCGCAGAACTCGCTCTGGAACGAGGCCCTCTACCGCTGGCAGAAAGCGGTCGAGCTCGATCCGGGCTACGCCGCGGCGTGGAACAACCTCGCCGTGGCCTACGAGCACGCGGGCAAGTTCACCGATGCGGAGAAGGCCTACAAGAAGGCACTGGAGCTGGATCCGAAGAACCTGATGATCCGGCAGAACTACGATCTCTTCAAAGAAATCAATGACCGCACGAAGCGCCGCAGCGGCAAGTAGCCTCGTCCTCGCGTGCGTGCTCGCGCTGGCGGGCTGCACGGATTACTTCGAGATCCCGATCGAGACGCCGATCCAGCCGAAGATGGACGTGTCGGGCTTCCAGCGCGTCCTCGTCGCCGGCTTCATCGCCGGCGGCACCGAGGACGTCGACGCCAATCTCGAGACCGTGCGCCTGCTGCGCAGTCAGCTCCGCAACAAGTCCTCGCTGCGGGTGATCGAGGCCGACGCGCTGCCGCTCACCGACATCGCAGTCACCGAGTCGGAAAAGGAAAGCGCGGTGTCGCCGGTCAATTCGTCGGCTGGCGTGATGCCGGTCGGGCCGATCCCGACCGCGAGCCTGGCGAACGCTCCGGAGCCCAAGACGCAGGACGCCGCGAAGACAGCAGACAAGAAGAACGAGCCGAAGATCAACAACGAGAAGGACCTCGCCAGGTTCGACAAGATCTTCGCCGACGTCGCCTACTGGAAGAAGCTCGGCGAGGAATACCAGAACCCGCTGATCGTCACCGGCACGGTGCTCTTCACGCCGAACCAGACGAGCGGGTTCGTGATGCAGAACCGCGAGGTCTACGACGCCTACGGCCGCCGCAGCGTCGTCCCCGTGCGCACCTACATGGAGCGCAAGGGCTTCATCCTGCAGCCGCGGTTCGTCTTCATCGACGGCCGCACCGGTGCGATCCTCTATTCCGAAACGTTCCACGAAGAGCGGCTCTACCCGCAGAACCAGAGCGTGCCGGCGCTGTCCTCCTACTTCGAGCTGATGGACGCCATCATGCCCTCGTTCCTGAGCACGCTCAGCACCCAGAAGATCCGCGGCACACGGGTGCTGCTCAAGTAGATTTGGCAATCCGGGAATCTGGGGATTTGGAAATTTAGGTTCAGATTCGCAGATCCCGAAATTTCCAAGTTTCCAAATTTCCAGATTTCCAAATTTCCACATTTCTTGGTATCCTAGAGTTTTGCCTCCCCCACCAAGGAGACGGTAGAGGTGTTTGCAATCATTCAGAGCGGCGGCCGCCAGGTGAAGGTCGCGGCGGGGTCGGTGGTCGAGGTCGACCGCATCGACGCCGAGCCGGGTGTCGAGGTCAGCATCGATCGCGTCCTCTTTCTCGAGAAGGACGGCGGTGAAGTGCTCGCCGGGGCACCCTTCGTGGCCAACGTCAAGATCGTGGGCGTCGTCGAGGGCGAGTCGCGCGGCCCGAAGATCCGCGTCTTCAAGAAGAAGCGCCGCAAGGGGCAGCGCAATACGAAGGGTCACCGCAGCACCTACACCCGGGTGCGGGTGAAGGACATTCTGGTCTAACCATGGCTCACAAAAAAGGACAGGGCAGCTCCCGGAACGGGCGCGACAGCAATTCGCAGCGCCTCGGCGTCAAGCGGTTCGACGGCAACGTGGTCACCGGCGGTTCGATTCTCGTTCGCCAGCGCGGCCTGCGGTTCCGTCCCGGCCTCAACGTGGGGCGCGGCAAGGACGACACGCTGTTTGCCAAGGCCGACGGCGTGGTGAAGTTCTCCGACCACGGCGCGCGCGGCCGCGTCATCTCGATCAAGCCCCTCGAATAGCATGCCGGAGCTGACGCTCCGGCCTGCATCTCCTGTAGGGCGGGTCTGCTCGGGCCCGCCTCGCGTGCGACTCGCCGTTCCATGTTCGTAGACGAAGTCGAGATCCACGTTGCGGCAGGCCACGGCGGTCGCGGCGCGATGAGCTTCCGCCGGGAGAAGTTCGTGCCGCGCGGCGGCCCCAACGGCGGCGACGGCGGGCCTGGCGGCAGCGTCTACCTGGCCGCGCACGCCAATCTCAATACGCTCCTCAATTTCCGCTTTCACAGGACCTTCGAAGCCGGCCGCGGCGGCCACGGCGAAGGCTCGAACCGAACCGGCAAGAGCGGTGAGCACATCACCCTCGAAGTGCCGGTGGGTACCCAGGTGTTCGAGAAGAACGCCGAGGGGGACTACGAGCTGGTCGCCGATCTCACCACGGACGGCGACCGCATCCTGCTCGCCAAAGGCGGCCTGGGCGGGCTGGGCAACGCGCGGTTCGCCACGTCGACCAACCGCGCGCCGCGCAAGGCGCAGCCCGGTCTGCCTGGTGAAGAGAAGGACCTGCGGCTGCAGCTCAAGCTGCTCGCCGACGTCGGACTCGTCGGCTACCCGAACGCCGGCAAGTCGACGATCATCTCGCGGATTTCCGCGGCGAAACCGAAGATCGCCGACTACCCGTTCACGACGCTGACGCCGAACCTCGGCGTGGTCGGCCTGTCCGGCGATCGATCGTTCGTGGTCGCGGACGTGCCGGGGCTCATCGAAGGGGCGCATTCGGGCCACGGACTCGGCCATCGCTTCCTCAGCCATCTCGAGCGCACGCGCGTGCTGGTCCACGTCGTCGACGTGTCGTCGGGGTCCGGACGCGATCCGGTGGAAGACTTCGCCGTGATCACGCGCGAGCTCGCGATGTTCCCGGGCCGGGACGCGTCCGGCGAGCGCCTCGAGGACAAGCCGGTGGTGGTGGCGGCGAACAAAATCGACGCGCTCGACGATCCGTCGCGGCTCGAGCGGCTGCGGGCGCATTTGCAGAAAGCCGGCATCGCGCTTTACCCTGTGTCCGCCGCGACGGGCGAGGGGCTGCCGCTGCTGCTCGAAGCGGTGTGGAAGGCGCTGACGACCGACGACAGGCGAGCCAAGCCCGAAGCCCGATGAACGAGCCGAACGCGACGAGCCAGCGCAGATCGGACGTCGATCGCCACACGCCGGATCTCGGCCGGATCGGCGTCCTCGGCGGAACGCTCGATCCGATTCACTGCGGGCATCTCGGCGCGGCGGCCGCGGCGCGTGACGCGTTCGCATTGCCCCGCGTGCTGGTGATGCCGTCGCACGTGCCGCCGCACCGTCCGGTGCAGCCGTCGGCATCCCCGTTTCACCGCTTCGCGATGACGGCGCTGGCCGTGACCGGGCTGCCGCGCATCGAAGCCTGCGACGACGAGCTGCGCGCCGAGGGGCCTTCGTACACGGCCACGACGCTGGAGCGGCTGCAGGCGCGCGGCTTCGCGGCATCGCAGATCTTCTTCATCACCGGCGCCGACGCGTTCGCGGATATTGCCACGTGGAAGCGGTATCCCGACGTGCTGGACCTCGCTCATTTCGTGGTGGTGTCGCGCCCGGGCTACGACATCGACAGCCTGCCGTCCCGTCTGCCGGATCTGCGCGATCGCATGCGTCCGGCGGCGGCGCCGGCGCGTACCGACGGGCGCACGCTCGTTTTCCTGCTGCCCGCGCCGACGCCCGACGTCTCCTCGACGCGGCTGCGGGAGCGCCTCCGCCGCGGCGAACCGGTGGCAGGCCTGGTACCGCCGCTCGTCGACACCTACATCCATCAACACCATTTGTATTCCGCCGCTCCGGCAGATCACTTGCATGGCCAAGACTGAGAAGAAACCGCGTCCAGCGACCAGGAAGAAATCCCTCGACGGAACTCCGGCCAGGCTTCCGGCCGACATCGCCAAGGCGGTGAAGGCCGCGCTCGACAAGAAGGCAACGGACGTCGTGGTGCTCGATCTGCGCCACACCCCGGCCTTCACCGATTTCTTCGTGCTCTGCTCGGGGCAGAACACGCGGCAGGTGCAGGCAATCGCCGATGCCGTCGAGGACGCGCTGCGCGCGGCGAAGCTGCGGCCGTCGCACGTCGAGGGCTACGAACGCGCGGAGTGGATCCTGATGGACTTCTTCACGTTCATCGTGCACGTGTTCGCGCCGCACACGCGCGAGTTCTACTCGCTCGAGCGTCTGTGGGGCGACGCGCAGCGCATCGAGGTCTCCGACGAACCTGCGGCTGCTCGCTGACGGCGCGGTCGCGGTCCTGCTGGCGCCGCTGTGCGCGGCGTGCCGGGACCCGCTGGAGCACCCGACCCGCGGCGCGGTCTGCGAGGCGTGCTGGTCGGCGATCGATCCGCTGTCGCCCGGCGGCTGCGAGCCGCTTCCGCCGCATATCCTGCGCTCGACCGCGGTCGGCCCCTACGAAGGACGGCTGCGCGACATCATCCAGGCGCTCAAGTACGACCGCCGTCCGACGATTGCCAGACACCTGGCGGCGCGGATGCGTGACGCGGGCGGCGAGGTGCTCACGGGCGCCAGTGTGGTGGTGCCGGTGCCGCTCCACCGTTCGCGTCAGCGCGCACGCGGGTTCAATCAGGCTCGCTCGCTCGCGGTACACCTGGGCCTGCCGCTGTCCGATGCGCTGGTTCGTATCCGGAAAACCGAGACGCAGGCGGATCTGCCGGCGGGCCGGCGCCAGGCAAACGTACGCGGTGCGTTTGCGCTGCACCGGCAGGCCAGAGTCGCCGGCCGCATCGTGGTGCTGGTCGACGACGTGAGCACCACGGGGGCGACGCTGAACGCGTGCGCGGCGGTGCTGCTCGAGGCCGGGGCGGCGGAAGTACGGGCGTTGACCGCGGCGCGGGTCCGGCACCTGTAGGGAGACGTTCGCGACTGCCGCGACGCACGCGCGGAAGGCGCGCGCTACAGGAGCGAGAACACCGCCTGCTGCACGTCGGCGGCGACGACATCCTTCGCGCGCTCGCCGTCGAGGCGAAGCCAGCCGCCGGCAGCCGCCTGGCGGCTGTAGCTCTCGCGCACGCGCGACAGGAGCGCCAGGTCGCGCTCGTACTTGTCGCGATTGGCGGTCTTGCGCGACGCGGCGGTTTGCGGCGCGATGTCGAGCAGGATCGTCAGGTCCGGCGCCGGCAGGAACTTCTGCATGTCCCGCAGCCACGCGCCGTCGAGGTCCTGCGCCTCGCCGTAGGCGATGCTCGACGCCAGGTAGCGATCGCAGATGACGGCGGCGCCGCCGGCGAGCAGCGCCTCGATCTGCGGCTTCTTCTCGTAGCGGTTGGCGACGTAGAGCAGCTGCATCGTGTCGGGGCCGTAGTCCCGCGTCCCCTGCAGCGCGGCGCCGATCTCCTGGCCGATGTGCGTTTCGTAGGAGGGAAAGTCGAGGAGCACCGCCTGGCGCCCGCGCGCCTCGAGGGCCGCCTTCAACCGTTCCGCCTGCGTTTGCTTGCCGCTCTGATCCAGGCCTTCGAAGGCGATGAGGACGCCGCGCATCAGGCTTCCAGCGCCAGCACGTCTTCGAGCGTTTGACGGCGTCGGATGACCCGTGCCGCGCCGGCCTCGACGAGCACTTCCGCCGGCAGCAGCCGGCGGTTGTAGTTCGACGCCATCACCGAGCCGTAGGCGCCCGCGTCGAGCACGGCGTAGAGCTGGCCGACCTCGGGCCGCGGCAGCATGCGGTTCCTGCCGAGCGTGTCGCTGCTCTCGCAGAGCGGGCCGACGACGTCGCAGGAATTCTCCGGCGCATCGCTGCGGACGACCGGCTCGATCCGGTGGAAGGCGTTGTACATCATCGGCCGGATCAGCTCGGTCATCCCGGCGTCCATGATGACGAAGAGCCGGTCGTCACCGGCGGGCTTGACGTCGATGACGCGAGTGAGCAGCGCGCCGGCGGGCGCGATGACGTGGCGCCCCGGCTCGAGCACGATCGAGAGACCCGCTTGGCGCAGGATCGGCAGCACCGCGTTCGCATAATCCTGCGCGTCGGGGACGGGCGATCCGTCGTAGGACACGCCGAGGCCGCCGCCGATGTCGAGATGCCGGATCGAGGTGCCGGCGGCGGCGAGGGCGCGCGCGAGATCGACGAGCGCCGTCGCGGCGTGCTGCAGCGGCTCGAGGCTGGTGATCTGCGAGCCGACGTGCGCGTGCAGGCCGACGATCTCGACGTTGGCGCGGTCGCGCGTGCGCGCGCACAACGCCGGCACGTCGCCGAGCGGAATGCCGAACTTGTTGGTCTTCAGGCCGGTGGAGATGTGCGGGTGGGTGCGGGCGTCGACGTCCGGGTTGATGCGGACGGCGATCGTCGTGCGCACGCCGCGCTGGCGCGACAGGGCGTCGACGCGCGCGATCTCGCCTTCCGACTCGACGTTGATCGAGCGGACGCCGAGGTCGATGGCGCGGGCGAGCTCGTCGTTCGTCTTGCCGACGCCGGTGAAGACGATCTGCCCCGGGGTGAAGCCGGCGCGCAGCGCGACGTCGATCTCGCCGCCGGAATTGGCGTCGGCGTTGCTGCCCAGGTCGCGCAGGAGGCGCGCGATGGCCAGGGTGGAGTTGGCTTTCAGCGCATAGTGGATCGCGTGCGGGTAGCCGGCGAAGGCGCCGTCGATGGCCCGATACCGGGCGGCGATCGCCGCGCTGCTGTAGACGTAGAGCGGCGTGCCGTGCGCGGCGGCGATGGGCTCGAGCGCCACGCCGTCGCACGCGAGCGCGCGCCCCTCTCTCTGGAATCCGGTCACGGGTGTCGGGATAAAAGAGTGTAAGATACCAGATTACGACGCATGTCTGCTGATTTCGCGGCTGCGCAGCCGACAACGCCTGACAGCCTGATCGAGCAGTGCCTGGCGGGCGATCAGCTCGCCTGGGAACAGATCGTCCGCCAGAACTGGCGCAAGGTCTTCAACGTCGCCTACAAGTTCGTCGGCAAGCACGACGAGGCCGAGGACCTGACGCAGGACATCTTCCTGAAGATCTTCAAGGCGCTGGGCACGTTCGATCGCCGCGCCAACTTCCAGACGTGGATTATCAGCATCAGCCGCAACCTGTGCATCGACCACTACCGCAGCGTCCGCAAGGAGCGGCAGACGATCGCGCGCGACGTCGATTCGAGCGAGCTGCAGCCGGCGACGCACGAGCGCGGCCCCTACGCGCAGGCCGAGCACCAGGACCTGCGCGCGCAGCTGCGCGTCGCGCTCGAGGCGCTGCCCCTGGCGCTGCGCACCGCCGTGGTGCTGCGCGACCTGCAGGAGCTCTCGTATCAGGAGATCGCCGACCGCCTCGGGCTGCCCGAGGGCACGGTCAAGTCGCGCATCAACCGCGGGCGGATCGAGCTCGCCCATCAACTCAAACGGCTGCAGGACAAGCAGCCGGTGCGCCCGCGGAAACGCAGGAGTCACTGAATGAACATCACGACCGAACACGCCAACGGCATCGCGGTCGTCCGAGTCGGCGAGTCCCGGCTCATGTATCCGCTGCTCTCCGAGTTCTCGTCGGCGGTGCAGAAGCTCATCGCCGCCGGCGAACGGCGGGTCGTCGTCGACCTGTCGTCGGTCGGCTACGTCGACAGCGCCACCATCGGCTGCCTCATGGACCTCTACCGCCAGGCCAACGCCGCCGGCGGCGCGCTCAAGCTGGCCGGCGTGCAGAAGCGCGTCGAAACCATGCTGACCATGACCGGGGCGCAGAATTTCATCGAAGTACACCCCGATGAGCCGAGCGCCGTCAAAAGCTTCGGAGCCTGACATGCGCACCATCAAATTGACCACGGGGGCGCCGCTCGATCTCGACGGCGACCTGATGACCGTGATGGAGGCGCTCTACCACGAGATCTCCGCCCGGCACGAGCTCAAGTCGAGCTTCGAGGACATGGCCCGCGAAATCGCCCACGTCATCGACCAGATGAGCGACGCCGAGCGGCGCCAGTACCTGTCGGAGAGCCTGTTCCTCAACGTCGTGTCCTACGAGAACGAGCGGCTCGGCGCCTACGTCAAGAAACTGACCAAGAAGTGACGGGGCGGCCAGCGCGCCGCGCCTGCACCGTCCATGTCGCTGAATTTCCTCGCCACCCGGTTCACCTGCTCCTGGCCGTGGAGCACGATGGTGCTCCTCTGCGACGGCCGTCTCGTCTGCGGCTGCGCCGACCCCTACGGCACGCGCGTGCTCGGCGACCTGCGCGTCATGCCGACGGTGTCGTCGGTGTGGACGGGCGACGTCGCCTCGGGGCTGCGCCGGGACATCGTCAGCGGCGGCTCGAAGTTCTGCGGCGACTGTGCGCTCAAGCTGCCGCTGAAGAAGGACGAACCGCCGCCGCAGCGCCCGCTCGACGTCGGGACGCTGCCCTCGCGCCTCTACATCGAGTGCACCGCCGCCTGCAACATCTCGTGCAACCAGGCCTGCTGCGCGCCCGAGACGGGCATCACCCGCACGCGGCAGGCCGGCATGCTCGATTACGACCTGTTCACGCGCGTGGTCGACGAGGCCGGCCCCTCGCTCGTCCGCATCGATTTCTTCAACTACGGCGAAGCGTTCCTGCACAAGCGCGCCCTCGACATGGTCGAGTACATCAAGTCGCGCTTCCCGCACGTGTATCTCTACACCAGCACCAACGGCCTGGCGCTGAGTGAAGACGGCGCGCGGCGGCTGGCGCGCTCCGGCATCGACGAAGTGACGTTCTCGATCGACGGAGCCCGGCACGACTCCTACGTCCAGTACCGCCAGCGCGGCGACTTCGCCAAGGCGATCCGCAACCTCGCCGCGCTCGTCGACGAGAAGAAGACGCTCGGCCTCGACGTGCCGTTCGTCAACTGGCGCTACATCCTCTTCACCCACAACGACAGCGACGAAGAGATGGACCTGGCGCGGCAGATGGCGGCCGACATCGGCGTCGACCGTCTGAGCTGGGAAATCACCGACCATCCCGAGAACATGTTCTCGCGCCGCTTCCTGCCGGGCACGCCGGAGTTCGAGCGGATCGAGCTGGAGATCTGGGACAGGAGCCGCCTCGGCAACGCCATCCCCGGAGCGACGCCGAAGGCGCGCATCGAGGTCGGCGGCACGTCGTGGCTGGATCGCGTCGGCAACGCGCCCGTCAAGGCAACTGCCGGCCAGCCGGTCGCGATACCGACGCGCGTGACCAATCTGTCGACACGCCCCTTCCGCGCGCAGGCCAGTTACGGCCGTCGCCTCGTCCGTCTCGGCGCGCAGCTCTGCGCCGCCGACGGGACGCTCCTCAACCGCGACTACGAGCGCGCCTGGCTCCCGTCGCATCTCGAGCCTGGCGCGACGCTGGAGATCCCCGTCACGGTGACGGCGCCGGAGACGCCCGGACGTTACAAGCTGAAGTTCGATCTCGTGTCGGAAGGGATCGACTGGTTCGAGCAGAACGGCTCCCCCACGACGGTCAAGGATCTGATCGTCCTCTAACGAATCATCTCTGGCGATCGCCCCGGTTCCATGCCGAGCTTGCCGAACAGCCCTCGTCTACGAGCGCAGGTGAAAGCTCTCGGCCGCTGGCTGCTCGCGGGATTGATGCTGCCGGCGGCGAGTTGCGGCGGCAGCACCCCTGTCAGCCCTGACCGGCACGGCACACCACAGGTATATCTCGTCTGCACCGTTGCGTCAGGCACGACGACCGCTTGCCGAGCACCAATAGAATGCGACCTCTACCCATGCGCCTCGGGTACGCCCTCCGACGTGACACAGCTCGCGGAGTGGAGAACCGACGATCCGACGGTCGCCACCATCAGTGGGCCTGGAATCGTCACGTCCGCAGGGATTGGCCACACGGTGCTGCGCGTAGCCTGGAAGGCGTCGGACTTCTTCACCACGACGTATTTCATTCCGATCGCCGTGTTCAGTGGCACCGCTCCCTTGGAGACCTACGAATTCGAGGGCAACATCTTTGACGGCGGCGGCGCGCCACGCACACCGCTGAATGGTGCGTCGGTTGAGATCCTGACCGGCCTGGTCGCGGGCCGGCAGACGACGAGCGGCAGCCAACCCGACTTCTTCCCCGGCGCCACGATTCCTCCACCGGTAGCCGGACACTACGCCTTCTTCGGCATTCCGTCTGGAACGTATCGACTGCGAGTGTCGAAGCCCGGATTTGTGACGCAGGAGGTCGACACCAAACAACTGGCGGACGTCGTCCTCGTTCCACAACACGAGTCGTAACGAAGAAGGGCGGACCTGAGGAGGTCCGCCCTACGTGGCGCTCATTCGATGTAGGCCGGGTCTTCAGACCCGGCGCGGCGTCTTCAGACCCGGCGCGATGTCAGTTCGCGAGGCGCGCGGCGGTCTTCGCCGCCAGCGCCGGCAGCGGGACGCCGGTCACGGTGGCCTCGCCCTGGACGATCTTCCACGCGTCGACCTGCTCGAGGATCTTGGTCGCGAACGCGGTGTGCAGCGCGTGACCGGCGCGGTGGGCGACGAGGTGGCCGATCACGGGGTAGCCGACGAGCGACAGGTCGCCGATGGCGTCGAGAATCTTGTGGCGCACGAACTCGTCCTCGAAGCGCAGCGCGTTGAGGGCGCCGGTCTCGCCGAGGACGACGGCGTTGTCGAGCGAGCCGCCGAGCGCCAGGCCGCGCTGGCGCAGCATCTCGACTTCCTTCAGGAACCCGAACGTCCGCGCCGGCGCGATCTCCTCGACGAACGTTTCGTCGGTGATCTTCATCGTGCGCGACTGGTGGCGGATGAGCGGGTGATCGAAGCTGATGCTGTAGGTGACCTTGAAATGGTCCGAGGGATACAGCGCGATGCGCTTGTCGCCCTGACTCAGCGAGATCGGCCGCAGCACTTTCAGATACTTCTTCGGGGCCGTCAATTTCTTGACGCCCGCCTCGTTCACGATGAGATACACGAACGGCGCGGCGCTGCCGTCCATGATCGGCACTTCAGGGCTGTTGAGCTCGACAATGACATTGTCGATGCCGAGGGCCGTGAGCGCGGCCAGCAGGTGCTCGACCGTCTCGACCGACACGGCTTCGCGCGTCAGACCGGTGGCGAGCTGAATCCCGCCCAGATGCGTGACGGTGGCCGGAACTTCGAGGCCGCCGAGATCCGACCGCTGGAACCGGATGCCGTAATCGGCGGGCGCGGGCTTGAGTGACAGCGTGACCTTGTTGCCGGAATGAAGGCCGATTCCGGTGCAGGACACGGGACGACGAAGGGTTCGCTGCGACTGCAATGGACCTCTTTATTGGGGCCTGGGAAGCCGCTGATAGCTCAGCAAAGCGGCTGCCAGCCCTGATCCACTGATGATTGAGGCCATAAACGGCCTGTTTTCTGTCTCTTGCAGTCTTGGAGCCACGCCGGAGTGCGTCCGGCAATCACAGAATTGTGGCTGCTCAGCCACAGGCAGGCCCGCCGAAAGCGTGGTTAGTTTACCACAGCCCACTTCACGCCGCCCTGAAGATCTCGGCAAGAAATCGTCCTGTGAACGATTCTCGGCTCCGCGCGACCGCTTCAGGAGTCCCCTGCGCCACGATCCTGCCGCCTGCCGCGCCCCCCTCAGGGCCGAGGTCGATGACGTGATCGGCCGACTTGATGACGTCGAGGTTGTGCTCGATGATGACGACCGTGTTGCCCTGGTCGACGAGCTTGTTGAGCACGTCCAGCAGCTTGTGCGTGTCGGCGAAATGCAGCCCGGTCGTCGGCTCGTCGAGGATGTAGAGCGTCTGCCCGGTGCCGCGGCGCGACAGCTCCTTCGCGAGCTTCACCCGCTGCGCCTCGCCGCCGCTCAAGGTGGTCGCCGACTGCCCGAGCCCGAGGTAACCGAGGCCGACGTCCTGCAGCGTGCGCAGCTTGTTGGCGATCGGCGGGAAATTCTCGAGTAGCGGCAGCGCCTGATCGACGGTGAGGTCGAGCACGTCGGCGATCGATTTGCCGCGGTACTTGATCTCCAGCGTTTCCCGGTTGTAGCGGCGCCCCTTGCACTGCTCGCACGTCACGTAGACGTTGGGCAGGAAGTGCATCTCGATGGCGATGACGCCGTCACCCTGGCAGCTCTCGCAGCGGCCGCCCTTGACGTTGAACGAGAAGCGCCCCGGGCGGAAGCCGCGCGCCTTCGCGTCCGGCAGCATCGCGAACAGCTCGCGGATGAAGGTGAAGAGGCCGGTGTAGGTCGCGGGATTGCTGCGCGGGGTCCGGCCGATCGGCGACTGATCGATCTGGATCACCTTGTCGATCTGCTCGATCCCCTCGATCGCGCTGTGCGCGCCAGGCTCGTCGGCGGCGCGATAGAGCTCGCGCGCCAGCGAGCGATAGAGGATCTCGTTCACCAGCGTCGACTTGCCC
>Ga0207661_10001482_pt1 | contig 15875 bp, 12 predicted proteins | sample KBSC713LmetaG_FD_184337 | JGI IMG/M metagenome (GOLD analysis project Ga0207661, IMG submission 184337) | Corn rhizosphere microbial communities from Kellogg Biological Station, Michigan, USA - KBS C7.1-3L metaG (SPAdes) (version 2) | ecosystem: Host-associated > Plants > Roots > Rhizosphere ...
CTTGCTACCGGAGAGACGCGATCGCCGTCGGTGACGTCGAGCTCGCAAGGTCGGCATCCGGCCCGACGGCCGTCCTCACGCGTCTCGAGCTTCTCAGCTCACCGCTCCTGCACGAGCCGCACGGACTCGACTGGCGCGACGACGAGACGCTCGTCGTCGCCAACCGGGCAGGCGGTGTCGCGCTCCTCCGGCTCGGGGAGGGAGAGCTCGTCCCGATCGGAACGCCCGTCGACCTGGACGCTCCGGGCTCCTTGACGGTCCGGGCGCTCGACGACGGCTCGCACGAGGTCCTCGTCTGCGAGAACTGGCGAAACGAGATCGCCAGGCTCGTGCTCCACGACGACGGCGACATCCGCGTGGCTGCGGTCGCTCAGCGTGGATGGCTCGATCTCCCCGACGGGGTGGCGCTCGGCCGTGACGGGCGATGGCTTGCGGTCAGCAACCACAACACGCACACGGTCTTCGTCTTCGACCGGGAGGCCGGAGAGGACGGCGATCCCGCCGCGGTGCTCCGCGGCGTCGACTATCCGCACGGGCTCCGGTTCGCGACGGACGACCGCACGCTGCTCGTCGCCGACGCCGGCGCGCCGCACGTCCATGTGTTCGCCCGGCCGTCGGAGGTCTGGCGCGGTGCGTCGTTTCCAGCCGCGACCGTCGCCGTCCTGGACGACGCGACGTTCCGGCGCGGGCGCCACAACCCGATGGAGGGCGGGCCGAAGGGAGTCGACTTCGATCCCGGCACGGGCGTGCTGATGGTGACGTGCGAGGAGCTTCCCCTCGCGCTCTTCGACGCGGCGGAGCTGCTCGAGCGACCCGAGGAGCTCGGTGTCGACGCCGACGCGCTGCTGCTGCACGAGCTCGAGGCGCTCGGGGCGGTGCAGCGCGAGCGGCAGGAGGCCGACCGCGTGCGCGCGGAGCTCTCTGCCGTCGTGGCGACCAAGGCGTGGCGGCTGACGGCGCCTGCGAGGCGTCTCTACGGCGGCCTGCGACACGTCGCGAGACCTGGCGGTTCGCGCGGCGGAGACCTGGCGACAGCGGGCGACGTGACCCCGCAAGAGGTGGTCGACCCTTCGCGCTAGTCGGCTCGAGGCGCCGCGCTCACGGGCGTTGCGGCTTCCTCGCTCACGACGTCGCCGTCGCGGAGCTCGACGAGGTGGTCCGCCAGCTCCATGATCAGCGGGTCGTGCGTCGCGACGATCGCGAGCACGTTTCGTTCGTGGACGAGCCTGCGCAGCAGGGTCATCACCAGCTTTGCGCGATGGGAGTCGAGCTGGCCCGTCGGCTCGTCCGCGATCAGGAGCCGCGGCTCGTTGCCGAGCGCGCGAGCGATCGCGACGCGCTGCTGCTCCCCGCCCGAGAGCTCAGGCGGCCGGTGGTGCGCGCGGTCGCCGAGGTCGACGAGATGGAGGAGCTCGTGCACGCGCGCGTCGCGCACCGAGGGGTCTGCGCGCCGGAGACGCAGCGGCACTTCGACGTTCTCGGCCGCGGTCAGGATCGGGATCAGGCCGAATGCCTGGAAGACGAAGCCGACGACGTCTCGCCGGTACTCGACGAGCTGCTCCTCCCCGAGCGAGGAGACTTCGCGCCCGTCGACCACGACGCGACCGGCGGTCGGCCTGTCGAGGCCGCCGACCATGTTCAGAAGCGTCGTCTTCCCGGAGCCCGACCGGCCGTGGACGACGCAGAGCACACCGGCCGGGAGCGAGAGCGACACGTCGCGCAGCGCGTGGACCGTCGAGGCGCCGGCGCCGTAGTCCTTGGAGACGCCCTCGAGCGTGACGAGGGGCTCAGGCATCGCCGCTCCGCGGCTCCTGCGGCCAGACCGAGATGTGGTCGTGCTCGAGCGCCAGCCGGACGCGGCGCTCGAGCGTGAGCGCGGCGATGTAGTCCGGCGGGAGCTGGAGCCGCCCGGTGCGATCGAGCACCGCCAGCTCCTCGGCGACGACGAGCTCCTCACCCTCCGATCCGACCTCGAGCCGCCTGAGCGTCTCGGTCGCGGTGCGTCCGTCGCGGATCAGGATGGTGCGCTGCACCTGCTCGGCGACGAGCGGGTCGTGCGTGAGGACGACGATCGTGACGCCGGTCTCGCGGTTCACCTCGCGCAGCGTGGCGAAGAGATCGGCCGAGCTCTGCGTGTCGAGCTCGCCCGTCGGCTCGTCGGCGAGGAGGACGCTGGGCCTGTTCGCGAGCGCGATCGCCACGGCGACACGCTGCTGCTCCCCGCCCGACAGCGCGTCGGGACGATGGCCGGCCCGGTCCGCGAGTCCGACGAGCTCGAGCAGCTCGCCCACGCGACGCTCACGCTCCGCGCCGGAGACTCCGTCGAGCGTCATCGGCAGCGCGACGTTCTCGGCGGCGGTCAGATAGGGCAGGAGATTCCGCGCCGTCTGCTGCCAGACGAAGCCGACCACCTTGCGGCGGTACTGGGTTCGCTGCTGCTCCGTGAGGAACGTCAGATCCATGCCCGCGACCTCGACGCGACCTGCGGTCGGCGTGTCGACGCCGCCGAGGATGTTCTGGAGCGTCGACTTGCCGCTCCCCGACGCGCCGACGACTGCGATCAGCTCACCCGGCTCGACGACGAGGTCGAGGCCCTGGAGCGCGACGACCTCGAGGTCCGCGGTCTTGTAGATCTTGACGAGGTTGTCGCAGAGGATCGCGTGCTGCGGCGAGGCGGCTTCCACGGCGCCAGGATAGGCGGCGCTCATCGCTCACCCACCCGGAGCACCCGTCCGAGGTCAGCCCGCCGCGCGCGCAGTCCGACCAGCAGGGCGGAGGCCAGGAGAAGCAGGAGCAGGCCGACGGCGATCTCGAGCAACGTGCTGCCGGGGATGGAGACGAAGGTCGAGACGCTGCCGGTGAAGAAGGCCAGGTCGAGGCCAGGCTCGATCAGGTACGGGATGGCGATCCCGATCAGCAGGCCGAGCACGATCCCGAGAACGACGAGCGGGCCGAGCTCGATCAGCGAGACGACGAGCACGTCGCGGCCCCCGCCGCCCATCGTCCGCACGAGCGCAAGGTCGCGCGCGCGAGAGCGGGCCGCGATCAGGACCAACAGCACGATGGCCACGGCGGCGTAGATCGACGCCACGACGACCGCCCAGTCGAAGCCTCGCAGCACGCCGCCGACGAGCGGCGAGGCGCGCAGGCTTCGCGCGACGGCCGCACGGGTCGTGACCTTGGCCCCGGGTGCGAGCTCCTGCACGGCCTTCGCAACCTCCCCCTCCCCGACGTGGCTCACGTAGAGCCGATTGACGGGGAGCTTGCCCGTCGCGTTGCGCAGCGCCTCGAGCGAGACGACCGCGAACGGCGTTCCGCTCGGGATCCCGGAGAGGCGCGCACGATCGCCGACCGTGATGAAGCTCACCGCCTGTCCCGGCAGCGAGAGCTGGAAGCTTCCCGGCGTCGGCCACCGCGTCGAGACGACGGCGGACACGAGACTCGGGATCGGCGACGGCTTCCCGAGCGCGGCCCGCAGGTCGACGGCCGCAGGCGTGCCAGCGACCACAGAGCGGTAGGCCGCCGGGTCGACCGCGAGCAGGATCGCCTCCGTCCCCGTGCTGATGTCGGCGTCCTGCACGTACGCGGGCGCGACCGAGCCGCTCGACCCGAGGCGCGAGACGAGGCTCTCGGGCAGGCTCCCGTCCTCCGGGGCGTCGATGCGGACGTCGGCGCCCACCGCCCGCCAGCCGGTTGCATCCTGTCCGCCGTGAATCGTCGCGGCCATCGCAGCGGAGAACGATGCGATCGAGAGCGCGACGACGAGCACGAGCGCAGGTACGGCACTCGCGCTCTGCTGGCGGGCCGCACGGCTGAGCCCCAGGTGGAGTGCCAGGCCCTTCGTCCGCTGCGCAGCGCGCGCGGCCGCCCGGAGGGGATACGGCTGGAGCCGCAGCAAGGCGATCCCCGAGGCGAGCCCGAGGAGAACGGGAACCGCCGCCAGAAACGGGTCGAAGCGGCCCGAGGCGCCGAACCCGGACGCCTCGAGACCGCGCCGACGCAGCAGGTAGACCCCGAGGAGCGCCGCGAGCACCACGGCCCCCTCGACGGCGAGCCGGCCTCGCGGTCGGCGCTCCTGGGAGACCTCGGCCGGTCCGAGCGAGCCCAGTGGGCGCCGCGCAACCCCCGCGATCGAGGCGACGAGCAGCACGATCGTGCCGACCACGACCGTGGCTGCGAGCCAACCCGAGAGCGAGCTCCCCCGCGCGTCGATCGTGAGCACGGCGACCGCCCAACCGAGCGCTCCCGCCGGCACGGCGATCAACGCGGCCTCGGCTGCCTGCACGCCGAGGCTCTGGAGCGGGGAGGCGCCGCGGACGCGCGAGAGCGTCGTCTCCGTCCGTCGCCGCTCGTACGTGAGCGCTCCGAGCAGCCCGAGGCACGCGAGCGCACACGCGAGCAGTCCGAGCGCAGCCACCGCCAGCAGCGTCTTGGCCTGCGAGCTCGCGGAGCGGAAGCGGTCGAGGATCGGGCCGAGCCCGAGCGTCACCTTCGGCTCGAGCGGCCCCGCGCCCGCGTACCGCGCGCCGATCTCGTTCGCGGCCGCGCGCAACGAGGAGACGCGACCGTTGTCCATCCGCCGCTCGTCGAGGAGATAGCGGTGCTCGTAGAGAAGCTGGAAGGGGCTGGTTGCGGCGAGCACGGCGGGATACGCCGCACGGGCGACGATGGCTTGCGCGTACACGCTCTTGACGCTCAGGTCGGGCGTGAACTCCAGGTTCGGCCGGTCGACGGTCGGGTCGCCGAACCAGAACGGCGCATTCGGGTCGATGACGTCGAACAGCCCGACGATCTGGACGGCGATGGGACGCTGGTCGTGCTGCGGCACGCGCCGCGCCTGGAGCTCGGAGAGCGGAGGAGCGAGAATGCGGCGCTCCCCGACGTGCGCCTCGAGCTCGCGGGCCGTGTGCGTCGACAGCGCGACCTCGATCACGGGCACGCGTGCGGGCCGGGGCCTCTCGGGCACGGTCGTGATCACGGTGCTGACCTGCTCGTCGCGCGCCCTGGGCAAGCGACCGGCGACGACCCGAACGGCGTTCTCGAATCCGGCGGCCGGGACGCGCAGCGTCACGAACGGTGCGATCCCGGCGCTCGCCGGCGCCGAGTACATGGGCGAGCGAACGACCACCGCGTGACGGTCGACGAGCTCGTCGAGCGCCGCCGGAAGCACCTCGTGCTGCGCCTGCGCCGTCCGTGCGACGACGTTCGCGAGCGGGTCCCCGGACGCCGAGGCGGGGATCCGGCCGACCTCGGCGAAGCTCGGGTTCCGCTCCCCGAACGGGGCCTGTGCGACCGTGTAGCGGAGCCCGTCGTCCGCAAAGCCGTTGAACAACCGTGGCAGGGCGGCGAACAGGAAGCTCGTCGCCGCCACGAGCACGAGCATCGTCAGCGCGGGGCCAGGGTCGAGCCGCAGGCGACGCGCGAGCAGAGAAGCGCCGCCGGCGGCCATCGCCAACATGTGTCCCCCGGGCCGTCCGTCGGCTCTCGTGTGCGCGACGCTCATTGGGCGGTCGACGCCCCTTCCCCGCCGCGGAGCGCAGGCGCGAGCCTCAGGCGCCGGACGACCTCGACCTGGACGGCGCCGATCGCCGCGAGCGCGGCGAGCAGGACGAGCTCGAGCAGCAGAACGGTCGTCCAGGGCACGACGAGCTGGACGGGAGGCACCGGCGCCGCTCCCCCGGCGCCGAGCGCGACGTCGGGCAGGACCAGTCGCGAGACGACCAGCCCGAGCACCGCTCCTCCGACGAGGCTCGCGACCACGACGAGAGCTGTCTCGAGACCGACGAGCCACGTCAGCTCGCTCCGGCGGAGGCCGAGAGAGCGCAGCACCGCAAGCTCCAGAGTCCGCGACCTCGCCTCCGCGGCCGCATTCGCTGCGAAACCCGCGGCGGCGAACAGCGCTGCGACGACGAAGCCGAGCGCCAGCGCGCCGATCACGCCGACCGCGACCGGGTCGTCGAGCGCGGCCTGCTCGTCGGCGCTCCGGGAGACGGCCGTGATGCTGCGAAACGGGGCCGCGCGCAGCCGCTCCGCGATCCGGCGGTCTTCGGGCGCCGCCAGCCACCACTCGGCGGGCTGGACGACAGACTGGTCGGCGGCGAATGCGCTCGCGACGAACGTCGGCAGGTCGGCGACGACCGCAGGGGTCTCGGGCGCGAGGGTGGGGAAGCGGTGGAACGAGCCGACGATCTCGACGTTTCGCGTCCCCGCCGACAGCGCGAGCGGAAGCGTGTCGCCGACCGAGGCGTCGACCGCGTCGAGGAACGAGTCGCTCGCGAGGACGGGCATCGTCTTCGGAAGCGTGTCCCGTCCAGGCCGCAGGACGATCCGTGCGGTCGAGCGCTCCTCACCGAAGCCGAACCGTGGCGGCGGCCCGGCGGCCGTCGAGCCGGTGCTGCCGACGGCCTCGAGGCTGCCTCCGCGCGTCGCGACCCGACCGATCGTCGGCGCGAGATAGGAATAGTCGAAGCCCACGGCGGAGCCGGTCCAGCCGTTCGCGAGCGCGACCGGGCGCCAGCCCGAGGAGGGCCCGGAGGCGGTCTCCAGCGAAGGCACGTGGAGCGTGAGCTGCCGACTCGAGACGGAGCCGGGCTGCACGTCGAGCTCGAGCCCCACGATCGACAGCGGATACGAGGGCCGCGCGAGGCTGCCGTCCGGAAGACGATGCGCGAGCTCGATCTCGTGCCTGGCCTCGCGGCCGGGAGCCGATGGAAGGCGGTAGACGTGGATCAGCCCGTCGCCGTCGCGCAGGTAGAGGAACACCGAGGGCCGTTCGCGATCCACGTTCTTCCCGAGGTCGAGGCGCATCGTGATCGCCAGGCGCGCCGGCCTGCCGGGGAGCACCGTCCCCGCGAGCGCTCCGCGTCGCTCGGCGAGCGGCCGCAGCAGGTCGCCGAGGCGGCTCCCTGCGAAATCGTCCCTGACATGCACGACGCGGTCGGCGCGGTCCGCGTCGAGCGCGAGCAACGCTGCGGTCTCGACGCCGCCGCTCCCGATCGCGAAGCTGTCGGTGGCGGCCGGGAGCGCCTCGCTCGCGCCGAGCCACGCGTAGCTCGCGGCCAGGTCGATCGTGGGCGGCGCCTCGGGGACCCCGGACGGCTCGACGCGCACGTCGGCACCCGCGGCGTGGCGCGCCTGGTCGATCTGGGAGCGATGCCATGTGCTCGCGTACGTCGTCGCGAAGACGCCGATCGCGACGGCGAGCACGAGGAGCAGCACCGAGCGCGAGTAGGCGCGCGGGCGTCGAGCGAGCTGCCAGAAGCCGAGCGCCGAGACGGCGCCGCGCGATCCGGGGGTGAGCCGCTCGACGAGCGTGGCTGCGAGCGGTACCGCTCGCAGCGAGAGCAGCGCGCCCGCCAGCAGCAGCACGGCGGGCGCGGCGACGAGGAACGGGTCGATGCCGAGGCTGCCCTCGTGCGACACGAGCGTCCCGTGGTAGCGACGGAGCTGCCAGTACGCGAGCAGCGCGAGCCCCGCAAGCACGACGTCGAGATGCGCGCGCTGGGCGAGCCCTGCGAGCGCCGGGCGGCTCCGCTCCCGCGCAACCGAGACACGTCGTGCGCGCAGGGCGGGGAGCGCGAGGCCGAGGATGCAGACGACGCCCGCCGCTGCGGCGAGCAGATAGGAGGTCGTGGTGACGTGCGGCTCCAGGTGCACGCCGACGTCCGCGAGTGGCCCGGCGCGGTTCAGCACGCGCAGCGAGCCGGCCGCGAGCCACGGCGCGACGGCCACGGCAGGCACGGCGATGAGCGTCGCTTCGAGGAGCGCCAGGCCGGTGATCTGACGTGCCGTTCCGCCGCGCAGGCGCAGGGTCTCCGTCACGCGGTAGCGGCGCTCCAGCAGGAGCGCCGTCGTGACGATCAGCCCATAGGCCGCGAGCAGCGCGAGCTGGATGAAGGGCACGAGCACGCCGGCTCTCGCGAGATGGAGCGAGTGGTCGGCTTCGGCGAGGACCCTGGGCAGGTTCGTCTGGACGTCGATCTGCTCTCCTGCCGGCCGGCCCTCGTTCAGGCGGCCCGCGAGCGCGGGGAGCGAGCGCCGCACGCGTGCGGCCTCGTCGAGCGTCAGCGTGCGCGTGTCGGGCCGGACGCGCCAGCGCAGGGTCTGGTCGCTCAACCCGAGCGCGGCGAAGCTCCGACGAGTCGTCACAAACGGGCCGGCTCCGGCGGTGGCGAGCGGCTCGCCCCACCAGAATGCGCCGGAGCTGTCCTCCGGACGGAACGTCCCGACCACGCGCGCGGCGACGCGATTCGTCGCGTCCAGCTTCTCGGCTTCGACGAGGTCGCCGACCTTCAGGCCGAGATCCGACGCGACCGCGACCGGCAACGCGACCTCCACGGGGCTGCTCGTCGTCTCGGGCCAGCGGCCGGCCGCGAGCGTGGCATGCGACCGGATGTCATCCACGAACCCGAACGCGATCGTCCCCTGCTCTGTGCGGAACGGCTCCGACTCGCCGCTCGCGAACGTCGTTGCCGGCACGCCGCCGAACGTCTCGCCGACGAGCTCGCGCACGTGCCGGTCGAGCTCGCTCTCGGGCCCGCCTGAGAACACGTCGACCACGAGCTGCACGTTCGCGTCCGTCACAGACGCACGCTCCAACCGTGCCCTCAGGCTGCTCTGCGCGACCGCGTCCGCGTAGATCGGGATCGCAGCGACCAAAGACGCCGCGAGCAAGACGACGAGGAACGCGGCTCCGGTCACGAGCCGGTCGGCCGCGGCGGTCTTCAGGGGCAAGCTCCAACGGCCGGCGCGCACGGGTCGCGAAGTGGTAGCACGCGTCGGGGGCCGACGACAGAAGTACGGCTTCCCGCCCGCCGAGCAGTGCTCGGACCCGTAGCGTTGCACGGTGGACGCGGGCGGGTCGACGAGCGGTGCGATGTCCCGGCGCGGGGCGCTGCTGTTCGCGGCGATGTGCGTGATCTGGGGAATCCCCTATCTCCTGATCAAGGTGGCCGTCGACGACATGAGCCCGTCGATGCTCGTGCTCGGTCGCACCCTGATCGCGGCGCTGCTGCTGCTTCCCATCGCCGCCGTCCGGGGCGAGCTCCGTCCATTGCTCCCGTACTGGGCGCCGCTGGTCGCGTTCGCCGCAATCGAGATCGCGCTGCCATGGGTGCTGCTCGGTGCCGCCGAGACACAGGTCTCGAGCTCGCTCACGGGGCTCCTCATCGCCGCCGTCCCGCTCGTCGCCGCCGTCATCGCGACCTCCAGCGGCGCCGAGCGGCTGAGCCTCACGAGCGGGATCGGTCTCGCGCTCGGCGTGCTCGGTGTGGCCGCGATCGTCGGCGTCAACCTCGAGGGCGCGCGGGCGGTCCCGCTCGCCGAGATCGGCCTCGTGGCGGTCTGCTACGCCGTCGGCCCCGCGATCCTCCAGCGCTGGCTTTCGGGGTTGCCGGCGCTGGGCGTGATCGCGGCCTCGCTCGTCCTCACTGCGATCGTGTACCTCCCGTTCGGCGCGACGAGCGTCCCGGAAAAGACGCCCTCCACGGCTGCGCTCGCCTCCGTCGTCACGCTCGCGATCGTCTGCACCGCGCTTGCCTTCCTCCTCTTCTTCGCGCTGATCGGCGAGGTCGGGCCCGTGCGCGCGACCGTGATCACGTACGTCAATCCGGCAATCGCCGCGGCCCTCGGCGTGCTGATCCTCGACGAGCGCTTCACCGTCGGTATGGCCCTAGGCTTCGCTCTCGTCCTCGCGGGCTCCGTGCTCGCGACGAGGCACGGTGGCGCGCCCGCCGAGCAGCCCGTGCTCGACCCGTCGTAGATGGTTGATCATCTAGCCGGCCTCGGACTCCACCGCCGGACGCGTGGGACGTTCCTCCGCGGGCACGAGCTCGCTGTCGCCGTTCGGCGCGCTCACCCGGTCCGCCTGCATGTTCTGGCGCCGCGAGAGGACGAGCGGCGGGACGGCGAGGATGCTGATCCCGGCGCCGACGAGGTAGGACGGCGCATAGCCCCAGACGTCGGCGGCCCGTCCGAGCGCGGGCTGCGCCCACACGCCACCCGCGGAGCTCATCAGTGAGTCGAACGAAAGGATGGTCGCCCGCTGGCGCGACGGGATCATCCCGTTCATGTACGCCTGCCGGATCGGCGTCGCCGCCGCGAACAGGAGGCCCCAGACGACGATCATCGCGAGCACGCCCCAGAAGTTGCCGATCGTGCCGATCAGGCCGAGCGCGACCACGTTGAGCACCGCAAGCACGATCAGCCCCGAGGTGCGCCGGCCGAACAGACGACGGATCCTGGGCGCGACGAGGCCGCCGAGGATCTGCGCCCCGGCGGCGATCGCGGCCACCAGCCCGGCGATCTGGTACGCCTGCGGATCCCCCCACAGCTCCAACAGGTACGGCTGGAGCGCGTAGAACGCGTAGATCCCGACGCCGCCGGTGAGCAGCGACTCGACCATCAGCCACTTCACGGCGGGGACGCGCAAGCCGTACTCGACGGAGTTCCCGGCGATCCGCCGCACCTCGGTGACGACGCCGCCGCCCCGTTCGGGTGTGAAGCCGAGGTCGCGCATCAACCGGAACGCCACGCCGAACATCACGATCAGCACCACCCCCCGGAGAACGAACGGCACCCCGAGCCCGGCCCGCTGCGCGATGAACCCGCCGGCGACCGACCCCGTGAGCATCGCCACGCCCTGCGCGACCTGGCCACGCGCGAAGACCGCGTCGAGATCCCCCTCGAAGCCCGTCGCCCGAAGGGCGTCGACGAGCCACGCCTCGACCGCCCCGGAGAAGAACGTGAAGCCGAGCCCGATCAGGATCGACACGACGGCCCATGCCCAGAACGGCGCCTCGAGCTTCCAGAGGAGGACGTACAGGAGCGTCGACCCCGCGAGCGTGAGCGTGCCGAGCAGGTACGACACGCGGCGGCCGACCGTGTCCGCGACGATCCCCGTCGGCACCTCGAACAGCATCATCCCGGCGGTGAAGAACGCATTCGCCGCGAACGCCTCGAGGTTCGAAAGCCCCGCGTCGAGCAGGAAGATCGTGTTGATCCCCCAGATCAGCGAGGCCGCCAGCGTGTTGCCGAGGATCAGGGTGATGTAGGTGCGCTGGACGGAACGAGGCGTGTCCATGGCCGCCCTCACGCTACGCGCCGCCCGAGAGCCTGGGTCGGCGCGCCGCCGAAGGAGCCGTCAGGCGTCGAAGCCCAGCTCGTCCAGCGACGCGCGCAGCTCGGCCGCGTCGTCGTAGACGCGGAATGCCCCGGCCGCCATGAGCTCGTCCGTGCCGTACCCCCCGCTCAGGAGCCCGACGCTGAGCATGCCCGCACGGCGGGCGGCCAGGAGGTCCCAGACCGCGTCGCCGACGACATAGCACTCCTCGGGCGCAACGCCGAGCGCGGCCTGGCAGGCGAGGAAGAGATCGGGCTCGGGCTTTGCCCGGCGAACGTGGCCACGGTCGATCACCACCGTGTCGTCCCCCACTCCGATCGCCACGAGCGAGCGGTCGATCTCGGGCCGACGCCCCGACGTCGCGATCCCGTGGACGATCCCTCGCTCGCGCAGGAGTGCGAGCAGCTCGCGCGCGCCGGGCAGCGGACGTCGCTCCGGCAGCAGCTCTTCGAAGATCGCGCCATGTCGTGCCTGGAGAGCCTCGACCTCGTCCGCCGAGAGCTCGCGGCCCACTTCGCGCGCGACCGCCCGCGCGAACAGCCCGCCGCTCATCCCGACCCGACGGTGGATGCGCCAGCCGTCGATCGGCATCCCCTCCTCCGCAAGCGCTCGCTGCCAGGCGAAGACGTGCGCGTAGACCGTGTCGACGAGCGTCCCGTCGAGATCGAAGATCAGTGCCCGCGCCATCGCGCGCGAGGGTACTCCGTGCCGACTGGCTCAGCGCAGCTTCCGCAGGGCGGCCCCGAGCGCCTGGCCGCCCGCAAGCACCGGTGCGAAGAGGTCGCCGTGCTCCTCCACCCGCTCGAGCGCCACGCGCATCCCGAAGCGCCGCGGCGTCACCGTCTCCGTCAGCTCCTCCCAGCGCAGAGGCGTCGAGACCGGCGCGCCCGGCTTCGGTCGTACCGAGTACACCGACGCGATCGTCTTGCCGCGCGCGTTCTGGCGGTGGTCGACGAGGACGCCCTCCCGCTTGCGCTTCAGCCATTCCGTCGTGACGAGCCCCGGATGTCGCTCCTCGAGCCCGCGTGCCACCAGCTCCGCGAACGTATAGGTGTCCTCGTACGTCGCCCGTCGCGCGATCGGGACGAGCACGTGAATGCCGTCGGCGCCGCTCGTCTTCACGTAGGAGCGCAACCCGAGCCCGTCGAGCTCCTCGCGGATCAGGTGGGCGACGCGAATTGCGAGCGCGAAACCGCCGTCGGGCGGGTCGAGGTCGAAGAGCACGAAGTCCGGCCGGTCGGGCTTGTCGACGCGCGAGTACCACGCGTTCATGTCGATGCAGTTCATCTGCACCATCCAGAGCACCGCCTCCGGCGAGTTGACGAGCGGGAAGTCGACGAGCCGCGACCCGCCGTCGCGCGGGTAGGTCCGGAAGGTGCGGGTCGGGATCCAGTCGGGCATCCCCTTCGGCGCCTGCTTCTGGAAGTACGTCTCGCCGACGACCCCGTACGGAGCCCGCTTCATCGTGAACGGCCGGTTGCGGAGGTGCGGCACGAGCACCGGGGCGACCGCGCGGTAGTACTCGAACAGGTCCTCCTTCGTGATGCCCTCGTCGGGGAAGAGGACTCGCTCTGGGCTCGAGAGTCGGACCGTCCGCGCCGCCACGACGCGGTTTGTACCCGTCCGGGCGTGGCGCCGTCGCCGCGCAGGCTCTCCCCCTTTCTCGTGATGCGCATCCCGCCGCGGGACCGAAGGTTGGAGTGGTGGCGCGGGTTGCCTGTTCGTCCAACAAGCCCCGCGCCCCGCTTGCTGCGCCGCCCCACGAAGGTATCGTCTCGTCAGAGGAATCGGCTCCCCGCTTCCTGCGCGCCAAGGAGATCATGCGGATGACTGACCGAGAGCACGCCGCCTGGCAGGGCTTTCTCACGCTTCATGCCACGCTCACGGACGAGATCGACCGGTCTCTCCGCGAGAGCCATGGATTGACCTTGCAGCACTTCGAGGTGCTGTTGCACCTCGAAGAAGCGCCCGGGAACCGTATGCGGATGGGCGACCTCGCCAGCTCGGTGCGTCTGTCGCAGAGCGGCGCGTCGCGACTCGTCGACCGGGTCGAGCGAGCCGGTCACATCGTCCGCCAGGAGTGCGATGCGGACGGGCGAGTCCTCTATGCGCAACTCTCGGAGTCGGGGAAGGCTCAGTTGCTCGAGGCACGTCCCACGTACGTCGCGGGCGTTCAAGACCGGTTCCTCGAGCGCTTCGACGTTCGCGTGCTGCGCAAGCTCGCAGCCGGCTGGCAGCGTTCGCGGCCGATGTTGACCGCCTTGGCCGTGGTCGCGCCCGAGTTGCCGATCTCGGTCTAACGCGCCCGATAGAGACTCTTTGCTGCTAATCGCGTGTTCGTGTCTCAACGCGTGTCTCAGCCGGTCGCTCGGAGGGGGATCGGCAGCTCAGGCGCGCGCTCGAACGCTTCGCGGATGCGCTCGCGGGCTGGCGCGCCTCCGAGATGCCCGTATAGCTCGCGCACGAGCTTCCCGCCGTCGCGGTGCCCGAGCTGATCGGCAGCGTCCTCGGGCGTGAGCCGCAGCACGTTGCACGCGTACCAGCAGAAGTAGTGACGGGTCGCGAGGTAGAACACGACGTCGCCCATTCCTGCCGTGCAGCGCACGCGGTTCCAGTGATGAGCACGCGACGACGGGCGGTAGTGCGCGCCGCGCAGCGTCGTGAAGACGAACTCCGACTCCTGCGGCAGCGAGAGCAGCCGCTTTCGGGCGGGCGCGGTGAGCGCGATCGTCCGCACGTTCCCGTGCTTCGGAAGCGTGAACTCCCGCGTCTTTGCGTTCCACTGCCGGTCGACGAGGATCGTCCCGGCCTGGAAGTCGATCTGCTCCCACGTCAGCGCGTCGAGTTCGCCTGGGCGCATCCCCTCGTATACGCCGGTGTGCAGGAACGCGGCGAACGAGGGCGGCGTGAGCTCGTCCGCGATCGCGACGAAGCGGGCGACTGCGAGTTGGGTCGGCGGCTGCGTGTCACGTCGACCACGGCTCGACGGCAGCCCGAGCTTCGCGAACGGGTTGCGGTCGACGAGCCGCCCCGCTGCCGCGCTCGACGCGTCGTTGAAGAGCGTGCAGAGGCTCTTCACGGTGCCGAGGTTGTTACCGCCCTTCAACCACGCTGCGACGTGGTCGTCGCCGATCGCGCGTATCGGCAGGTCGCCATACGCGGCGACGAACTTCTCGGTGCGCTCGCGGTTGTGAATGTTCGTCGACTCGGCGGGGCGGAGCCACAGCGGGTCGGTCGTCCACTCGTTCCAGAACTCGCGCACGGTGACGCCGACGCGGGCGTTCGCGCGAAGCAGTCTCCGCGCTTCGTCCTCGGCGGCGCGCGCTGCCGCTTCGGTCGCGTACGTGTCAGGCCCGCCGATGACGGTGCGCGGGTTGACCTGCTTGCCGGTGCGCGGGTGACGGACGCGCGTGCGCCATCGTCCCGACGGAAGCTGTTGGGGCATCGAACTACTCCTTCGATTGCGTTTGCTCGGGCGGGTTGCGCTCGCCCGAGAGCGAGTCGATCGTACAGCGGCTACGAGCCCATTCGATGCACTGCGACGGCAGGTAGCGCCGCGTGCGGCTCATGCCCCATGTCTCGGACGGCATCCCGTCGCGCACCCATCGTTTGACCGTTGAGAGCGAGACGCCCATGTACATCGCGAGCTCGTTTGCGTCGACGTAGCGCTCGGAAGGCTCGACTGCTGACGGGCGATCCCTCACGCGAGTCGCTCCACGGGGTCGCGGGCGACGGTGTCGGCGATCGCGTGCGCCGCCTCGCCCTTCGTGATCGGCTCGAACTGGTGCCTGTGCGGGACGACGTCCAGCTGGCCGTTCGCGTTGAGCCACAGCAGCTGCTTCGCCGTCGCGCGGGCATCAGGCTCGTCGAGCTCGCGCCAGACGCCGCGCCGGTCGAGGAACCCCCGGATCGACGGGCGGCTCATCGCCGTCGTCCATCGCGCACGCGCGCGTACACCCGGAGACGGCAACCCTCGAAGATTGCCGCCCACGCGGGAACCCGCATGGTTATCGAAGATTGCTTATGAGGAGTGTTCACGCGCGCGCGCGTAGAACCATCGAAGCTTGCGAGCGCGGCGATCTTCGGGCGGCAGCCTTCGGTCGTCACCACGCCTCCTCGTCCGTCAGGTAGTAACTCCATCCGCCGGTCAGCCCGCTCTTGTGCGCGCGGACACGCTTCGCCTTGCAGAGCGGGCCGATGCCGCGCTTGTAGACGACGTCGCGGGTCGCGCCCAGATCGTCAGAGCAGACGGCGTCGAGGTACTCGCGCGACTTCGGGCCGGTCGCGAGCGCGTCGAGGATCACCGCCTGCAGGACGTCGGAGTCGACCCGATCGTTGTCGTCGTTGCCTGCGGCCAGGAGCTCGTCGATTGTCTTTTGTGACTCGCCAAGGTCGACTGCGAGGGTGATCGGCTCCGTGAGGTTGGCGACGGGCACCGCGTCAATGCGGAACGCCTGCGCCGTCCCGTTCAGCGACCGGTTGCCCGCGACGACCTGAATGTGACGGACGAGCGGGTCGTCGTTGTCGGCGACGATCATCACGACTGCGCGTGGCGTGTCGACCCAGGCGGTCGAGCCGAGGATGCTCGCGAGCGCGCCGCCAGAGCGGTCCTTTCGCACATGGCGAACCCCTACGAGCAGGCAGCTGAGCTCGTCTGCGAGGTGGTTGAGCGGCGCGATCGCGTTCCTGACTTCGGCGTCGCTGTTTGAGTTGCGATCACCTATGTGGTTCGCGACCGGGTCGACGACGAGCAGGC
>Ga0207661_10001484_pt1 | contig 15869 bp, 18 predicted proteins | sample KBSC713LmetaG_FD_184337 | JGI IMG/M metagenome (GOLD analysis project Ga0207661, IMG submission 184337) | Corn rhizosphere microbial communities from Kellogg Biological Station, Michigan, USA - KBS C7.1-3L metaG (SPAdes) (version 2) | ecosystem: Host-associated > Plants > Roots > Rhizosphere ...
GACCTCAGACCTGGCCCCTGAATGTCTGTTCTCGTCGTTGGATCAGTCGCGCTCGACTCCGTAGAAACGCCGTTCGGCAAAGCCGATAACGTCCTCGGTGGATCCGGAACATTCTTCTCCGCGTCCGCGAGCCATCTCGCGCCGGTGCAGCTCGTCGGCGTCGTCGGCACCGACTACCCGCTCGATACGCTGCAGAACGCGTTCAAGTCGCGGCCGATCGATCTGGCAGGTCTCGAGCACGCCGACGGTCCGTCGTTCCGTTGGCGCGGCCGCTATCGCCACGATCTCAATACGGCCGAGACGCTCGAGACGAAGCTTGGCGTCTTTTCGAACTTTCGTCCGAAGATTCCTGAGCAGTTCCGCAGCGCGCCGTTCGTGTTCCTCGGCAACATCGATCCGCGTCTGCAGCTCGAGGTGTTGACCCAGGTAGCGAAGCCGAAGCTCGTCGCGTGCGACACAATGAATTTCTGGATCGAGAGTCGCCGCGCGGACATCGTCACACTCCTCGGGCACGTCGATCTCATCACGCTCAATGACGCCGAAGCGCGTCAGCTCACCGACGAAGCGAACCTCGTGAAGGCAGCGAAGTGGATCATGGAGCGCGGTCCAAAGCACGTCGTGATCAAGAAGGGTGAGCACGGCGCGTTCATGTTCACACAATCGTCAATTTTCTTTGCACCGGCGTTTCCGCTCGAATCGGTGTTCGATCCGACGGGTGCCGGCGATTCGTTCGCGGGAGGCTTCATCGGCTACCTCGCGAAAACCGGTGACCTTTCGGAAGCGAATCTCCGCCGCGCCGTCGTGTACGGTTCCGCGATGGGGTCGTTTGCCGTCGAGAAGTTCTCGGTGCAGCGCTTGCTGGAGATCACGCCGGACGACATCAAGCGCCGCGTGGGTGATATTCACAAGCTCGTGAACTTCGAGCAGGAACTCTGATGAGCTCATCGCTCGACTACCGCACGGCTGGCGTCGACATCGACGCGGCGGAGGCCGCGAAGCATCGAATCAAGTCACACGTGCTCTCGACGCTGACGTCGGGCGCGCGAGGTGAGTTCGGCGGCTTCGGTGGAATGTTTCGTGTCCCCACGGACGTTCCGAAGCCGGTGCTCGTGTCGAGCGCGGATGGTGTCGGGACGAAACTGAAGGTGGCGATCGAGGCCGGCCGTCACGACACCGTCGGCCACGATCTCGTGAATCACTGCACGAACGACATTCTCGTGCAGGGCGCGATCCCATTGTTCTTCCTCGACTACGTCGCGTTCGGAGCGCTCGATCCGATCGTCGTCGAGGCTGTTGTCGCGGGCGTCGCAGCCGGATGTCGGGAGAACGCATGTGCGCTGCTCGGCGGCGAGACGGCCGAGATGCCGGGAGTTTACACGCCGCCTGATTACGATTTGGCGGGCTTCATCGTCGGTTACGTGGATGAGGACGCCATTCTCAGTGCGCAACGAGTGCGGGCAGGCGACGTGCTCATTGGTCTCGAGAGTAGCGGGCTGCACACCAATGGATTTTCGCTAGCCAGGCGCATCGTCGGCGACCGTATGAAGCTCAAGGTCGATGACACATTTCCTGGCGACACGAAGTCGGTTGCCGACGTGTTGCTCGCGGTGCATCGCTCGTATTTGAGTTTGCTAAAGCCGCTCCTCGCCAAAATTCACGCGATGGCTCACATCACCGGGGGCGGCATTCCCGGCAACCTCAATCGAGTTCTTCCACCCACTCTCGATGCGCGGGTCGACACGTCGACCTGGCGGACTCCCAACCTCTTCGAGCAACTCCAGAAGGCGGGCGGTGTAGAGCGCTCCGAGATGTTCCGGACGTTCAACATGGGAGTCGGCATGGTGGTGATCGCACCGGAGCAGGATGCGGGCGACATCATCAACGCGTCGAACGCGGCAAACGTCCGAGCGTGGCAGCTCGGCGTCGTCGCGGAAGGCTCCGGTGAGGTGGTTCTCACTAGGGAGTAGTTCATGAAGAATCGGGTTTTTGCCGCGGCGGCCGTTCTTGCCGCGACTGCGGTGCCGGCGAGCGCGCAGGCCAATTCGTGCGCGGCGGGTTTCACGCAGGACGCTTGTCAAAAAGCGGTCGACGTCTATCAGTACCTCGCGCCCCAGCTTGGAACCGCGATCACCGGCGGAAACGCCACGTTGGGGCAGGGCGGTGCGCTCGGCGGACCTGGACACCTCTCGCTCGGCGTTCGGGTCAACGCCGTGAAGGGGACGCTCCCGCAGGTCGACGATCCGTCGGCGACTCCCGTCCTGACCGGCGCGCGCGCGACGGCCTATCCGACGAAAGACGCCTACATCCCGATGCCGACCATCGATGGCGCCCTCGGTATCTTCAAGGGCATTCCGCTGTCGCTGACGAACGTCGGTGGCATCGACGCGCTGGTGAGCGCGAGCTACATCCCCAAGGTCGATCGCAGCGACGTGTCGATCGATCCGGACAATCCGGTGAAGTTCGGCTACGGCGTTCGCATCAGCGCATTGCAGGAATCGATCGTTTCGCCGGGCATCTCGTTCACGTATCTGAAGCGCGACTTACCAGTTCTCTCATTGACGGGCGCGTCGAGCAACTCGACGCTGCACATCGACGACTTGACGGAGAAGACCACCGCGTGGCGTCTCGTTGCAAGCAAGAGCTTCATTCTGTTCGGCCTCGCGGCCGGCTACGGACAGGATTCGTACAAGTCCAGCGCCAGCGCGAACGCGACGATCTCCGGTCAGACTTCGTCGACGATCTCGGTCGCGCAGGACATGACGCGCTCGAACATGTTCGCGGACCTCTCGCTCAACTTCCCGGTCTTCAAGCTCATCGGCGAAATTGGTCAGGTGTCGGGAGGCACCGCGCCGACAACCGTCAACACGTTCCCGGCCAAGGGCATCGTCGATTCGCGTCTCTATGCCTCGGTGGGATTCCGTCTGAGCTGGTAACCGCATGAGCGCCGCCGCCGAGCAGGACTCGGTGTACATGCGGCGAGCGTTGGACCTGGCCGAGAGAGGCTGGGGGCAGACGGCGCCGAACCCAATGGTCGGCGCCGTTGTCGTTCGCGACGCCGAGATCGTCGGCGAAGGATATCACGCGCGATACGGTGGACCGCACGCCGAGGTGAACGCCTTGATGGCCGCGCGCGGCCGGACGCGCGGTGCGACGATCTACGTGACGCTCGAGCCATGTGCGCACCACGGCAAGACGCCGCCGTGTGTAAACGCGATCATCGACGCCGGGATCGCGCGAGTCGTCGTGGCAGTTCGAGATCCAACGCTCGTCGCCGGCGGTGGCGCGGAGCGACTACGCCAATCCGGAATCGAGGTCGACATCGGCGTCGAGCAAAATGCAGCATGCGAGCTGAACGCGCCGTTCTTTGCGGCGGGCACGTATCATCGGCCGTGGGTGACCCTTAAACTCGCGATCTCCGCCGACGGCGCGGTTGCGGATCCGACCGGCGAACATCGATGGATTACGGGGATCGAATCGCGTCGAGAGGTGCATCGCATGCGCGCGAATTCCGACGCGATTCTCGTCGGGATTGGAACTGTGTTGGCGGACGATCCCGAGCTCACCGTCCGGGATGTTCCGGCGCCGCGCGTTGCACCGCGCCGAGTAATTCTCGATTCGAAGCTTCGAATTCCGCTGACGTCGAAGCTCGTGCGATCCGCTCGTGACGTCGACACCCGAGTTGTTACGTCAGTCGACTCGCCAGCCGCCAAATACCAAGCGCTCGAGAACGCTGGGGTGCGGCTTGCCATCCACGGTTCGCTCAGTGGAACGCTCGGCAACACTCGCCTCGTCGAAGGCGTTCGATCGCTCCTCGTCGAAGCCGGACCGCGGGTCGCTGGGTCATTTCTTGGCGAGTCTCACGTGGACCGCCTCGTTATCTTTCAGTCTCCGCTCGTGCTCGGTGACGGTGCCCCGAAAGCGTTCGAGTTCACTCCAGCGGATTTCGTGCGATCGCTCGACCGATTTCCGGTGGTCGAGCGTCGAAAGTTTGGCCGCGACGTGATGACCATTTACGCACTTCGGGACGTTCCTTGTTCACTGGTTTAGTCGAAAAAGTCGGAATCGTTTCGAGCGTCACGGAATCGTCCGCGGGCCGAGAGCTCCGCATCGAAAGCGACTATGCCGATCTCGCCCTGGGCGAGAGCATCGCCATCAACGGCGCGTGCCTTACTGTTCGCGAATTCGGGCCGGATTGGTTCACAGTCGCTGCCGTCACAACGACGTTGGATCGAACAACGATCGGTGATTGGGCCGAGGGCCGGCGAGTGAATCTGGAACGCGCTCTTCGCGCCGGGGACCGGCTCGGCGGTCATTTCGTCCAAGGGCACGTCGATGGAGTCGCGTCCGTCGTAAACGTTCGTCAGCGCGACGACGCTCTGCTCGTCGACCTTGCTCTGCCGCAAGGCCTCCCCGAGCTTATGGTGTTGCACGGATCCGTCGCGGTTGACGGGGTCAGCCTTACAGTCAACGACCTCCCCGCGCCGGAAATACTTCAGCTGTCATTAATCGAGTACACGCTGCGCCACACGACGTTTGCGGACATTGCTGTCGGGGACCGCGCCCACGTCGAGGCCGACATGCTCGGGAAGTACGTTCAGCGTTTGCTCAAGGAACCAACATGGTCTTTGGAACGATAGAACAGGCGATCGAGGACATCCGCGCCGGCAAGTTCGTCATTGTCGCGGACGACGAAGATCGAGAGAACGAAGGGGATTTGATCTGCGCGGCGCAGCTCGTGACGCCCGAGATGATCAACTTCATGATCAAACGCGGCGGCGGCATGATCTGCCTCGCCCTCACGGGTCCGCAGATCGACGCACTCGGCTTGCCGCTGATGGCCGATTCGAACCTCGACGCATATCGCACCGCATACACCGTGAGCATCGATGCGGCGCCGCGGTTCGGCGTGACGACCGGCATCAGCGCCATGGATCGCGCGACGACGATTCGCGTTGCCGCTGATCCGGATGCTGCGCCGTCTGACCTACGCCACGGCGGCCATGTCTTCCCGCTTCGCGCGCGCGATGGTGGTGTTTTGCAGCGGGTCGGTCATACGGAAACCGCGGTCGATCTCGCGCGCTTCGCCGGCCTCGTTCCAGCGGGCGTTATTTGCGAGATCTTGAATGAAGACGGGTCGGCGGCGCGTCGGCCGCAGCTCGAGGCGTTCGCGATGGAGCACGGGATCACGCTCATCACCGTAGCGCAGCTCGTCGCGCATCGGTTGAAGACGGAACGCCTCGTTCATCGCGTGGCTGATGCGCGCCTTCCAACGGAACACGGCACCTGGCGCATCGTCGGCTATAAGAACGACGTCGACCATCAGGAGCACGTCGCGCTCGTCTACGGCGATATCGGTGACGGCGAAGACACGCTGGTTCGCATTCACTCGAAGTGTCTCACTGGCGACGTCTTCCACTCGCTTCGTTGCGACTGCGGCTGGCAGCTCGACACCGCGATGCGAATGATCGCGGACGAAGGCCGCGGCGTGATCGTGTATCTCGATCAGGAAGGCCGAGGGATCGGGCTTTTGAACAAACTCAAGGCCTACGAGCTACAGGACCTCGGCGCGGACACTGTCGAAGCGAACGAGCAGCTTGGTTTCAAACCCGACCTTCGGAACTACGGCATCGGCGCGCAGATCCTGCTCGACATCGGCCTCAAGTCGATTCGTCCGATCACGAACAACCCGCGCAAGATGGTTGGCCTCGAGGGCTACGGCTTGGCGCTTGGAGAGCGCGTCCCGATCGTTCAGCCGGCGCACGATGAGAACGCGGACTACATGCGAGTGAAGCGCGACAAACTCGGCCACTTGCTCGCGTCGTAATGGCCGAGTTTTCTGGATCGCCGTCGGGCGAACATCGGCGCTACGCGGTCGTCGCAAGCCGTTTCAATCAGGATATCGTCGAGCGCCTCGTTGATGGGGCGCTCGACGCGTTCGTTCGACACGGCGCGGCTGTCGCCGACGTCGACGTCGTGTGGGTTCCTGGTGCATGGGAGCTTCCGATCGCCGCGCGTCGCCTGCTGGCGTCAGAGCGATACCACGCGATCGTCGCGGTCGGCGCGGTGATCCGCGGCGGAACTCCGCACTTCGACTACGTCGCGGGCGAAGCGTCGCGCGGACTCATGCTCGCGTCGACCGACTTCGACACACCGATCGGCTTCGGCCTGCTCACCTGCGACAACGTGCAGCAGGCCGAAGAGCGCGCCGGCGGAGCACATGGCAACAAGGGCTGGGACGCCGCCCTCGCCGCGCTCGAGATGTCCGACCTTTTCGATCGATTGGATGCCACGGACGAGGGTTGAGACGCGGGCTCGAGCCCGCGTCCTCCAGGCGCTATACGCCTGGGACGTGCGCGGCGAAAAAGGCCTCGAGCAAGTTGCGACGCGGATCTGGGATGATCTCTCTGTCCCGCCCGATGAGCGAAAGTTTGCCGGTTTTCTCATTCGGACTCTCTCACAGAACGGCAAAGACATCGATACGGAGCTCGCTGACGTTACGACGAACTGGCGTCTCGACCGCCTCGGCGTCGTCGACCGGTGCGTGCTTCGACTTGGCGCGGCCGAGCTGCACCGCGGTGAAACGCCGCCCGTTGTCGCCATCCAGGAAGCGGTCCACCTCGCCGAGCGATACGGAACGGTGAAGAGCGCGAAGTTCGTGAACGGCGTGTTGGACGCGCTCGCGCGCCGCATGGGACGCATGTAAGTGCGCGTTCTTCTCGTGAACTGGCAGGATCGCGAGAATCCGCAGGCGGGCGGCGCGGAAATCCATCTCCACGAGATCTTCGGACGTATCGCCGCGAAGGGGCACGAGGTCCGTCTCTTGTGTGGAGGATGGCCTGACTGTCCGCCTCGTGCGAAGCTCGACGGCATCGACGTCTACCGCGTCGGCACTCGCCACACGTTTCCTTTTCTCGCCCACCGCGCCTATCGCGAATCGCACGATGGTTGGGCTGACGTTCTCGTCGAGGACATCAACAAAGTCCCGCTGTACACGCCGGGCTGGAAGCCGAACCGTTGTGTGGCCCTCGTCCCGCATCTTTTCGGCTCAACGGCCTTTCAGGAGCTCTCCGCGCCGCTCGCGTCGGCCGTGTGGCTTGCGGAGCGTCCCCTCGGCATGCGGTACAAGAACGTCCCGTTCCAGGCGATCAGCGAGAGCACTGCAGCCGACCTCGCACACCGGGGCATCCCGCGCGGCTCGATCGAGGTGATCTATCCCGGCATCGACACGGTCGCGTATACGCCAAATGCCGCGGAGCGTTCGCCGACGCCCGTCTTCTCGTATCTCGGGCGTTTAAAGAAGTATAAAGGCGTCCAGCTCGTCATTCGCGCATTCGCCGAGATGGCGGTGCCATCGGCCGTGCTCGAGATTGCCGGTGCCGGCGACTTTCGTCCCGACCTCGAGAAGCTCGCGCGATCGCTTGACCTCGGTGATCGCGTGCGGTTTCTTGGGCGCATCTCTGAGGCGGAAAAGGTTGCTTTGCTTCGTCGCTCGTGGGCGCTCGCGTTCGCGTCGCCAAAGGAAGGGTGGGGAATCACGAATCTCGAGGCCGCGGCATGCGGTACTCCGGTCGTTGCGTCGAACTCACCGGGCATCCGTGAATCGGTGCGCGACGGCGAAACCGGCTTCCTCATTCCACACGGCGACATCACTGGAATGGCCAACGCGATGCGACGTGTGGCGAGCTCGCTCGACCTCGTGAAAACGCTCGGCGCCTCGGCGAGAACGTTCTCTGAGACGTTCACCTGGGAGCGCGCCGCGGACGAGACCGAGCGCCATCTCGCATCGATCGTCGGGACGCCATGACGACGACGCAGCTCACCGTCGCGAAGCTGATCGAGCGCACGCACAAGGTGCTGCAACTCGAGCACATCGAGAGCACGAAAGGGCTCGATCGCGTGATCGAGAATCCCGACGTGTCGAGTCCCGGTCTCGCCGTCGCCGGCTACGTCGAACGATTTCCGGCGTGGCGTCTCCAAGTGCTCGGTGAGACCGAGATCATGTACCTTCGGTCGCTCGATCCGGCCGTGCGTCGTCGACATTTGACGACGTTTTTCTCGTTCGCGATTCCGTGCGTCTTCATTACGAAGGGCCAGCTGCCGACTGAAGATCTCATCGAGCTCGCATCGAACGCGGGCATCGCGCTGATCAAGTCGAAGCTCAAGACCAACGAGTTCTACACGCGCATCAAGCCGTGGCTCGAGGAGGAATTCGCGCCGTCGACGAACCTGCACGGTTCGCTCGCCGACGTTTTCGGCGTCGGGCTGTTGTTCGTTGGGCAGAGTGGAATAGGGAAGTCGGAATGCGTGCTCGATCTCGTCGAGCGCGGACATCGACTCGTCGCTGACGATCTCGTGATCGCGCGTCGTCGCGGAACGGACCTCCTCATCGGTCGGGGACACGAGCGACAACGACACCACATGGAGATTCGCGGCATCGGCCTCGTCGATATCCCCTCGATCTTCGGTGTTCGCGCGGTCCGTCAGCAAAAAAGAATCGAAGTCGTGGTGAAGCTCGAGGAATGGAATCAGTCAGCGCCGGTGGATCGCACCGGTCTCGATACCGAGACGAAGCGCATCCTCGACGTCGAGCTTCCGATGGCTCGTGTGCCGTTGAACCCTGGGAAGAACATCACCGTGATCGCTGAGGTCATCGCGCTGAATCATCTTCTCAAGTTCAGTGGCGTCGATCCTGCGGCACGCTTCAACGAAAGCCTTATCGGCCACATGCGAAAGCGCCCCGACGTCACTGGATATCTTCGAGAAGACAATGAGTAGCGACGAGAAACAGTCCGACCAGCCGCCAAGGCATCGCGCGATCGTCGCTGGGCACGGCGAGTTCGCGGCCGGCCTGGTATCGGCGGTGCAACAGATCACCGGTCGCGGCGATCAGTTGATTCCCGTCGCCGTCCACAAGCTCGGCGTCGCGGACATCGAAGCGCTGCTTCGCGAACGAATGCTCGAGGAGAACGTCCGCGTCATCTTCACGGACCTTCAGGCCGGCAGCTGCACGATGGCCTCGCGTCGCATTCTTCGCGGCACGGACGACGCCGTGTTGATCGCAGGCGCAAATCTTCCAACGCTGCTCGATTTCGTGTTTGCTGAAGGTGTGTCTGCTCCCCAGGCCGCGCGACACGCCGCGGAGCGCGGGCGCGCCGCAATCGCAGTGCACGGGGCAGGCGCATGACGCTCGTGCTGTATCGCATTGACGACCGGCTGATCCATGGTCAGGTGGTCGTCGGATGGGGTCAGCCGCTCGACATCGAGTTCATCGTTCTGGTCGACGACACGGTCGCCGACGCCGAGTGGGAGCAAGAGCTGTATCGCATGGGTGTCCCGCCCGAGATGGAGGTCTTCTTCCATTCGGCCGATGATGCGATCAAAACGATGGCCAAATACCGATCGGATACGCGAGCCGGGATTCTGCTCACCGGTGACATCGCGACGATGAGTAAGCTCGCTGCCGCCAGCGGCATCAGTACGGTGAACATCGGTGGGCTTCACTCGCGCGCCGGGCGTGTGCAGAAGCTTCGGTACGTATTCCTGGCGCCCGACGAAGAGCGAGAGCTTCGTGCGCTCGCCGCTCGAGGCGTCGCGGTCACGGCGCAGGATGTCCCGACCGCACGTCCAGTCTCGCTCGAAGACGTTCTCTCCGGAAGCGAATCGTGATTGACTGGGCTCATCTCGTCGCGCTCATCCCACTCGCGTTTCTCGGCGGCGTGCTCGGGCTCGACGTCGTGAGCTTTCCGCAGGCGATGATCTCACGTCCGCTGGTTGCGTCGACGATGGCGGGCGCGTTGCTCGGTGAAGCGCCGAGCGGTTTGCTGCTCGGCGCGGCGCTCGAGTTGATCGCGCTCGAGACGCTGCCGTTTGGCGCGTCGCGATATCCGGAGTGGGGATCGGCGTCGGTTGTTGGCGGCGCGATCTTCGCGAACTATCCGTCGCATCCAGCGGGATCGATGCCGCTCGCGATGCTTGCCGCGCTCGCGACGACGTGGGTCGGCGGTTGGACGATGGTGAAGTTGCGTCAGCGAAACGCTGTTTGGGCGGGACAGAAACGTGAAGCGCTCGAAGCGGGCGCGCGTGGATCTGTCGTCTCGCTGCAGCTGCGCGGCATGACCGCGGATTTCATCCGCGGCGCCGGCCTCACCGTTATCGCGTACTCGTTGCTTGCTCCGCTCGCGGCGAAGTGCATCAAGATTTGGTCCGTCGATGCGCGCATCTCTCGCTGCGTGATCGTCGGTCTCGCGGCGAGCGTCGCCGGCGGCGCCGCGTGGAAGATCTTCCACTCGACGGCCGGAGCCCGCTGGTTCTTCATCGGCGGCTTGGGGATCGGACTCTTCATGCTGTTCTTGAAATGAGCCCGACGGCCGCGATGTCCACCCCTCCCAAGACCGAGCTCCCGTTTCGAACGCGGCTCGGAATCTTCGTACGCCTCCTCGCGATTCAGGGCGCGTGGAATTACGAGACGTTGCTCGGAAACGGCATCGGCTTTTGCATCGAACCGGCGCTTCGCCTGTTGCCCGGCGGAATGCACACGCCCGAATTCCACGCGGCGCTTGCGCGAGAGAGTCGGTACTTCAACGCGCATCCGTACCTCGCGTCGGTTGCCGTTGGTGCGCTCGCGCGCGCGGAGCTCGACGGCGAGCCACCCGAGCGAATCGAACGATTTCGAACGGCGCTCTGCGGCCCGTTGGGAAGCGTCGGCGACCGGCTGGTCTGGGCGGGCTGGCTACCATTCTGTTCGCTTCTGTCGCTCGCGCTTTTCGGCCTTGGCGCCGGGGCGATCGCAGTCGTCGGGTTCTTTCTGCTCGTGTACAACGCGGGTCACTTCGCGCTCCGAATTTGGGGCCTCAACACCGGCTGGACGCATGGCCTTCGTGTCGCGTCGGCGCTCGGAAATCCGGTGCTTCGTCGCGGGCCGCAGCAGATCGGTCGGTTGGCGGCGCTCACCACTGGAATCGCGATCCCGCTTGCCCTCGGTCGCATAATTGGACCGGGACGAAATCTTCTCGGAATCGTCCTCGTTGCCGTTGCGATTGGAGCCTTGGTGATCGTACGTCTGGGTCGGATCGAAGGCCGGCCCATAGAAGGATGGCGTCTCTCTCTCGTTTTGCTCGCCGTTTTCTCCCTCTTCGCCGTACTACGCTAATGCCCGAACGCACCGTCATGATCGAGAACAAGAACGGCCTGCACGCCCGTCCTGCGGCGGAAATCGTGAAGCTCGCCGCGAAGTTCGCGAGCGAGATCACGATCGTGAAGGACGATCTCGACGTGAACGGCAAGAGCATCATGGGAGTGATGATGCTTGCCGCCGAACACGGGTCGTCGATTACGCTGCGCGCCGAAGGACCTGATGCCGATCAGGCGCTCGACGCTCTTGCGCTGCTCGTTCACAATCGGTTCGGAGAGAGCTAGGTGGATCGAAAGCTCGTCGGAATTCCGGCCTCCGCCGGTATCGCCGTAGGCCCGGTGCATCTCCTGAAATGGGAGATCCCGGAAGTACGGCATCGCATCATTCCCGACGACGCCGTTCGCGGCGAAATCCAGCGGCTCCACGACGTTCTCGATCGCGCGAAGGAACGCCTTCGCCAGATTCGCGAGCGCGTCGAAGCGACCGCCGGCCCGCAGGAAGCGGCGATCTTCGACGTGCAGCGCTCGATTCTCGACGACAATGAGCTCATTTCCAGCGTCGAAGAGCTGATCAAGCAAAACCTCGGCGCGGAGAAGGCGTTCGAAATCGTGATGTTCGAGTGGACGCAGCGGTTCAGCCGCCATTCGCACCCGATGCTGCGCGAGCGCGTCGGTGATCTGAAGGACATCGAGATTCGCGTTCTAACTCTCTTATTGAATCTTCCGGATCACGACCCGGTCGATCTCCCGAGAGGCGCGAACGCTATTCTCGTCACGCATGACCTGACGCCGAGCCTGACGGTGCAGCTCGACCGTCAGGCGATCGCCGCGATCGCGACTGACGCGGGAACGCGGACGTCACACGTCGCCATTCTCGCGCGATCGCTTGGCCTTCCCGCTGTTGTCGGCCTCCGCGTCGCGACACAAGAGCTCACTGGTCGCGAGACGGCGATCCTCGACGGCTCAATGGGTATTCTCGCCATCAATCCGACGCCACAAGACATCCAGACGTATCGCGAGCGCGCGCGTCAGGAAGAGCTCGCGGAGGCGGAGCTCAAGCAGCTCGCGGCGGTCGAGGCGGTGACGACGGATGGCGTCAGCGTGACGCTGCGCGCGAACGTCGACTTGCCCGAGGAAGCGGAGCTTGCCGCGGGGAGCGGCGCGGAGGGCGTTGGGCTGATGCGCACCGAGTTCCTCGTCGTCGGCCGCGCAACGATGCCGAGTGAGGACGAGCAGTATCGCGCGTACAAGCGCGTCGTCCTCGCCTTTGGCGGACGTCCGGTTGTCATCCGAACCTTCGACATTGGCGGCGACAAACTTCCCGTCGGCGGATTCCCCTCCGAGCCGAATCCCTTCCTCGGCTGGCGCGCAATTCGAATGTGTCTCGATCAGCCGGAGCTCTTCGGCGTTCAGCTCCGCGCGTTGCTTCGTGCCGCCGCGCACGGCGACGTTCGCATCATGCTGCCGCTTGTCGTCACGGTTGATGAAGTTCGGCGCGCGCGTGAGCTGCTCGACGAAGCGGCGCGCGTCCTCGAAGCGCGCGGCGCCGAATTCCGCCGCGACGTTCCACTTGGCGTCATGATCGAAACGCCGGCTGCGGCCGTCGCCTGCGATACTTTTGCGAAAGACGTCGCGTTCTTCAGCATCGGGACGAACGACCTGGTGCAGTACACCCTTGCCGTCGATCGCGGCAACGCGAACCTGGCGAGCCGCTTCACACCGCTGCACCCCGCCGTATTGAAGCTCATTCGTCGTACGGCCTACACGGCGAGGCAAAACAATCTCGACATCGCCGTTTGTGGTGAGATGGCGTCACAGCCGTTGATGGCTGTCGCGCTCATTGGCCTCGGCGTCCGTCAGTTGAGCGTCGCGCCGCGCTCCGTTCCGCTCGTGAAGCGCATCGTTCGAAGTATTTCCGTCGCTGTCGCCGAGGAAGCCGCGCAAGCCGCTGTGTCTGCCGCGACCGCGGCCGAGTCGGAAGCCGAGCTTCGTCGACTCCTCGCGGGAGCCCTTGGAGACAACCTCCAGTTTTGACGCGTCATCGCCAAGGGTTGAGTGGCGAGCGACAAGCGTCGAGATTCAACAAACCTTTCGACCTCTGCCCCGACCTCCGTGTACGATCGCCATCTCTTTACTTCCGAATCCGTCACCGAAGGCCACCCAGACAAGGTCGCCGACGCCATCTCTGACGCCGTTCTCGACGCCATTCTCACTGACGACCCGACCGCTCGTGTCGCCTGCGAGACACTCGTAACGACCGGTCTCGCATGTGTCGCCGGCGAGATCACGACGTCGACCTACGTGTCCGTTCCGGACATCGTGCGCGCGACGATCGCGAAGATCGGCTACACCGACGCTGCGTTCGGCTTCGACAGCAAGACTTGCGCGGTCGTCAGCACGATCGATCGTCAGTCGCCCGACATCGCGATGGGCGTCGATACCGGCGGCGCCGGTGACCAGGGTATGATGTTCGGCTACGCGACCGACGAGACCGAAGAGCTCATGCCGATGCCGATTCTTCTCGCGCATCGCATCACGAGGCAGCTCTCCGAAGTTCGCCGCAGCGGAAACGCCGATTGGCTCCGTCCGGACGGCAAGTCGCAGGTCACGGTCGTCTACGAAGACAAGCGACCCGTGGCCGTCGATACGGTTGTCGTCTCGACGCAGCACGCCGACGAGGTGTCGTCGAAGAAAATTCGCGAGACGATCATCGACGCCGTGATCGAGCCGTGCATTCCGAAAGAGCTGCGAACGGGGAAAGTAGTCTATCACATCAACCCGACGGGGCGCTTCGTGATCGGCGGACCACACGGCGACGCCGGTCTCACCGGCCGGAAGATCATCGTCGACACGTACGGCGGAATGGGTCGCCACGGCGGCGGCGCGTTCAGCGGCAAGGATCCGTCGAAGGTTGACCGCTCGGCGTGCTATGCGGCGCGTTGGGTCGCGAAGAACATCGTTGCCGCTGGTCTCGCGCGTCGGTGCGAGGTTCAGCTCGCGTATGCGATCGGTGTCGCTGAACCAGTGTCCGTCATGGTCGATACGTTCGGAACGTCGACGGTTCCGGAATCGGCGATCATGGACGCGGTGCGCAACGAGTTCGATCTCACGCCGCGTGGAATCATCAAGGCGCTCGAGCTTCGGAAGCCGATTTATAGCGCGACGTCGGCGTATGGGCATTTCGGTCGCGCTCCGAAGAAGGTCGGACGCGGAAAGAATGCGCCGACCGAGTTTACCTGGGAGCGGACGGACCGCGCGAAAGCGCTTGCGCGCGCCGTTCGCTGAGCATTGAGGAGTTGGAATGATCGAAGTAGTTGTGTCTCGGCTCGGGATGGATTCGAGCAATCAAAGCTACGTGCTTGTACTTCAAGAGAAGGGCGGCACGCGGATGCTTCCGATCTGGATCGGCCAAGCCGAGGCACATTCGATCGTCGTGCACATCCATGGGGTGAAGCACGAGCGCCCATTCACGCACGACCTCTGCAAGAGCCTCATCCACGGAATGGGCGGACGGGTTCGACGCGTGCAGATCACGCGCGTCGAGAACAGCACGTATTACGGCGAGCTGCACATCGAGCGAGCCGGGGCGGTCGTGCAGATCGATTCGCGCCCGTCGGATGCGATCGCGATCGCCATTCGAGTCGACGCGCCGATCTTCGCGTCGGAAGAGCTCCTCGTCGAGCCGGGGGAGGACGAGGATGACGCGGCCTCTGATCAGCTCACGCTTCCCGATCAGCCGGCAGAGTCGACCGAATTGAGCGCCGATCAGCTCAAGGAGTACCTCGAGCATCTGCGTCCCGAGGACTTCGGAAAGTTCAACCTGTGATCGAGCCGCAACAGGGAGACTCTGCCGGAACCGCGCGGCGAGTCGACGGTCGCCTTGCGCGCGGCACGCGCGAAGGCCCGCAGCCGATTGCGAATCAGTGGGTCGTCCTGCATCGCGTCGGCTCGGATCGCGCGGGCCCGCTCGACTCGATGCGAACGACGGCGAACGGCGGCTACTCGTTCCGCTATAAGACATCCGGCGATACGTCCGCCGTGTATTTCGCGTCCACGACATACGGTGGCGTCGCGTATTTCACGTCGCCGTTTCGCGGTACGGTCGTCAAGGGGGACGACGCGCTGCTCACGGTGTTCGATACGACGTCGCGCCCAGTTGCACTCAAAGTTGCTGGCCGACACCTGATCATCGGCACGCCGCAAGAGGGCGGACGGCGTCCAATTGGAGAGGTCTACGATCTCCAGAACGACAGCACCGTCACCGCCATCGCGCGCGACAGCACGACGCCCGTCTGGACGACGCACGTCCCACCGTCTCTCGTTGGTTTTCAACTGAACTCGAGCGGGGAGGTCGCTCCCGGTGCCGTGACGCGGAATGGGACCCAGGTGAACCTGTTCGTGCCCATCAGTCCCGGCATGCGGCAGGTCGCGTTCACCTACGAGCTGCCGCCGAACGCGTTTCCGCTGTCAATTCCCGTTGAGCGGCCGACGGGTGTTTTCGAAATACTCATTCAAGAACCAACAGCACGCGTGCAGGCGCCCGGTCTCAAGGAGATGCAGCCGGTTTCGACGGAAGGGCGCACGTTCCGGCGGTTCCTCGCGCAGGACGTGTCGGAGAGTTCGGTGGTGCGAATCGACGTGCCGCGAATCGTGGGATCAGAACGCGAACGCGTGTACTTCGGCGTCGCGATCACGATGCTCGCGGCGATGCTGATGGCGCTGATCTTCGCCGCGCGCCG
>Ga0207661_10001485_pt1 | contig 15868 bp, 17 predicted proteins | sample KBSC713LmetaG_FD_184337 | JGI IMG/M metagenome (GOLD analysis project Ga0207661, IMG submission 184337) | Corn rhizosphere microbial communities from Kellogg Biological Station, Michigan, USA - KBS C7.1-3L metaG (SPAdes) (version 2) | ecosystem: Host-associated > Plants > Roots > Rhizosphere ...
GCGGGGAAGCGGTCGGATGAAGGTCGACGACGAGATCGTCGAGCTCGGGGAATGGGACGCGGTGCGCGTCCCCCCCGGCTCGTGGCGAGGCTACGAGGCCGGCCCGGAGGGCCTCGAGATCCTCATCATCGGCGCGCCCAACCTCGGCGAGAACCCACGCGACGACGTCGAGGGCACGCGCGACTGGTGGACTGACTAACCGCGAACGAGGCCCCGAGCCCCGTGCGCCGCTACAGGCTCATCACCAAGTCGCAGACGGCGCCCGGCTGCGACAAGAAGGGGTGATGGCCGGCATCGAGCTCGACGACGCTGTCCGCCCTGCCGGCGAACTTGCGTTGCGAGGCGGCCGGTGTGCCGCGGTCCTCAGCGCAGACCAGGTAGGTCGAAGCCAGCTGCTGCCAGGCCGCTGCCCGCACCGGCTGCTCGAGGATCGACAGGCTCTGCTGGGCCGTCTTGCCGGCGGCCTCTCGCTGGATCTCCGCATCGCAGTCTTGGAGGAACGTCTCGGCCAGGGCGTCCTGGCGGACGGTGAAGGTGCCGGCCTCGGGATCGATGTCGAGGAACGGGGCGGGCTCCTCGCCGCCGAACGAGGAGAGGCTCTGTCCGATCTCGGGCAGATAGCTGGACACGAACAGCAGGTGGCGGACTGCGTCGACGCCCGCGGCGGCCTCCGCGATGACGATGCCGCCGTAGCTGTGGCCGACCACGACGGTCGGCTCATCGCTCGCCGTCAACACCTCCCGAACCGCGGCGACGTCCTCGGCCAACCCCGGGCCCTGGGCATCGGGAGCCTCCCCGGTCTCGCCACAGCTCGGCAGGGCGGGCGCCGCGCCGGCGACGCCCCTCCCCGCCAGCAGCTCGGCGGTCCGGTGCCACCACCACGAGCCGTCCCTGACACATGCCCCGTGCACAAAGACGACTCGACCGGTCCGGGATGCGCGGGCGGACTCAGGCATGCAGGGTCGGCCGGTAGACGTTCTCCTGGATGTCGCCGTCGAGCGTACGGCTCTCGAGCAGCTCGAGGTCGAAGTCGGCCGCACCCTGGAGGATCGGATCCCGTCCCGTCTGGCCGGTGATCACGGGAAAGATCGTCACCTGGAGGCGGTCGACCAGGCCCGCGCCCATCAGCGCCCGGTTCATCGCCAGGCTACCGTGCGAGCGCAACGGCACCTCGGACTCCTGCTTCAGCCGGGCGACGACATCGACCGCGTCACCGCTCTCGAGGGTCGCGTCGGGCCAGTCGAGCGGATCCTGCAATGTGGTCGAGACCACCGTCGCGGGCAGGTTCCTCATCCGGGTGACCCATGGGTCGCGGACCTCGGAGTCGTCGCTGCTCTCAGCCAGCATTCGCGCGAACGCCCGATACGTGGTGGCGCCGAAGACCATCCGCTGCTCCTCGCTGTACAGGGCGAGGCGGTGGCCGAGCAGCTCGGGGCCCTGCTTGCCCCAGTAGCCGCCCCAGGTGCCACTGCTGTCGGCGGTGCCGAAGCCATCGAGGCTGGAAAAGACGTCGAAGGTGTAGGTGACGGGCACGATGCCTCCTCGAGTCGGGTTGATCGGAAGTACTACCCCGTCTGGCCCAGGATTGCGCCGTGCCGTTCCCACTCAGAAACCCGAAGACGATCTGGAGGGCCTCGGTTCCAATCCGACGGCGGCGGTGACCGAGGTGGCGAGGTCCCTGGCGCCGGCGAGCGCCGCCTGGATGAAATCCCCTCTGCGTTGACCGAGGACGGCGCCGAGCACGGTCAGGGTGTGGCCGTCGACCTGGATCCGCCTGGCGAAGACCAGGCAGCCTCCGGCCGCCTGGTCGGATCCGGTCTTGATCCCGACAAAGCCTTCGTGGCCGACCAGCTGATTGAAGTTGGCGACTTCGCCCGCGACCGGCAGGACGGTCGAGGGCATGGCGACGATTTCGGCGAAGGTGGAGTCGGCCATCGCCGCGCGGCCGAGCTTCAGCTGGTCGGCGGCGGTCGAGACGGTGGTGTCCTCGAAGCCACTGGGGTCGGTGTAGTGCGTCTCTCCCATCCCCAGCTCGGCGGCGGCTTCGTTCATCTCGGCGACGAAGGCTTCGACGCTGCCCGCCTCGTGAACGGCAAGCAGGGCGGCAACGTTGTTGGCCGAGGGCAGCAGCAGCGCCTCCAGCGCCTGCCGCTCGCTCAGCACCTCGCCGGCTTCCACCGCGACCACCGACTGGTTGAGGGCGACTCGCCGGCGCAGGTCCTCGACGTCGGCGCTGCCGATCGTCATCGTGAAGCCTTCCTCGCCGAGCTCCAGCGGGTGGTCCCGCAGGACCAGGTAGGCGGTCATCACCTTGGCGACGCTGGCGATCGGCACCGGCGTCTCCTCGCCGCTGGCCCCAAGCTTGCCGAGTCCCTCGACCGCCACCGCCGCCTGGCCTTCGCTTGGCCAGACCGGGTGAAAGGACTTCCTGGGAGGCCGCTCGACGGGTTTGGAAGCGCCCTCGCGCGCATCGCCTGTCACAGCGCCGGCTCCAGGCAACCTGTGATCGCCGATCCAGGTCCAGGCAAAGGCGAGGGCGAGTAGGAGAACGGCAGCCGAGGTCGCGCACGCCAGGGCGTTGCGGCGGCGCCTGCCGGCGGAGGAGTAGACGCGGCGCGGGCTCCTCATGTGGTCCGCAGAGCCTCGGTTGGGGTGAGGCGGGCGGCGCGGGTCGCCGGGTAGAGACCGGCTATGGCGCCGAGCAGACAGGCGGCGAGGAGGCCCCCGCCGACCGCGACGGGCGGCACCAGCAGGGTCAACCCTTCATAAGCGGCGTAGGCGCCGGTCGCGGCAGCGCCGAGCAGCACTCCGACGACGCCCCCGGCGATCCCCAGCACGAACGACTCGCCGAGGAACTGGACGGCGATGTGGCGGCGGCGGGCCCCGAGCGCCCGCCGCAGCCCGACCTCCGAGCGCCGCTCCAGCACCGCGATGATCATCACGTTGGCGATTCCGATCGCCCCGACCAGGAGGGCGACCGCGCCGAGCCCGAGGAAGAGCGAGGTGAAGGCGCCTTCGGCGGCGGCCTGGGCCTCGAGCGCATCGGATGGGCGGCTGACCGCCACTTCTCCGGGATCCCAGGGATCGGCCGCGCTTGGCAGCAGCGCCGCCGCGGCGCGCACCTGCGCTTCGCCCTCGCCGGCGCGGACGTAGATCTTCGACGGGTTGCGGTCGGTGCCGAAGAGGCGCGCCGCGACCGGGTAGCCGACCAGCGCGGCGCTGTCGAGTTCGGGGACGAGCGGCAGCGGGTCGAGGATGCCGACGACGGTGAAGAGGCGACCCGAGACGTAGACCTGGACGAGGCCATCGGCGCTGTTGATGCCGAGCCGCTTCGCCGCCTTCGCCCCCAGCACGATCGCGGGGAAGCGTTCGGTCGCCCGCCCGATGAAGCGCCCGGAGGCGATCGTCCCTTCGAGCGTTCGCAGCAGCTCCCGGTCGGCGGCCTCGACGAAGATCCCACCGGTGATCTCGGCCGGCACGTAGGAGCTGCGGCGCACCGTGGCGCCCTCGACTGCGGTGACCGCGGCGGCCGATTCGACCTCGTCCAAGAGGCGGATGCGACCGCCGGCAGCGGCCGCCAGCTTTGTTTCTTCGCCGAAGAGCGATTCGCCGGGGCCGGCCGTGAGCAGGTTCGTGCCCAGCGTTTCGATCTTCGCCAGCAGGTCCGCCTTGCTGGTTTCGGAGATCGCCAGGACCGCGACCAGGGAGGCGATCCCAATCGAGATCCCGAGCACCGAGAGGGCGGCGCGGAGCTTGCGGGTGCGCAGGCCGACAGTCGCCAACCGCAGCAGGTCGCGTGGCAGCAGGCGACTACTCATCGGCGCTCTCGAGCCGACCGTCGCGGACGGCGATCCGCCGCGGCAGGGAGCGCGCGATCTCGTCGTCGTGGGTGATGATCACCAGCGTCGCGCCGGCCGCGTTCAGCTCCTGCAGAAGCTCCATCAGCTGGGCGCCGGTGCGGCTGTCGAGGTTGCCGGTCGGCTCGTCGGCGAGGATGATCGCGGGCTCGCCGACCAAGGCCCGGGCGACCGCCACTCGCTGGCGCTCGCCGCCGGAGAGCTTGGCGGCGCTGTGGCGCTCGCGCTGGGAGAGGCCGACCCGGGCCAACGCGGCGGCGGCGCGGCGACGGCGCTCGCCGGCGGGCACACCGGCGTAGAGCAGGCCGTCGGCGACGTTGTCGATCACCGGCGCCGCCTCGAGCAGGTAGAAGCGCTGGAAGACGAAGCCGATCCGCGTCGCGCGCAGGCCGGCGAGCTCGTCGTCACCGGCCTCGGCGAGGTCGCGGCCCTCGATCGCGACGCTGCCGCTGCTCGGCCGGTCGAGCGTCCCCATCAGGTGCAGCAGGGTCGACTTGCCCGAGCCGGAGGGACCGACGATCGCGGTCAGCTCGCCCTGCTCGACGCTCAGCGAGACGCCACGCAGCGCCTCGACCCCGCCCGGGTAGGTCTTGCGGACGTCGCGCAGCTCGAGCACCGGCGCCGCGCTCATTCGCCCGTCTCCACCGTCATTCCCGCCCGCAGTCCCTTGCCTTTGATCTCGACGTAGCCGTCGGCGGCGAGGCCGGGGGTGACGACGATCCGCCTCCGGGACCCATCCCCCTGGACGTAGACCGCGAAGCGCTCGCCGCCGATCGCGATCAGCGCGCTCAGCGGCACGCTGAGCACGTGCTTGCGGACCTGCTGGGTGAAGCGGACGTTGACCGTCGCCCCGTCGAGCGCGGGGATGCGGTGCTTTCCGGTCACCGAGATCGTCGCTTCGACCCCCGGTTCGGCTTCTTCACCCGGGCCGCCTCCGCCGCCCGATGCTTCGACCGCGGCCAACCCGCGCACTTTGCCGGGCACCTCGGCGCCGCCAGGGAGGACCACCTGAACCTCCTGCCCACGGCGGGCGATCGACTGCTGGTCGGCTTCGAGCTCGACGCTGACCACGCGCCGGGTCGAGCTGGTGCGCAGCACCGGGACCGAGGACGGTTCGGATTCGGGTCTTTCCCCCGCTTCGGACTCCGGTTCGGGTTCGGACTCCTCCCGGGGCTTGGGTTCCTCCGTGGGCTGCGGTTCTTCTTCGTCCGGTTCGTGCCCGAGCCTTGCTTCGCCCTTCGGTTCCGGTTCGGGCTCGGCTTCCTTCGCTTCGGCTTCCTCGGCCTCTTCGACCCCTTCTTCGGCTTCCGGTTCCCAGGCGACCATGCTGTTCTTGCTGCTGCCCCCGCCGCCGAGCGCTTCGCCGAGCGTCGCTTCCAGCTCGGTCACCCGCTGCGGACCGCGCAGGAAGGCGACCCTTCCCAGTTCGAGCTTGCCGCCGGCCTCGAGCCCGAGGTCTTCCTGCCACTCGGCGAGCGCCGCGGCGGTGGCGTAGGTGAATTCCTCGTCGACGGTGCCGGGTTCGTAGCCGAGCGCCGCCAGGTTTCGCTCGAGCTGTTCGACGTCCCTGCCCTTGCCGACCCCTTCGGCCAGGGTGCGGTAGGCCGGCACCGCCCCGTACATCAGCAGCACCGGTTCGCCGTTCAGTGCGTAGAGGCGCCCGCCGCGGCGGATCACCTCGCCGACCGCCGGCAGCGCGGTGACGGTCCCGGAGAGGCGGGCGAGCACCGTCGTCTCGCCGGCGTAGCCGATCGTCCCGTCGGCGGTGAGGCGTTCGGCCAGGGTGCGCCGCTCGACCGTGCCGGTGGCACCGGCGGCGGGGCCGGTTCCGGCGGCGGCCCCACCGTCGGAGCCACCGAGCAGCAGCGCGAGCACGCCCGCCATGAGCAGCGCCGCGCCCACCGCCGTCACGGGCAGCGCCCGCCGGCCACGCGCGGCCGCAAGCCCGCGCCGCAGCCGTCCCCCCCGCTCGCTTCCCACGCTAGCCGCCGACGGCGATGCCGGGCAGTTCGGGCAACTTGTCGCCGCAGGCTTTCTGCGCCGCTTTGAAGGCGGGGGAGCTCGTGTCGATCCCGGCGATGTCGAGGTGGAATTTGCCGGGGCCGAGGAATTCCGGGTCCCCCATGTCGATGCCTTCTTCGCGCAGGCATTGGGCGAGGGCCAGCGCGCCTTCCCTGAATTCCTCGTCTTCTTCGGCGGAGAGTTCCTGCCCGGCGCTGCCGAGCTTGCCGTTGCAGGCGGCGAGCGCCTTCTTGGTCGTCGGGTCGTTGCCGCCGACTTCGATGTTCTTCTGCCCCGGCTTCGGGTCTTCCACCTCGACTCCGTGCGCGCGCAGGCATTCGGTGAATTCGAGGCCCGCTTCTTCGACCGAGGCGCTTCCGCCGCCGCCCGAGCCCGAGCCGCCCCCACCGCACGCCCCCAACGCGACGACGCAGAGGCCCAGCGTCAATGCCACCAGCCAGTCCGTCTTCCTCATTCCCAGCTCCTTTCGGGTGTGTCCCGGGGTTGTAGGAAACGAGCGGTCACACCACGGTCATCGGAGCTGTGACCGCACTGTGACCGGCGGGCGGGCAAGCTGTGGGGACTGCGTTCCCTGCGATAGGAGACGATGAGAGTCCTGGTGGTCGAGGATCACGCCGAGCTGGCCGGGTCGGTCGCCCGCGTCCTGCGCCGCGACGGGATCGCCGCGGACATCGCAGCCGACGGCGAAGAGGCGCTTAACCGCGCCGGAGTCATCGACTACGACGTGGTCGTGCTCGACCGTGACCTGCCGCGCCTGCATGGCGATGAGGTCTGCCGCGCGTTGGTGGCCCGAGGCGGGGAGACGAAGGTGCTGATGCTGACCGCCTCGGACACGATCGCCGAGCGGGTGGAGGGACTCTCCATCGGCGCCGACGACTACCTGCCGAAGCCGTTCGCCTACGCCGAGCTGCTGGCGCGGATCCGCGCGCTCGCCCGGCGCGCGCAGCCGCCGTCACCGCCGATCCTCGAGCACGGCGACCTGCAGCTGGACCCTGGCCGGCGGGTCGCGACGCGGGCCGGCGAGCGCCTCGTGCTCAGCCCGAAGGAGCTGGCGGTGCTCGAGCACCTGCTCGCCGCCCAGGGTCGCGTCGTCTCCCCGGAGGAGCTGCTCGAACGGGTCTGGGACGAGGCGGCCGATCCGTTCACGACCACGGTCAAGTCGACGATCAGCCGGCTGCGGGCGAAGCTCGGCGAGCCGCCGGTGATCGTCACCGTCCCCCAGGGCGGCTACCGGATCTGACCATGCCCCGCCCCTCCATCCGCCTGCGCCTGACCCTGCTCTACGGTGGCCTGTTCCTCGTCTCGGGGGTGGTGCTGCTCGCGACTACATACCTGATCTTCCGCAGTGCCACCGGGGTCGATCTGATCGTCCAGCCCGGGACTTCGCATGGGGCGACCAGATCGGCCGGACGCCACGATGTTTTGCCGGACCCGGGCGTCACCCGCGATGTGCGTCAAAGGGCCGAACAGGCCTACGCCGCATCGGTCGAACGGAACACTGACGTTCTCCACCAGGGGCTCGTCCGGTCCGGGATCGCGCTGACGATCATGACGGTGGTCTCGATCGTGCTCGGCTGGCTGGTCGCGGGCCGGGCCCTGCGCCCGCTGCGGGCGATGACGGCGACCACCCGGCAGATCTCCGAGCACAACCTGCACGAGCGCCTGGCGCTCTCGGGGCCCCGCGACGAGCTGAGGGATCTCGCCGACACCATCGATGGCCTGCTCGGCCGTCTGGAGACCGCCTTCGGCGCCCAGCAGCGCTTCGTCGCCAACGCGGCGCACGAGCTGCGCACGCCACTGACGCTGTGGCGCGCGCTGCTCGAGGAGAGGCTCACCGACCCCTCGGCGACGATCGACTCCTTCCGGGTGACCTCGCGCCGACTGCTGGCACTCGGCGAGGAGCAGGAGCGACTGCTGGAGTCGCTGCTGACGCTCGCCTGGAGCGAGCGCGGCCTCGAGCGGCAGGAGCCCTTCGACCTCGCCGTGATCGTCGAGTCGCTCCTGCGCGACCCGCCGCCGGAGATGGAGTCGCTGGGCGTGCAGATCGACAGCGAGCTGGAGCCCGCCCTCGCTGCGGGCGACGCCGCCCTCGCCGAGCGCCTCGCCGGCAACCTGATCGACAACGCCGTCCGCTACAACGTTCCCGGAGGCCGAGTGCGGGTGAGGACCGCCGCCGGGACCGATGGTGCGTTCCTCTCGGTGGCCAACGACGGCGCCGTCATCCCGGCCGCCGAGGTAAAGCGCCTGCTCGAGCCCTTCCAGCGCCTCGGCACCGACCGCACCGCGCAGAGCGACGGTCACCACGGCCTCGGCCTCTCGATCGTCCGCGCCATCGCGACCGCCCACCACGCCACCCTGCTCGCCGAAGCCCGACCCGAGGGCGGCCTCGCCGTGACGGTCCGGTTCCCTGCGCGCAAAGCCGATTACCCCGAGGTAATCGACCTGCGTACTTCCGCGCACTAGGGTCGCCGGCATGGCGCCGGTTCGATCTCAGTCCGAAGTCGGGTCCCCTCCTGCGCGAGTGGCGCGAGCGCCGGCGGGTGACTCAGCTCGAACTCGCGCTCGATACCGGCATCTCGGCTCGTCATCTGAGCTTCGTCGAGACGGGACGCTCGCAACCCGGCCGCGAAATGCTGCTGCGGGTTCTGGAGCAGCTCAAGGTCCCTTTTCGCGAGCAGAATCGCCTCCTGCTCGCCGCGGGTTACGCCCCCGCCTACCCGGAGCGATCGTTTGACGATCCCGATCTGGCGCCCGTGCGAGATGCCCTGGACCTGGTCCTGTCCGGCCACGAGCCCTACCCGGCGGTCGCGGTCGATCGCGCCTGGAACATGGTCGCCGCCAACCGCGCCATGCTCGCCCTGACCGAGGCGGTCGAGATCGATCCCAAGTTGCTCAAACCTCCGATCAATGTGATCCGCATCGGCCTTCACCCCCGTGGGTTGGGCCCCCTGTTCGTCAACCTGGGCGATTGGCACGCCCATTGGATCAAGCGGCTTGAGAGCCAGTTGGCAGCGACCGGCGACGAGCAGCTCGCCGCCCTGATTGACGAGGTGGCCGGATACCCCGTGCCCGAGCGTGAAGCCTCAGAGCCCTCTGCCGGGGAGATGCTCGGGCCGGTCAGAGTGCGCACTCCCGACGGCGGCGAGCTCTCCTTCTTCGGCATGTTCGCGAGCTTCGACACCCCGTTCGAGGTGACGGCCTCCGAGTTGGCGGTGGAGCTGCTCTTCCCGGCCGATCGCGCGACCGCCGAGACGCTGCACGAGCCAGGAGATCCACAATGACCAAGAAGAAGCCCGTAGCCGGACGACTGATCACCGGCGCCGGGGGCACGCTGCTGATCGTCTCCCTGTTTCTTCCCTGGGCAGGAGCCGGAGACACACACCAGACCGGGTTCGAGCTCCTGACGATCGGCGACGTCCTTCTGCTGATCGTCGGCCTGGTCGCGATCGCGGCCGCGCTCACGTGGGAGCGCTACGGCCTCTTTCGCCCGGATCTTTCGATGAAGGGCGCGGCCGACCTACTGGGTGTGGTCACGACGATCCTCCTCACCTGGCTGATCATCTTCGATTTCCCATCCGGCGCCAGTCGAGAGCTCGGCGTCTTCCTCGCCTTGCTCGCGGCAGTCGCGATAGCGGGCGGGGTCGGGGACTACAGCCCATTGCGCGGCGCACCCCTCTTTCCTCGCATCGACGCCGAGGAGCGGTAAGCAACTCTGCCGGGCTTCAGGGCTTCGCCGTCACTACCAACGTCCGCTTGACGCGGTTGCCGGCGGCGTCGATCGCCGAGGCGGAGACCTTCAGCTTTGGCTTGCGACCCGCGGACAAAGCGGCTGCAATCGCTTCGCGCTGTTTGCCCGAGAGGCGCAGCTTCAACGTCTTCGCCTTGCCCGCGGCGACGTTCTTGCTCACCCGTTTCACCTTTACCAGCTTGCCCTTGGCGGTGACCGCGACGGTGCAGGCCTCCTGCGGACAGAGCAGCTTGACCACGATCGCCCGCTGGGCGAGGAGTCGCTGCCGATGGCGCCCTTGGAGACGGAAGTCGAGCTCGCGGTCCGACATCGTCCCGCTGCCGCCGGGAACGGTCGCCTCGGGCAGCGCGTCCACCGTCTCGCAGTCGGCCTGGACGACGTCGAGGCTGCGCCGGTCCGAGACGGCTTTGTCGGCACCCGCACCGCAGCTCGCGTTGTCCGCCACCCCGTCGCGAATCTGGACGGTGTCATTGCCGCCGAGAGCTCGGACGACATCGCCGCCCAAGCCCGGGGTAAGGACGTTCGCTTCGTCGTTGCCGGTCAGGTTGTCGGCGAAGCGGGAGCCGATCACGTTGTCGATGTTGTTGAGCGCGTCGGTGCCGTCGCCACCGCTGGCGGTTTTGCTCGCGAGGTCGACGCTGACCCCACTCGGCGCGTCGGCGTAGGAGACCGTGTCGACGCTGGCGCCGCTGCCTTCGAGTTCGTCGTCGCCCCCCTTGCCCTCGAGCAGGTTCGTGCCGCCGCCGCCGGCCAGACGATTTGGTCCGGCGTCTCCGATCAGCGTGTCGTCCTGGTCGGCGCCTTCGGCGTTCTCGACGTTGACGATCGTGTCCGTTCCGAAGCCGGTGTTCTGCGGCGTCGCCTTGCCGAGGTCGATCGTGAGCGCGTTGAGGGCGTTGAACGGCAGCCCGTAGGTGTCCGACCCGGCGCCGCCGTCAAAGCTGTCGTCGGCGTCGTGGCCGGTCGAGTCGCCGATGAGGCGGTCGTTGCCACCGAAGCCTCGCAGGACGTCTTCGCCTTCTTCACCTTCGATGACGTCGCCCAGTTCGCCGCCTTCAAGGGTGTCATTGCCCGGTCCCCCGTTCAGTTCGAGGAAGCTGGCGCTGAACGCCGCCCCGGTGCCGGAATTACCGCGGGCGCTGATCGTGTCGGCGCCCGCGGTCGCGAAGAGGCGGATGATCTCGGGCACGGCGAAGAAGGCGATGTCCTTGCTGCCGTCGCCGTCGGCGTCGATTCCCTGGGCGCCCATCACGAAGTGAACGGGCGCGGAGGCGCCGAAGACCTGCAGGGTGTTGGTCCCGCTCGCGTTGGCGAGGATGATTTCTGGACCGGAGGCGAATTCCGGCGCGTTGTGGATCGAGACGGTGGTTTCGCTGCCCCCTCCTTCCTCCAAGACGCGGATGAAGTCGGTGTTCGTGAGCGTGGCGGTGCCGCCGCTGCAGGAGATGGGTCCTTCCGAGCCGGAGCTGACGGCGATGTTGGACCCGCCGCTGAGGCTGAGGATCGCCGAGTCGTTAGGCGCGGTCATCCTCACCGTGAAGAATTCGGACCCGTCGTAATCACAGGTTGTCGCCGCGGCGGCGCCGGTGGGCGCCAGCAGCGCCCAGGTCAGCGCCAAGGCCACCGCGATCTTTCCGATGCCTCGAGCCGGCATTGGCAGATGGTAAAGCTAGATCTCTCGGCGGCATCGGCCCCGCGTCATGTCCCGACGAGGCGCAGCGGATCCGAGCCGTCCCAATCCTCAGCGCCCCCGCGGACCATCTCAAAGAACTCGCGGAACGCCGCGCTATCGATCTGAATCTCGACGTCATGGCCCAGCGAGGCCAATGCGTCGTGGAAGGTGTTTTCGACTTCGCATAGTTGAGCGCTCAGGTATGTCGGCAGGCCGCGCTGATCGAGCTCATTACGCAGCGCTTCGACCTCTGCCCGCGGCACCGCATACGCAACGTGATGAACCCTTGGCCGTGGGCCCGAGAACGCCTTCTCAACGCGATCCGGCGCTAGGCGGACCGTCTCGATCAGCTCGACCGGATCATCGCCGCAGTAGCCGAATGCCGAGTTATGGACGAACTCGGCGGCGGGTCGCCGGGCACTTTCCTCCCCCTGGTTGCTGTTCAGCTGCGATTACAGCGACCCTATCGTGCTAACTTACAACCAGATGGTTGTAGATGAGAAACCGATCAACGGCGACGAGGAGGCTACCGACCTGATGTTCAGGGCGCTGGCCGATCCGATCCGCCGCGACATCCTCCGCCGCGCCCACGAGGGCCGGCTCTCGGTCTCGGCCCTGGCCCGCGAACACCCGATCAGCGTGACGGCGATGCAGAAGCACGTCGCCGTGCTGGAGCGGGCCAAACTGGTGAGCAAGCACCGTGTCGGTCGAGAGTCGATCGTCCACACCGAGACCGATGCCCTCGCACGCGCCCACGCCGCACTCGATCGCCTCGAGGCGGACTGGCGTGGCCGGATCGAGCGGATGGAGCAGATCCTCGAAACCGGACAAAGGGACAAAGGAGACAGCTGATGCCCGTCACCGACGTAGACAAGGACATCGACGCCCTGACCATGACGATCACGGCTGAGTTCGACGCCGATGCCGAGCGGCTCTGGGAGTTGTGGTCGGATCCGCGCCAGCTGGAGCGCTGGTGGAGCCCGCCGTCTCATTCGTCAACCTTCGTCGAGCACGAGCTCACGGTGGGCGCGCGCACCGCTTACTTCATGACCGGCCCGGACGGTGAGAAACACCACGGCTGGTGGCGAATCGAGGAGGTCGAGCCGCCCAACCGGCTGCGCATCAAAGGACGACGCGGTCGACGAGGAGGGCAAGCCGGACGACGGAGGCCCGACGGCGATGACCGTGACGATCGCCGAGGCCGACGGCACGGCGACGATGTCAATCCAAACCCACTTCGCCGACCGCGAGTCGATGGAGCAGATGCTCGAGATGGGGATGGAGCAAGGCATGACCGAAACGCTCAACAAGGTCGACCCCTTCCTCGGCGCTGCAAGGGCATGAGGAAGGCCGACGATCGAGCGGACGACGCGCTGGTCGGTTTCGTTGGAGGCGAGCTCTCGCACGACGTTCGGTGAACTCGCGCGCCGATAGGTTGGTCCCCCTTGGCCAGGAGATGGAAAATCCTGATCGCCGTCTTCGCAGCGCTCGCCCTCCTGCTGGCGATCAACGACCTGGTCGTCGAGGCGGAAACGAAGCCGGCCACGGTTACCGTGCCAGGCGGTCGGATCTTGCGCCTGCGGGGCGGCGCGATGCAGGTCCTCGAAGAGGGGCCTCGCCGCGCCGCGCCGATCGTCCTGCTCCACTGCTTCGCCTGCTCGATCGCGTGGTGGCAGCCGCTGATCCCGCTCCTAGATCGCGATCACCGGGTCATCGCGCTGGATCTGCGCGGCTTCGGCGGATCGGAAAAGCCGAGCTCCGGCTACTCGATGGAGGACCAGGCGGCGTTCGTGGCCGAAGCACTGAAGCGACTGGGCGTGCATCGCGCGACCGTCGTCGGCCACTCGCTGGGCGGCACGGTCGCAACGGCGCTGGCCGAAGTCCCGGGCGACTACGTCGGCCGGCTGGTCCTCGTCGACCAGGCCCCGGACGAAAGCTTTTCCAAGGGCCTCGGCTTGACCGCCGAGCTCAGCACCGCCCCAGTGCTCGGGCCGGCGCTGTGGCAGGTGACCCCGGACTTCGCGGTCAAGGAAGGGCTGGAGGTCGCCTTCGCGCCGGGATACGACGTGCCCGAGCGGTTCGTCGACGAATTCAACCGGATGACCTACACGTCCTACGACTCCGACGACGAGGAGGGCACTTACATGGGCGCCGAGCCGCTCGACCGCAGGATCGAGAGAGCCGGTATTCCACTGCTGGCGATCTTCGGCGCCGAGGACCAGATCTACGAATCGCAGCGTGCGCTGGCCGCCTACGCGAAGGTGCCCGGCGCGCAGACGGCCCTGGTCCCGGGGGCGGGGCACTCGCCGAACGTCGAGAAACCGGGGCGCACCGCGGACCTCGTCCTCCGCTTCGACCGGCCTCGCGCCGCACACCGTTAGGCCCGCGCTTAGGTTCGGCAGGGATACTTCCCCCGCCTTGTTCCTGATCGATCGTCACCGGCCGGGCCCGCGGCTGCGTTTCCCCGGGCGCCGGGCGCCGTTCCGCGCGCGCAAGCGTCTCCACTCGCTGGCCCCGCTGGCGGGCGCCTGCACGGTCGGCCTGGGTCTCGTCAACGCGGGCTCCGCTCTGACGCCGGGGCTGCACTCGCGGATGCGGCTGCTGCTCGAACTGGTGCCGCGGGAGGTGCCGGTGGCGGCGCACGCGCTGGCGCTCTCCGCCGGGGTCTCGCTGGTGATTCTCGGGGTCTACCTAATCCGCCGCCGGCGCCGCGCCTGGGCGCTGGCGGTGGCGGTCCTGGTTGCGGCAGGCGCGCTCAACCTGCTCAAGGGGCTCGACATCGAGGAGGCGCTGGCCTGCTGGTGCCTCGCCGGGCTCCTCGTCTGGGGCCGCGACGCGTTCACGGTCGTGCACGAGGACAGCGGCTGGCGAGTGCCGCTACTGCGCAGCGCCGCGGTGATCGGCGGGGTGCTCGCCGCCAGCATCGCCACCCTGCTGATGGCCTCCCACTGGGGCACGCCGGGACTGAACCCGGCGCGGGCGCTGGCCGAGACCACGGCCGCGCTCACCCTCTCTTCCGGCCCGATCGACTACCGCGAGCACTTCGAGTGGGTGCCGGGAGCGCTCGTCGTGCTCTGGACCGGCGGCCTGCTGACCGTCGCCTGGCAGCTGTTCCGGCCGCTGGCGGGGCCGCGCGGGCTGCCGCCGGGGGGGCTGCGGCCGCTTGCCCGCGAGCTGGTCGCCTCCCATGGAGCCGACACCCTCAGCTTCTTCAAGCTGCGGACCGACAAGCACCACTTCTTCGACCGTTCGCGGCGGGCCTTCGTCGGCTACCGGATCGAGGCAGGCGTGCTGCTCGTCTCCGGCGACCCGGTCGGCCCGGCCGAGGCGGTTCCCGGCCTGCTGCGCGACCTCTGCGGCTTCGCCGAGGCACGCGGGCTGGCGATCGGGGTCGTCGGCGCCAGCGAGGAGTTCGCCGAGCTGGCGGGCGGCGCCGGGCTCAGCTCGTTCTACATCGGCGACGAGGCGATCGTCGAGCTGGCCGGCTTCTCGCTCGAGGGACGGGCGGTCCGCAAGGTGCGCCAGGCGGTGACCAGGACCCGCAAGGCCGGCTACTCGGTCGTGCTGCGCTCGATGCGCGAGCTCTCCGAGCCGGAGCTGCGCGAGCTCGAGCAGGTCTCCGAGCGCTGGCGCGGAGACGAACCAGAGCGCGGCTTCTCGATGGCGATCGACAGCCTCCGCGGCGACCACCTCGACGAGAGCCTGGTGGTGGTGGCGCGCGACGCCGCGGGCCACGTGCGCGGCTTCCTCCACTTCGCCCCCTGCTATGGACGGCCTGCTGTCTCGCTCGGGCTGATGCGCCGCGACCGCGACACGGTCAACGGGCTCACCGAGTACCTCGTGGTCAGCGCGATCGAGATGCTGCGCGAGCGCGGCGTCGAGGAGATGTCACTCAACTTCGCCGCCTTCGCCCGCTGGCTGCGCGACCCGAGTGGATTGGTCGAGCGCACGCTGGGCCGCGTGGTGACGCTGGCCAACCCCTACTTCCAGATCGAGAGCCTCTACCGCTTCAACGCCAAGTTCTCCCCCCGCTGGCAGCCCCGCTACCTGCTCTACGAGCGCGGCCCGCTCGGCTTTGCCCGCACGGGTCTGGTGGCGATGTCCGCCGAGGGACAGCTGCCGGGAGCGAGCCTCCTCCGGCACCGCGCCGCTTGACTCACTCCCAGAGGGCTCGCTACACCGCGCTGCCGACCAGGGCGCCCACGCCCGCGGTCACGGCCATCGCGCTGGCGCCCCAGAAAACGACGCGGAGAACGGCACGCGGGACGGGCGCGCCGCCGAGCCTCGCACCGAGGGCACCGAGACCGAACAGGCCCAGCAGGGTCACGATGATGCAGGCGACGATCCGGCTCGAGGAGCCAAAGACGCCGATCGCAAGCAGGGGCAGGAGCGCGCCGACCGCGAAGGAGAGGGCGGAGGCGCCGGCAGCCTGCAGCGGCCGGGCGCGGCGGTCCTCGGGCAGGCCGAGCTCGTCGCGCGCATGGGCTTCGAGCGCGTCATGCGCGGTGAGGGCGCGGGCGACTTCCGCGGCTAGCTCCGGCCCCAGCCCCCGGCTTTCGTAGATGCCCC
>Ga0207661_10001486_pt1 | contig 15865 bp, 15 predicted proteins | sample KBSC713LmetaG_FD_184337 | JGI IMG/M metagenome (GOLD analysis project Ga0207661, IMG submission 184337) | Corn rhizosphere microbial communities from Kellogg Biological Station, Michigan, USA - KBS C7.1-3L metaG (SPAdes) (version 2) | ecosystem: Host-associated > Plants > Roots > Rhizosphere ...
GCGACGAGTGCATCATCCGCCAGAATTGCACGCTCGGAATCCGGCGGGTGGAAGAGGCAACCAAAGCTCCGGTCCTCGGACGGGGTGTCGACGTCGGTGCCGGCGCGGTGATCCTCGGTGATGTGACAATAGGCGATTTCGCGAAGATCGGCGCGAACGCAGTCGTCCTATGCGATGTGCCGCCGCATGCACTGGCGGTCGGCGTACCTGCAACCGTCAGGAGCTTGACGGATCACGCCTAGTCAAAGCACTCGCCACACACTCGCTTATCTGCTGGGCTGCCAGCTTCGCGTCGTGTAGCCGGTGAACGCGTTCGCGCCCGATTGCGCCTTTCTTGGATAGCTCTTCGACTGGCGCGTGGAGTACCGCCTTCATTGCATCGACCAGCGCTTCCACGGAGCCGGCCGGAACGAGCCAGCCGCACTCGCTGTCGACGAGCTCGGGAATACCGGCGATCAATGTCGTCACCACGGGCCGTGAGAGGGCAAAGGCTTCCATGATCGTCATCGGAAGTCCCTCGGCGAAGCTCGGCAAGACGAACGCGCGCCCTTCGCGAAGTTTCTGATGCATGTCGTTGGTCGACAGGGCTCCGGCCAGCGTAACCACCTGCCCGAGCTTGTTGCGCTCGATGAGCTGCTCGAGCGGCTGTCGAAGCTCCCCTCCGCCGACAATCGTCACAGAGAATTTTTCGCCCTGCGAATGAAGGCCTTCGCAGGCCTCAATCAGGAGCGGCAGGCCTTTTTGCGCCGATAGGCGCGCAACGCACACGAACTCCGTCGAATTTGACGGGACAGGCTCGGCGGGCGCATTGAGCAGATCGTCATCCAGGCCGCAGCGGATGAGCTTGATCTTGCCCCAGTGCTCAGGTGCGCTCCAGCGCATCAACTGCGCGCGGCAGTAGCTGGTAATCGCCACGACGAACGCCGCAGCCTCGATCTTGCGGCCGAGCGACAAGGTGATGGGGGCGTCGAACTCGTCCGGTCCGTGTACGGTGAAGCTGAAGGGCGGACCGCCCCAGGCGCGGACGATAGCCCCCACCGCCGCAGGGTTTGTCCCAAAGTGCGCGTGAACGTGTTCGATGCGTAGCTTCTCCAGCCGGCGAACCAGCCATGCCGCCTCAAGCCAATAGGCGAAGTGCCGGAACTTCTGGTTGGCCCCTGGCCCGCTCAGGCTCCGCGCGGCGGCGGCAGCGCGAAATGTAGCGGCCGGTCGCGAAAGGCTGAGCAGAAGAGCGGCAAGAAGGAGACGGAAAGCGCCCTGGCGAAGCACCACTTCGGTGCGCGCCGCTTCCTCAAGATCCGTTTGGTCCTTCAGATCATTGCGCGGCGGTCGAAGTGAGAAACGCCGAACCTCATGCCCGCATCGTTCAATCCCCTCGATCTCGCGCCGGACGAACGAATGGCTGACCGCCGGATAGAGATTGCACAAATAGGCGAGGCGCACGCTCCCTCCACTGCGGCTGGTGCCGCTATCGGCCATAGCAAAGGTTCGGACGAGTGCGAGAGCGCTTATCGCCTAAGCGGCGGCGGCTGGCCCTCAGATGTGCCCGCCGGAAAGCGCCTTGGCGACGAGGTGCGGCTTGTTGCGCGCGTGAAGCTTATTGCGCAGATTCTCGACATGTCGTTCGACCGTGCGGGGAGCAATGCCGAGCTGCTGGGCGCACTGCTTGGAGGAGAGCCCGCGTGCGATGCACTGAAGCACTTCACGCTCGCGCTCGGACAAGGTGACGAAATCTTCCTGTTGCCGCGGAAAATTCACCATCGCTCCCCTTATTGGGCCAAAACGTCTCGTCCAGCACTAATAGCCTTGGTTATCGCGGCATTACAGGAACTTGAACGCGCTGTGCCAAATTCGGACGATCACAATCGATCGAACGAGTGAATGGGCCCGATTCACCTTATCCTGGAGCAGTTTTAGCGCCTGCGCTTCCCGCCGCGCCACATGCCGTTTTTGGCGGCTATCTGCGGTTCGTCAGCGGCTCGCTGGTTATTATTACTCAGTAAAAATACTGAGACCACAATTCTAGGTAGTCCCGCAAGCTCCACTCGACCGCTAAGCCATTGCGAATCGTTAAGAAACTGTTTATCCCATTTTGGCTTCACCGTCGTTTACGCAAGCAAGCGACCAACGTGAGCTGGGGCCCGCCGCCCACACTTAGTTTCAAGTGCCGGGCGAAGCCCTTCGGGGGCAACGGAAGGGAAGTATTTATGCGACGCGTATTGATGACAGCACTGGCGAGTGCGGCGATCGGGATGGCAACGCCTGTTTTCGCCGTGCCGCTCCCGGTTGCACAACAGACCGGGCCGGATCTCACGACCAAAATCTATGCGAGTGGCGACAGCGGGGTCGCGACCGTCGGAAATACGGTGTTCGGCAATACAAGCCCGGGCGCCGGACACGACGTCCAGTTCTCCGGCTACAGCCAGTTCAATGCGGGCACCAACTCGGGGACCGCCACGACAATCAACATTACGGGCGGCAACGGCTTTGCCCAGATCGCGGACAATGACTTCGTCAACCCCACGGGCAACAACCCGAATCCCTCGCAGGATAATCTGTTCGCGGTGATCATGAACCCGGACGCCAACTTCTACATGTATGAATTCAGCATGCAGACGCTGGTCAGCGGGATGGACGTCAACATCTTCTATATGCTGGCGAATGACCCGACACATACGTGGATCCTCGCCACCGGCAGCCCGCTGCAGAACGGCAACGGCGACACGCAGTACATCTTTGGCAGTCCATCCGATCCGAGCGTGGCCATCGATCAAATCCTGATTGAGTCGCACTCGGCAATCGAGCACCTCAAGCAGAATTCGATCCAGCTCACCGGCACGCGGCCTTCGGTGCCTGAGCCCGCAACCTGGGGACTGATGCTGCTCGGCTTCGCCGGCGTCGGCGTTGCGATGCGCCGCAGCCGGAAGAACAGGCCTGCCCTAATGCAGGTCGCCTGAGCCTCAGCTCAAGATGATGTAACCCTGCGGCCCGGCCACAAGCCGGGCCGCTTCTTTTTTGACCGAAGCGGAAGCAAGCTACGTTGATGCGCGTCGCGGCCCGGAAGATCGGTTGGTGAAATCAGCTCCACCAGATTTGGCCCCTAATCCACATCAACGGCAGGAACCGACAAAAGCGGTTGCGTATCGTTAATAAATTGTTTACGACCAACAGTCTCGCAAATTATTTACTCGGGGGGGCGAGTACCCACAGTTCCAAGAGCAACGGATCCCCCTTCAGGGGCAACGGAAGGGAATGCATATGCGACGCACACTAATGGCAGCCTTGGCTGCGACAGCGATCTTCTCGGCGGCACCCGCTTTGGCGAGCAATCTGCCGCTTAACCAGCAGACCGGACCGGACCTCGACACCAAGATCTTCGCAAGTGGCGACTCGGGTGTCGCGACGGTGGGAACGACAGTGTTTGGCAATACGAGCAATGGCGACGGCCATAACGTCTCCTTTACCGGCTACCAAAGCTTCAACGGGACCACATTCGGTGCCCTGACGAGCATCAGCATTACCGGTGGCAATGGCTTTGCGCAGGTGGCCGACAGCGACTTCACCCAGGCGAACGCTACGGGAAATGACGATCTCCGCGCGCTGGTCATGGACCCAACGCCTGATTTCTACCTGTACGAGTTCAGCATCCAGACGCTCGACGCAGGCACAGTCAGCCTCTGGTATCTCATTGGCGGCACGTGGTCGCTTGCGGCCAACAGCCCGATCACTACGGGCAATGGCGACACACAATATATCTTCGGCAACATGTTGAACCCGAGCATCGCCGTCGACCAGATTGCGATCGTGACGAGCTCGCCGATCAACCACGTCAAGCAGAACTCGATCCAGCTCACCAACACGCGCCCGTCGGTTCCCGAGCCGGCAACATGGGCGCTGATGCTGCTCGGCTTCGGCGGCGTTGGCGTAGCGATGCGCCGCAGCCGGAAGACCAAGCCTGCACTGATGCAGATCGCCTAACAATCAAATCAGACCGTGTAACCCTGCGGCCCGGCTAAAACCCGGGCCGCTTTTTTTGTCGCGGCTTGTCTGAGTAGTGAAGCCGGTTGTTCGCCCAAGCACCTCAGATTTAGATCTAGATGAAGATGGGGCTGGCTTGCTCCCGCAACACCGTCGAAGGCAGGTGCGACCTAGCAGCCTGGCGTAGAGACGCCCGCGCGCAGGTCATTGGCGCCGAGCGGCGTCAGCTGCTTGCCCTTGCTCGAGGTCGCGCATTCGCCCGAAACCTTCGGCCGATGGGTCGCGGTTGTGGGGACCTGGGCGTCGGCGAGCAATGTCCCGCGCGTCGAGTCGATGGCCAGCGGCGACGCCGGTGACGCGGCCTTCTCGATCTGCTCTGCAGTCGCCTTTGCGGCGGCGTCGCTGATGAGCGCACTGGCGAGCGGGTCGGCGGGAGCCTCCGGCAAGGTCGTGCCAGCGTCGGGTTTGGGAATCTCCGGCTCCTTGCCGGCATAATGCTGAAAGAAGGAGCGGCTGTCGCCAAGCACGCTCGGCAGGCGATAGAAAATGTGCCGCCCGATCTGCACCGTCTTGTCGAGTGAATCCGCCCAATAGGGAAGCACGTAATCAGCATGGTAATGGGTCGCGTGCCCCACCGGCGCGAACACCTTTCCGGCGAGCGCCTCTTGCGCGATCTTGCGCGCTCGCTCCCACAGCGACGCTGCCGGCGTGCGAAGCAGCGAGCCGTCGCAGGCGAAAGTGAACTGGCAGCCGGTGCCGCGATCGGATCCCTGATAGACGACCCCGCAGACGCTCGCCGGATAGCCGGGGTGGCGCATGCGGTTGAGCACGACCTGCGCGACCGCGCGCTCGCCGTCCGCACCCTCGCCGGCGGCCTCGTAATAAACAGCCTGCGCGAGGCATGTGAGCGCGCGCTCCTTGTCCGGCGCGTCGGTGTGCAGAACGAACCGGCTCGCCGGCGAATCCGGCCGATTGACGAACGGCCGCTCGGCATTCTCCTTTACTGCCTCTTCGGGCGAGATTGGGCGCAGCAGGTTGGGCGGCGGCAGTACGATTGCCGGCAGCTTCAGCGTGACCGACTTGCCGCTGCCCGCGGCTCCGTCGGAATGCGGGTGCAACCAGGAATAGCCGGCCAGCAGAACGCCGGCGCCCGCTAAGGCAGCAAGAATTGTGGCCTTGCCTGCGGCACGACGCTGCCGCGGCGTCCGCGGCTCCGCCGCACCATTCTTATCGCAGTCGCCGATTTCGACCGGCTCGGATTGGTGGCGAGCGTTGGCGAAGAACAGGCGTTCCTGACTGTCCGACTGCTCCGCCGCGCCGCTCTGCGCCTCTGTCGGAAGTGACCAGTCCATCTCTGCTGAACTCATGGCCGTCAGTACGCATCGCGGTCGAACAGGACCGCCCGGGCCGTGGCGAACAGGATCCACATGTCCAGCCAAAACGACCAGTGGTCGACATAATATTTGTCGAGCTCGACCCGGCGCTTCGCCCGTTCGATCGTGCGGACTTCGCCCCGCAGGCCATTCACTTGCGCGTACCCGGTGATGCCGGGCTTCACGCGATGGCGGCCCGCATAGCCGCGCACCGCCTCATGGTAAAAGCGATCGCCGACCATCATCTCGGTCCCGTGCGGCCTCGGTCCTACCAGCGACATGCTGCCGCGGAGCACGTTGAACAGCTGCGGCAGCTCGTCGATGCTGAACCTGCGCAGGACCCGGCCAACGGGCGTAACGCGCGGATCGTCTCGCGTCGTCGTCTGCTTCGCGCCAACGTCGGTCATGTTCGCGTACATGGTGCGAAACTTGAAAACCCGGATCGCCTCGTTGTTGAAGCCGACGCGCGGCTGGACGAAGACCACGGGTCCGGGGCTGCTCAGCCGGACGAGAAGAGCGGTGACGAGGAGAACCGGCGAAAGGAGGATGAGCGCTAGCCCACTCAAGACGATGTCTTCCGTCCGCTTCACCAGCCGGTTCATGTCCCGGAACGGCCGCTGCCACAGCGTCAATACGGGAACCGTCCCGAGCAGGTTCACGCGGTAATTCGGCGCCAGCTCAATCGCCTGAGCTGGGATCAGAGAGACATCGACACACACCTCGCTCAATCCTTCGACGATCTGCTCGAGACGCTTGGGGCTGAAGTGCGCACCACTGATCAGTACCTGGTCGACCTCACCCTTGCGGGCCAGCTCACACAGGGCCGGCAAGTCGCCGAGCATCGGCAGATCCCTGACACTGACATCGCGCGAACGGTCGTCGGCAATGCCGATGAACCGCAGATGGGGGAAGTCGAGCGATCCCAGCAATTGCCGCGTAAGGGCGACCGAGTCCGGGTCGGCGCCGTAAAAGGCGATCCGCTGTTCGATCTGCCCCCGATGCGCAAGGTAACGGATGAGCCGGTGAAGGATGGGCCGCGAAGCGGACAGGCAAACGACGACGCTCAACAGGAAGAGAAGCGTCATTCCGCGCGAATAATCTTTGACCAGTCCCGCCTGCCAGATGAGCGCCGTGGCGATGAGGCTGCTGATCACCGCGTCGAACGTCGTGTCGCTATGATCGCCGAGATCCAGAAGGCTTCGCCGGTATGCCTGGCGCGAGGAGCGGATCAGGAGGAAGCTGCCGAGCATCAGGATGAATGCCGTGATGTGGACCGGAATTGCGATCCTGAGGCCGCGCACCTCGGAATAAGCGGCAAGCGTAATTGGCGCGCTGACGATGAAGCAGATGATATCGGTGACGAGGAACAGCGTACCGACGACATTGGAGGTGAACCGGACCCGACCCGTTGGCCTCGTATTGGCGACGGGCACAGTTGCGATCTCGTGTGGGAGTTTCGCCGCGGCTGCCGGGACGCAGATCTTGTCTTCCATCCGCATTACAGCAGACCCTGGGTAAGCTTCGCGCCTCGTTGACGATCGAATTCTGCCTGGACTTCGTTCACAGCCTCGGCATCGCCTTTCCTCGTCGCCCTGAGCGCAGCATAGATGTTTTCGTCGGCCGGGATATCCTGGAAGGCTGTCCACAAGGTCCGGTCCGCCCAGTCTTTTTGTCCGGCGGCAGAGAAGGCGCGGGCGAGCAGCAGCCGGTCACGCGCGGAATGGGGGAGCACGGTCACCAGCTTTTGAGCGTCCTGAACCGCAGCAGCGGCGTTCCCGGTGCGCAGCTCGAGCTCCGAACGCCCACGGAGGGCCGTCGCATTGCCGGGGTCGAAGGCAAGAACCGCATCGAACCTGGTTTTTGCAGCAGCGACGTTCCCTGCCCGCCACAACGCGTCGGCGAACACGGCATTCGCCTCGGCACTTTCAGCTCTGACAGGCAATGACGCGGCGTGCTGAGTCAGGCGCAACGCGTCGCCAGGACTTCCCGTGCGGCTCAAGAAGGCGGCATAAACCAGCTGCTGCTGGGGAGGGGCCGCTGCCGCCAGCCGCCGTGCATCCGCAACCCGTTCGGACGACGGCCAATAATCGGACCATAAATCAAGCACTGCCGCGACCAGTTGCGGAGGAGCCTGGGGGCGAAGGAGCTTGAACGAAGCTGCTCGCGCGACGCCGACGTTCCCCGAGCGCAGCGCCGCCTCGACCAGTATCTTCCCTGCCTGCTCGTCCGCTGGATTCAGCGCCATCATCCGCTGCGCGCATCTGGCGAGATTGGCCCAGTCGTTCTGATGCTCGTAGATCCTGCCGAGCAGCGAATAGCTTCCAAAGTCGTTCGGCTGTGCCTGGACCTGCTTGCTCAACAGATCGGCCGCTTCTGCCTCACGCTGCAGGCTGATCAAGGCACGTGCCTTCAGCTGGGTCGCAATCGGATCCGAGGGAGAAGCCGCAAGAAGCTCATTGCTGATCGACAGAGCCTGGTCGAAGTGCGAATCGCTATAAGCAGACCAGCCCTTCACCATCTTGACCCACGGATCGCCGGGAGCAACGACTTCGAGCTCCGCTGCGTGCCTCTGCGCACCGGCGATGTCGCCGGACCGCAGCGCGAGTTCCGCCAGCGCGCGGATCAAGTCCGGATTGCTTCGGTCAAGCTCATATGCGCGGGTGAATGCGTAATAAGCGTCACTGTAGCTGCCGATCGACGCTTGGAGCTTGCCCAGCTCAGTCCAATAGTCGGGGACGTCATCCTTGGCGCGCACGAGCTGCAGAAGCGCCTCGCGCGCCCCCAACATGTCGTTTGCAGCGGCTGCTGCTTGGTACGAGGCCAGCGCGGCCTGCGCCCGCGAGTCCGACGAACTGCAGCTCGCCGCCATGAAGGACGCGGATAGCCAAGCGACAGCGCGCAATATAGGATGCGACGGCAGTTGCATTAACTAGCTACTCCAAGGGCGGGGATTATCCTTTTCTAAATTTAACAAGGCAATAGACTGATTCAACCGACTCAATGAGGCCCTCGGGACCTCGAGCCGGGCGTATTTGTACCAGAAAGGGACGGTGGAGATGGGAAGGCTGTTCGCGCGCCTGTTGTTCGGGTTTGCGCTGCTCGGAATGTCGATAAGCGCTTTTTCCCAGGCAGCCGCTCCGGGTGCGCCTGCGGCGACGCCCTATCGCATCAACCCCGGTGACCAGCTCCAGGTGCTCGTCTGGGGGGACGAGCGCCTCCAACGTGACGTGCTCGTTCTGCCTGACGGCACCTTTGGGTTCCCCCTCGTGGGTCAGGTAAATGCTGCCGGCAAGCTCCCGAGCGAGGTCGAGCGCATGATCACTGTGGGACTTCAGCCACAGTACAAGGGTCCTGTGCCGCAGGTCACCGTGTCCGTGAAGCAGGCCAGCGGCTACCAGTTCTCGGTCATCGGCAAGGTCCGTAACCCGGGAACCTTTACACCTGGCCGCTACGTCAATGCGCTGGAGGCGCTGGCGATTGCGGGCGGACCGGCGGAATTTGCCAACACTGGCGGAGCCAAGATCATCCGTAAGGCGGGCAATCAGCTCTATGTTGTCCCTGTCCACCTGCAGGAGGCGCTGCGGGGCGACAGCAATACTCTTTCCCGCAACGAAATTCCGCGCATCGAGAGCGGCGATACGTTGGTGGTTCCCTGATGGGCGCGCTTATCATCCTCACCGCCGCGCTCGCAGCGCAGGCCACCACGGGAAGCGGCAGCACTCCGCCGCCGTCGGCGCCAGAAACGACATCGAGCGGCCCGAAGGCCGGTCAGTCAACCTATGTCGATGTGGAGGGCGGCGCCGGTTATTCGACAAACCCGCGGCTGACGCTCAATTCGCATAGCGGGTCAGGCTTCGGCCGGATTGCAGTCCATGCTGTCCATACGCGCCGCAGCGTGCGAACGACGACCCTGGTCTCGCTTTATGCCGAAAACGTCACCTACACGAATGATTACGGCTCCAACCAGTCACTCAGCTTCTATGGGCGGCACGATGCCGCCGTTACCGAGCATCTCAGCGTCTTTGGCGACCTCAGCGGGAGCTATCAGCAGGGTGGTCAGCTCGACACGCGGATTCTGGTGGTGCCCGTCGTCCCGCCGCTCAACGGCGTGCCTGGCACTCCGATCCTGCTTCCGCCGGGAACCGATTTCCTCACGGTCCGGGGGAAAGTGTACAATCTTGCTGCGCACGCCGGTGCGCAGGTTGCGCTAAGTCCGCGGGACAACCTGAGTGTCACGTCCGGCTTAGAGCGAACGGTGTTCCACAGCGGCTTCGCCCGGACCAGCTACACGAGCGTCCCCGTGTCACTCGCCTACGACCGGCGGCTGAGCGAGCGCAGCACCGTCGGCGCACGCCTGAGTGCAGTAGATACCGACTATAACGGACCGGCAAACGTTCGCGTCATTACGCCGCAGGTCACCGGGCGGGTGGCGCTGTCGCCGTTCATCTCGTTCAGCGGAGCCTTGGGCGTTTCGTTCGCAAGGGTCGATGACGGAATTAGGATACGCCATTCGACGGGCTTAGCGGCGAACGCCAGCCTCTGTTCGACGACCGAAACCGGCTCTCTTTGCGGTCACGTTTCGATAGACCAGCAAACCGCGACGGCTGCAGGGCCATCGAAATCGATGAGCGCCGGCGTCGAATATTCGCGGCGCCTGGACGCGGACTCGACGCTGTCCTTTGCGCTGGGGGTCGATCGTTTTTCTACGCCGATCTCGGTCGTCGTAGGCCAGCCATTCTCTCGATCGACCTATTATCGTGCAAGCGCCGAATATTCGCGCCGCATCGGGCGCCGCTTGTTCGGCGGGGCGGATCTTTCCGCTCGCAAACTTACCGAGGCAGGGCCCGATCCGAAGACGGATCTCAACGGCTCACTCTTTATCCGCTATCGTTTTGGTGACGTGCAATGACCGAAATGGGGTCTGTCGAAAGGGCCGATTCTTCCCCCGTCTGGATGGTGAACCATCTCCCGGTGATCCTGTGGGAGCGGCGCTATTATATTCTTTTCTGCTTTCTGATCCTGCTTGCGGCTGGTGTTACCGCTGCCTTTGTGCTGCCGAGGACCTACCGTTCGACAGCCACCTTGCTCGTCCAGTCCCAGGATCTTCCAACGACGATCGTTGATGCACCCGCCAGCGGTGCGATCGAGCAACGCATCGCCCGAATTCGTGAGCAGGTGCTGAGCCGCGGAGACCTCATTCAGCTGATCGAGCAGAACGACCTTTATCCAGAGGAGCGCCGAACTCAGCCCCTCTCGAAGGTCATTGAGAAAATGCGGCATGCGACGACAGTCGGCGCCCTGTCGAGCGACATCGGCCAGCAGTCGGGCACGCAGAATAACACGATCGCCATCGCGATGAGCTTTGACTACTCCGATCCGGCCAAAGCGCAGGCGGTCTTGCAGAGCTTCGTCTCCAAGTTCCTGAGCATGGACAGTGCGGATGTCGAGGATCAGGCGAGCCTCACCGTCCGCTTCCTGCAGGACCAGGCGAACAAGCTGCAACAGCAGATCGCAGACATCGAGGGCCAGATCACCAGCCTCAAGGCGCGCAATGGTGCTGCCTTGGCCGCGAGCGGTGCCGCACCGCTGATCGACACAGGAAGCTTCAGCGCGCAGATCACCTCGCTGCAAAGCGAAAATCGGCAGCTGATTGCAGCAAGCAAACATGGCGGCAATGGCGAGACGGCGCTCGCCCAGGCCGAAGCCCAGCTGGCTGCCGCCCAGGCGCAATACAGCGATAGCCACCCCGATGTCGTCGCAGCGAAGGAGAAGGTGAAGCAGCTCCGCCAGATGACCCAGAACTCCGACGGCGGTGACTCACTCCAGCAACAAATCGCCGCGAACAACCAAGCGATTCACCAGCTCATGGCGCAGCGCGATGCGACGCTCGCGCGGGCGAACGCTCAGATCGCTGGCCAGGCGCGTGCTCCGGCAATCGAGGAGCAGGCGCTGCAACTCGAGAGCCGCGCAAACACGCTCCGCAACCAATACCAGGGCGTCTCGGAGAATCTGCTGAAGGCGCAGAATAGCTCCAGAATGGCGTCCGAGCAGCGCGCCGAACGGCTCTCGCTCGTCGAACCTGCCAATCTGCCCGATCACCCTTATTCGCCCAATCGGCTCCTGCTGAGCGCCGGTGGCGCCGCCGCGGGACTCGCGCTTGGACTCCTGCTTGCACTCGGCCTCGAGTTCCTCGCCCGACCGGTCAGGAGTCCGAAGCAGCTCGAGCAGATCGGTGTTCCGGTGATCGGGATCGTGCCGCTGATCAAAACAAAGCCCCGAGTGACGAGCCGCTTTCCGCAATTCGCCTTCTGGCGGAAGCGTTATGCAGCATAGTCCTTTTGAACAGAGGTCCAACTTGGCAAGCGAGACGCGGCAGGTGAGAATTGCGCCCATCCTTCCGACTCGCAGCGAGGCGCTGGAATTCGCGTGGAACCCCGCGGCCGCGCGGCGGAATCTCGTTCACGGCTTTAACAGCCGCGACGCCAGCTCGCGCAGCTTCAATCTCATCCGCTCGAAGCTGGTGTCGCTTCGCCGTGAAAAGGGCTGGCGGATGCTCGGGATCGTTTCGGCAACGCCAAGCGTGGGCAAGTCGTTCGTGTCGGCGAATCTCGCCGCGGCGATGAGCCGCGATCCGCGCCTCCAAACTTATCTGCTGGATCTCGATCTGCGGCGCGGGACGATCAAGAGCATTTTCGGAATAGAGACGGACAACAGCCTCGTCGAATATCTCGAAGGCCAAGACCCGAATGTCGCTTTGACTGGCTTCATTCCGCAAGGGCAGGAACTGATCATCATCCCCAGTAACCCTGGAGAAGTGCATTCGGCCGAACTCCTCGCAAGCGGCCGGGCAACGGCGCTGTTGGGTGCGATGCGTAGCTCAGATGAGCGGAACTTCTTCATCTGCGACCTGCCGCCGGTCTTCGCGAACGACGATGCCGCGATCATCATGGAATCGCTCGACGGCTACCTAATCGTCGCCCAGGACGGCAAGACCACGCAGCGGGAGATTGCTGCGACGGTGGACATGCTCGGCCACGAACGCTTGGCGGGCGTGGTCCTCAACAAATATCGCGGCGGCCTCGTCAGCGAGGGCTATGGCATCGAGGAGCGCTACGCGAGCGAATATTACACTAGCCGTGGCTATGAAGATGAGAACTAGGATCCCTTGGCCGGAGCGAATCCCGGTTGGTATTGGATTTTAGCACTCGCCTTCAGGCTTTTGAGCCGATCGTTCAGAAACTTGTTGATCTGATCGCGTCGAATTCCCTCGAGCGCGATTTGGCGCGCCTTGTCCTCGGGCAGCGGGGCAGGCTCCCGCGCCGTAATTGCACTCGCTACGGCCTTGCCGGGACCGGTGACGATGAATGGCTCGCCAGGCTGCAATGCCGTAATCTGAGCGAAGTTATCTGGCGGAATTAGAGCGCTGTCGATTTTTCGCGTTGCCCGGGTGAACTGGATCCCTGCGGCAGTTAGCGCCTGTGTGACCTGGTCGAGCGTCTTCGCAGCGGCCAGCTTTGCCACCAGAGCTGCGTCCTTGGGAAGCGGATAGACGATTTGGTCCAGAGTCCAGATCTCGCGCTTGCCAAATATCTCCGGGTGCGTCGCCTCATATTGAGTGATCTGAGCAGGCGTCGGGAGCTGCGTCGTGTTCACCTGCCGCGATACGAGCATGTTGATCAGGAGGTTTTCGGTCTGGCGCCGCTGCTGGTTCAGGAAGTCGGGCGACTTGTCTATGCCGTCCGAACGCGCCTGCTGTTCGAGCAGGCGGCGGTTGATCAGCCGTTGCAATGCAGCATTGCGGGCTTCCTTGGTCGCAGCCGTGGCCGACAGGTTCGCGCTCGCCAGTTCGGCATTGAGGTCTGCCGCCGTAATCTCTTCGTTGTTGACGACCGCCACGGTTTGGCCCTCCGCCTTGCGCTCACAAGACGAAACGATGAAGGCGAGAACAATCGCCAAAACAATGCGCTGACCCATTAGCCACCCCGGTTGAAAAAGCAGATATTTGGGCCATAGCATGCGCCATAGGTGCGTTCCAGCACGGGGGCGGAGTGGCAATGCAGACTGTCTATGATTGGGTCACGCTTGCGATTTTCGCCGGCCTTGTCGTCCTATTCTTGCAACGGTCGACGGGCGAGCACGCTGAAAAGGACGTTTCCATCCTCTTTTACCTCGGTGCCGGCATCGGCTGTGCGGTCGCCAATTATCTTGGGGATCATGGTCAAGACCTGATCGCGATCCTCTTGCTCGCAGCGACCCTGGGCTTCATCTGGTATTTTCTGCGACCGTTTCCTCCGCAGTCGAAGCTATAGACTCGCGTCAGCCGTCTACTCAAACAATCAGCACGTTGCGGCGTTCTGGACGGACGGACATTATCAGCGCCCGGGTAAACGCGTCGATTGTTCTCCACGCGGCCGCAGAGTCGCTGTTCACGATCGAGATCCGCACCAGGATCGCATCGGGAAGCACACCGCGGAGGTTTTGTTCCGCGACGGCAATCCTCTGCTCTCTCCAGCTCGCCGGCATGTCATCGCCGATGCGTGTCCAGTAGAGTACGTGCTCGGTGTAGCCGGCTGCCGTTGCATCCATGCTATTCGCCCGGATGACTGCGGAACCGACCGAAACGGGGTGCGGCGTGACGGGCGAGATATGATAGCCGCTCGCTGTATAGCAGGTCTCGGGACGGTGGATCTGCAGGATTCCGGTTTCGCTGCCGCTTTGGGCAAGCAGCAGCATGATGTCGTTGTCTCCGTCCGAATAAACGCGTGTAAGCGTCTGACTGTATGTTGCGCGTTCGAGTTGATCCTCCGGCGGCACGACAAGTCCGCTCGCCGCCGCGAACTTCCACGGTCCGATCGTCTTGGGAATGATGTCCTCGAGTTTGCCGGATCCGAGATAATCGACATGCCTCGTCGGCTTTCGCCATGCAGCGGCCCCCGCTGCTGAGCAGAAGAGCAAGCCCAGCAGGAGCTTTCGCCGGTCGAGCTGCGGCTCGGTGAAGCTGCCGATCACCGGCTTCATTGCTGAGCTTTCCGCCGGCGCATGAAGAGCGGGGTGGCGAGCTGGTCGATGGCAAAGACGGTGACGAGCGCGACCGTGAACATCAGAAGCCCGGCGAACTCATGGACGAAGCCCTGGGCGGCCGATTCCCCCAAATAATAGGTGATCAACACTAGCGCGAGGACGCGAATGAAGTTCGAAAACATGGCGACCGGGATGGCAGCGGCCGAGACGACCAGGAACGCCGTGAAGTTCGACCGGTGACGCAGGTACACATAAAGCAGGCACAAAGCTGTGAGCGTCACAATCGAGTTCAGTCCAGCGCAAGCCGCGGCAACGAGAAGTTGATACTGGCCGATGAAGATCACCACACCCGAGCTTGCCACCGGATAGCCGAGCGCGTGCAGCAACGAGACTGTCCATGAGGAGATGCCGATCTTGATCGGCTGGGTGACCGCTGCAACGACGGTGTCGGGAGGCGGCAAGGTGAAGGCAAGATAGACGAGCGGGAACCAGACGCTCCGGATAACCGCGCCGCCGAGCAACAGATAGGCTGCGGAGATCAGGGCCCCGTACATTGCGAACGCCTCGACCTCGAGCACGCCGGTAATCCGCGCAACGGTGAAGATCGCCAGGCACCCAATTGTCAGCAGCATTCCGGGAAGGAGTTTCCCCGGCCGTCGTTCGGCGTTGCCGGCCTTGAACTCGCGCCAGAGTAGCCACATTCCGGTCGCGAGCACGAGCGGTCCGTGCCCTCCCTGCTCGGTCGACCAACTGACACGCGCGACCTGGATCATCGTGGGCAGCACCAGGACGGCGATGCCCAGAGCGATGGCGAGATTCGCCGGCGTCAGCCAGCCTCCCTGAGGCTGCTCGGCGACTTCGACGAGAGCAGTCCGGCTTTCGTGTCGCAAAGTTTCGGACCCTCTCACACCTACGTTATGCCAACGCTAAACTTTCCTTTAATTTGCCGCAAGTTGCCTGGAGTCTCGGATCGGGACGAGCAGCGGCAGCCGCCTCATCGCCGTCGGTCGAGAGAGATGTTAGGCTGACGTCCGTGACCTTGGCTGTTGCGCTGATCCTCTGTCCGCTGGCGCTCTTGACCCTCTGCTTCGGGATCGAGCTGATCGCCGGCGTTCGGCCGATTGGCTGCGGACAGGTCGGGAGCGCTCGTGACGCGGCCGCGGTGATCGTAATTCCGGCGCATGACGAGGAACTGATCATCGGCGCCACCCTTGAGGCTCTCAGACACGTCGCCGACAACTGGATCCGCATTCTTGTGGTTGCCGATAATTGCGAGGATGGCACGGCCAAGATTGCCACCAGCATGGGCGCGGAGGTCGTCGAGAGAATTGACCACGCGCGGCGCGGGAAAGGCTTCGCGCTCGATTTCGCGCGGCAGCATTTGCGCGCCGATCCGCCCGCTATCGTGGTGATCATCGACGCCGACTGCACGGCCGCTCCGGGCAGCATCGAGCGGCTCGTCGCCGCATGTGCAACGAGCGGAAGGCCGTGCC
>Ga0207661_10001487_pt1 | contig 15863 bp, 7 predicted proteins | sample KBSC713LmetaG_FD_184337 | JGI IMG/M metagenome (GOLD analysis project Ga0207661, IMG submission 184337) | Corn rhizosphere microbial communities from Kellogg Biological Station, Michigan, USA - KBS C7.1-3L metaG (SPAdes) (version 2) | ecosystem: Host-associated > Plants > Roots > Rhizosphere ...
ATCGGGATAGAGCAGCGTGTCGGTCAGCAGCTTGCCCACCGTCCCGTTGCCATGTTGCGCGAGGCCGAGGAGCCGCTGTATCTGCGCGTTGGTCGAATCGAGGTTCGCCGTCAGCCGAGCCGTGTTCGCGGTGATCTCTCGAGTATTGGCCAGCGTTGCCGCGATCTGCGTCGAGTCAGCGAGGTTGCCGAGCTTCGTCGCGGAATTCTTGAATGCTTCCATCGTGGCCGTCGCGTTGCGATTCTGCTCCGCGAGAACCCCTTGCAGCTGCGCCGAGACTTTGGCCGACGAAGCAACGAGGTTGTGCAGATCTTTGAAAGTGCCTGCCTCGATGACTTCCTTCTGAAGGGCCGAAGTCAAAACGCTGACGCTGCGACCGATCGAGTCGACGCGTGACAGGATTTGATCGATGTCCGCACTTGGTACGCCCGTGGGAACAGTGTCATCGGGCGCATACGAAGCGGCCGGCGCGGGAAGCGGCGGCGTGAGTGCAACCGCGACGTCGCCAAAGATGCCGACTGCCTTCACCGTTGCCGTCGAGCCTTTCGGAACCTGGTATTCATCGTCGATGCTCAGCAGCACATCGAGATGACCATCCCGTCGCAGCTGTACATCGCGGACGGTCCCGACGGCAACGCCGGCGAGCAACACCGGTTGCCCCGATTTTAGGTTCTGACCCCAGGTAAATCGCGCGTGCAGCGGATACCCGTTCTTGAGACCGCCGCGCGCGAGCCACACCATTCCGAGGATCAACACGATGACCGCGGCGGTCATGAGAATGCCGACCGAGACTTCGTTGCGACGTCTCATGCTTGTAGTAGGGGTCCGAGCACAGTGGCGGTTAGTGCGTCGAGAACCAGAATCGTCACGGAGCTGATGACCACAGCGCGCGCCGTCGATCGACCGACGCCCTCGGCACCGGCCTCAGTAATGTAACCCTCATAGGAGCACACCAGCGCGATGGCCATTCCGAACATCATTGCCTTGAGAAGGCTGTAGAAAATTTGGAATCCTTCATAGCCGAGACGTAGTCCGGCGATGAAGTCTTGAGGCGTGATGTGTGTGACGCGGACGGACACGAAGTATGCGCTCAACAATCCGACGGCATCGGCGAGAATCGCCAACGTCGGCAGCATGATCGTACCGGCGAGGAAACGCGGGACGACGAGAAACGCAACCGGATCGTACGCGAGCGTCTCGAGCGCGTCGATCTGTTCGGTGACGCGCATCGTGCCGATTTCGGCCGTCATTCGGCCGCCGACTCGACCCGTCAGAACGAGGCCCGTCAGCAACGGCCCGAGCTCGAGAACGATCATCAATCGGCTGGCGAGGCCGACGATCGACAGCTGCACGCCCGGAAGAATCTGATATCGAACCTGGAGCGCGATGACGGCGCCGATGAACGCTGCGACGATGACGGTGATGGGCACAGAGTCGACGCCCATCATCTTCATCTGCCGAAGCGTTTCCGGGACGTAGGTCGCCGGATCGCCGAAACCACGCGCGATGTCGCGGAAGAAGTACGTCCGAAGACCAATGTCTCGGAACATTCCGACCCAGAAACGCGCGACTCGTCGGAAGAACCGAATCGACGTTCGTTGGACGACCGGAAAAGTCTCGGTTCCCCGAGACATCTGGGTCGGTTCGCTCAAGTTCGAACTCGGGCTAGGAGCACGAGGCCGATTACGGCAAAGACGGCGCCTGGGATCCAAGCCGCGTAATCAGGCGGGATGACGCCCTTTCCACCGATGGCTCTCGTGAGCTGAATCATCAGGAGAAAGATCATCGTGGTCGCAAGGCTCACCCCGACGCCATACGCCGAGCCACCGCGCTGTGTGCTCGTGGCCAACGGCGCGCCGAAGAGAGCGATGATGATGCAGGTGACCGGGACCGCGATTTTGAGCGCGCGCTCGACGCGCGAAAGGTTGGCGTCGCCACCCGATCGCTCGATCGCGGTAATGAATCGCGAGATCTCCCGGTAGCGCATGTTCTTCGGATCAGGGGCCTTCGTCATCATCTCGAGCGGGCGTTCCGTGAAGTGCCGATCGTACGCCGCGGCGAACGAGACCGTCATCGTTTTGCCGGTGTCGCTGACGAGGTTGATGGCACCCTTCGCCAGAACCCACGGATGGCGAACGTTGTTCGCGCGGTACATCGCCGAGTCGGCCGTGAGAACGTAGGTCGGGTAGCTCTGGCCGCGACCCTTTCGCTCGATCTGCAAACCGTGAATTCGGCCGGAGTCCGCGCGGAGCTCCATCACTTTGTAGACGCGTCCGAACTCGCCCGAATAAGCAAAGTTGAATCGGAAGCCGCCGGTGCCCGTCTTGTCCTCGTTCAGCAGTTCGCTGCGACGCTTGTTCGTGCGCGGCGCGAGCTCGCCGAGCCCGATGTCCAGCCCGCAGGCGAGCACCGCGCCGACGAAGATCGGGAAGACCATTCTATAGAAGGAGATCCCGGACGCCTTTGCGGCGGTGACTTCCGCGTGCCGCGTGAAGGCTCCGATGGCGAAAACGGTCGCGAATAAGACCGCGGCCGGCAGCACCATGAACATCGAGTCCGGGATCCAGTAGATGTAGCTCAGGACGAGATCGCGGATTGGAATCTTCTTGTCGAGATAGCCCTGCAGGTGATCCGTGAGATCGATGACGATGACGAGGATCGGAAACCCGAGCGCGGTCGCGACGAAGATTTTCCAGAACTCACCAAAGACGTAGCGGTCGAGCGGACGAAAGACTCGCATCAGAGCGCCTGACCCATTTCAGGGCGGCGGAACCAGCTTTTGACCTTCTCGAACATCTCGGCGACGCCGCCGCCGCGCGATGTCACGCCTTCGTTCCCCATGCCGATCATGAGCAGCAGACCGGTGATGCTGAAGATGATGTTGTCCGCCCACATCGCCCAAAACGGCGGGATGATGCTTCGGTCGGACAACGCCTCGCCGCCGATGAGGCCGACGTAATAGATCGCGAATATGAAAAAGCTCACGCCGAACACGAGCCCGACGCCGCCGTTCGGAAACCGTAAAGCGATCGGCGCGCCGACGAGCACGAGGACGATGCACGCGGCCGCGAGTGAGAACTTCTTCTGGATCTCGACGGCGTATCGATTCTGTTCATGGCGTGCCTGATCGATGCGCATCCGCGCGTCGTTCAGCTCGATCTGGTGTGCGGACATGATGCTTGCAACGCTTGCTGTGCCATCCTTCGGCACTGCGATCGTTGCCGACGGCGCGCCGACAGGTTGCGGCGTTGTCGCTGCCGGCGCGGGCACGACGGGCGGCTGCACCGTCGCCGGATTGATCGGCAACGGCGGATTCACCTGCTTCTGCGGGCCCTTCGCTGTGTCCTGAGTCTGTGCGGCTTTGGCTGTATCCTGCTTTTGTGCGGCCTTCGAGGAGTCTTGCTTCTGGGCCGCCTTCGCCGAGTCTTGTTTCTGCTTCGTCGAATCTTGTTTCTGCTTCGTCGAATCTTGGAGGCGCAGCGCGAACGAAAGCTCGGCGGCGTGCGCTTCAGTGGGCTTCAGCGGATTCGGGATCTTGTTTAGGTATTTCTGAACGAGCGTGCAGTAAAGCTCGCCGATTCCGCCGGGCTTCGGCAGTGCAGGGCGCTTTGGCTCCGCCGAATGATGACCTGCATCCTCGAGCAAGCGCCACGCGGTCATCGTGCTGTCGAAGCGAGCGTTCGTGACTCTGCTCGTTGAACGCTCGTACTCTTTCTGCATCTCGCAGACGGACATCTCGCGATCGCCTTTCATGGCAGTATCCGCGTCGACGGCCTGAAATGAGTTGGCGACGTCGCGAATTCGCATCACGTCTTCCTTGTAGTAGATGCGGTTCAACTGCTGCGGTTTATCCGACGGCGACGACATCATCATGCCATGGTACAAATGCATCATGAGGTCTCGTCGGTTTTCAGCGAAGGACAGCGTGCCGCTGTCCGCGTAAATCGTTCGACGCTTCGACGCGTCGCTGACGTCGTAGATCGTCACGTCGGTCATGTGACCAGTTCGATCCGCCGCAATGTCACCCGCGCGGATGTACAGCTGACCTTCTTTCACTGTGTTGAGAACCTGCGGCTTCAACGCAAAGGTCGGTTTCGTGCGGAAGATCGCCATCTGCAGCGCGGCGAGCTCGTGGTTCGCTCTCGGCAACAGTTGGTCGTTGAACCACAGCATGAAGATCGCGAGCCCAGTAGCGGCGAATAGCGCCGGCTTCATCAGCGATCGCGCGGAAATTCCCCCCGCCTTGAGTGCTGTCACCTCGTTCTCGGCCGCGAGTCGGCTGAACGCGTAGAGCACAGCGACGAGCACCGCCATCGGCAGCGTCATCGCGACGGTAAAAGGGATCGACAGCAGAAAGAATTCGCCGATCACCTGCCACGAGAGACCGCGGCCGACGAGATCGCCGAACTTTCGCGCGATGTATTGGAGCAAGAGAAGGGACGTGAGCGCCGAGAGGGCGAACACGAACGGTCCGACATGTTCTTTGAGGACGTACCGGTTGATTATTTTCACGGCGTGTTCTGACGATCAGTCAAGCGCGGAACTTCAATCATTCCACAGGGTTGTAGCCTCGCGCCCAGCCTGTATATTCCACCCTCCACCCGCTCGAATTCAAGCCGTCCTGCAATCATCCTGAGCGGTACAACTGCCTCGCCTGGAGAGCGATCCTTTCGGCGCTGCGCGCCTCAGGATGACGATCGAGGTCGCGCCTCAGGTGGTCGGCGGGTTCCTACCCCACCTTTAGGGTTTGGTGCGACCCTCCCCCTCCAGTTTCGCGACGATCCTCCTCGTAAGTCTCGGCCTCGCCGGACCCGCTGCCGTCGTTGCGCAAACGACGCCGCGTGACACGACGACTGTCGCAGACACGGGGCTACCAATTCGCGTCGATCTTCGCATTCAGTCGAAGTCGGAACGCGACAGGAACCTGCGCTGTAACTCGTTGGAGGCAGCGCAGATCAGCGCGCTCTCCGGCTGCAATGCCGGGTTTCTCCCGCCTGCGCTGACCTTTCTTCCGGTCATTCGAAGCGTCGGCACGATTCGCGACCGCTTCCACGTAAACGTCGACTATGATGGAAGCCGCCAGTTCGACGCATCGAACACCTTCTCGCTCTGGTACGAGGGCGCTGAGGGGTCGAAGATCAAACGCGTCGACGTCGGCAACATCAGCTTCGCTCCGCCATCGTCCCGGTTTCTCACATCATCGCTACCGAGCGGGAACTACGGATTCCAGGCGGTCGCGCAGTTCGGCCGAATGCAGTTCAAGTCGATCTTTGCGCAGCAAACGAGCAACGCCGTTCCAAGCCGCCGGTTTCTCGTCAGTGCTTCGCGAGCGAATCAGACGAACGAGCGCGACGTGGAAGATCGTGCTATCGAGCCGAGACGGTTTTTCTTCACGCTGGATCCGATTGTGTTCGGAAAAGCATATCCGAATATCGATATCCTGAATCGCTCACAGCTCAACGCACTTCGGAGTGCGCTTCCCGACACGCTGCGTCCAACGCGGGTTCTCGTCTACCGCGTGCAGTTCGGAACGCAGCCGCAGAATCCGAACGGCCCGCAGTTCAAGCTGCAAGGCGTGGTCGGCGGCGGACATCAGACGTACGATCTGCTGCGCGAAGGCGTCGACTACTTCATGGACCAGTCGATGTTGTGGTTCGCGCTGACGCGTGAGCTCAACGTCACGAACGAGCGTGTCGTCGTCGCATACAACGTCCGCCTGAATGGACGCGACACGACCTGGGTGACGACCGGTGGAACGCCGGATCTTCAAGTCGTTCGGACGCGCGATCAAATCGCCAATCTGGTATGGGAGCCGAACCTCAATCCGTCGGCGCCGGCATTTCGTCGTGAGATCCGATCGGTCTACCGACTCGCCGGCGAAGATCTCGTGCGGTCGTCCACGCAGGTGAGAGTCGTGACGGGATCCGGACTGCTCGAGCATCCGATCGCTGGTCCGAACGCCACGTTTCTGCAGATGTTTGGTTTGTCGAGGACGACCGATCCCGCGGAGTTCGACTACGACAATCGCATCTGGCCGCGGGCGACAGACCCGGTGTTCAACCTCGGCGCCGGCGCGCCTGATGTTCGCAACGGACAAACGACGGACGCGGCGCAGCTGTTCCGCGATCACTTTCTCGTCTTCCCGTCACTCAAGCCGTTCTCGTCGCGAGATTCTGGATTGGTTGTGCCGGGGAACCCGACGAATGATCCGATTTATACGACGCCAGGCGAGTATCTCTATTCGACGCAGCATCCGGCGTCGGTTTATCGGCTGAGACTGAAGTACCAAACCGCCGGAACGGAGAACGGCGGCGTCATCAACGTTGGTGCGACGCAGATGCGCCCCGGCTCCGAGCGCGTCGTGCTCGAGGGACGCCCGCTCGTTCGCGATCTCGACTATCGCATCGACTACGACATCGGCCGCATCGAGTTCTTGCGTCCCGACACGCTGTTCACGAATCCGCGGAACGTCGACGTCAGCTACGAGGACAATCCGGGCTTCGCCGCAACGCCGACGACACTTGCCGGCATCGTCACAGAATTGCCGTTCTCGAACGGAACGGTGAGCTTCAGCGCGATCAATCAGTCGCAAAGCACACAGTTCACGCGTCCGCAGCTCGGCTTCCAAGCGTATTCGACATTGACCACGGGCCTCACGGCGCAGTTCTCGTGGAACGCGCCGATGCTCACCGAGCTCGTGAACCGGTTGCCGTTCGTGCAGACGAAAGTGCCGTCGCGCCTCTCGGTGCAGGGCGAGGTCGCGAGCAGTCATCCGCAGTTCGCGGCGGGGAATCAGGGATCTGCATATGCCGAGGTCTTCGACGGAACATCGGGGACATCGATCTCGCTCGGCGACATCGCTTGGTCGTACAGCAGCATGCCGGCCTATGGTCATTCGCTGCGAGGCGCGCAATTCACTTCGTCCTTGTTCGAGATGGATCGCGCCGCGACGCTTGTGTGGCAGACGTACGTGCAGACGGCGAGCGGTCGCCGAATTCAGTTCACCCAACGCAACATCGATCCGCTAGCCGAGTTTGCGGGAACCGGCGCCGAGCCAAACGAAACGCTGCTGTGGCTGACGTTGCTGCCACTGGATCAGGGCGGACGCACGACGCAGCAGTTCGACTGGAAGACTCCGACGAAGACTGGGCGTCGCTGGCGTTCGATCCGGACCGTCTTGCGGCCGTCAGGAATTGACTTGAGTGGCAGCGAGCAACTCGAGTTCTGGACGCTGATCGATACCAGCGCCTTCGCGCGCCGAAAGAATCCGACGATGGTCTTCGACTTCGGCGACATCTCGGAGAACGCGATTCGATTCGCGCCGGAGACGCTCACGATCGTTCGCAACTCGAATGGAACGGTCGACAGTCTGTTTTCGGGAAAGAAAGTGAAGGGCTTCGACAGCCTCGACACGGAGCGCGACAAGTTCTCGCACACCTTCAACGCGGACGCGAACGACACGGGTCTGCCCGGCGATGTCATCGATACACTCGTCGTAATCGATGGCGCGAACGTCAAACGGCTCACCAATGTTCCGATCTGCCGCGGCTCCGTTGGTGCGCTTGATTTCCTCGGCGATCCGCGAACGAACTGTACGCGCGCGAACGCGAGGCTCGACGAGGAAGACATCGATCTCGACAACGAGCTGAATTTCCCGAACGCCCTGCGTGAGAATGAGCGCGTGCTTCGCTACGTCGTCGATCTCTCACAGGCGAATTCGTACAAGCGCGTCGGTGGATCGTACACCGACACGCTCTTCGTGCGCGGCGTACCGCAGGAGCGAACACGCCAGTGGGTGCTCGTGAGCGTTCCGTTCAAGACGCCGACAGACTCGCTGAACGACGTCGATCGCCGGCGCATTCGTGCGCTGCGACTGTCGCTTGTCTCCGGGGTCGACCAGGATGACGAGGAGGCGACACAGCTTCCGCTGGCAGAGTTGCGGGTGACCGGCGCACCCTGGCTTGTCCGTAGCAACTCAGTACTCGCGGGTGTTGCCGGCGTGCGTCCGAACGGCGGCTTCGTCATCGCGTCGACGATTGGAACGAACGACTCGAGCAAGACCCTCGTATATCAGCCACCGCCGGGCATCACGAACTCGGCGGACTCACGCGGTGCGCAGTTCGCCGGGCTCACAGAGATCAACGAGCACTCGATGCGCATTCAGGCCGTGAACGTGCCGCTCTACAATCGCGCCGAGACGTACTTTCGTTTCGCGACGGGACCGCAGGATTTCTTCGCCTATCGGCACGTTCGAATTTGGGGACGTGGTCGGGGCAACGGATGGGGAGCGAACGGCGAGCTGCAGATGTATCTCAAGCTCGGCCGCGACGAAAACAACTTCTACATGTATCGCTCGCCGGTCGGCTCCGGAAATACCGCGGCGGCGTGGAGTGATCTCGACCTCGACATGACACGCTTTGTGAATCTTCGAAACAAGATTCAGGCAGAGTACATGGCGGGAAAGACGTCATCGATCGCGTGCACCGGCGCCGATTCGCTGATCGTCGTGTCGTCGCCGCTGCCGGTGGGGCTGGTCTCCCATCGCTTCGCTGCGTGCGACGACGGCTACATGGTCTACACCGATGATCCTGCGGTGACGGCGCCGAATCTCGTTGCGGTGCAGGAGATGGCGGTCGGCATCTTGCGCCTCGGCACGTCCGGTGGTGTCTCGCCGATTTTGCCGAGCGACACGCTGGAGCTCTGGGTCGACGACATCCGGTTGGATCACCAGGTGAACAAAGCCGGATACGCGGGACAGCTTGCGTTCTCGATGAACGCTGCCGACTTCGCCGACATACGCGTGAGCGTCAGCAACCGCGATCCGAATTTCCGCGCCCTTGGCGAAGCGCCGACATTCTTGTCGGAGCGCGACGTCGACATCTCGTCGACCGTTCGCCTCGACAAGTTGTTGCCGCAAAGGCTCGGGCTCGCGCTGCCACTCACAATAGTGAAGTCGTCGATCGGCAACGACCCGTTGTATCTGTCGCAGAGTGATATCTCCGGCGGTGCAATTCCGGGACTTCGCAAACCGCAGAACGACCGCACGACTTATAGTCTGACGGTGCGCCGCACGACGCCGATTGCCGGAGGCGTGCTCGGCCCACTGCTCAACAACCTGTCGGCGACGGGCACGTATGTGTCGGGCGTGGATCGAACCGAGTATCAGGACGGACGCGCGCGCAATTTCAATTTTGGCATCGACTATTTCGTCATCGGCGACAGCGCGCGCATGACGTCGTTCCCGGGATGGCCGGGCGGTGCCTTCCGATGGAATCCGACGCAGATCCGATTCACATCGGGCATCGCGAACGCGGACGATCGGCGGTTGTCGTACATCAAACCGTCGGGCGCGGTCGACGATCAGCCGTCGGTGAGTACCGCGAAAAGTCGTCTCTGGAAGAACGGCGGAGTTTTCGAGCTGCGTCCGACGAGCTCACTCACTGCGCACTGGGAGCTGGAGTCGTCGCGCGATCTTCGCGATTACGGCGACACCTCGGTGACGGCGCTCGTCGCCTCTCAGCAGCGACAGACGTTGTTCGGCGCAAACACCGGCTTCGAGCGCGAGCGCACGATGGGAACGAGCATCAGCTTCGCGCCGCAGTTCTCGAGCTGGTTCCGTCCGCGAGGCGAAGTGGGAACACAGTACGACATGCTTCGCGATCCGAATGTGCGATCACTCGTTGCGCTGCCTGGAGTGATCGGCGTCGACAGTGTTCTCGCGACGCACGATTCGCTGCTCACCGCGCCGTCGTTGACCTTGCCGCGTCGAATGATTGCCGCGCAGACATTCAACTCGGGCGTGTCGGTCGACGTTGCGCGCGCGTTCGCAGCGTACACGCGCGACTCGAGCACGGCGCGCCGATTCGGCACCGTCTTCGCGCCGATCGATCTGTCGTATTCGCGGAGCCTGCTTTCCGCGCTCGATGCAACGCCGGTTGCAGCGCCCCTCGCGCTGCAGTTCGGACTTGGCGGTCCGTCGTCGTTCCGGCGAGTCAACGGGGTCGATGCGACGACCGCGGGGCAGACCGGAACGTTCAGCGCCTCCGGTGCGCTGCTGCTGCCTTGGGGAACGTCGTTCGTGAACCGCTACCGGCATACGACGACGGACAATTGGATCAGCCGGCCGGACGGTCCGCAGTCCGAGGTGACCGGCGAGCAAACGCAGTTCCCGGATGTCGCGCTTCGATGGGGTTATCGGCCGACCGATCCAAATTCGATTGTCACGAATCTCGATGCGAGTGTCGGCTACGTCCGAAGTGACGTCACGGTGACGGTGCCGAGTCTATTGGATGGGATTTCGCCGGAAGTTCGGCACACGCATCAGGAGACGTATCCGCTCAGCGGTTCGCTGGCGTGGGGGGATCGCGGAAAGCTCAGCACGGCGGCGCGGGTGAGTCTGACGCGGCGAGTCGATAGTCTTCCTGGGAGCGTCGCGAAGACGCGAGGCAACGAGATGAGCGTCGACGCCGGTCGCGCGTTCCACATTCCGGATTCGTGGGGATTGGGACTCAAGAACGACGTGCGTGCTCGAATCGGCGTTCAACAATCTCACAATACGACTTTCGTCATCGACCCGACGGGGACGGTGCAGAGTCGGTTGCAGGACAATGGCCGGCAGCAATTCAATCTCACGGCTGATTCAAACGTGAACGCGACGGCGAATCTGACGCTGCAGGGGTCGTATGTCGTGACGTTCGACAACAACTTGAACCACAAGTTTGCGCAGACGGTGTTTTCGGTCGTACTGCAGCTCCAAGTATTCGGGAACGCGAAATGAGATATAAGCGTGGGACGTCATCCTGAGCCGCGTAGCGGCGAAAGGATCGCTCTCCAGGCGAAGCAGTTGAACCGCAGTTAGATCTCGTAGTGAAAGCGATCCCTCGCTGCGCTCGGGATGACTGCTAAACGAACAGGACGAGACCATTCGTGCGAATGACCATTCTTCCGCTGCTGTGTACAGGACTCCTGTCGCTGACGGCGTGCGACAAAGTGAGCAGCAAATTCTCGGGGGCGAAAACGGCCTTCGACGGTCAGGCTGCCCTCGCGTACACGAAGGCGCAGGTCGACTTCGGTCCCCGGCCGCCCGGATCGCCCGCGCATGACAAGGCCGGCGACTGGATCTTCGCGGAGATGAAAAAACGAACCGACAGCGTCAGCGATCAACGCTGGGAGCAGACGACGGCAAAAGGCCAGAAGATTCCGCTGCGCAACATTTTCGCGCGCTTCAATCCGACGGCGACGCAGCGCGTTCTCTACGTCACACACTGGGACACGCGTCCCGTCGCCGACGACGATCTGAACTACGGCAACAAGACGCTGCCGATCATCGGCGCGAACGATGGCGCGTCGGGCGTTGGACTGTTTGTCGCGCTAGCCGACGTCTTCAAGAAGACGCCGCCTTCGATGGGCGTCGATCTCCTCTTCGTCGATGGCGAGGATTGGGGCGGGTTCGATCCCGACACCGCCGGCAACTATCCCGACGCACTCTTCGGCTCGCAGTACTTCGCGAACCATCTTCCGTCGCCCGACTACAAGCCACTCTTCGGCGTGCTGTGGGACATGATCGGCGATGCGGATCTGCAGGTGTATCAGGAAGCGAACTCAGTCCAGCGCGCTCCCGAAGTCGTCACCCGCGTCTGGCAGACCGCCGCGGACCTCGGTTACTCGAAGTATTTCATCGCCGAGGGAGGACAGGCGATCACTGACGATCACATGCCGCTGCTGAACAAAGGCCTCCACGTCATCGACGTCCTCGATATTCAATACGGTCCGATGCCGTCGGGTTACAACTCGAGCACGCAGCCGACGGTGAACTACCATCACACGATGCAGGATACGATGGACAAAGTTTCTGCGAAGAGCTTGCAGATCGTCGGCGACGTCGCGGTGACGCTGGTGAAGTAGCGCTAAGAAAGAAGCGCCCGAGTGCAGAAGCACTCGGGCGCTTCTTCGTTTAGCGAATTGTGAAGTGCTACTTGTTTTTCACATTGAACAAGCTCGACGTCACAATGTTCGTCTTCACGCCGCCGAGTGATCCGGTGGCGACGATGCGATAGCCGCCGGCCTTGTTGACCATGACGTTCGAGAACGTCGCGTCGCCGTTCGCATCTGTCTTCACGGTCAGCGTGCCCGAGAGGAACGCGCCGGCTGGGAGACCGTTGTTCTTCTCGACGTCGACCGAGACATTCACGCCCGGGACCGAATTACCTGCGTCCGACTGTACGTGAACGACGAATGTCGGAATCTTGTCCGGATTGACGTTGGTGTTCTTCGGCTGCTTCCCGAACTTCAGGTTCATGTCGGCGCCCTTCACCTTGCCCCAGGACATCGGGCTCCAGCCGCTTGGGCCACCGCCGATGAAGTCGCGCGACAGGCCATCCGGATCTTGAGCGAATGCGATCGACGGACGGAAGATGGCCGCGACGCGTGTGAGCCACGACTGTTTCGCCGCGCTGGCTGTTTGGCCGACGCAGAAGTTCGGGCTCTCGTTCGCGATCATCTGATCGTTGTGAATCAGCACGTTCGCCGCGACGCCCTGCGTCGGATCGTTCGGATCCGTGACGACGAGCTTCTCGCAGATGCCAACGCGGAGGCCGTCCTTCGGTAGATCGGCGCGCAGCGAACCCACTTCGAACGCATTCAAGCCGTCAGATGGCGTCTCGCCCGCAAAGTCGCCCGTCGTCTGGTAGCCGTAGATCACGTACCGCGACGCACCGGTGCCGGCCGGCCAGCCGTTGGCGGTGCGTGGCTCGACGCCGTACCGCGGGGAGAACTCGACCTTCGCGCCAGTCGACGTGCCTGTGTACGCGAGCGCGGGAGCTGCGTTCGGGGAAGCGCCGCGTACCTCGAAGATGCCGCTCCGAAGTGCCGAAACAGGATCGAACGAATCGGGGATCGTCCCGACGCTCATGCAACCGACGACGTCCTTGATGAGCGCTCCGCCTTTCTCGGGCGTCGGACCAGGCGCCCCGCCGCCGCCAGTGCTCGCCATCGTGAAGCGAACGGCGGCAATCTTCTCGAGAATGTCGAAGCCGAGGCTCGTGCGTGTTGGCTCGGTCGCAGTGCTCATCGAGGTGATCAACGCGAAGATCGGATCACTCGAGTCTGTGAAGTACAGGTGCGCGTCATTCGTCATCGTCGTGAAATTGCACGACAGCACGAGATTCGCCGATGCATGACGAGGCGAGAGATTGCTCGCTGCCGACGTCGTGAGATGATCGCTCTCGCACGCGGCGAGCAGCAGTGCAGCTCCGACAGTCGCGATCGCGACGGAATTGCGTCGCATTACTCCTCCATGAGGTAGAGGTCTCCAACCGAGTGAGCCTGCGTCGAAGATTCGTCGCGGACTCGGGCGAACACGATTTGCTTTGGGTCGCCACGACGAGAGACTTGCCTCGGCGTCGAAGCTCCTCTTGAGATCGGGCAACTTATTTCGGCGTTTTGGTGCGACCAGCACCGTGACGCGAGTGATGCCCTTTCGAGACGAACGATGGCGAATCGTTCGCCGTCATTGAGAGCGCGCCAAATTAAGGAGCGATTTCAGAGACCCACAAGTGTTTGCATCGTGTCGTTTCGATTCCTGAAGGATTGGAGCCTTGGTGCAACAAAACGTATCAGAGTTTTGATATTCGAAAATTCAATGCGTTCCAAAACGAAGGGCCCGCGTGCATTGCACGCGGGCCCTTCGAGCTCAGCAGATGAAGAGACTACTTGTTCTTCACATTGAACAAGTTCGACGTCGTGCTGTCGGTCTTCACCGTGCCGTACAAGCCAGTCGCACCGATGAGATAGCCGCCTGCCTTGTTCACGACGATGTCGCTGAAGGTGGCGTCGCCGCTCGCGTCGGTCTTCACGGTCAATGTCCCGGTAACGAAGGCGCCCGCGGGAGTACCGCTGTTGTTGGCGACCGAAACCTTTACGAAGACGTTCTGCAGTACGTTCCCAGCAGCCGTCTGCGCGTGGACGACGAATGGCTGAAGCGGCGCCGATATCCCGCCGTTCCTGGGTTGAACCTTGAAGCTGAGAACCATGTCCGAGCCGGCCACGACGCCCCAGGACATCGGGCTCCAACCGCTCGGGCCGCCGCCGATGAAGTCGCGCGAAAGATCATCCTGCGCCCAGGCGTTCGACGGCGTGAACAGCGATTTTAGTCGGGCCAGCCAGGTCGTTTTGGTCGTTCCCCAGGCGAATTGAGCGCAGAAGGCCGGAGATTCATTCGAGACAAGAGAGCCGGAGTGAATCAGGAAATCCGCCGACTGGCCGTTGATGACCTTCGTGCAAACGCCGACTCGAAGACCGTCTTTCGAGAGGTTGGCCGGGAGAGAGCCTATCTCGAAGGCGTTGAACCCGGGCGCGGGCGTCTCGCCGGCGAATGACCCGGTCGTCGGATAGCCGTAGATCAGATACCGAGGTGCTCCTGCGAAACCGGACGATGTGGGCCAGCCGCTGGAGTTGCGCGGTTCGACGCCCCAGCGAGGAGAGAACTCGACTTTTGCGCCATTCGCCGTGGCGTTATACGCGATCGCGATCGGAGCAGCTGGGACATCGCCACGAACTTCGAAAACGCCTTGGCTCAGCGCGAGCGTCGGGTTGAATGTCGCGGGGATCGCGCCACCAACATCCATGCAGCGAAGCAGGTCCGTCACAAAGGTCCCGCCATCGGCGGCGGTGCCTTTCTGGGCGCTCGTGTATCGAGCGGCGGCCGTTCTCGCGAGGATGTCAAAGCCAGTCGGCGTCGCGGCGGCGATGCCACTCTTGTTATAGGTATTCTTCATCGTGGAGATCAGCGCGAACACTGGATCGTTCGCCACGAAAAACGCATTTGCGTCCGAGTTCACCGTCGAGAAACTGCACGTGAGCGGCGGAGCAGGCTTGTCAAACGAGGGTCGCGCGTTCGGGCTCGGTGACGTCGATCGATCACCTTCGCACGCGACGAGCGACATCGCCGCGCCGACTGACATGATCGCGACCAGGGTGCGTCGCATAACTCCTCCAATGTGAATTTGCGAACCAACAACCAACACTTAGAAGAGCGGAAAACTGCCGCTCGAGATGACACTGGGTTTTAGATGACCGTCGGCGGCGAAGCGACTCGCCCCGGCGTCGGAAGCTGAGTGATCGGTGGAGCTAACTCGCCCCATGAATTGTGAGCGCGACGGCAAGAAAGCGGATGACTCTCCACTTGGGTCAGGCGATGACTTCGAGTCATCCCAGCCCATTGGGGACCCGCCTAATTAACGCTAAGTCCCAGAACCCACAAGGGCCTTATAGGCGGGATCGTCGTGGAGGCTGCGATACCACCAGGAGTCGTCGTTCTTCGCGAACACACGCTGTTGGGGATTCGTCGCGAAGAAGCGGGTCAGAATTTTGATCGCCTCTGCCTTGTCTCCGAGCTGGGCGCGGACTTTCGCTTCGTAATCGAGGAGTTCAGACGCCGGATCGATCTGAGCGTTGCCGCGAGAGCGCGACATCACAGCTCGGGCGCTGTCCGGCAACCCCGCCCGTACGAGGCCCAGCGCGACGATCATTCCACCTTCGAGTGAATCCAGTTGGCGACGGCTCGCCGGGCTTCGCTGCACATACTGCCGATAGACCGTCCAGATCGAATCGACGCTCGGCTTCTGTCCTTCCATCGAGAAGAGCCAGAGCTGACACTCGGTGAACCGGAAATTGTCAGGTAAACGCTGACGGCCTACCGTGCACCACTTGTCGGCTTCAGTCCTGAGTCCAAGCGACAGCGAATTTTGGAAGAGTCGCCAGATCGTCTTGTCGACGTCCTTCAGATACGGATCGGAGTCGTAAGCGCTCTGCGCGGCGAGCTTCGCGTCGGCGAATTGCGATTTGATGTTCAGCAAGTAACTCAG
>Ga0207661_10001488_pt1 | contig 15853 bp, 14 predicted proteins | sample KBSC713LmetaG_FD_184337 | JGI IMG/M metagenome (GOLD analysis project Ga0207661, IMG submission 184337) | Corn rhizosphere microbial communities from Kellogg Biological Station, Michigan, USA - KBS C7.1-3L metaG (SPAdes) (version 2) | ecosystem: Host-associated > Plants > Roots > Rhizosphere ...
CGACCGGGCGTTCGCCCTGTTCAAGGGCACCTGCAGTCGCGGCATCTACGACAACATGAAGACCGCGGTGGAGACGATCTTTGTCGGCAAGGATCGCCGCTACAATCGCCGCTTCCTGCAGATGTGCAGCCACTACCTGGTCGACCCGGTTGCCTGCACACCGGCCTCGGGCTGGGAGAAGGGCCAGGTCGAGAACCAGGTTGGGCTGGTCCGGGAACGCTTCTTCACACCACGCCTGCGGTTCAGAAACCTGGACGAGTTAAACGCCTGGCTGCTCGATAAATGTATCGCCTACGCCAAGGCGCATCGCCATCCGGAGTTGGCCGATCAGACGATCTGGGAAGTGTTCGAAGCCGAACGTCCTAAGCTCGTCCCCTATGCCGGTCGGTTCGACGGCTTCCACGCTGTGCCGGCGTCGGTCTCAAAGACCTGTCTGGTGCGCTTCGACAACAACAAGTACTCAGTCGCGGCCAGCGCTGTCGGGCGCCCGGTCGAGGTCCAAGCCTATGCCGACCGCATCGTGATCCGTCAGGATGGAAGGATCGTTGCAGAGCATCCACGATCCTTCGGACGCGGCGAGACGACCTACGATCCCTGGCATTATGTGCCGGTGCTCGCTCGCAAACCCGGCGCCTTGCGCAATGGAGCTCCCTTCAAGGACTCGGTGCTGCCAGCCGCAATCGAGCGGATCCGGCGCAGGCTTGCCAGCACCGACGATGGCAATCGGCAGATGGTCGACATCCTCAACGCGGTGCTGACTGACGGTCTGCCCGCGGTGGAAGCCGCCTGTGCCGAAACCCTCGGTCATGGCGTCCATTCTGCCGATGTCGTGCTCAACATCCTGGCTCGTCAACGTGAGCCCGCTCCACCGGCCAACATCATGACGCCGGCACTGACGCTTCGCCATGCGCCGATCGCCGATTGTGCCCGCTACGACAACCTCCGGAGGACCATCTGATGGAACGAACCCAAATCTTCGACCTCATGGGCGAGCTCAAGCTCTACGGCATGAAGGCCGCCTTCGATGAGATCATGGCGACTGCGGTCAAGCGCCAGCACGAACCTCAGCGCATTGTCGGTGATCTACTCAACGCCGAGATCAACGAGAAGCAGGCCCGCTCGATCAAGTACCAGCTCACCATCGCCAAGCTGCCGCTTGCCAAGGACCTCGCCGACTTCCAGTTCGAGGGCACGCCGATCAACCGGACACTGGTCAATGACCTCGCCGGCGGCGGCTTCATCGCCCAGCAACGCAACGTCGTGCTGGTCGGCGGCACCGGCACCGGCAAGACCCATCTGGCCATCGCAATCGCCAGAAGCTGCATCCGATCCGGCGCCCGTGACCGCTTCTACAATATGGTCGACCTCGTCAACCGCCTCGAGATCGAGACCCGCAATGGACGGCAGGGACGGCTCGCCGAGCATTTGACCCGGATGGACTTCATCGTCCTGGTCGAGCTCGGACATCTGCCCTTTGCGCAGTCCGGAGGCCAGCTTCTGTTCCGTCTAGTCGGTCGGCTATACGAACGCGCCTCCGTCATCGTCACCACCAATCTCGCCTTCGGAGAATGGCCCAGCGTGTTCGGCGACGCCAAGATGACCACCCCGCTGCTCGACCGGTTGACCCATCAGTGTGACATCGTCGAGACCGGCAATGACAGCTGGCGATTCAAAAGCCGCGACGACGATCACGCAACCCGCGCTGGTCTCGTCTCCGCAATCCCGGCCAGCTCCGACGAGCCGAGCGCTACCAGCAAACCCCGACGCGCGAGGGGGTCAACGCCGATTGACACCTTTCACTATCAACACGATACCGGATCCTACCCTTAGGTCTTCGACGATCACGGCGAGGTCGACATGACGCTCGCTCCTAACGGATACGACTGCGAGAGGGTTCTCGCCGACTTCGTAAAAGCCGGTATCGATATCGACGTGCTCGCCGCCAAGCTGCAGGACGACGGCGCCAAGTCTTTCGTCAAGTCTTCACGAGCGCAGCGCTCGCCTCCAACTTCTCAGCAGGAACTCTGGTTCAAGCGTAGCACGCCGGGTGAAGGACGCGCCTGACGACTGGACGCATGCCAAGTTCACCAAGCGCTGGCAGCTGGAGCGTCGCAAAAGATTGCAACGAGGGCTACTCGACGGTCTGCGTCAAATCATTGCGCCTAGGCAAAGGAGCATCGCCTTTTATGGCGTAAACATTAACATCAGCGGGGTCATCCGCGGTGACCCTATGCCGGCCCAGGAGTTGGTCATGTCTCAAAAAATCAATCTCAACGTGAACGGTGCGGGTCATGCCGTCGAGGTAGAGCCCGATAGCATGCTGCTCTATGCGCTGCGCAATAACCTCGGCCTGCGTGGCCCGAAATTCGGATGCGGGCTGGCGCAATGCGGCGCCTGCACCGTTCTGATGGACGGCAACGCCATCCGCTCCTGTGTCACGCCGGTCTCTGCCGTCGGCAACGCCAAAGTCGTCACGCTCGAGGGGCTCGGCACACCCGAACAACCGCATCCGCTGCAGCGAGCCTTCATCGCGGAGCAGGCGGCGCAATGCGGCTACTGCATCAATGGAATGATCATGGCGGCCAAGGCCTTCCTCGATCAGAACCCGCATCCGAGCCGCGACGAGATCAAGCAGGCCTTGAATGACAACCTTTGCCGTTGCGGTACCCACATGCGGATCGTGCGGGCCGTGCAGCGGGCCGCCGGGAGCACCCAGCAATGATCACCCTATACAACACCATGTCATCCGCAGTCGATCTCGCGCCGAGCCGACGCCGCTTCTTGCAGGCTTCGGGAGGCCTCGTCATCACCTTCAGCCTGTTCGGTCCCAAGCCGGTCTTGGCTAGAGATGCTGCGCAGACATCGCTCGCACCGCCACCGGCGGGAAAGCTCTACGCTTGGCTCGCCGTGCATCCGGACAACACGGCGACGCTGTTCACCGGGAAGGTCGAAACCGGCACCGGCGTGCAGACGGCGCTGGCACAGATCGCGGCCGAGGAGCTCGATTTCCCGTTCGATCGACTCGATGTCGTGATGGGTACCACCTCGGCGACTGTGGATCAGGGGCCGAGCTACGGCAGCATGACAGTCCGCTACGCAGGACCGCAGATCCGAAGCGCGGCCGCGGCCGGTCGGGAGGCCCTGCTCAATCTCGCGGCGGAGCATTTCAAGGTGTCGCCGAACGAGCTCGTCGCAAAGGATGGCACGATCTCGGTGGTCGGTATCCCCGATCGTACGGTTACCTACGGCAAGCTGGTGGACGGCAAGCGCCTCGACATGGAGATCGGCGCCAGCGGCAAACGCTTCGCCATGAAGGTGGCACCAAATGCGCACGCCAAGGATCCGTCGACCTACACCATCATCGGCAAGCCGCTGCCACGCAAGGACATTCCCGGCAAGATCCTTGCAACCTTCCCCTACGTCCAGGATGTCCGGATCGATGGCATGCTGCACGGGCGGGTCGTACGCCCCTACGGGGTCGAGGCCACCCTGCAGAGCGTCGACGAGAACGGGGTCAAGAACATTCCCGGCTTCGTGCAGGTGGTGCGGCGCGGCAATTTCCTGGGTGTCGTCGCCGAGACCGAATGGGCGGCAATTCAAGCCGCGGCCAAGCTCGGTTCGACGCTGAACCCGTCCGGCCCCGATGCCGGCCAGGCCAAATGGTCGAACTGGACCGGCCTGCCGAAGATGGACGAGATCTGGGAGACGGTGCGCAAGACCGCCGCGGGCCGCAACATCTCGGTGGCAAGCCAGGGATCGGCGGCGCTGGCATTCGGCTATGCCAGCCGGACGCTGAAGGCGACCTACAAGACGCCGTTTCAGATGCACGGATCGATCGGTCCCTCCTGCGCCATCGCGCAGGTGAAAGGCGATCGCGCCACCTTCTGGTCGGGCACGCAGATGCCACACGAAACGCGGCGCGACATGGCGCAGCTGCTCGGCATTCCCCTCGACAATGTCGAGCTGCGCTGGGTCGAGGCCTCGGGCGGTTATGGCCGCAACGGCCTCGATCATGTGGTTGCCGACGCGGCCATCCTATCGCAGGCGGTCGGCCGGCCGGTACGCGTGCAGTGGATGCGCTGGGACGAGCATGGCTGGGAGCCGAAGGGACCACCCATCGTGCAGGATCTGCAGGGCGCGCTGGATGAGAATGGCCGCGTGATTGCCTGGCAGCACCATATGTGGATTCCTACCATTGATGACACTCACCTGATCGCCGCCGCGCTGATCGGTCGCCCCGATGCCACGGGCGATACCGGCACAGGAAAGGTGCCGGTCATCACCTATGCCTACACCTTTGAGAACGCCGATGTGGCCGTCCATGACGAAGGCCGGGTAGCACTGCTGACCGCGTGGCTGCGGTCGCCGGCGCAGTTCGAGACGACCTTCGCGATGGAATCCTTTATCGACGAACTGGCAGCCGCGGCGGGCCAGGATCCGTTAGCGTTCCGTCTCGCGTATCTTAAGGATCCCCGGGCCGTTGCCGTTTTGAAGGCCGCGGCGGAGGCGTATGGCTGGCACACCCGGCCTGCCCGCGCCAAGGCTGATCACAGCGGCAAGCCTGCTCATGGCCGTGGCCTCGCCTGGGTCAATCGCGACGATGTGCGCGTGGCGACGATCGCGGACGTCACCGTCGATCCAAGCAGCGGACGGATCAAAGTCAGCCGCGTCGTTGTGGCACATGATTGCGGGCTAGTCGTCAATCCCGATGGTCTGAAGAATCAGATCGAAGGCAACGTGATCCAGTCGCTCAGCCGCACGTTGCATGAGGAGGTCACTTTCGACACCGCCCACGTGACAAGCCAGGACTGGCAGGGCTATCCGATCCTGCGTTTCGAGGACATCCCGGACAGCATCGACATCGTGCTGGTGAACAATCGACCGGAGTATCCGTCCTACGGCGCCGGCGAGCCTTCGACTAATCCTACGGCAGCCGTGATCAGCAATGCGGTATTCGACGCGATTGGCGTGCGTCTGCGCCAGACGCCATTCCGTCCCAAGCGCGTCAAGGCGGCAATGACATGATGACAAAGCCGCTCGAGCGGTTTCGAAAGAGCAGCATTCGCGCCCGCCAGGTTGAAGAAAAGATGGGTACCCGAAACTGCACGCCGAGGCAAACCCGCGCGTTCGACAGGTCGGAACGCATCCCTGTTTCGGGGATTTGCGTTGCATCGGGTTCTACTTCCGCTTGTTTGAAGTCCGATCTCGATTCTCGGAAGCACTGATGAGGTATGCCTTCGTGTGTCAAGCCGTGCGAAAGCTGCAGGCAATAGGAATTGACTGAAGCTCAGACCTGATGAGGATCGCGGACGAAGCCGCTGAGCGGGTCGTTGAATTTCATCGACAGGGATATCATCGACTATCAGAAAACAAACCGCGAGCTGCCGCTGGAATGCCCGCCGGTCGCAACCTCGACGGAGATATTGCTCGAGACCAGAAACCAATCCCCAGCCTCAACAGGGTGTGTTCCGACAACGATCGCGACGTCGCTCTTTCGTTCGTCTTTCGGGTGTACCGGCGAAGACTGCGCCAGAAGGAACAATCTGCTTCGAGGGCCGATAAGCATCCTCGGCCCCTCCTTGATCCAGGCTTGCAGGAATTCCAAGGCGGCCTCGCCTCGTATGGCCGACCGCCCGTTGGATCGCCCCCTGATAACCCAGACCTTCGAGGTCGCGGAGGAGATTGTCGCTGCTGTCGCCGAGTGGGAGCGCTCGGCCAAACAAGCGGTTCCTGGCCTGGTGGCCCTCGACCAGCGCCAGTTCCGGATCGAGCACTTTACGAAGGAAGTGAGCCGTTCCACCAAACCGGCGGCGCAGGCTTCTGTCTTTCTTGATGTCGTTCGCTGTTAATCCATGGATCTGTTTCACTTATAAATATCGATGGCAAAGAGACGCGGCGGATCGATCGGCGGAAAAGGCGACAACCCGCAGTAGAAGACAAGAATGTCCCTGGCATCAGCCTGCCAAGTTGCCTGCGCTTGCGCGGCGCGGCATCGCCGTAAGTGCCGGACTTGAAGTCAGGATCGATATGAGGATGAAGCGCAGCGAGCTTACGTGGCAGATAATCTGCGGGCGGCCGGCCCTGCTGCCTCAGAAGCGTGTTGTAGCGCCGACATTCGCGCGTCGGCTCCCGCTCCGGAATGGGGATATACTCAAACGTCACCTCGTCGAAGATGGGGCCCAGAGCAACCGCCAGTGCCCCATGCCTGCGCGGAAAAACCACCCTTTGTTAGGCGCTTCGGTCATGGCGCGGCTCGCCGAATAGCGGTCCTAGCACTGCGTTGGCGCAGCACATCCGCTAATCGGCTAAGCCGCGTCGCCGTGCGCGACTGAACGCTCCATCGCGACTTCTTCGCGCAGATTGTCAAGATCGCGGAAGATCGAGGCAACCGCCATCACCTTGCCGTTGCGGCGGTAGCGCAGCATACAGTGGCGCGCCCCGATCTCCCCCTCGATATCAACCTTGTCCCATCGCTCGGCGTGCCCCACGTAGTTGATCGGCACGTCATAGTGCTGGCTCCAGAAGAATGGAACGGCATCAAACTTGACCCTGCCACCAAGCATGTTGAGCGCCGCGGTTTGACCCTGACGCTCGGCGACCACCCAGTGCTCGACGCGGATGTTGTCGCCCGAATGCGGATCGGGCCAGCGGGCGATATCACCCGCGGCAAAGATTCCTGGCACGCTCGTTTCGAGATAGCTGTCCACCAGGACTCCCCGGTCAGTGGTGATAGCGGCCGTCTCGGCAAGCTGTATCCGCGGGCGCACGCCAATTCCGGCTACAACGAAATCAGCGGGTAGCACGCCGCCATTCTTAAGGACAACGCGGTCGCCGTCGATCGCCGCGGCTACGTCTCCGAGATGAAAAATCACGCCGTGCTCTTCGTGCAGCGTGCGTACGAAGTCGCCCATTTCCGCGCCAAGGACCCGTTCCATTGGTCGCTGCTCGGGCGCCACCACATGAACCTCCAGCTGCCGGGCGCGCAGAGAGGCAGCCACCTCAAGGCCGATGAAGCTCGCCCCTAGCACAACCACGCGCCGTGCCGTTGCCGCGAGCGCGATGATGCGGTGGCTATCGGTCAGCGAACGAAGAACACTTACATTTGGCTGCACCGCTCCCGGGATTGTCAGATGCGCCGGCTCGGCGCCGGTAGCCAACAGCAAACGGTCGTAAGGGACTCTTTCACCGGAGGCGAGTACGACCTGTTGCGTGCCCACTTCAATGTTTACGACGTTCCTGGTAAGCCTCAAATCAATGTCGTTCTCGGTATAGAAACTTTCAGGCCGCAAGGAAATCCAGTCCTCCGGCGCCTTTCCAGCGAGATAGTCCTTGGACAGGTTCGGCCGATCGACTGGCGGCGCGTCATCGGCGCTCAGCATCACCAGGCGTCCCTGCCAGCGTTCGCGACGCAATTTCTCGGCCGCCGCAAATCCAGCCGCGCCGCCTCCGATGATCACGATTTTGTCGGGATGAGCTTGTCCGATCGCAGTGCGTCGCCGCAGCGCTGGCTCCCGCGTCTTCTTCTGATCATTGACGAAGATCTTGTCGCCACAGCGTTCGACCTGCCAGCACGCAAGCGGACTTAAGGCCGGCGCACGCAATGCCTCTCCGGTTCGCAGGCTGAAGCAGGCGTGGTGCCACGGGCAACGCACTGTTTCACCGTCCATCAGACCGTCGACGAGCGGAGCCCCATAATGGGTACAGGCTGCTCCGACAGCGAAAAGCTCGTTACCACGGCGTGCTATGAGCACAGCCTCGTTGCCAACGTGGCCGACCATCATTCGCTCGTTGGCAAGATCCTTGAGCGGAATACCCTTGGCTAGGTCGGGACCAGGCGGAGGTGCGGAAGCAATTGACATGGGATCCTCCTGAGACTGTCATTCCGGACGGTTTCTATATCCAGCCACGGGTCTTGCCAGTCCTGGCGCAAATCGGTCGTGGCCTTAAACTCATTCGCGGCTCCAACCGCCGATCATTGACTTTGGTCTTTAGTCTAGTGCTGCGGTCGGAGCGCTCATAACGGTAAGCATCGAGTTGAGTATCACGACGCCACGCCGCGCGTCTGATTAGGCGATCGAGCCGGCTGATAGCTACCGGCAGGCGTTCGGAACGGAATGGCAAGACGGTTACAAGCATTGATTGCGATCACTGCCAAGGTAAGATCGATGATCTCCCTTTCATTAAAATAACGCCGCACCTCCTCATACAAGTCATCTTCAATGGCAAGCGCCGCATGCTCCCGTTCGCTATAGAAAGGTGCCTCGCGCCATGCCGATAGGAGATAGAACCGCTGCTCGCTTTCGCCGGCTCCTCGTGCATCCTTAGTGTGCATGTCGAGCCAGTAGGCGCACCCGTTGATCTGCGAAGCTCGCGCCTTAACGAGTTCCAAGAGCGGATGTTCAAGGCCGCAACTGTCAATATAGGCTTGCAGATTACGCAGGGCGTTCATCCCCCGCGGGGCAACTTTTGAGTAGTCTAGTCGCTCCATTATAACCACCTCCAGTCCGCTGTGCGCATCGTGGGTGTCGCTTCTCGACGTAGGGCCACCGCAGATGAGAGACCCGTTCGTGTTAGTGTTTACGCCATAGAAGACGATGTTCCTTTGCCTAGACGCAATAATTTGACGCAGACCGTCGAGTAGGCCTCCGTTGCAATCTTTTGCGACGCTCCAGCTGCCAGCGTTTGGTGAACTTGGGATGCGTCGAGTCGTCAGGCGCGTCCTTCACCCAGCACGCTACGCTTGAACCAGGGTTCCTGCTGAGGATAGACGCCTCCAGTTTGGCTCGCGAAATTGCGTGATCAATACTTACGCAATCGATAGTTCGCACTTTGCCCGACGGCAGGGGAGTTGGACGCGAGCGCCACGCTCGTAAGGCGAACACTCCCCCTGCTCGGATTCGCACGTACCCCTCGGCAACGTCACGGATGGCAGTTACCGGAAAGAGCTCGCGGGTTTTGGCATTGCAGCGTTCATGTCGTGTCCTCGCGGCGTGTCTCCACGGTGCAGCGATCCGCGCCAGCTACCGAAAGCGCTGTGGCTGCATCGAGACCTTAGCGGATCGATCAAGGGCCTCTAGATGTTGCAGGGCTCGCCACGGCCGGCAACGGTTGCCCATGTGCGCGCCGCGGTCGACAACCTGCCCTCGGTCCCCTTTTTGTACCGATTGAGTGTCAGCCACCCCGTCCTCTCGGGGCTCGCGGCAGCCACGCTTGCAGCGACCGAGCTGGGTAGTGACTGGTCGTTCAGCTGTGAAGCGGGCCGTCACGTGCGCGAAATACGCGCGACACAGCTCCATACGATTCTGACCGGCGCTCGCCGTGCGTGCGGCCGTGCAGCCTTTCCCGACCTAGTTCGCCGGGCAACCATTCCGACTCTCGTGATCTAAGGAGGGGATAGCTTCGAAAGTCGCGAGCGGAGTTGGGGCGCTTGCCGAGCTTTCAGATGCGCAAAGTGAAGCAGCTGTCAACTGGTAAATTAGCGATAGAAGAGCTGCTGATGCGCTCGACCATATCATTGCGCCATTCCTCAGTGCATCAGCTCCGCATTGATTGATACAACCGTCTCGGGAAGCTCAGACCGGGCGCGCTACCCATCGCGGCCAATCAGTTCTCTGACGCTCGATATTGCGCACGATCAATATTTTCGAGCAAAGACGACGTGCGCTTTTAGAGCAATAAACGACCTTGCTGAAGCGTTTGAGTCAGCGCGGGTTTACGTAGTCAATAGCTACGTGAATGAGCTTTGCTAAAGACGCGCGCTATTGTGGCCGAGATGCTAGAGGACCACGATGAATGATCGAGCCCAGATGCCGCGACGCTCTCTCCTGGCGGGTGTTGCACCAATCGTTTCGGCGATAGTTACGTTCACGCCGGGCAACAACGGCGCTTGGCCCGAAGTGCAAGCACGACTAGTTCAGTATCAGGATCACCCTAAAGGCGTACAGCGCTGCGAGATTTGTGTTTATTTCCAACCGCCAAACCAGCCCCGATTTGTGGCCGGCGATATCAGCGCAAAAGTTGGTGCCAATTTTTCGCCGCACGCGAAAAGGCACAATGACAAGGAAGAGTGAAGCTCGCCGATCTTCAACATTCCTCAGAAGGTGCCCGATCCTGAAATGAAGCCTGCAAGTGTTCAGCGCTTTCCTGTCGGCGGACGTGACGACCGAGTACATCGATGATCCGGCGAGTTATGACTTGGCGCGAAGTCGATGCCCGCCGCATTAAGAACGGAGGTGACGCGATGAAACCAACAAAGACGCTTCACGATCTCGGTCAAAGTCTGTGGCTCGACAACATCACTCGCGATTTGCTGAACGATGGCACCTTGCAACGCTACATCGACGAGTTCTCGGTGACGGGCCTGACGTCGAACCCCACGATCTTCGATCATGCGATCAAAAACAGCACAACCTATGACGCCGACATTTCCCGGAAGGTATTGCCGACGAAATCGGCGGAGGATCTCTTCTTCGATCTGGCCCTGGCAGATTTGACCCGGGCTGCCCAGTTGTTCCAACCCGCCTTCGCCCGGACAAACGGGGTGGACGGCTGGGTATCGTTGGAGGTCTCGCCTCTCTTGGCCCATGACACCGACAGCACTCTTGAGGCGGCGCGTGATCTTCACCGCCGTGGCGGCAAGCCCAACTTATTCATTAAGATTCCCGGAACTGCTGAAGGGCTGCCTGCCATCGAGGCGGCGATCTTTGCTGGCGTTCCAATTAACATCACGCTGCTTTTTTCAGAAGAGCAATATGTTGCGACAGCTGAAGCCTATCTGCGCGGCGTCGAGCGGCGCATTGCGGCGGGGCTGAACCCGGCTGTCGCCTCGGTCGGCTCGCTTTTCGTCAGCCGCTGGGATGTTGCGGTCGCCGGCAAGGTTCCGGCCGAGTTGACAAACCGGCTCGGCATAGCGATCGCCCAGCGGACCTACAAAGCTTATCGAGAGTTGCTGGCATCCCCGCGCTTCCTGCGCGCCGCCAACGCCGGCGCACTGCCTCAGCGCCTGCTATGGGCCAGCACCGGCACCAAAGATCCGCGCGCCTCCGATATCCTCTACATCAAAGCGCTCGCGGCGCCTTTCACTATCAACACGATACCGGACGCTACCCTTAAGGCCTTCGACGATCACGGCGAGGCCGACACGACGCTCGCTCCTGACGGAGGCGACTGCGAGAGAGTTCTCGCCGAGTTCGTAAAGGCCGGTATTGATATCGACGCGCTCGCCGCCAAGCTGCAGGATGACGGCGCCAAGGCTTTCGTCAAGTCTTGGAAGGATCTGATGGGCCGTATCGAATCCAAGGGCGTCGCGATCCGCAAAGCAAGCTGACGTAGATGGCAATGACGTCCCGTACACCAGTCTCTGTGAGGAAACATCGGTGAGCATTCCAGCTCTACGCCTACGCCCCGCCTGGGCGGCGTTAGAAAAGCACTTCCACACGATCAAGGACAAGCCTATTGGGCAGCTCTTCGCCGAGGATCGCGAGCGCGGGGAGCGTCTGGCGGTCGAGGCTGCCGGGATCTATCTCGACTATTCTAAAAACCGGATCACCGACGAGACCCTCAGACTATTGCTCCAGCTCGCCCGCGAATCGGGATTGCGGGAGCGCATCGACGCGATGTTCCGGGGTGACAACATCAACGTCTCGGAAAACCGTGCCGTCCTTCATGTCGCCCTGCGCGCATCGCGGGGCACTTCCATTATGCACAACGGCAGAAATGTCGTACCGGAAGTTCACGCCGTTCTGGACAAGATGGCGGATTTCGCCAATCGGCTGCGGAGCGGCGTTTGGAAAGGCCATACAGGAAAGCCCATCCGCAACATCATCAACATCGGCATCGGTGGATCCGATCTCGGCCCAGTCATGGCCTATGAAGCGCTGCGGCACTACAGCGACCATTCGCTGATGTTTCGCTTCGTGTCCAATGTCGACGGCACGAATTTCGTCGAAGCGGTCGGAGATCTCGATGCCGCGGAGACCTTATTCATCGTCTCCTCGAAAACATTTACCACGCTGGAGACGATGACCAACGCGCGGACCGCGCGCGACTGGCTGCTGTCTGGACTGACTCGTGACGAAGCCGCGATCGCCCGCCATTTCGTCGCGGTTTCCACCAATACCGCAGAGGTCGCGAAGTTCGGCATCGACACGGCCAATATGTTCGGCTTCTGGGATTGGGTCGGTGGTCGCTATTCGATGGATTCCGCAATCGGCCTCTCGACGATGATCGCCATCGGCCCCGACCGTTTCCGCGCAATGCTCGGGGGCTTTCATGAAATGGACGAGCACTTCCGCACCGCGCCGCTCGAGCGCAACCTGCCGGCGCTGATGGGATTGCTGGCCGTTTGGTACAACAATTTCTTCGGTGCCCAGACGGTGGCAGTCCTGCCCTACGAGCAATACTTGAAGCGCTTTCCTGCCTACCTCCAACAACTGACGATGGAGAGCAACGGAAAGCACGTGACGCTCGACGGCACGAGGGTCGATTACGACACTGGCCCGATTTACTGGGGCGAGCCCGGCACCAACGGTCAGCATTCCTTCTATCAGCTGATCCACCAGGGCACGCGCCTGATCCCGTGCGATTTCATCGCCTTTGCCCGGACGCTCAATCCTCTCGGCGCGCACCACGACATCCTGCTGGCAAACGTTTTTGCCCAGACCGAAGCCCTTGCCTTCGGCAAGACGAAAGAGGAGGTCAGGACAGAAGGTACGCCGGGTTGGCTGGTGCCGCATCGGCTGTTCGACGGCAACCGCCCGTCAAACACTATCCTGCTGGACGTGTTGACTCCCGCCGCTCTCGGCAAGCTGGTCGCACTCTACGAGCACAGCGTCTTCACCCAAGGCACGATCTGGAGCATCGATTCCTTCGACCAGTGGGGTGTCGAACTCGGCAAGGCGCTCGCCCAACGCATTATTCCCGAACTCGAGAGCGTGACAGAACCGGAGCTTCGGCACGATACCTCAACCAACGCGCTAATCCAGCGTTACCGCCAGTTGAAGGGAGAGAGCTGATGCCGAGAGGATACGGCCACCCGCTCTACATCCTGCCATTCGACCACCGCGATTCCTTTGAGCGCCGGATGTTCGGCTGGACTGCTCCATTGAGCAAAGCGCAAACCGAGGAAATTGCCACCGCTAAGCGGGTCATCTACGACGGGTTCCGATCGGCGCTTGCCGCCGGCGTTCCAAGAGAAAAGGCCGGCATCTTGGTGGACGAGCAATTCGGTGCGGCCTTGCTACGCGATGCGGCGGCCGAGGATGTCGTCACCGCCTGCCCGGCCGAGAAAAGCGGGCAGCATGAGTTCGATTTTGAATATGGCGAAGAGTTTTCCAAGCATATCGAAAGCATCCGCCCGACCTTCTGTAAGGTCCTCGTGCGTTACAACCCTGAAGGCGACAGAGTCATGAACCGGCGGCAGGCGGGGCGGCTGCGCCAGCTCTCCGATTATCTCGCGCGATCAGAGCGGAGCCGCTTCATGTTCGAACTGCTCGTTCCCGCGGAAAAGGCGCAACTCGACAAGCTCCGCGGCGGCGACAGGGCTTATGATCGAAAGTTACGACCGCGACTGATGGTTGAGGCCATCGAAGAGCTTCAAGGCGCTGGCGTCGAGCCGGACGTGTGGAAGGTAGAGGGCCTCGAGCGGCGCGAAGATTGCGAGAAGATCGTAGCGGCGACCCGATCCGGCGGGCGCATAGCCGTTGACTGCATCATTCTCGGGCGCGGACAGTGTGAGGCCAAGGTTCGGGAATGGCTCACGACGGCCGCCGGCGTCCCCGGCTTCATCGGATTTGCCGTCGGCCGCACCGTCTTTTGGGATCCCGTGGCGGACTGGCGCGCCGGGAAAAATTACGCGCAAGGCTGCCGTCGACGTGATAGCCCGTCGTTACCGCGAGTTTGTCACGATTTTTGAGTCCGCCTCGAATCCCGCCGCCACCCGCACGGATGCGTGATCGTGGTCACGTGAATACGACTCTAAGAAGGAGGGCATACGCATGCAACTCGCAATGATCGGCCTCGGCCGCATGGGAGCGAACATGGTGCGTCGCCTTTTGAGTGGCGGCCATCAGTGCATTGTCTATGACATGTCGCCAAAGGCGGTTCAGACGCTCGTCAAAGAGCAGGCTGTCGGCAGTTCTTCACTCGAGGAACTGACGCAGTCTCTGACAAAACCGCGGGCAGTCTGGCTGATGGTGCCGGCCGGCGTGGTCGACAAGACTATCGCCGATCTGCTGCCCTTTCTCGATCAGGGCGATATCCTGATCGATGGTGGTAACTCCTATTATATCGACGACATCCGCCGCGCCAAAGCGCTGACGGCCAAGGGTATCCACTATGTCGACGTCGGCACCAGCGGCGGCGTCTGGGGGTTAGAGCGCGGCTATTGCATGATGATCGGCGGCGAGGCGAGCGTGGTGAAGCATCTCGACCCGATCTTCGCCACGCTGGCGCCGGGCTGCGGCAATATCTCGCGCACCCCGGGACGCGAGCACGAGAGCAACACGGCTGAAAATGGCTATCTGCATTGCGGCGCCAACGGCGCCGGCCATTTCGTCAAGATGGTACATAATGGCATCGAATACGGCATCATGGCGGCCTACGCCGAAGGCCTTGCCGTTCTCAAGGCGGCCAATGTAGGCAAGGCGGGCGGCGCCATCGATGCCGAAACAACGCCACTACGCGATCCCGAACATTATCGATACGATCTGAACCTGCGGGATATCACCGAGGTTTGGCGCCGCGGCAGCGTGATCGCCTCTTGGCTTCTCGACCTTTCCGCGGCGGCCCTGATGAAGGATCCGGCGCTGTCGAGTTTTGCCGGCCGGGTCTCGGATTCTGGCGAGGGCCGGTGGACCATCAAAGCCGCCATCGACGAAGGCGTGCCGACGCATGTTCTGTCGTCCGCTCTCTATGAGCGCTTCAGCTCGCGCGGCGAGGCTGACTTCGCGGACAAGCTGCTCTCAGCGATGCGCTACGAATTCGGCGGGCATCTCGAAAAGCCCCTGGGGTCATAGCCGATCGAAGCACGTATTGAGGAACCGGAGTGGGACGGCATGACCAACCAAGAGCTCGATCAACTGGCAATCAATACGATCCGCACGCTCTCCATCGACGCGGTCCAGCAGGCAAAATCAGGACATCCCGGGACGCCAATGGCGTTGGCGCCGCTGGTCTATACGGTCTGGAACCGGGTCATGCGGTTCGATCCGCAGGATCCGATCTGGCCAAATCGCGATCGCTTCGTTCTGTCGAATGGCCATGCCTCGATGCTGTTGTGGTCCGTCCTGCATCTGACGGGGACCGTGGCGGTGAACGCGGATTACGAACGTGTGGGTAAGCCGTCGGTCACCCTCGAAGACATCCGCCGCTTCCGGCAACTCGACAGCAAGGCTACAGGACACCCGGAATATCATTGGACGTCGGGGGTCGAGACGACAACCGGTCCGCTCGGCCAGGGCATCTCCAACAGCGTCGGCATGGCGATCGCGCGCAAGTGGCTTGTCAGCCGTTATAACCGGCCCGGCTTCGATATCTTCGACTACGACACCTATGTAGTTTGCAGCGACGGCGACCTGATGGAAGGGATTGGCTCGGAGGCGGCCTCGCTGGCTGGGCACCTCGGTCTCGATGATTTGTGCTGGATCTACGACAACAACCACATCACGATCGAAGGCAATACGCGCATCACCTTCACCGAGGATGTCGCGACGCGCTTTCTGGCTTACGACTGGAACGTGTTGCGCGTCGGCGATGCCAACGATGTCGAGCGGATCGAGCATGCGCTCGGGATTTTCCGGGAAACCAAGGGCCGGCCGACCCTGATCATTCTCGACAGCCATATCGGTTATGGCTC
>Ga0207661_10001491_pt1 | contig 15841 bp, 15 predicted proteins | sample KBSC713LmetaG_FD_184337 | JGI IMG/M metagenome (GOLD analysis project Ga0207661, IMG submission 184337) | Corn rhizosphere microbial communities from Kellogg Biological Station, Michigan, USA - KBS C7.1-3L metaG (SPAdes) (version 2) | ecosystem: Host-associated > Plants > Roots > Rhizosphere ...
AAGGCGGAGCACGAGCGCAAGGAGAAGGGCTACTACCGGCTCGAGCGTTCGTTCGGCCGCTTCAGCCGCTCGCTCACGCTGCCCGAGGGCGTGAACGCCGACGCGATCAACGCGAAGTTCGACAAGGGCGTGCTCGAGGTGAGCATTCCCAAGCCGGAGGAGCGCAAGCCGCGTCGCATCAACATCGGCGGCACCGAAGGGAACGGCAAGCCGGCCACCCTCGAGGGCACGGCTTCCGAGAAGTAACCACACGGCGATCGCCCGCCTCGGGACACTAGTCTCGGGCGGGCGATGAGCTCGTTCAAGATCGACGCCCGCGACGGCGCGGCCCGCGCGGGCGTTCTTGTTACCAACCACGGCGAGGTGCGCACGCCGGCGTTCGTCCCGCTCGCCACGAGTGCGACAGTGAAGACGCTGCAGTCGACCGAGGTGGCGGAGCTCGGCTACGAGCTGGTGCTCGGCAACACCTTCCACCTCTTCATCCGCCCCGGGCACGAGCACATCGCGAAGATGGGCGGCCTGCACGAGTTCATGGCGTGGCGGCGGCCGATCATCACGGACTCGGGCGGCTTCCAGGTGTTCTCGATGGGCCACGGCTCGGTGGCTGACGAGATCAAGGGTCGCCGCGGCATGCGGGACAGCCGCGTCCTGTCCATCGACGAGGAGGGCGTGCGCTTCCAGTCGTACGCCGACGGCAGCGAGCGCTTCATGGGACCCGAGACCTCGATGGAGGTCCAGGCCGCGCTCGGCTCGGACATCGCGCTCGCTTTCGACGAGTGCACGCCATTCCACGTCGACCGCGAATACACGGCTCGATCCACCGAGCGCACCCACCGCTGGCTCGACCGCTGTATCGACTGGCAGCGCGAGAACTCGCCCGACGGGCAACTCCTGTTCGGAATCGTGCAGGGTGGCGTGTACGAGGATCTGCGGCTCGAGTCGGCCCAGCGCGTGGCGTCGTCGGACGTGGACGGCGTGGCGGTCGGCGGCTCGCTCGGACAGGAGAAAGCGCAGATGCACGAGGTGGTGGAGTGGTCGCTGCGGCCGGTACGCGAGGAGCAGCCGCGACATCTGCTGGGGATCGGCGACGTGGACGACATCCTCCACGCGGTTGCCGCCGGGATCGACACGCTGGACTGCGCTACCCCGACGCGTCTCGGCCGGCACGGAACGGCGCTCGTGGCGGAGCCGGATGCACGCTGGCGGATGGACCTGAAGAAGCACGAGCACGCCGACAGCCGCGGGCCGATCGCCGAGGGCTGTCCCTGTCCGGCCTGCCGCGAGCACACCCGTGGCTACCTGCACTACCTCGCGCGCGCGAAGGAGCTGACCGCCGCACGGCTGATCACGCTGCACAACCTCGCGTTCATGGCGCTGCTGATGGAGCAGATACGCGAGGCGATCGGTCGCAACGAGCTCGCGTCCTATACGCGCGAGGTCATGGCCGGTCATCGGCCCTACTGAAGAACCCGGCCGCGGCCACGGGCCGAGGCATACAGAATCAATTCCCGGGCGTCACACTCGAGTCACTCGCCGAGCTGCGAGCAGCCGGATCGCTCGCCCGCTCTACTTCTCGTTGTCCTCGACCAGCTGCTTGAGCCCGTTGATCTGCCCGTGCACGTTGCTGGAGTTCACGGGACCCTTGTTGGTGCCGCCGCCGTTGGTGACCACCAGGATCACGGCGACGATCGCGAGCGCGACGATGAGCGCGACCGCCAGCCGCCGCAGTCCCTGGCCGCGCGACTTGCGCTTGGCGGGCTGACGCTGGCGTGCTGCCGCGCCCGCGGCGGCGGCCGCGGGCGCCGGCACCGGATCCATCCGTCCGGTTCGCGGCGGCAGCGGGTCCATGCGCCCCATCTGCGTGCGCGGCATCGCCTGCGTCGCGTCGGGATCCACCGCGCCCGCGCCGAGGATGCCGGTGCGCTCGAGCACCTGGGTCACCTCGCTCTGGTCGCCCCGCAGCCCGGCCTCAACGGCCTCGGCCATGTCGAGCGCGGACGTGTAGCGGGCGGCCGGGTCGCGCTCGAGGCAGACCCGGATCGCGCGATCGAGAGCTTCCGGCACCTCGGGCCGGAACTCCCGGATCGAAGGGACGCTCTCGTTCTGCTGCTTGAGGGCGAGCTCCGTCAGCGACCCGTACTCGTGCGGCAGCCGGCCGGACAGGAACTGGTAGGCGCAAACGCCGAGCGAGTAGATGTCCGAGGCCGGCGTGGACTCGGCGCCGGTGGCCTGCTCCGGCGACAGATAAGCGGCGGTGCCGAGCACCGATCCCACCTGCGTGATGCGGGTCTGCTCGGCAGCCTTGGCGATGCCGAAGTCCGCGAGCTTGACCGCGCCGGTGTCCTGCGAGATCAAGAGGTTCCCGGGCTTCACGTCGCGGTGCACCACGCCGCTGCGATGTGCGTAATCGAGCCCGTGGCAGGCGTCGCGCACGATGTGCACGGCCTGGTCGACGTCGAGCACACCCTGGTCGCGAATCAGGTCCGCGCACGACGGTCCCTCGACGTACTCCATGACGATGTAGTGCCGCTCCGACGGCTCGTCGAGACCCGAGTCGAACACCTGCACGATGTTCGGATGCTGTAGCCGCGCCGCGGCCAGCGCCTCGCGACGGAAGCGAGCCACAAATGCCTCGTCGTCGGCCAGATGCTCGGCCAGGAGCTTCACGGCCACCGGCCGCTCGAGCACGGTGTCGAGCGCCATGAACACTGTGGACATGCCGCCCGCGCCGAGGCGACTGTCGAGGCGGTAGCGGCCGGCGACTTCCTTCGGCGTGCTCACCCCGTGCCCCCGATCGTGCCGGGAACGGTCACGCCTCCGCCGCCGCCGGGAGTGGTGGTGGGCGGGGGAGTGGTTGGCGTTGTGCCGGGAGTGGTCGGCGTCGTGGGGACCGTGTTGGGAGTGGTGGGCACCGTCGTCGTCGGCGGCGGCACCGTGGTCGTGGGCACCGTCGTCGTCGGCACGGTGTTGGTGGGCGTGGTGTTGGTCGGCGTGGGTCGCTGGCATTGCCGCGCCACGAGCGTGCGCAGCCGAGCGACGCCGTCCTCGAGGTTGCGCTTCACCTCTGCGTCCACGCTGCTCGGCAGGTCGCGCACCTGCGACTGGAGAGCCAGCACCTTCGCGCCCGCGCCGGTGCACGCCCCGTTGTCGAACTGAGAGCCGATGTTGTCGAGCTGCTGCAGGAACGACTGCGCCTGCTTTGTCGGAATCGTGCGCTTCTGATTCCCGCACCCGGCGAGTGCGAACACGACGCCCACCACGAGCAGGGCTGCGAGCACGATGGATGTGAGCCAGCGACGCATCATTCGCCCCTGTGCAGCCGGTCGGCGAGCGCCCGCGGCAGACCCGCCCGCTCGATCGCCTCCGCCGCCTCCGCGATCGGATATTCCACGCGCCGCCACTGCGCGGTCCAGCTACCCAAATCGAGCAGCACCCAAGCGGCACGCGGGTCGCCGTCGCGCGGCTGGCCGACGCCGCCGGGGTTGATCAGCCAGCGCCCGCTCGACAGATCGAGCTCGGTCCCAGCGGGCGCATGCTCGCCCTGCACGTGACCGTGCTCGGAACGCGTGAAGTAGAGCGCCACGTGCGAGTGCCCGATCGCGCCCACGCGCGCGTCCATCGCGTCGATGCACGCATCCGCCTGCAGCGTGGACAGCACGTACTCCCACACGGGGTCGCGCGGGCTCGCGTGGAAGAGGCCCACCTCTTGCTCGGTATTCGCGGGCTCGAGCCCGGCCATGAAGTCGAGCGCCTCCTTGCCGATGTTCTCCTGCGTCCAATGGGCCGCCAGCGCGGCGTTGAGCGAGAACGTGTTCACATCGAGCTTGTCGAGCACCACCAAGTCGTGGTTCCCCACGAGGCAGACGTCACACCTCTCGCGCGCGAGCGCGACGCACTCGTCGGGCTGGGCGCCGTAGCCCACAAGGTCGCCCAGGCACCAGATCTGGTCCGCGCCCGCGTCGGCGGCGTCGTCGAGCACGGCCCGGAAGGCCGGGAGATTGGCGTGCACGTCGGAGATCAGCGCGATCCTCAGTGGCTTGCCCTGGTCGGGGTCTACAGTCTCACTTCGATGGGGGCTCATGGCTTTCGTGTGCCGCTGGCAATGGTCGGAGCTTCCGCCGCGGCCGGGGTTGCGACAGTGGCACTGCGGCCTAGGAGCGGCCTCATCGAGCCGGCCCCTGTCGAGGCCAGAGACTACTTCAGCGAGGAGGAGATCGACCGCGCGCGAGCCTATCAGCGGCCGCAGCGGGCTCTCGGCCTTGCAGCCATGGCGCTTGACGGAGCGGCACTGGCGCTGATCGCGTTCCGTCCGCCGCGGGCGGTTAGGCGGGTGCTCGAGCGAGCCGAGAGGCGCCCGCTGGCCGGCGCCGCCGCGATCGGGGCGGGGCTGTCCGTCGGCTTCGCGACGCTCGGCCTTCCGCTCGCAGCGGTACGGCACCGGCGCGCGGTGAAGGCCGGCATCTCGGTGCAGACCTGGCCCGCCTGGCTGAACGACCTCGGCAAGGCCAACGCGATCGGCGCCACCCTCAACGCGGGAGCGCTCGCCGGGGCGATGGCACTGCTGCGCCGCTTCCCGCGCACCTGGTGGGCGCCCGCCGCCGCGGGCACCACGGCGCTCAGCTCGGTCTTCATCCTGCTCTCGCCCGTGCTGCTCGACCCGGTGTTCAACAAGTTCGAGCCGCTGCCGGAGGGCGACCTCCGCCGCGAGGTGCTCGAGCTGGCCGAGCGCGCCGGCGTGAAGGTCGGGGAGGTGTACCGCGTGGACGCGAGCAAGCGCACCACCGCGGCCAACGCCTACGTCACGGGTCTCGGTAGGACCAAACGCGTGGTGCTGTTCGACACACTGCTGAACGACTTTCCGCCCGCCGAGGTCCGCAGCGTGGTGGCGCACGAGCTGAGCCACGTGCGCTCGCGCGACGTCCAGCGCCTGCTCGCCTGGCTCGGTATCGCGGCTCCGGCGGGTCTCTACCTCGTGCAGCAGCTCACAGAGTGGATCACGGGCGAAGCAGAACCGAACCCGGCAGCTCTTCCCGCGCTCGCGCTGTCCACTGGCGTCGTCTCATTCGGCGGGGGCCTGGCGGGCAATGTGCTGTCGCGCCGGGTCGAGCAGCGGGCCGACGCGTTCGCCCTCAACCTCACCGAGGACGCGCAGGCATTCATCGATCTCGAGAAGCGCCTGGCCCTGAAGGCGCTGGCCGACCCGCAGCCGCCGTGGCTCATGCGGAAGCTGTTCGGCACGCACCCGGATGCGACCGAGCGGATCGGCTACGCGGTGACCTATGCGCTGCGCGCGCTCTAGCTCGTAGGACTTGACGGGTCGCCCGGCTGGTCCGACGGCCCGTCGTACTCCGGCAGGTTGCGGATGCCCTCCTTGGCCTGCCACTTGGACCAGTTGTCCGACATCGCGTCGATCAACTCGCGCATGAAGCGCGGCGAGAGGTTGATCCGCGACACCACGACGCCGGGGATCTCCTCCTCCTCGACCTCGTGGTCCACGCGCGCGAAGGTGATCGTGAACTCGTAGTCGGAGTGGCTCACGTTCGCGAAGTTCGCGTAGACGCCGGCCATGATCTCCGGCGAGGTGTGGATGTTTATATGGCGCTCGGGCTGGTCGTCGGGGGGCATGCGGCCTAGTATCGCAGCCTTCCGGTAGCCGACCTCATGCGGATAACGGTCATAGCCGTTGGGCGCATCCGCCCTCCCTACGCGGACGACGTCCAGCACTACCAGAAGCTGCTCGCCGGCCACGCCAAGGTGGAGCTCGTGGAGCTTCGCGACGAGGAGAAGGTGGACGGCCGCATCCCCGACCGAGCGTTCAAGGTGCTGCTGAGTCGCGAGGGCAGGACGTTCGATTCCGTCCACTTCAGCGAGTGGATGGAGGAGCGGCGGCGGTCGGGCATGGACCTCTGCTTCATCGTCGGCGGGCCGCGCGGACTGGACCTCGAGAGCTGCGACATGCGCCTCTCGTTCGGCCCGATGACGCTCCCGCATCAGCTCGCGCGGGTGGTGCTGCTCGAGCAGATCTACCGCGCGCACAAGATCCTCGCGCGCGAGCCATACCATTACTGAGGTGAGCCCGACGACCGATCCGGTCGCCGAACTCAGGGCCGCGGTTGCGGCTGCCGCCGCCGAGCTGAGCGGCAACGGCGCGACCAAGAGCTTCAGCTTCGACCGTCCGCCCAAGCCCGAGTTCGGCGACTACTCCACCAACGCGGCAATGCTGCTCGCGCCCACGATGGGCGAGCAGCCGCGCGCCGTGGCCGAGCGGCTGGGCGGTCTGGTGGAGGAGAAGCTGACCGGCGAGATCGACAAGGTCGACGTGGCCGGCCCGGGCTTTCTCAACCTGTTCATGTCGGACGCGTGGTGGCGCGACTCGCTCAAGGCGGCGCTCGGCGCTGCCGAGAGCTTCGGCGGCGGCACGAGCAGCGCCACGGCGGAGAAGATCCTCGTCGAGTTCGTGAGCGCCAACCCCACCGGTCCCATCACGGTGGCGTCGGCGCGGCATGCCGCGTACGGCGATTCGCTGAGCCGCATCCTCGAGTTCGCCGGCCACGACATCGAGCGCGAGTACTACGTGAACGACACCGGGGGCCAGGTGCAACGGTTCGGCGAGTCGATCAAGGCGCGCGCGCGTGGCGAGGAGCCGCCGGAGGACGGCTACCGCGGGGCCTACGTGACGGATCTCGCCGGGAAGATCGAGGGCGCTGCGGAGGCCGATCCCGACGACCTCGCGAGCCGCGGCATCGAGCTGGTGGTCGAGGGCATCCAGGCCACGCTCGAGCGCTTCCGCGTGCATCACAACCGTTTCTTCTTCGAGCACACTGTGCACGAGAAGAGGGAGATCGAGCACGCGCTCGAGATCCTGCAACAGCACGGTCACCTCTACGAGCACGAGGGCGCGCTCTGGCTGCGCACCACGAGCTTCGGCGACGACAAGGACCGCGTGTTGCGGCGCTCCAGCGGCGAGTACACCTACTTCGCCGCCGACATCGCCTACCACGAGGACAAGCGCGAGCGCGGCTACGACCGGCTGATCGACGTCTGGGGGGCCGACCATCACGGCTACATGGGCCGGATGCTGTCCGCGTTCGAGGCGCTCGGGGGCGAGCGCGACAAGCTCGAGCTCCTGATCATGCAGCTCGTCAACCTGGTGGAGCGCGGCCAGCGGGTGCAGATGTCGAAGCGCCAGGGCGAGTTCATCACCCTCGACGAGCTGATCGACGACATCGGCGTGGACGCCGCGCGCTTCTTCCTGCTCCAGCGCAGCCACGACACCACGCTCGATCTCGACCTCACCCTCGCTCGTGAGCAGAGCGACGTGAACCCCGTCTACTACGTGCAGTACGCGCACGCGCGCATCGCGAGCATCCTGCGCAAGGCGGGGGACGGGCGTGTGAGCGAGGCGCTTGGGGCCGGCTTCAGCGAGGCGCTGCACCCGTCGGAGCGCGCGCTGCTCAAGCGGCTGCTCGCGTTCCCCGATGAGGTGGCGGTGGCCGTCGCACGCAGAGCGCCGCACCGGCTCACCACCTACGCGCACGAGGTCGCGCAGGACTTCTCCGCCTTCTACCGCGACTGCCGGGTGGTGGGCGCGGCCGAGGAGGGCGGCGACGAGAACTTCCGGATCGCCGTCAGCGTGATGACCCAGCGCGTGATCGCGCGGGCGCTCGCGCTGCTGGGGGTGTCCGCGCCAGAGCACATGTAGAGCTTGCGCTCGTCCTCGGTTCGGGGTAGGACTGTGGCAGGCAACCCCCTACCAAAAGGACGACCACTTGGACTCGCAAGTTTCATCAGGTCGTCGTGGGCTCCTCGTACTCGTGACCGCGCTGCTCTGCACGCTCGGTCTCGCGGCATCGGCCCACGCCGCTACCACCTACAACGTCACACCCGGCGACGCCGCTTCGCTGCTCAATGCGGTCGATCAGGCGAACACGGACGGCGACGACAGCATCGTCAACCTCCCAGCCGGCACCTACAACCTCTCGTCATCGGACGAGATCGAGATCTTCGGCGACGGCACCTTCACGCTCAACGGCGCGGGTGCTCGAACCACGATCATCGATGGTGGCGGCGGCCCGGTCGTCCCGGGCATTGGCGGCACCACCGACGACAGTCTGTTCTACATCTCCGCCTTTGATCCGATGCTCTGTAAGAGCCTGAAGGTCATTTCGTGCATAAGCCCGGCCAACGCGACGATCTCCGGCATCACGGTGCAGAACGCCAACGCGGATGAGGACGGCGGCGCGTTCTACGTTGAGAACGCGGGCCCAACTGACATGGCCACGTTGCACCTGTTCGACAGCACGGTCACGAACAACCAGTCGGATGACGACGGTGGCGGCATCTACAACGAGGGAACGCTCGACGTCAAGCGCGTCACGTTCTCCAACAACTATGCCGAGGCCGACGGCGCTGCGATCGCCACGAAGGGGTTCAACGAGGCCTCCTCGCCCTCGCGTGGGCTCCAGCCGCAGAATTTCGCGATCACGACGATTGAGAACAGCACCTTCACGGGCAACATCTCCGACTCCGACACAGGCTGCGAAGGCGGCGGTGCGATCGAGCAGGAGAACGGAAACACGACGATCATCAACAGCACGATCGTCGACAACACCTCCTGGGACGGCACCTGCGAGCAGGTTCAACCCACTGGTGGCGGCATCGACATCGAGGCCGGCCCTTCCTCGATCGTGAACACGATCGTCAGCGGCAACACCGCGAGCCCGGGCGAGACCGATTCCCCCGGCAGCCGTGTGCAACCACGGCAGATTCGGTTGTCTTCCCAGGGTCCCGCGGGGCCGGTGATTCCGAGCAACTGCTCTGTGGATCCCTCGACTGAGGGGGGCAACCCGGGATCGCTTGTCTCGCTCGGTCACAACATCGAGTCGGCCACGGATTGCGGGTTCACCGCCAGCGGAGATCAGCAGAACACCGACCCGAAGGTGGGTGCGCTGGGCAACAACGGCGGACAGATGGACACGATGGCGCTGCTCGCGGGCAGTCCCGCGATCGACCATGCGGATGCCGCCAACTGCCCGGCGACGGACGAGATCGGGACCACGCGTCCGCAGGGCCCGGCCTGCGACGTGGGCGCGTACGAGGTGCCCGTGGCGCCGGCGCCCGCTCCGCCGGTCACCCCGCCGGCCAAGCCCGCAGCGCCGAAGGTCGGCGTCGCCGGCGTGCGCCGCGCCTGCGTGTCGAGCAGCTTCCACATCCGCTTCCACATCGCCACGGCGGCGAGCGTGAAGAGCGTTGTGGTCAAGCTCGACGGCAAGCGGATCAAGTCGACGAAGAGGTCGAGCTTCACGCTGTCGATCAACAGCAAGAAGCTGCGTGCCGGCCGTCACCGCCTGACGATCAGCGCGACGGACTCGGCCGGTCAGACCACGACGACGCACAAGACGTTCTCGGTCTGCAAGGCCGCGAAGCCGCGCCACCACACGGCGCCGCGCTTCACCGGCTGAGCCGGCTCAGCTAGCGCAGAACGTGACCGCGGGGTTGGGGGTGCGATGGCACCCCCGCTCCGCGGTCCGCTTGTGCGAGCGGTGGCCGCGGTTGACCCGCGCGCGGTGGGCGCGGCGCGCCTGCGTGAGCTCGCGCGACTTGGCGCCGAACTCGGTGCTGTAGGTGGCGCCGTCGCCGAGCGAGGGATCCGGCACGCCGAGCGCCACGCCGATGCCGATCTCGCGGAAGTCCGAGTAGAGGATGTTGTGGCGGTGCGGCGTGCTGTTCATCCAGGCGTGGACGATCTCGCGCGGCGTGGCGAGGTAGTCCGTGCCCCAGGCGATGTTCTCGCCGATCACCCACGGGCCGTAGCGCGGCAGGTAGCCGGCGCGGGCGATGCGGTCCTCGGGATCGCCGCCCTTCAGGTCCTCGTGGGCGAAGTAGTGGTTGCCCACCATGTCGACGCTGTGCGCGAGCGCTGCTTGGCGCAGGCGTCCGTTCGTGCGGAGGGGAGTGAGGCCCCGGCTCGTCCGCTCGGCATTGAGCAGGCAGAGCGTGGCGGACTCGACCTGAGGCATGTCCGCAGCGCTCGGGGACAGGTCGGCGCCGGCGCAGTTGGACGGAGCGTCGGCGTGTGCGGCCGCCGGCACGAGCGCAAACGCGATGCACGCGAGAGCGGTAACGGCTAGGCGGTTTACGGGGCCAAACATGCCCCCGTAATCGCCTTGGAAAACGCCTTCTTGAGAAGCCTCGACGAATGATCAGCAGAGGCTGACCGCGGAGTTGCGCGTGCTCGTGCAGCCGCCGCGCTTGTGCTTCCTCGACTTCTTGTGGTGGTGCGCGTGCCGGTGCCTCACCCGCTTGTGGTGAGCCTTCGGCTTCTTGGCCACGCGCGGCGGACCCGATGCCCGGCCGCCGAAGTCGGCGGTGTAGGTGGCGCCGGTCGGGTCGCCCGACGGGGTGGTGGGAACCACGCCCACACCGAGCTCCTTGTAGTCACCGCTCAGGATGTTGGCCCGGTGCTCGGGACTGTTCATCCAGCTCACGACGATCGCGCCGGGAGTGGCGAGTGACAGCGTGCCCCACGCGATGTTCTCGCCGGCAACCCACTCGGTGTTGGGCGGCGCGTAGTTGAAGCGCAGGATGCGGTCCTCGAAGTCCTCGCCCGAGCTCGAGTCGTGCGAGAAGAAGTTGTTCCTCACCATGTCCTGCGAATGCTGGAGCGCAGCGCCCTGGAGCACGGTGTTGGCGGTGAGCGCGCCAAGCCCATTCTGTCCGCGCTGGATGTTGATGAGGCAGAGAGTGGCGGCCTCGACCTGCGCCAGGTTGGCGGAGCTGGGCTGAAGGTCGGAGCCGGGACAGGCCGGGTCGGCGCTGGCCGACGCGGCCGGGATCGCCATGAAGATGGCAGCGCTCGCAAGAGCGGCCACACCTGCGCGGCGGATCAGACCCGCATGCGCTGAGCCAGACACACGCATGGGGCCTTGATCGAGCGTCCGGGCGCTCCTCTTTACACGCGCGCGAGCGGCCTGGACGGATCGGCACCGCCGGATGGTGGCCGGACCAGGGGTGCGCGTGCATAATGGCTTCGATGTTCAGAAGTCTGGCCTTAGCAGCGGTGGCCACCGTCCTTGCCACCGCGCCCGCCTCTGCTGCGAGCCCGCGAACCGCGCCGGTGGTCAAGCTCTCCAACGAGCAGACGAAGACCGTGTGGGCGCACCCTGGGTCGACGAGCCTGATCCGCTACAGCCCGTCGCGCAAGAGCCACGCCTTCCGGCGGATGCACCTCATGACAGAGGACGGCTTCCCGGAGATCTACCTCGCGCTCGCGCAGACGGTGGACAAGTACGGCACGCAGTGGGTCAAGATCCGCGTGCCGATGCGCCCGAACGGCCGGACCGGTTGGGTGCCCCGCGACGCGCTCGGCCACTTCTACGAGGTGCACACGCAGCTCATCGTGGACAGGCACAAGCTGCGCGCCACGCTCTTCCGCAGCGGCAAGAAGATCTGGAGCGCGCCGGTTGGAGTGGGCAAGCGGAGCACGCCCACGCCGGCCGGGCACTTCTACATCCGCGAGCGGATCAAGGCGCTCCAGGGCAACACGATCTACGGGCCGTACGCCTTCGGCACGAGCGACTACTCGACGCTCAGCGAGTGGCCGGGCGGCGGCATCGTCGGCATACACGGGACCAACGAGCCGCAGCTCATCCCGGGCCGGCCGTCGCATGGCTGCATCCGCTTGACGAACGCGAAGGTCACCCAGCTCTGGCGACTCATGCCGCTGGGCACGCCGGTTCGGGTCCTGTAGCCATCGCCTCCGGCCGCAATTGACTTTTGCGGCCCAGCATGTTCGGATAGCCACAAGCCCGGACTCGCAACCAGGAGGCTCATCCCGATGACTCGCACCTTCCGGCGGACGCTGCTCGCGTGCGCGGCGGCGGCGGCTGTGTTCGCTGCCGTCGTGTTCGCAGGACCCGCGCAGGCCAACGTTCAGATCCCAGGTCTGAACGGCAAGATCGCGTTCACGAGTGATCGCGACTTCCCATTCGACTTCCTCACCAAGGGGTTCCCGCCGAGCTGTTTCCAGGCCACCGACACCTTCGACTGTTCGCTCGAGCTCTACTCGATGAACCCGGACGGCAGCGTTCAGACTCGACTCACGAACAACACCGCCGGCGACGACGAGGCTGCCTGGCTTCCGGCTGACGGCGCCAACATCGCCTTCGAGAGCGACCGCGCGTACGACTGCACCGACACCTGCAATGACGATCTCTGGTCGATGCCCGGCACCGGCGACGCCTCGGGCGCTACGCGGTTGACGCCGGACGACACTCGCGACCAGTTCCATCCCACGTACTCCCCCGACGGCAGCCAAATTGCCTTCGAGAGTGAGAGCGTGGAACCGGTATCCGCCAGCCGGATCTTCCCGGACGAGGGCACAGGGATCTTCATCATCCCGGCCACCGGCCAGGTTGGCTCGCCGGCGAGCCTGTTGCCCGCAGGTGAGACGGGCATCCTGGGCCCGCAGCACGCTGTCTTCGACTCCTGGCCTGCATGGTCCCCGGATGGCCGCACGATCGCGTTCACGCGCCTCGAGATCCAAGCGGAGACGGGAAAGATCGTTCCCACGGAGCTCTTCGACGTCCGGACGTACGTGGCGCCGGCTAACGGCACGGGACCGGCCACTCCGGTCGAGGCCTATCCGCAGTGCTTCGTGACGGTGACTGCACCGGATCGCCTGCGCGCGCTCGTCAGCGCGTTCTCGGGCGGGGACCTCCGGTCAATCCGTGCCGCTCTTGCCAAGGGCGTCGGGGTTCCCGGCGGGTGCACCTGGGACGTCAAGCCGGCGTGGTCGCCCGATGGTTCGAAGATCGCGGCCACGCGGCTGACTGGCTTCCCGCTAAAGCAGATCTTCCGGCCGAAGGGCTTTCTCCCGGCCCAGGACGCGGGCGACATCGTGGTGTTCAACTCATCGAACGGCAGCGGCGACACCGATCTCAGCGACGTCACGGAGCCGAACGACTGCAACACCGACATGGACACTCCGGACTGCTCGAACGACGAGTACCCCACCTGGTCGCCCGACGGGACGAAGATCGTCTTCGACAGCAACCGCCTGCCGGACGGCAGCATGGACGACGTATGCAACGACACCGAGCCCGGCAACCCCGTTTGCGACTACGAGATCTGGACGATGAACGCGGACGGGACGAACCCCACGCAGCTCACCGACAACTCCGCGGACGACTTCAACCCGGACTGGCAGCGGCTCCCGCTGCCGGTTCCGCCGGTCACGCCGCCCGCGACACCGGCCACCCCGCCGAAGGTGGGCGTTGCGGGCGTGCGCCGGGCGTGTGTGTCGAGTTCGTTCCACGTGCGTTTCCACATCGCCACGACGGCGAGCTCTGTGAAGAGCGTGGTGGTGAAGTTGGATGGCAAGCGGATCAAGTCGACGAAGAGGTCGAGCTTCACGCTGTCGATCAACGGCAAGAAGCTCAAGTCGGGGCGTCATCGTTTGACGATCACCGCTACCGACAGCGCGGGTCACGTGACGACGGCGCACAGGTCGTTCAGCGTGTGCAAGGCGGCCAAGCCGCGTCACAAGGCGGCGCCGCGCTTCACCGGCTGACGTCCGCCTGGACGGCAGATGCTCGAGAGGGGCGGCGTCTAGGCGCCGCCCCTCTTGCTTGACACGGGTTTCGGCCCGTGTTCCCATGGACCCGGACTCGCAGTGAAATCGGCTAGGGAAATTCTCGTGAGGGCGGGCCGTCTCGCCCCGCTCGCGGCCCTCGTGGCGCTGCTTGCGCTCCCGGCCGCGGCGAGTGCCGGTGGAGGGGCGCCGCTGCTGCCGGACCTGATCCAGGTGCGGCCCACCGGCCCGATCACGGTCGACAAGGACACCGACACGGGGCAGTGGGCCATCGTGTTCTCGTCGATCGTGGGGAACGTGGGCGCGGGCCCGCTGGAGGTCCATGGCGAGCTGGGACCGGACGCGCCGGACATGACCGCCTACCAGTGGGTCTACACGCAGGGCTCGCCGACGCCCATGAAGCTCCCGAACCCAGTCGGCACCGTCCACTACGACTCCGACCCGAGCCACAACCACTGGCACTTCCAGCCGTTCGATGACTACGAGCTGGTTTCGCTCGCCGACGGGCACGTGTACTCGGACCAGAAGGAAGGCTTCTGCCTCGTCAACTTCCCGCCGCTTCCGGCCGGCACGCCGGTGATCGGACCTGTCGGCGCGCAGAGCGACTACAACATCGGTGTGCAGGGCCAGCCCGGATACTTCTGCTCCCAGGGCGATCCGACGGCCACCACCATCCGAGAGGGCATCTCGGTCGGCTGGTCGGATGAGTACACGGGAGCTCGCTCCGGCACGGACGTCTTACTCAGCGGCGTGCCGGCCGGGCGCTACGACCTCGTGCAGCAGGTGAACACGAGCCACGCGATCCAGGAGCTCGACTACACGAACAACGCGTGGTCGGCCGTGGTCGACATCAGCTATCCGGATGGTCCCAGCGGCAAGCCGGCGGCCACTGTCCGCACCACATGTCCGGGCGTCGCGACTTGCTCCTACACCGACCCGCCCCTTCCGCCGCCGCCGGCTCCCGACACCACGGCTCCCAAGCTTCTCCTCGGCGGCGCCACCCGCCAGCGTTTCCTGCGCGGCCGCGCGATCTACGTGTACGCCAAGTGCGACGAGGTATGCACGGTCAAGGCGTCGGGGCGGATCGCGGCTCTGCAGATTGCGAAGTCGCTCCGCACGTCGTCGACCAAGCTCACGCTCAAGCCGGGCGTCCGGACCAAGATCAAGCTGTCGATCTCCAAGCGCACGCGGGCGATCGTCAACCGCCAGCTCCGGCGCGGCACGAGAGTGGTGGTGCGCGTCTCGCTTACGGCCACCGATGTGGTCGGCAACCGCACGTCGCACACGCGCACGCTCAGGCTTCTTCGCAACCGCTAGATGTTGCTGAAGAAGTTGAGGCCCAGGCTGTCGAGCCACGACAGCGCCTGGTTGTTGAGCCGCGTGAGCTCGTCGGTGAAAAGCAGGACGCCCATCACCATCAGGATCGCGCCTGAGACCACCGTGATCACCGAGTAGTGATCGCGGAAGAAGCGGAAGAAGCCGGTGACGCGCGAGAACGCGAGCGCGCTCAGCACGAACGGGACGCCCAGGCCGGCTGAATAGAACGCGAGCAGGACGCCGCCCTTGGCCACTGTGTTCTGGGTGCTGGCGGCGGTGAGGATCGCGCCGAGTGTCGGACCGGTGCAGGGCAGCCACGCGACCGCGAAAGCGAGGCCCGCGACCACGGGCCCACCTGTAGACGCGCGCGCGAGAAGCATCTCGGGGCGCCACTCGCGGTTGAAGAGGGGCACGAAGAGGGTGAGCACGAACAGCAGGCCCATGAAGAAGATCACGATGCCCGCGACGTGGCGGATGATCAGCCGGTGCTCGGCGAGCGCACGGCCGACGCCGGTGGCGGTCATGCCGAGCGCGACGAACATCACCGTGAACGAGAGACAGAAGAGCAGCGCCGGGCCAATCACCTTGCGCCTGGCCTGGCCGGCCTGGAGGTCGGCGAACGACACGCCCGAGATCGCCGACAGGTAGCCCGGCACCAGAGGCAGCACACACGGTGAGATGAAGGACACGAAGCCGACCGCGAACGCGGCCGCCACCGTGGTGTTCACGCCGTTACTCGCGATGACGTGCATCACAGGTCGTAGCGCTCCAGGTCGTCTCGCAAACGCACGCCGTCGCCGGAGCCGCTGGCTTGGCCTGCGGCGGTCGTCTTGGGCAACGGTCGGCTTTGGCCGGCTGGTCGCGCACGGCGCCAGCGCACCACCGCGAATGCGATCGCTATCGCCGCGAGTATCACCGCGAGACCCGGGACGA
>Ga0207661_10001495_pt1 | contig 15826 bp, 18 predicted proteins | sample KBSC713LmetaG_FD_184337 | JGI IMG/M metagenome (GOLD analysis project Ga0207661, IMG submission 184337) | Corn rhizosphere microbial communities from Kellogg Biological Station, Michigan, USA - KBS C7.1-3L metaG (SPAdes) (version 2) | ecosystem: Host-associated > Plants > Roots > Rhizosphere ...
CCGGCGCGGATTTGCGCTGGCTGCGACCAATTGGCCGGCGCTGATTAATCGCATAGAACTCGTCAGATATCCACGCTACGCTTGCACACCTAACGCGTAGGCGTGAGGGATCACATGAACAAATCTCCGCCCTTGGCCGTAGCCGAACTGTTGCCTCGACGAATTATCCTCATCGATATTCTCAAACAGCAGATGTTGGATCTTGAGGCCTTATGCAAGGAGGTGGCCGAAGCCGAGAAGCGTTACCGATGTGAGCGTCTATCTTCAGGCGCCCGCAAATCGAATGTGCTTCCGCGCGGCGCGTGATAGGCGCTACACCGAAGCTTGAGTGAAAGCACAAGATATTCGTACCGATCGCCGGACCGCTTAATTGGCCATGGCCTTTTTTCACAAGGCGTCTCGCTTTCTCGGCGTGGTGGGCCACCGGAGCGACTTGGGGAAAATCCGGTGGCCCGTGCCGCACAATTGCAATTTGACCGCGCTGTAGTGGAAATGTGTTCAATCAAGTTGTTCGGCAGCCGTAGCGGTAATGGCAGCGCGATAGCGGCTCAAGCGGCGAACGATCTTAACCTAACCGCTCAACCCTAACCTGTTTTCCGTCACACCCGCGCGGGAGAAGCCATTTCCCGTGATGTCCAGCGCACGTCGCCGCCTCGCGCCTGAACGGCTGGCTCCTGAACCCCATCGACTCACTGACGAAGGCACGGCATATGGCCGACGCGCAGCCGAGCGGCGCATAAGTTGTCACACCTTGTCGCTATCTTTCATCCTGGACCAGCGTGCGCAAACAGCGAGGGATTACATGAGTGAGCTTCAGCGTCCGGCTGCGACCGAAAAGTCGCGAGACCGGATCCTCTTGGTCGGTATCCTAAGGCAGCAGATGTTGGATCTTGAGATCCTTCTCAAAGAGGTAGCCGAAGCCGAACTGCGCCTGACGCCACCCAACCGGCGAGCCATTGGAGCAGATGGCTCGACCTGCTCGAGGCGGCGTCACCGTCGCGCGCTTCACCGGCGTGGGCCTGTTGTCGGATTGCCGATCCGCGCTCCAACAGATTGAGGCCAGCGCAAGCGCGGCCTCGCGTGCCAAATGAAGTATTGAGCTTGGCAACCGGCCGCTCCGCAGCAATGCCAACCGGCTCAATGCCCCATGCCCGGCATCGTCTCGCCGTGGAAGATATCCGGATTGGGCTGCCCTTCGACGTGAAGCACGCCGAGCAGGCCCCGCTCCATGCGGGCGAGCGCGTGGTCGACCAGCGTGTAATTGCCAGGCACCTCCAGCTTGAACTCGGCGATAACTGCGCCGCCGGCCGGAACCGTCACCGTCTGGATGCCTTCGAGGGGCGGCGTCGTCACGCCGCCCAGCATGTAGACCTTGTCGAAGATCTCACCGATGACGTGGAACGAGGAGGTGTAGTTCGGCCCGCCGACGCCGAAGAAGATTCGGACGGTGTCACCGACCTTGGCCTGCAACGGATGCAGCTTGGTGAGCGCGCCGACCGATCCGTTGAAGACGAAATATTCGGGTCGCTCGGCCAAAAGCTTGTCGACGCTGAACTCGCCGCTGCCGTGCTGGCCGTAGGGGATGTCGGAATAGATCTCACCCTGCATGACGTAGAATTCATGATCGACCGGCGGCAGGCCGCCCTCCGGTTCAACCAGGATCATGCCGTACATGCCGTTGGCGATGTGCTCGGCCACCATCGGTGTCGCACAGTGATAGACGTAGAGCCCGGGTACCAGCGCTTTCCACGTCATGGACTTCTCGGCGCCCGGATCGACCTGCAACGCCGCCGCCCCGCCACCGGGGCCGGTCGCGGCATGGAAGTCGACGGAATGGATCATGGCGCTGTCGGCCGAATTCTTCAGGTGGATGTCGATGGTGTCGCCGACCCGGACCCGGATGAACGGACCCGGCACCTTGCCATTGAAGGTCCAGTAGCCGAACGTCGTGCCTTCGGCGAGACGGCCTTCGACCTCGACGCTGAGCAGATCCACGCGCACGGTCTGCGGATCGCGCTTGCCGATCTCTGGCGGCAGGTCGTTGGGCTCGCGCGAGATATCGGCCTCGACGACGGTCTGCGGCGCGGGCCGCGGCGTCACGATGAACTGGCCTTCCATGCCGGCGAGCCGGTGTCCGGGCACGCCGCAGTAGTAGGTGAAATCGCCGGACTTGGCGGCGCGGAAGGCGATGGTCGTGCTGGCGCCCTTGCCGGTCACGCGCGGCGACTTGGCGTCCTGGTCCGGAAAGACGATGTCGTGCTCGGCGCCTTCGCCATTTATCAGCGTGAGTTGCACCACCTGGCCTTCGACCGCCGTCAGCACCGGGTTCGCCTTGCCATCAATGGCGCCACCGACGCCGATATAGACCATGCGGCCTTCTGCGATACCGGAGCGCAGCGTGAACTTCGCGTCCGGCACGTAGCCGATGTCGGCCCCCGTCGCGCTCGGCTGCGCCTGTGGCGCCGGGGAAGCGGTTGGAGCAGGCGCGGCGGCCTGCGGCGGCGGCGACGCCGCTGCCGTTTGAGCTCCGCTCGATGCAATGAACGCAATGACGTCGGCGCGGTCGTGATCGGTCTTGAGCCCGGGAAACGGCATCTTGTTGCCGGGCACCACTTTGGCCGGATCGCTCAGGTATTGGTCGAGCGTGCCTTCATTCCAGACGATGTCTGCGTTCTTCATGGCCGGCGAATAGTTGTAGCTCGGCGCCGTGCCGGCCTTGCGACCGATGAGGCCCGCAAGCGACGGGCCAAGCAGGTTCTTTCCGGCATCCAGGGAGTGGCAGGCCTGGCACTTGCGGAAGACGAGGCGTCCAGCCGCGGCGTCACCGCCACTGATGGCCGCTGCAGCGGTGGTGGCCGGCGCTGCTGGCGGCGAAGGCGCGGCAACCTGGCCGCTCGTCGCCGGTGATGGCGAGGGAGCGGCCTGAGCCGCGTGCTCATGAGGAGGCGGTGATTGTTGTGCCACGGCCGCTTTTGGGGCTGCCGTATTCCCCGACGAGGCGGCCGACGATGGCTGGGGCGATGCGGGCTGAGCCGTCGCGGGGGGTGCAGCCTGCCGGGGCTGTGATGCGGAGGCGGACTTTTCCGGAGCCGGCTGCTTCGATGCCGCGTTGTTGGCCATCTGCTTGGGCTGAGGTTCGGCCGTGGGTTTCTCCGCAGCCGATTGGACGGACGATGCGGTCCCACCGGGTGGATAGAGGTGTGTGGCAAGCGCGAAGCCGCCAAGGAGAAGGATCAGTCCGGTAACGAGAATGATCCACTGACGCAGCGCGCCCAAAAGCTTGTCCAGCATGGGTATTCCCTCGTTGGTCCCGACAGGCCCCCTCGACCGATGAGTGATCGGCTTCTTACCTGGCGTCCACCCTTGGCAAGTATCCTTGACAAGTGTCCGCTTCCACCGCTCACGCAAGCGAGGGCTTGCGCTGCGCGAGAAGCACCAAGCGCGAGAGAAAAGCCTTGATCTGGATCAAAATTTAGACAGGCAGCGGCCGCAGACGAGGCCGAGGAAAATAAATGCGCGGCCGCTGGGCAGGAAAAAACGCTCCAAAAAGAATCCGGCGCACCCGTTTTTGGAGCGCGCCGGATTGCAAACTCAAGGGCCACTAAAGTCCCGTTCAGGAGGCAGCCGCTCTCGGGGTGCGGTTGCGCGAATTACGCTGGAAGAACAGCGCCTGGCTCGCGACCGCCGACACCATCGCAGGTTGAAACGGCTTCGAGATCAGGAACGCCGGCTCCGGCCGCTCGCCAGTGAGGAAGCGTTCGGGATAGGCGGTGATGAACACCACCGGCACCTCGAACGAGCGTAACAGCTCGTTGACGGCATCAAGGCCCGAGGAGCCGTCGGCGAGTTGAATGTCGGCCAGGATCAGCCCGGGCTTTCTGTTCTTGGCAAGCGCCACAGCATCCGCGTGCGTGCGCGCGACGCCGATAACGTTATGGCCGAGGTTGCGCACCAGGCTTTCCAGGTCCATGGCGATGAAAGTCTCGTCCTCGATGATCAGGACGTCGGTTGCGATCTCCGCCGCCATTTCACGGCCGGCGGCGTCCGCCAGACGCCGCGTCTCGCCAACATCGGTGCCGAGGATGTAGGCGACTTCCTCCTCGGGAAAACCTTCCAGCGAGAGCAGCAGAAAGGCTTGGCGCGGCAGCGGCGTGATGTTGGAGAGCCGCCGCTCGGGAGGCATCGGCAATGTCGCTACATCGGCATCGTCGTTGATCGAGACCGAATTCCAGATTCGGGTGAACAGGCGAAACAGCCCAGCGCGTGCGCCGTGCCGCTCATCAAGCAGCGAAGGGTCCTGCAGCAGCGCCTCGAGCATGGCCGCCACATAAGCGTCGCCGGACTGCTGACTGCCGGTGAGCGCACGGGCATAGCGCCGCAACAGCGGCAGATGTTCCGCAACAAGCTGTGATCGGGTCATCCCCACTCCATCGATCTTGGGCCCGGCACGCGAAAGAGGGGTGGCCCGTATCCCCCTGATCGATGATTACGCTTGGCCCCCCAAAAAGTTCCAGGAAAAGTTCCATTTTGGCCGGAACTTTTCGAGAGGTGTCGAATTAGGTTCCTTACGGGAGTCTTCGGAAGCGAGAAAATCTTGAAGCTACAGGGACTTAACTCTCGGGGAACGTGGAACAGGTCATGAAGGATGTAAAGTCTCAAGCCAAGAATACGGCGCCAGGTAAGCAGGGTGGCCTCAACGCCGAGATTCAATCGAGAATCGGCCACCAGCTTCGCGCCATGTACGACGATGTCGTACGCCAAGGCGTCCCAGAACGGTTTGCGGACTTGATCCGCAAGCTTGATACGCCGCCTAATCCTTCCCAAGTGGGCAATGCGGGCGAACAAACGACCAATAATGACGGGAGGGACTAATGCCTCTCACTAATGCCCTTCGCGACGATATCTTGGCCGCGGTCCCGAGCCTGCGTGCATTCGCGATCTCGCTCTGCGGCAATGGCGATCGTGCCGACGATCTGGTGCAGGAGACCCTGCTGCGAGCGCTCGCCAACATCGACTCGTTCCAGCCGGGCTCCAACCTGCCGGCGTGGCTGTTCACGATCCTGCGCAACCTCTTTCGCTCGGACTATCGCAAGCGGCGGCGCGAGGTCGAGGACGCCGAGGGCAACTACGCCAAGACGCTGAAGACGCAGCCGGCGCAAAGCGCGCATCTGGAGTTCGAGGAATTCCGTGCCGCGCTCGACAAGCTGCCGCAAGACCAGCGCGAGGCGCTGATCCTGGTTGGCGCGTCCGGCTTCTCCTATGAGGACGCCGCAACGATCTGCGGCTGCGCGGTCGGAACCATCAAGAGCCGCGTCAATCGCGCGCGCTCCAAGCTTGCCGCGCTGCTCTATGTCGACGGAGCCGAGGATTTTGGCCCCGACGAGACCGTGCGTGCGGTGATCGGCGGAAACGGATAGGCGTCGCGATTGGATCGCGCCATTCCGCGGCGCAAGGCGCAAGCCCGGAATGACTTCGACTTACCGCCCGGATCGCAGCGGCGCGGAGAGCTGCTCGGTGCGGTCGCGCTCGTTCATGTCGACGACGGTGTCCATCGGCGCGGTCAATTCGTAGACATAGGAAGCATCGGTGAAGTAGCGCTTCGACGTGCCGCCGAGCGCTTCCGGCGCGACGCGGTCGAGCAGGATCAAGCCGAAATCGCTATCCGACCGGCGCGTCGCCTCGCTCGTGTTGAACTCCTCCCATCGGAAACTGAAGATGGCGTTGGGTTCCTCGCCCGCAACCTCCCACTTTGCCACGATGTGCGGATGCTTGCCGACCAGCGATAATCCTTCATCGGAATGCGAGGCGAGCTCGAAGAACAAAAGCGACAGGCTTTGCGCGGCGCGGGCGCTGACCGCGATATCGGGTCCGCTCACGGCGATGCGGTCCGCATGCGGAATCGCGCGGGCCTCGAACAGGCCCCTGAGCTTGACGCCCTGCCACTGGCTTTCGCTGAGCAGCGAGACCACGTTCGCCATGGCGTGAATGCGCCCGATCAGCAATTCGCGCGCGCTGTCGATATCGGAGCCGTGACGCAAGGTTCGGGTAACGATCGACTGGATCACCGCCAGGATGTTCTTCACGCGGTGATTGAGCTCGTCGATGACGGCGGTGAGCCGCCGCTCAAATCCGATGCGTACCTGGATTTCGCGGCTGAGCCGGAGATTGTTGTAAGCGACGTAACCGAACAGGCCACAGACGATGCCGGTCAAGGCGAGCCCGATCGCGCCGACGATGGCGGCGGTTTGCTCGGCGCGGCGCGCGGCGTTGGTCTTCGCATGATAGACAAGCGACCAGTCGCGGTTGCCGAAGGTCACGGTCCGCACTGCCGACGGTGCCGGCGCATTGGTAGCGACGCTGCGCGAGGAGACGACACCGCGATCGCTCGCAACGAGCTCGCCGTCCTCGCTGCGCGGATCCCTCAGCGCCACCGAGAACAGCGACAAATCGTCATTGGTCAGCATCAGCGGCGCGAGCTCATACGAAAACGTCACAAAGCCTACCGGTGCTGAACCGCCATCCTGCACCACGGGCGCAGCCAGCACGACACCGATCGGTCCATCCGGCCGCAACAGATTGATCGGATCGGAGGAGATCGGTTTTCCTTCCGTCATCGCGCGCGACAGCATGGCGCCGATCGCCGGATTATCGTCGACCGAGCGTCCGGCAAAGGCCCGGGTCACGCTGTTGCGCGGCTCAAGGTCCATCAGCACATCGAGCGGCTTATCGATCGCGTGCAGATCGAGCGGCTTGTCGTCATAACTCCGGATGGTCGGGTTGGGAAACCCGGCCGCCGCCAGCTCCTTGCTCGCCGCATCGAACTCGGTCGGCTTCAGCCGGGCGATCCAGGAGGCGATCACGAAATCGGTCTTGAAGGCATAGATCGAGGAGCGCAGCGGCTGCAGCATATTGGCCTTGATTACCGAGGGCGTGCGAAACAGCCCGGAGGCGACGCGTGCCAGCAGTTCGCGCTCGGTCAGACGGTCCTGCACCAGGCTTGCATGGACATCGATGGCGCGCGCGAGCGCAATGCCGTCGATGGTGAGTTCCTGTTCGTGCACCCGATAAGCCGCGAGCCCCGAGAGCAGAGCCCCGATCAGCGCGATCAAACCAATGATGAAGCCCAGCCGAACCACTCGCTTACTCTGGGATGAGAGGTTGGCTGATGAGAGAGGCTGTCATCGAAATCCCGAGGGGTGGCAATGAAGCGAGACGAAACGAGAGCCAACCCTTGGATATATTGATGGAGCCATCTTGGTTGCGCAACTGCGGTTGGCGAGAAGCCTTAACGAGACCGCCTGCTGGTTTCCCCAAGCGCGATCCGGAGGAAGATAACAGCGTCGCGGCGATATTGTTCCCTTACGATTCCGGGAATTTTGAGAAGAGCCCGGGGCGTCGATCATGCGCCAATTGCCGCACCCATTCATAAACCTTAACGACGGGCGGCCATCTGGCTTGCCAGGCCTTACGGCCTCAGCCCGCCCTTGGTTTCGATGAAGGAGATGATGCGATCCAGTCCCTCGCCCTTCTTCAGGTTGGTCATGACGAACGGCCGCTGGCCTCGCATGCGGCGCGCATCGGCATCCATCTTTTCCAGCGAGGCGCCGACATGGGGCGCGAGATCGATCTTGTTGATGACCAGCAGATCGGAGCGGGTGATTCCGGGCCCGCCCTTGGACGGGATCTTGTCGCCCGCCGCCACATCGATCACGTAGATCGTGAGATCGGCAAGCTCCGGCGAGAAAGTGGCGGCAAGATTGTCGCCGCCGGACTCGATCAGCACCAGATCGAGGTTGGGAAATTTCGCGCGCATGTCGGCAACGGCGGCGAGATTCATAGAAGCGTCCTCGCGGATCGCGGTATGCGGACAGCCGCCGGTCTCGACACCGGCGATGCGGTCCGGCGTCAGCGAGCCGGAGCGCACCAGAAATTCCGCATCCCACTTGGTATAGATGTCGTTGGTGATCGCCGCGATGTCGTAGCGCTCGCGCATCGACTTGCAGAGCAGATCCATCAGCGCGGTCTTGCCCGAGCCGACGGGACCGCCGACGCCGATCCGAAGCGGGCCGTGAGGGTTAGGCATCTCGAATTTGTCTCCATCGTCGTCCCGGCCAATGGATTTGTCCGCCGTAGCTCGAAGAGCGAAGGCGCAAGCGCGCGCCAGGACCCATACCGCGTGATCTGTCAGTGAGGCGCAGTGGTCGACACCACCCGCAGTAACCAAATCCTGTGGTTATGGGTCCCCGCTTTCGCGGGGACGACGGACAGAGTATCACGACCTGAACAACCTCGTATATTGCGTCTCGTGTCTGAGGCTGGCGAGATCGGCGCGGAAGGTCGCGCTGCCGAGATCATCCAACCTCGCAGCGACAGCGCGTCTCGCGGTCGCCGTCACCACATACTCGAGCGCCGCCAATATGCGCTGGCTGTCGGTCTGCCCGAGCGGAATGAGACGCGCGCCCGCGGAAATCCAGTTCGAGGTCAGAGCATGCAGGAAGGCGTGCAGGCTCGGCATCAGCGGGATCGCATGCGCGGCGCTGACGATCCCGACCGCAACGGGATAGACAACGGCGCTCCCGCATTGCGCGATCGCATGGTCGAGGCCATCGCAATCCCAGGCGGCGCGCGCGATCTCGATGAAGGCGCGGCCCTGCGTCGAGGTTTCCAGCTGCCGCTCGCGCGAGGGCACGAACGCCGCCGCAAGCTCGGCGACCTCGCGCAACGCGGCGTCATCGGCCGCTTCCACCGCGCGATGCGACTGCGCCAGGAACACGCCGTCGCAAAAGCCCGCGCCTTCCGCAAGCATCGCGGCGAGCCATTCTCTCAGCGAGGCGGCATCGGCGACATCGCCCGCCTCCACCGCCCACTCGATGCCGCTGGAATAGGAGAAGCCACCAACGGGGAAGGACGGAGACAACCAGGTCAACAGCCGGTACAGCGCCGAGAGCTCGACTTCCGTCATGGTGCTCCGATCGTCGAGGCGCGGGTCATTTGTGGTCATGAGCATGGGAATGGCCGTGGTGATGCTCGTGACCGCAGTGATCGTCATGGTGATGGTGATCATGATGATGATCGCCATGATCGTGGTGATGATCGTGCTCATGATCGTGCCCGTGGGCATGGTCATGGCCGGTGTGTGCGTGGGGCTCGTGCGCGTGAGCGTGCGCAGCGCCGGCATAGGCGCCGCCTTCGGGATCGAACGGCGCCTCGATCTCGACGATGCGCGCGCCCAGGCCCTTCACCATCGCCTCGATCACATGATCGCGGCGGATACGCAGCCCCTTCGGCATGATCTGGGTCGGCAGATGACGATTGCCGAGATGCCAGGCAACCCGGATCAGGTGATGCGGATCGGCGCCTTTGATCTCGACCAGCGGCTCGGGCGCCGCCACGACCTCGATCAGCCTTCCGTCCTCGAGCACCAGGGCGTCGCCGCCGCGCAGCGCGACGGCGGTTTCGAGATCGAGCAGGAATTCCAGCCCGCGCGTCCCCGTCATCGCCATCCGCCGCCGGTGCCGGTCGTCGAAGTCGAGCACGACGGTGTCGGCCGCGGCCTCCTTCCAGCGATGTTGTCCCAGGACCTTGGTTGCGCGGATCATGATGGTCCTCTCATTTGACGCGTTTTCTTCACGTGAACCGGTTCCCACTTGCCTGAAAACACCATGGCCTCAGAGCTTCTCGACCTTGCCGTCGCTGATGATCTCGATCACCGGCGGCGCCACCCGCAGCGGCGTCGAATATTCGCGCCACGCCTTCATATGCGGCGCCCGGCCATGCGCATTGAGATCGTCGCGCGCCTCCCAACGCTCGACCACGACATACACGTTGGGATCATGGATGCTGGTGTGGCCTTCATAAGCGATGCAGCCCTTCTCCTTGCGGGTCTCGGCAATGCACTTCTTGTGGCCTTCGATGAAGGCATCGCGGTTTCCCGGCTTGATCTGCGTGGTGGCGATTACATAAATCACGGAATGACACTCCCCTTGCTTTTCTTGTTTAGCGGATTTCGACCTTTTCCGGCGTGATCACTTCGATCTTCGGCGGCGCCGTCATGCATTTCACCGCGACCCGGCCAAAGGTCTTCATGTGCTCGGCAGCGCGATGCGGCACCAGCGCCTCGGCATTCTCCCACTGCTCGACGAACACCATCTTGGCTTGGTCGGTGACGCTCTCATGCAGATCGTAGGCGATATTGCCGGGCTCTTTCCTGGTCTCCTTGATGCAGGCGGTCGCGGCCGCGATGAACTCGGCGCGAGTCTCGGGCTTGATGGTCAGCGTGGCAACGACATAGATCACGGAAATTCCTCCCGGCTTCTGTTCTGGCTTTGTGCGCCGGGAGGGAATTTAGAACATGAAATAGCGCTGCGCCAAGGGTAGCACCTCGGCAGGCTCGCAGGTCAGCAGCTCGCCGTCGGCGCGCACCTCATAGGTCTCGGGATCGACCTCGATATTCGGCGTGGCGTCGTTATGAATCATGCTCTTTTTCGAGATCTTTCCGCGGGTGTTCTGCACGGCATAGAGCTGCTTGGAAATGCCGAGCTTGCGGCCGAGCCCTGCCGTGACCGCGGCCTTCGAGGTGAAGATCACGGATGAGGCGGTCAGCGACTTGCCGAAGGCGCCAAACATGGGCTGATAGTGCACCGGCTGCGGCGTGGGAATGGACGCATTCGGATCGCCCATCGGCGCGGCCACGATCGAGCCGCCCTTGATGACGCAATCCGGCTTGACGCCGAAGAAGGCCGGCGACCACAGCACGAGATCCGCGATCTTGCCCTTCTCCACCGAGCCGACCAGCTTCGCCACGCCATGCGCGATCGCGGGGTTGATGGTGTATTTGGCGATGTAGCGCTTGACGCGGAAATTGTCGTTGTCGCCCTTGTCCTGCGGCAACGAGCCGCGCTGCTTCTTCATCTTGTCGGCGGTCTGCCAGGTGCGGATGATGACTTCGCCGAGCCGGCCCATGGCCTGCGAGTCCGACGACATCATCGAAAGCGCGCCGAGATCGTGCAGGATGTCCTCGGCCGCGATGGTCTCTTTCCGGATGCGGCTTTCGGCGAATGCCAGGTCTTCCGCGATCGAGGGATCGAGATGATGGCACACCATCAGCATGTCCAGATGCTCGTCGATGGTGTTGCGCGTGAACGGCCGGGTCGGGTTGGTCGAAGACGGCAGCACGTTCTTCAGGCCGGCGATCTTGATGATGTCGGGGGCATGGCCACCGCCGGCGCCTTCGGTGTGGAAGGCATGGATGGTGCGGCCCTTGAAGGCTTTCACCGTATCCTCGACAAAGCCCGACTCGTTCAGCGTATCGCTGTGGATCATCACCTGGATGTCGTAGTCGTCGGCGACCGAGAGGCAGTTGTCGATCGCGGCCGGCGTCGTGCCCCAGTCCTCGTGCAGCTTCAGCGCACAGGCGCCGGCCTTGATCATCTCGACCAGCGCCGCCGGCCGCGACGCGTTGCCCTTGCCGGAAATGCCGAGATTGACCGGAAACGCATCGAACGACTGGATCATGCGCGCCATATGCCAAGGGCCGGGCGTGCAGGTGGTGGCATAGGTGCCGTGCGACGGACCGGTGCCGCCGCCCAGCATGGACGTGACGCCGCTCATCAGCGCATGCTCGATCTGTTGCGGGCAGATGAAATGGATATGGCTGTCGAAGCCGCCGGCGGTGAGGAGCTTGCCTTCGCCCGCGATGACGTCGGTGCCGGGTCCGATCACGATGGTGACCCCCGGCTGGATGTCCGGATTGCCGGCTTTGCCGATCGCGCTGATGTATCCTTCCTTGATCGCGACGTCGGCCTTGACGATACCCCAGTGATCGACGATCAGGGCGTTGGTGATGACGGTGTCAGCCGCGCCTTGCTTGTTGCTGACCTGCGACTGACCCATGCCGTCGCGGATCACCTTGCCTCCGCCGAATTTCACCTCCTCGCCGTAAGTGGTGAAATCCTTCTCCACCTCGATGATGAGGTCGGTGTCGGCGAGCCGGACCCTGTCGCCGGTGGTGGGCCCGAACATGTCGGCATAGACGGAACGTTTGATTTTCGTGCTCACAGCGAGCTCCTTGCTTGCGCAACCGCTTCATCAAAAGCCTTGTCGAGCCAGGCGTTGCCGCCGCGGCAGCCCGCGACGACCTGTTCGGCCCATCTGGTGTAATCGACGAGATCTTCGCGCTCCTCCGCCGTCGGATCAGGCAGGATGCGCGCGCGGACATTGCTGACCTTGTCGGCGATCTTGATCAGCTTGGCAGCGGGCGATTTGTGCGAGGCGTTCACCACCTGCAGCCGACGGCGCTCTGCTTTGGGCAGCCGCATGTCGTCGGTGCATTCCACCACGAGCGAGGCGACACGCTCGGAGAACCTCTCGGCCAGCTCCTCGCGCGTGGTCTCGGTGTCCTCGATCGTGTCATGCAGCCAGCCGGCGGCTACGAGTTCCGCATCAGCGCCGTCAGTCGCGGTTGAGAGCAGATTGGCGACTTCGGCGAGATGATTGATGTAGGGCTCGTTGCCCCGCCCCTTGCGCGCCATGCCGTTATGCCGGCGCGCGGCAAGCTCTGCAGCTTCAGAGACGAGACAAAGTGGCGCGAGCATCGCTCACAATTTCCCCATCACATCGCCACGGAAGCCGTAGATGGTCTTCTTGCCCGCAAGCGCGACGAGCTGGACGTCGCGGGTCTGGCCAGGTTCGAAGCGCACCGCGGTTCCAGCGGCAATGTCGAGGCGCATGCCGCGGGCCTTCTTGCGTTCGAACTCCAGCGCCGGGTTGGTCTCGAAGAAATGATAGTGCGAGCCGACCTGGATCGGACGGTCGCCGGTGTTGGCCACGGTCAGCGTCACGGTCTTGCGGCCGGCATTGAGCTCGATCTCGCCGTCCTGGATGAATAGTTCGCCGGGGATCATTTGTCTTCTTCCCTCCGTCATTCCGGGGCATCGCGCAGCGATGAACCCGCAATCTCTGGATTCCGGGTTCGCCCTTCGGGCGCCCCGGAATGACTCGCGTTACCGAATCGGCTCGTGCACGGTGACGAGTTTCGTCCCGTCCGGGAACGTCGCCTCGACCTGGATGTCGTGGATCATCTCGGGGATGCCGTCCATCACCTGTGCGCGGGTCAACACTTGCGCGCCGGCCTGCATCAGCTCGGCCACGGTGCGGCCGTCGCGCGCGCCCTCCACGATGAAGTCGGAGATGATGGCGACCGCCTCGGGGTGGTTGAGCCTGACGCCGCGATCGAGCCTTCGCCGCGCCACCATGGCCGCCATCGAAATCAGAAGCTTGTCCTTTTCGCGGGGAGACAGGTTCATGCGTGGTCTCTTTTCATCAGTCCAGCTAATTCAGCCATAGCCGCGGCAGCGCGCGACCCGAGGCACGCCTCAGCACCGCCATCATGTCGGCGCGCAACCGCGCGGCATCTTGGGCACAGAAGCGCGCCATTGCAAATCCATTCCAGGCGGAGATGCCGACCTCGCCGCCGAACGAATCCGAGGCGGCCCTAATGCCTTCCACGAGGGCTTCATCGCCGGGTACGATCAGCGCCGTGCCGATCGCTGCGCCACCTCTGGCAATGGCGGGCTTTGCGAGCTTGCCCGCGATATCACCCTCCAGCCGCACGGTTTCGGCAAACACCAGCTTGCCGCCGCGCTTCAGCCGCCAACGGTCGACGAACTCGCCTTGCTGCAGGGTTTCGCCCATCGCCGCGCGACCGAAGACAACGATCTCGCAAAGCAGGAGCGAGGCGCCTTCCGCAAGATCAATGTCGATCCGCCGCGCCACCCGGGCTCGGTCAAACAATATGGTCTCCTGCGGCAGCCAGCCGAGATGGGCGCCATCGGCGGCCTTGAGCGAGATGTTGAGCTCGGCCGGCTTTCCGGTCGCGCGGTAGATCTTTTCCGCCGCCGCCGTCGTGAGCGTCAGATGTGCGCCCTCGTTCGCCACGATCTCGATGTCGAACCGATCGCCGCCGGCAACGCCGCCGGCCGTGTTGACGAACACCGCCGATAGTCCTTCGTCCTCCGGGGACGGAAAGCGCACACGAAGCGAGCCGGATTCATGCAAGTCGCCGCGGCGCGTCACGCGGCCAGCGAGCCGCACCTCGAAGGAAACCGCGCCGCGGGCGCGATTGGCCGCGAACACAGCTGAAGCAGCGCCGGAAGCATCAAGCCGCATCGACCCCTCGTACGACCTTTGGCCGGTCGCGTCTTCGATCATAGCGCCATCTGGCGGCTGATCTCGCCCGGATCGAGGCTCGCGCGGTCGCAGGAATATTTGACCGCGCCCCGATCCATGACCGCGAAATTGTCGCCGAGCTCGCAGGCAAAGTCGAGATATTGCTCGACCAGCACGATGGCGATGTTGCCGAGGTTGCGCAAGTAAGAGATGGCGCGGCCGATGTCCTTGATGATCGAGGGCTGGATGCCTTCGGTCGGCTCGTCGAGCAGGAGCAATTTTGGACGCATCACCAGCGCGCGGCCGATCGCGAGCTGCTGCTGCTGACCGCCTGACAGGTCGCCGCCACGGCGGCCGAGCATCGACTGCAACACCGGAAACAGCGAGAACACGTCGTCGGGGATGTAACGGTCATCGCGCTTCAAGGGGCCAAAGCCGGTCCTGAGATTCTCCTCCACCGTCAGCAGCGGAAAGATCTCGCGGCCTTGCGGCACGAAACCGATGCCGCGCCGCGCGCGCTCATAGGGTTTGAGGCCGGTGATATCGGCGCCATCGAACCGGATCGAGCCCGAGGCGATCGGATATTGGCCGACCAGCGAGCGGAGCAGCGAGGTCTTGCCGACGCCGTTGCGGCCGAGCACGCAGGTGACCTTGCCGGGCTCGGCCGAGATCGAGACGCCGCGCAGCGCCTGCGCCGCGCCGTAGAAGAGGTTGATGTTGTCGACCTCGAGCATGGCTCAGCGTCCCAGATAAACTTCGATCACCCGCTCGTTCGATGACACCTGGTCGATGGTGCCTTCGGCGAGCACCGTGCCTTCATGCAGGCAGGTCACCTTGACGCCGAGCTCGCGAACGAACGTCATGTCGTGCTCGACCACCATCACGGTGTGGTTCTTGTTGATCTCCTTCAGGAGCTCCGCGGTGAGGTGAGTCTCGACATCCGTCATGCCGGCCACCGGCTCGTCCACCAAAAGCAGCTTCGGATCCTGCGCCAGCAGCATGCCGATCTCGAGCCACTGCTTCTGGCCGTGCGAGAGGCTGCCGGCGAGGCGGCTGCGCGCATCGGTGAGGCGGATGGTCTCCAGCACCTTGTCGATGCGCTCGGTCTCGCTTCTGCTCTCGCGCCAGAACAGCGTGCCGCGGACGGAATGATCGACGTTGAGCGCGAGCATGAGATTGTCCTCGACCGTCTGGCTCTCGAACACCGTCGGCTTCTGGAATTTGCGGCCGATGCCGAGCTCGGCGATGCGGGTCTCGTCGAGCCGGGTCAGATCGGTAACGCCGTCGAACAGCACCGCGCCCTCGTCCGGCTTGGTCTTGCCAGTGATGATGTCCATCATCGTGGTCTTGCCGGCGCCGTTCGGGCCGATGATGGCGCGCATCTCGCCGGGCGCGAGCGTCAGCGACAGGTTGTTGATGGCGCGGAAGCCATCAAAGGAGACGTGCACGCCGTCGAGATAGAGCAAGGCCGAGGTCGCGCGGCTATCCATCACGTTCATGCGCCTACTCCGCCATCTTCGGTTCGCTAACGCCATCCTCGCGTGCGGCGCTGGCCTCGGCAGCTGCGAGTTGCCGCGCCTTGAACGGCTGCCACCAGCTGTTGAAGGTGCCGACGATACCCTTCGGCAGCAGCAGCGTCACCAGGATGAACAGCGCGCCC
>Ga0207661_10001497_pt1 | contig 15820 bp, 14 predicted proteins | sample KBSC713LmetaG_FD_184337 | JGI IMG/M metagenome (GOLD analysis project Ga0207661, IMG submission 184337) | Corn rhizosphere microbial communities from Kellogg Biological Station, Michigan, USA - KBS C7.1-3L metaG (SPAdes) (version 2) | ecosystem: Host-associated > Plants > Roots > Rhizosphere ...
AAGGCGTGCGGCGACGGCATCGCCCCGCACGCGCTTGATGTCCTGCACGCGCTCGGCGTCGACGGCGTCGAGCGCGGCTACGCGCCGGTGCCTGCGCTGCGACTGGCCGGTCCCGGGGGCGACGAGGTGGCCCGGCCGGTCGCCCGCGCCGCCTACACGATTCCCCGCGCCGTCTTCGATGCCCGCCTCGTCGACGCCGCGGTCGCCGCCGGAGCCACGCTGGTGACCCACGCCGTTCGCGACATCGCCGTCCGCCCGGGCGAGGTCGTCCTCGACGGCCGGTTCGCGGCCCGCACCCTCATCGGCGCGGACGGCGCTTATTCACTGGTACGGCGAAAGCTCGGTCAACCCACCAACCCCGACGGGCACCTGGCCATCGCGATCCGTGGCTACGCTCCGGCGGTCGGCCCGGTCGAGCAGCGCATCGTCACCTCGTCATCGGCCCAGTGGCCGGCCTACGCGTGGAGCTTCCCGATCGGCGACGGCCGGGCCAACATCGGCTACGGCGAGGTCCTCCGCGGGCGCGCGGTCAGCCGCGCCCACCTGCTCGACCGGCTGGCCGAACTACTGCCCACTGTGGACACGCGGGCGGCCGAGGCGCTGCGCGCCCATCACCTGCCGCTGTCCACCCACCGGCCGGTCCCCGGCCGCGGCCGCGTCCTCCTGGCCGGCGACGCGCTCTCGCTCATCAATCCGTTCACCGGCGAGGGCATCTTCTACGCGCTGCTGTCCGGCGCCCTGGCCGGCACGGCGGCGACCCGGGCCGGGCGCGGCGCGGCTCGCCTGTACGGCGTGGCGCTGCACCGGCGGCTCGGCCGGCACCTGCGGCACAGCCGGGTCGCCGCCCGCCTGGGCCAACAGACCCGGGTGGTCGACGCCGCGGTCCGCGCAGCCCAGGCCGACCAGCGCGTGTTCGACGCCATCATGGACGTCGGCCTGGGCGACGGCCTGCTGAACGGCCGGACCCTCGCGGCGATCGCCCGCAACATCCGGTAACAACGGGCGCACTCGCTGTCGATCGAGGTTATGCGCTATGTGCGATAAGGTGCCGGGGTGGCCGATTGCGCGGAGGACTAACAGCGCACCGTGCCGGTTGGGGGTGATCGCCGTTGTCCACCACAGCAATCGATCCACTCTTGACCGGTCTGGCCGCCCGTTGGGCCGACCGGCTGCTCGACACCGCGTTCATCGGCCTGAGCGCCGCCGAACTCCGCGAGTTCCTCACCGACCAGGTGGCCGCGCTCGCCGTCGCGCTGCGTGCTGAGCCGTTCACTGACGGCCCTGGTCTCGCGTCCGGCGCCGCCCTCGTCAACGCCAAGCTGACCGCGCCCGAGTCGCTGCAGCGCTCGATCGCCGCGCTGGCCGAGTTGCCAGGGCTGCTCGATGTCGACGGCCGCGGCCGCATTGGACCGCTGCTGGGGGCCGTCGCGGCCGGCTTCACGCGCGCCCTGCAGGAGCAGATCCTCGGCGACCAGGAGCGCATCCTGCGCGCCGCGCTCAGCACGCTCGACGCCGACGAGCGCGACCTCATCGGCCGGCTGCCCGGCGCGATCGAGCGCGGCGAGTTCGCGCTCGTCTACCAGCCGTTGGTGTCGCTTATGGACGGTCGGCTGCGCGGCGCCGAGGCGCTGCTGCGCTGGCACCACCCGAGCGGCACGCTGTCGCCCAACACGTTCATCCCGGTCGCCGAGCAGTCCGGGCTGATCGGCCTCCTTGGCCGGTGGGTGCTGCGCGAGTCGTGCGCGCAGGCCGCCCTCTGGCAGTCGCGCGTCCCGTCCGGTTCGCCGCTGATCAGCGTCAACGTCTCCGGCCACCAGTGGACCGACCCGGGCCTCTTCGAAGAGGTGACCACGGCGCTGGCCGACACCGGGCTGGAGCCGAGCAACTTGCAGCTCGAGCTCACCGAGACCGTGCTGATGGGCTCCTACGACCGGCCGGCCGACGGCCCGATCCAGACCATGCGAGCGCTGGCCGCGCTCGGCGTGCGGATCGTCATCGACGACTTCGGCATCGGCTACTCCAACCTGGCCTACCTGCGCCACCTGCCGGTGCATGGGCTCAAGCTGGCCGGCGCCTTCATGGCCGGCATCCGCGCCCCGGCCAGTGACCGGGTCGACGAGCAGATCGTCGAGACGGTCATCCGGCTGGCCCACACGCTCGGCATGACGGTCACCGCCGAGGGCATCGAGACGGCCGACCAGGCGCACCGCCTGGCCGCGCTCGGCTGCGACCTCGGCCAGGGCTGGCACTACGGCCGTCCCGGCGCGGCCGATCGCATCGGCTAGCGGCTGGAGTCAGGTGTTGCGGCGCAGCCGGATCCACCGGTAGCCGTAGGGGCCGAGCTCGAGCGCGTCCAGCTTGCCGACGTCCGCGTAGTCCTGATCGCCGAAGACCTGGTTGGCGTAGTCGCTCTCGGCGTACAGGGAGCCGAGGTCGACGGTCACCGTCTCGGTGCCGAGATTGTGCAGGAAGAGCATCGTGCCGGTGGTCCCGTCGGCCCGGTGGGCGAGCACCCCGGTCGGGAGCTTCTGCTCGATGATCGTGCACTTCCCGGCCCCCACCTCGGGGCTCTCCCGCAGCGTGTGGATCATCCGCTCGAACCAGGCGAGCAGTGAGGTCTTGTCTTGCCGCTGAGCGGTCACGTTGAGCTTCTTGTAGCCGTACGGACCGTGGTCGATCACCGGCCGCACCGGCTTGTCCGACCCCGTGAAACCGCCGTTCTCGGCGAACGACCACTGCATCGGGGTCCGGATCGAGTTACGGCCCTCCAGGTTCAGGTCGTCGCCCATGCCGATCTCTTCCCCGTATCGCAGCACCGGCGTGCCCCGCAGGGTGAACTGCAGTGAATAGGCGAGCTCGAGCCGGTTCCGGTCACCGCCGAGCATGGGGGCGAGCCGGCGCCGGATGCCGCGGTCGTACAACCGCATGCGCGGCTCCGGTCCGAACGCGTCGAAGACGTCCGAGCGCTGCTCGGGGGTGAGCCGGGAGAGGTCGATCTCGTCGTGGTTGCGCAGGAACGTCGCCCACTGCCCGCCCGGTGGGAGCTGCGGTGTGTCCTTGAGCGAGTCGATGATCGCCTCGGGGGTCTGCCGCGCGAGCGAGAGGACCAGCCGCCCGTTGAGCATGAAGTCGAAGAGCATGTGCACGCGGTTGCCGGAGCCGCCCTCATCGCCGAAGTAGCCCATGAGCGCGTCGGGCTCGACGTTCGCCTCGGCCAGCAGCACGGCGTCGCCCTTGCGCCACTGCACGTGTTGGCGCATCTCGGTGATGAACTGGAAGTCCTTCGGGCACTCGGACTTGCCGGGCTCGGTCAGCTCGATGATGAACGGCACCGCGTCCATCCGGAAGCCGTCGACACCCAGCTGCAGCCAGTACGCCATGATCTTCTTGATCTCCGCGCGGACCTCTGGGTTCGTCAGGTTGAGGTCCGGCTGGAAATCGTAGAAGCGATGGTAATACCACGCCTTGGCCTTGCGGTTGTAGGTCCAGGTCTCGGACTGCTCGCCCGGGAACACCATGCCCTGGTGACGGTCGGGTGGCTCGGTGTCGCTGAAGACATACCAGTCGCGGTAGGGCGAATCGGGCGACGAGATCGCCGACTGGAACCACGGGTGCTCGTCGGAGGTGTGGTTGACGACCATGTCGATGATCACCCGGATACCCCGGTTGCTGGCCTGGTGCAGCAGCTCGGCGAAGTCACCGAGCGTGCCCAGCCGCGGGTCGACGTTGTAGAAGTCGGTGATGTCGTAGCCGTCGTCCCGGCCCGGCGTCGGGTGGATCGGGTTGAGCCAGATGCACGTCACACCCAGCCGCGCCAGGTAGTCCAGCCGCCCGATCAACCCGCGGAAGTCACCGACGCCGTCATCGTTGGAGTCCTGGAACGTCTCGACGTCCAGGCAGTAGATCACACCCTCGGTGTACCAGCGCTCCGACATACCTCTTCGGTTAACCGGAACGACCGATCGTCAAACCACCCGGATCCAGGCGGTCGCGTCGGTGGGCAGGCAGCCGTCCTTCAGCGGGGCGCTGGCGAGCAGCACCTCCTCGTGCGCCGGCAGCGGGACCGGCGCCGGCGACAGGTTGGCCACGCAGGCGAAGCGGCCGGCGCGCCGGAACGCGAGCACGCCGTCCGGCGCCTCGAGCCAGGTCATCTCCCCGTCGCCGAGGCCGGGCTCGCTACGGTGTATCCGCAGCGCCGCCCGGTAGAGCTCCAATGTGGACGATGGGTCGCCGGTCTGGGCGGCCACGCTCGTCGTGCGCCAGTGGGCCGGCTGGGGCAGCCAGGGTGCACTGGTCGCGTCGTCCGGGCTGAAGCCGAACGGCGGGACGGCACCGGCCCACGGGATCGGCACGCGACAGCCGTCGCGGCCCGGATCGCGCCCGCCGGACCGGTAGAACATCGGGTCCTCGCGGACCGCGTCGTCGAGGTCCTCGACCTCCTCGAGGCCGAGCTCCTCGCCCTGGTAGATGTACGCGGCGCCGGGCAGCGCGAGCGTCAGCAACGAGCCGGCCCGGGCCCGGCGGGCGCCGAGCGCGAGGTCGGTCGGCACGCCGCGGCGCTTCTCGGCGAAGTCGAACGTCGTGTCGGCCCGTCCGTAGCGGGTGACCGGCCGGGTCACGTCGTGGTTGGACGTCACCCAGGTGGCCGGCGCGTGGACCGGCGCGTGCACGGCGAGCGTCAGGTCGATGCACGCACGCAGCGCCTCGGCGTCCCAGGAGCACTGCAGGTAAGCGAAGTTGAAGGCGGTGTGCAGCTCGTCCGGGCGCAGATACCGGGCGAACGCCTCGTGGTCGGGCAGCCACACCTCGCCGATGAGCGCGCGGTCCCCGCCGTAGGTCTCGGCGACCCGCCGCCAGCCCTGGTAGATCTCGTGTATCCCGGGCTGGTCCACGTAGGCGTCGTCGAGCAGCGGGTCCTTGATCAGGACGGCGGCCGAGTCGATGCGGATGCCGTCGACCCCGCGGTCCAGCCAGAAGCGCAGGACGTCCTCGAACTCCTCGCGCACACGTGGATGGTTCCAGTTGAAGTCGGGCTGTTCGGGCGCGAACAGGTGCAGGTACCACTCGCCGTCCGGGACCCGGGTCCAGGCCGAGCCGCCGAAGATCGACTTCAGGTCGGTCGGCGGGAGGTCGTCGCGCCCGGGCCGGAACCAGAACAGCTCCCGCTCGGGCGAGCCGGGGCCGGCCGCGAGCGCCTGCTGAAACCAGAGATGCTGGTCGGAGCAGTGGTTGGGAACGACGTCGGTGATCACCCGGAGGCCGAGGCCGTGCGCCTCCTCGATGAGCTTCTCGGCCTCGGCGAGCGTGCCGAAGACCGGGTCGATCGCGCGGAAGTCGGCCACGTCGTAGCCGCCGTCGGCCATCGGCGAGGGATACCACGGGGTCAGCCAGATCGCGTCGACCCCGAGGCCGGCGATGTAGTGCAGGTGGCTGCGCAGCCCGGCCAGGTCACCCACGCCGTCGCCGTTGCCGTCGGCGAAGCTGCGCAAGTACACCTGAAAAATCGCCGCACCACGCCACCATGCGTCCGACTGGTTAGCCACGTGATCCCTGCTTTCTCAACCCTTGAGGCTGCCTGAGGTCAGGCCGGACATGATGCTGCGCTGGAAGATGAGGAAGAAGATGATCGTCGGGATCGACGCGATGGTGAGCCCGGCGATGATTTCGTTGAGCGGGACGCCCTGCGAGAGCGAGTTGATGCCGATGTTGACCGGCTGGTTGGTGGGATCCGGCTCGACCAGCAGGGGCCACAGAAAATCCTTCCACACGTTGACCACCGCGAAGATCGAAACGACGCCGAGGATCGGCTTCGACATGGGCAGGACGATCAGCCGCAACGTCTGCATCGGGCCGGCGCCGTCGATCGCGGCGGCCGCGAGCAACTCGTCCGGTATCGAGTCGAAGAAGCGCTTGAGCAAGAAGATGTTGAACGCGTTGGTGACCGTCGGCAGCCAGATCGCCCAGGGCGTGTTGACCAGGTTGACGTGGAGGAGCGGGAGATCGACCACCGTCACGTACTGGGGCACGATCAGCACGGCGGCCGGGATCATCAGCGTGGCCAGCATCAGCCCGAGGATGAGGTGGCCGAGCACCGGCCGGATCTTCGACAGGGCATACGCGGCGGCCACGTCGAAGACCAGCTGGAACGCGAGCGCGCCGAACGCGTAGTACACGCTGTTCCACAGCAGCCGCGCCATGTGCAGGTCGCGCCAGGCTTTCGTGTACGTGTCGAAGCTCCAGTGCCGCGGGTAGGCCGTCGGCGGGCTCTGGATGATCTCCTGCGTCGATTTGAAGCCGCCGGTGACCATCCAGTAGAGCGGGCCGAGGAACACCAGCGTGAAGAGCACGATCACGACGGTGAGCAGCAACCAGTACAGAACCTTGCCGCCGGGCCGGTTCCAGGTCGCCGAGGAGATGAGGGTCCGGTTCACGTCACGCTCCTTTCCCTAGTCCCGGGCCCGGCTCAGGCGCGCGTAGAAGGCGCTGAAGCCGACCAGCACGAGCAGCAGGATGACGCCGAGCGCGGCCGCGCTGCCGAGGTTGTTGAAGCTGAAGGCGTACTGGTACATCAGGTAGACAACGGTCGTCGTGCTCCCTTGTGGACCGTCGCCGCCGGTCAGCAGGTACACCTCGGTGAACTCCTGCATCGTCGCGATGATCTGCAACAGCAGCATCAGCGACAGGATGAGCCGGGTCTGCGGGATGGTGACGTGCCAGATGCGCCGCCACAGGCTGGCGCCGTCCAGTTCGGCCGCCTCGTAGAGGTCGCCCGGGATGCTCTGCAGCGCGGCGAGGTAGATGAGCGTGGCGCTGCCCATGTTCATCCAGGTCGCCGCGATGACGACCGAGGGCATCGCGGTGTCGGCCGAGTTGAGCCACAGCGACGTCGGCAGGTGCAACGTCTTGAGGATCGCGTTGAATAGGCCGTACCCGGGGTCGTAGAAGTACTTGAACAGCAGCACCGAGGCGACCGGCGGCAGCATCACCGGCAGGTACACGAGGATGCGCAGGTAGGCCTTGGCGTGGCGCAACTCGTTGAGCAGGATCGCCACGAAGAACGGCACGGCGAAGCCGAGAATCAGCGCCAGGACCGTGAAGTAGATGGTGTTGCGCCAGGCCTGCCAGAACACCGGATCGTTGCTGATGCGCTCGAAGTTGGCGAAGCCGACCCAGGTCGTCGTGCCGCGCCGGGTCCGCTGGAAGGCCATGATGAACTCGCGCACCATCGGGTACCACGAGAAGACGATGAAGCAGAGCACGGCGCCGATGAGGAAGCCGTGCCCGGTGAGGTTGCGCCGCAGCCGATTGCTGACCGGGGTTCGTCGCCGCGAGGCCGGTCGAGCCGGTGCGCTATGCCGAGGCAACGTGGAGACCGCCATGAAAGAAAGCTCCCGGGATCAAGCTGCGGGGGCCGGTCGGCGGACCGGCCCCCGCAGCGCCTACTGCGCGTTCGCGAGCACCTGGTTGACCTGGGACTCCGCGGTCGACAGCAGCTTGTCGATGTCGGCGTGCTGGTCGGTGAGCACCGCGGACACCGCGTTGTCCAGCACCTTGTAGATCTCCTGCGCCCGGACCGGCTCGACCTTCGGCTGGACGTTCGTCGACATGTACGGCTTGAAGTTGGCCACCGGAATGGTGGCGCTCGCCGACTTGTCAGCGATGTCCTTGTCGTTGGCCGACCCGACCCAGAACAGCGGCTGGGGCAGGCCGACCGGGAGGCCGTCGGCCTTGGTGCGGGCGTAGTCGAACTGGCCCTTGCCCTGGGTCAGGAACTTGAAGGTGACCCACGCGACGCCGGCCTTGATCTGGTCGGGGCTCAGGCCCTTCTTGAAGAAGTAGTCGTTGCCGCCGCTCAGCGTCGTCTTGCCGCCGGGCATCGGGCCCATGCCGTAGTCGTTGTAGTTGCCGCCCAGCGACTGGACCATGTAGGTGATGTCATCGGGCGCGCCGAGATACATGCCTTCCTTGCCGGAAACCATGTTCTTCATGAGGTCCGGCCACTTGAAGCCCTGGGTCACGCCCATGGTCTGGTCCTTCCAGCGCATGTCGTAGAGATGCTGGAGGACGAGTTTGCCGTTGGCGTCGTTGAAGGCGGCCTTCTTGCCGTCGTCGCTGACCATTGAGCCGCCCAGGCCGTACATCTGCGCGGTGAAGTGCCAGCCGCCGGTGTTCTGCGCGCTGTATTCGCCGTAGCCGATGGCGCCGTTGCCGAGCGCCGTGATCTTCTTGGCCGCGGCCGCGATGTCCTCCCATGTGGTCGGCGGGTTGTCGGCGTCGAGGCCGGCCTGCTGGAAGAGCTTGCGGTTGTAGATGAGGCCCATCTTGTAGTTGGACGTCGGCAGCGCGTAGAGCTTGCCCTCGTCCTTCATCCCGTCCATGACGGCCGGGTCGATGTTGTCCAGCGCCGGGATCGTCTTGTTGTTGACGTACTTGGTGATGTCCTCGGCCTGGCCGGAGTCGAGCACGGTTTGCAGGTCGGTGAAGTACGAGTAGAAGACGTCGGCCTCGGTGCCGGCCTTGAGCATCGCGGTGAACTTGGCCGGGTCCTCACATGGGAAGCCGTCTTTGCCGTTGATCGTCACGTTCGGGTAGAGCTTGTTGAACGCCGCGACGTCTTCCATCCACTCCTTGCGTTCGGCCGCCTTCGTGGTCGGCGGCATGCAGTCGACGCTGATCGTGACCTTCGCGTTGGGGTCCAGCGGGGCGCCGTCGGCGGACGAGCCACCGCTCGAGTCGCTCTTGCTGTTGTTGCAGGCGGCGCCGAGCAGACCGATCCCCACGGCCAGCGAGACGGCGGCAAATTTGCGGTAGCGCAGTGCTTTCATGATCAAACCCTTCCGACACGGCGGTTTGCCGGATTCCGAGGTGTGTTTCTGCGCGGTGTCGATCGAATATCCGTCGTGTCGCGCGGGGTTTCGCGCTCGACGTAGGCAAGAGCGTAGGACTGAGTCCTACAAAAAGTCTATGGCTCGTTGCAAAAACTTAATTACCGCTGCGCAGCCCGCGTATTGGAACGTTCCAGGCGCGCGGAAAGGGGTCGATGCCGCGCTCAGCAAGCGCTTGCATCGACCCCTGTAAAGAGCTGTTACGCCGCGCGGACCGAGCTCAGCCGCATCGGCCCGGTGGAGCCGCGCACCACGAGCTCGGGCTCGAAGAGCATCTCCTCGGTCGGCACCTCGCTGCCGCTCACCTGAGTCACCAGCAGCGCGACGGCCGCGTTGCCCATCGCCACGATCGGCTGGCGCACCGTGGTGAGCGGCGGATCCGTGCAGTTCATGAACTGCGAGTCGTCGAAGCCGACGACCGACACCTCCCCGGGCACCGACAGCCCGAGGCGGCGGGCGCCCCGGATCGCGCCCAGCGCGAGCACGTCGGAGGCGCAGATCATCGCGGTGATCCCGTCGCGGATCAGCCGGGTGGCGCCGGCTCGGCCGCCTTCGAGGGAGAAGATGGCCCGCTCGACCACGTCAGCCGTGGCCCGCGCGCCGGCCGCGAGTTCGAACTCGGCGAGCTTGCGGTTGGACGGCGCGTGATCGGCCGGGCCGAGGAGGAGGCCGATCCGCTCGTGGCCGAGCGAGGTCAGGTGCCCGTAGGCCTGGTCGACCGCGTGCCCGTCGTCGACCGAGACGCGGGGGAAGCCGAGATCCTCGATGGCCGCGTTGACCAGCACGGCCGGCAGGCCGCGGTCGTGCAGCCGGTGGTAGTGCTCGTGGTCGGCGTCGGCCTGATGGTAGAGCCCGCCGCAGAAGATGATGCCGGAGACGTGCTGCTCGAGCAGGATGTCGACGTAGTCGGCCTCGGAGACGCCGTCAGCCGTGCGCGTGCACAGCACCGGAGTGAATCCGCGCTTGGCCAGCGCACCGGCGACCACCTCGGCGAACGCCGGGAAGATCGGGTTCTGCAACTCGGGGAGCACCAGTCCGACCAGGCGGGCCCGCTCGCCACGCAACTTGGTCGGCCGCTCGTAGCCGAGCACGTCGAGCGCGGTCAGCACCGCGGTGCGCGTGGCATCTGAGATGCCCGGTTTGCCGTTGAGCACCCGGCTCACCGTCGCCTCGCTCACGCCGGCGTACTTGGCCACCTCAGCGAGTCGTCGAGTCATGACCGCAAGCGTAGTGCATGACTACGCAATTTTTTGCAGCTGATTCAGCCGGCGTAGGCGATGGCGAGCTGCCCCGCGCCGTACCCGCCGATGTCCACCGTCAGGTCCAGCCGGCGGCCCAGCGCCAGCAGATGGGCGATGGCGTCGTTCGGCGGCGGGTTGCCGGGCAGGAAGGTGTTGTACAGCTTCAGACGCGCTGCACCTTCGTGATTGATGAGGGACGCCAGGACGTTGCAGACCTCGATCGCGTTCTCGCCGATCATCTTCGAGATCTCTTTGTCCTCGATGCACGCCTCGGCGCCGCCCGGCGGGATGAGGCCGATCGCCGCGCCGACGAAGGCGGTGAGCGCGAAGTCGAGCCCGATCACCGCGCCCATGTGCGTCGTCGGGTCGACGTACACGGCGATGAGCGTGTTCGGAATGTCCGCGCCCCGGATCGGCTCGGCGGGGCTGACCGAAATCGGCCGTCCGAGCAGGTCTTCGAAGAGATCCTTGACGTCCTTCGGAACGGGCAATTCGCGCGTCATGGAGGTAATCATCCCAAAATCGAATCGAGTGCGTCGCGAAATGTATCGGCCGTGAACGGCTTTGTGACCAGAAACAGAGCGCCGGCCGCCGCGGCCGCCTGCCGCATCTCCGGGGTGCCCTCGGAGGTGACGAAGCCGAACGGCACCTGCACACCGTTGGCCCGCAGCTGGCGCAGCACCTCGACGCCGGTCAGGTGCGGCATGTTCCAGTCCGACAGCACCAGGTCCGGCTTCTCGGCCATCGTCTTGTCCAGCGCCTCCTGCCCGTCGGCCGCCTCGACCAGGTCGTGCCCGTCGTACCCGGCCTGTCGAAGAGTCCGGGTGACGATCTGGCGCATGACGCGACTGTCGTCAGCGATCAGGATCTTCATGTGGCGCTCGCCTCCGCAAAATCCGCAGTGCTTTCCAGCACACTGACGGTCACGGACTCCTCCAGCCACGTGCCGTTGAGCTTGCACACCTCCGTCGAGGCCGGGTACCGACCGGCCTCGCCCTCCACGTGGACGTGGGGCAGTGACAGCGCGCACGGTTCCGGCAAGAGGCTCTTGACATTGCCGCCGATGATGTTCGCGAGCTCGCCGAGCGCGTCCGCGACGTCGTCGTCGGTGACCTCGTCGAGCTCGATGCCCAGCAGGGCGGCGGCCGCGTTGCGCGACGCCCCGTCGGAGCAGCCGACCAGGACGTGGCCGCGCCAGGCCCCGGTCACCGAGACCGACCCCGTCACGTCGACGACGACCTTCGCGGCCGGCACGGGCAGCAGCGGCTTGGAGCCATCAACGTCCAAATAGGACGACCACACCTGCTCGGCGATGACTCGCAGGTCATTCTCGGTCGGATTGGCTGTCATACCGCAACTCCATTCGGAACCAGACCGAGCAGCGTGAGCTTGTCGATGATGGCGTCCGGGGTGAACGGTTTGATGACGTACTCGTGCGCTCCGGATGCGAGGGCCCGAACGATCTGGCTCTGCTCGCTCTCGGTGGTGACCATCATCAGCGTCATGTTCCGCAGCCGCTGGTCGGCGCGGACCGCCGTGACGAACTCCAACCCGTTCATCTCCGGCATGTTCCAGTCGACGAGCGCGAGGCCGGGCAGCTTCGAATCGTCACCGGCCTCGAGAATGCCGGCGAGATAATCCATCGCCTCTTTGCCGTTGGCGGACTCGACAACGTCGAATCCGAGCTGCGCAACGATTCGCTTCAGGATGAGACGCATCGCGCGGGAGTCGTCGATCACCATGGTGAGCACTGGCGTCACCCCTTTCCTACTGCATTCGCGGGTACTGTTTTCGGCGCGGAACGCAGCCGATAGGCCGACGTACGCCCGGCCACGACCCGTTCGAAGCGGTCGTCGATGCCGATCGTCGTCTCGGCCGAGCCGAGGAAGAGCCAGCCGTCGGGGCGCAGCGTGCTGGCCACCCGCTGCAAGACCGAACGTTTGGTCTGCACGTCGAAGTAGATGAGCACGTTGCGGATGAAGACGATGTCGAACGGGCCCATGGCCGGAAGCGGCGCAGCGAGGTTGAGCCGCTTGAAGGTGACCGCCTTGCGCAGCGCCGGCGAGACCTTCCAGCTGGCCCCGGTCCGCTCGAAGTGGCGCACCAGCAGCGTCGCCGGCAGGCCGCGGTTGACCTCGAGCTGGCTGTACTGGCCGGCCTCGGCTCGCTCGAGCATCTCCGAGGAGATGTCGGTGGCGATGATGTCGAACGACCAGCCGGCCGGCAGCGCGTCCTGCAGGACGATGGCCAGCGTGTAGGGCTCCTGCCCGCTCGAGCAGGCGGCCGACCAGACCTTCAGCGTCCGGTTGGCCGCCCGGCGCGCGACGAGGTCGGGCAACACCATGGTCACCAGCTGGTTGAACGGTTCGCCGTCGCGAAAGAACGAGGTCTCGTTGGTGGTCAGCGCGTCGACGATGCGCCGGTGCGTCTCCGGCTCGGGCTTGCGCTGCGCGTAATTGACGAACTCCGAGACGGTCGGCACGCCGAGCGCCCGCGCGAGCGGCAGCAGCCGCGCCTCGACGAGGTACTCCTTGCCGGTCTCCAGCACGATCGCCGCGTCCCGGCGGACCAGGCCGCTGATGAAGGCGAACTCCTGAGCGGTGAGGCTCATCGAGTCACCTCCATGGACCGCACGCCGCGCCCACCGGTCACGCGCGTGAGCACGTGCTGGGCGATCTCGTCGAGCGGCAGCACCGCGTTGGCCAGCCCGGCCCCGGCGATCGCCCCCGGCATGCCCCAGACCACCGAGGTCGCCTCGTCCTGCACGATGACCTCGGCGCCGGCCGCGCGCAGCGTCTCGGCGCCGCGCTTGCCGTCCTGGCCCATGCCGGTCAGCACGACCGCGAGCGTGGCGCCGCCATACGTCCGGGCCACCGAGCGGAAGAGCGGATCGACCGCCGGCCGGCAGAAGTTTTCCGGCGGCCCGGTGTTGAGCCGGATGATCACCTCGGTGCCGCGGCGCTGGATCTCCATGTGGAAGTCGCCCGGCGCGATGTAGATGGTGCCGGGTTTGACCGGCATGTCATTGGTGGCCTCGACGACGGTGACCGCGGCGGTACGGTCCAGCCGGTCGGCGAACATCTTGGTGAACACCGGCGGCATGTGCTGCACGACCAGCACCGGCGCCGCCAGGTTGACCGGAAACGCCTTGACCACCCGCGCCAGCGCGTCCGGACCGCCGGTCGAGCAGCCGATGGTGATGACGTCAATCCGTCCAGTGTGGACGGTCTTGGGCCGCGTGAGCGTCGCCGGCGGGGCGGCCGGGCTCGGCGACACCGGGGCGGCCGGACGGGTCACGGCCGCCGGCGGCACCGTCTTGAGGGACGGTGACCCAGCCGGCGGTGCGTGCGGGGGCGCGAGGGGGCGGCGCAGCGTGGTCAGCCCGCGCCGGGCGCACAGCGCGTGGATCCGCGGGATGATCTGCTCGCGGACGCTGCGGATGCTCTCGGCGATGCTGCCGACGTTGGCCGGCTTGGTGACATAGTCGCTGGCCCCGGCGGCCAGCGCGTCCAGGGTGGCGGTCGCGCCGGCGGCGGTCAGCGTGCTGAACATGATGACCGGCAGCCGCGGGTACAAGCCCCGGATGGCGCGCAGCGTCTCGAGGCCGTTCATCACTGGCATCTCGATGTCGAGCGTGACCAGGTCGGGGCGCAGCTGTTCGATCTTGGTCATCGCGATCCGGCCGTTCGGCGCCGTACCGACCACCCGGATCTCCGGATCCTCACCCAGGGCGTCGGTGATCAGGCGCCGGATGACGACCGAGTCGTCCACGACGAGGACCGAGATCACGCGGCTTGCCTCCAGCGCCAGGGGCCGCCTGAGCCGGCGAACCCGAACGTTCCGGTTGCCTTATCGGCGCCGTCCGGGTGCAGGTGAGCAAAATCTCAGTGGCCCGCGTATCAGTCGGCGAACGGGCCTATCGCGGTGAAGTACGGGTCGAGCAGCCGCCGACAGGTGGCCGAGTCGAGCAGGTCGCGCACCATGAGCGCCTGGACGGCTCCGCTAAGCAGGTTCCAGACCCCGCCGGCCCGGTCGCCGACCGGCACGTTGGCCGCGTCGATCGCCTGCACCAGGCGCAGCTGGGCGGCCGCCGCCGCCCGGACCCGCCCGGCCAGAAAGATGGCCCACGAGGCGGAGTGCACGGCCGGCGCCCAGTCGGACAGGCCGGGCCGGGCGTTCTCGCTGACCCTGATGATGCGCTGCTGCTCGGTCTCGTCCAGCGTGGCGACCCGCGAGAGCAGCCGCTCGACGTCCGCCTCGTGCGGGCCGAAGTCGGGGGTGGGGGCCGACAGGCCCTTGGCGGCCGCCTCCCACGGCGCCACCAGCCGTCGGTGCGAGTCGGCCGGCAGCAGGTCGCGCAGGTAGGCGGCGGCCGCGGCGTCGGACAGCACCGCGGTCGCCCGGGTGGCCGTCGGGCTCTGCCGCTGGCGCGGCGCCCGGGCCGCCGGGGTCGGGTGGGTCGGCTGGCGCTTGGTGGAGGCGTTGCTCCCCCAGGTCCAGTCGAGCACGTCGTAGCGCAGGCAGTGCAACAGCCCGTCGAGTGTTCCCAGCGGCGCGGTCTCGATGACGGCCAGGCTCTTCGCCTGCTCGCCGAGGTTGCGCCGCTCCTGCGCGGCGGCGTCCACGTCCTGCCACAGCGCGGCGCGCTCCCAGTCGTCGGCGCGGGCCGCCGCGACGGCACCGAGGTCACTCTGCGTAAGGCTCAACGCGTGCAGGAGGATCTCGGCGACGGACGATCCGCCCTGCAACCGAGCTAGATCGAAACCGAGGACGGGCGCGCTCACCAGGCTGTACATGCACCCAGTTTGCAACCGAGGTGCACCGTGGTCTGTCCGCCGAACGGGGTGGTCCTAGACCTTGAATCGGGCGACCAGCACGTTCATCTCGTCGGACATGCGGGCCAGGTCGGTCGCGCTCTGCCGAGCCCCACCAACACTCTCCGTAGCCTTTCGATTCGTCTGCGCGATGTCGGCGACGTTGTTCGCGATCTCCACCGAGCCGGACGCGGCCTCGGCGACGCTGCGGCTCATCTCGTTGGTCGTCGCCGTCTGCTCCTCGACGGCCGAGGCGATGGTGAGCTGGTAGTCGTTGATCTGCGCGATGATCTGGCTGATCTGGCCGATCGCGGCGACCGCGCTCGCGGTGTCGGTCTGGATCGCCTCGACCCGGCGGGAGATGTCCTCGGTGGCCCGGGCGGTCTCCTGGGCCAGGTCCTTGACCTCGTTGGCGACGACCGCGAAGCCCTTGCCGGCCTCGCCCGCGCGGGCCGCCTCGATGGTCGCGTTGAGCGCGAGGAGGTTGGTCTGCTCGGCGATCGACGTGATGAGCTTGAGCACGTTGCCGATCTCGGCGGACGAGTCGCCGAGGCGCGAAACCGCCTGATTCGTGGACTCGGCGGCCTGGACCGCCTGCGAGGCGACCTTCGCCGCATCACTCGCGTTCTGGGCGATCTCGCGGATCGACGCGCCCATCTCCTCGGTGCCGGCGGCGACCGTCTGCACGTTGCGGGACACCTCTTCGGCCGCGGCGGCCACCAGTTCGGCCTGGTTGCTCGCCTCACCGGTGCCGCTCGCGATGGCCGAGGAGACGTCGGACAGCTGCGCCGACGAGGTGGCCAGCGACGAGGCCGTGTGGTCCATGGTCTGCAACGTCGTACGCATGCCGTCGATGGCCCGGTTGAGCGCCGCGCTCATC
>Ga0207661_10001499_pt1 | contig 15817 bp, 14 predicted proteins | sample KBSC713LmetaG_FD_184337 | JGI IMG/M metagenome (GOLD analysis project Ga0207661, IMG submission 184337) | Corn rhizosphere microbial communities from Kellogg Biological Station, Michigan, USA - KBS C7.1-3L metaG (SPAdes) (version 2) | ecosystem: Host-associated > Plants > Roots > Rhizosphere ...
AGCTGCGGATCGATTCCATGGCGAGCACCCCGCTGCTAGAACCCTTAACTCGGCGGTCTACTGGGTTGACCTAGGCTGGGCCTCCGTCGTGGATGGCCTGGTGTATGTTGCGTGCGCTAGGTTATGGCGTTTCGTCGGTGGACTCCTTGACGACAGTGCAATTCTGTACAAATGGGCGCCTCAACCGCCGGCGATGGCATCCTCAAAGATCGATGGGCGGTCTGCAAGTGATGCGGTAATTTGTGTGGTCGCGCGAGCACAGGAACGCAGGCCGGCGGATGCGCCTCCGGTGAGCAGCGGCTGACGGGTGACAGGTGGACGTAGCCACCCTGCTCGACGTCCTACAGCGGAGGCCGCTCGACCGACTAGACGAGCGTGTCGAAGGGGCCACCACACCTGCTGGGAGGTGGCGGCGGCGACCTGGCGCACCAGGCGTGCGAGGAACGTGGCGATGCGCCTGGCCCGCGTCTCGGGCCGCTTGGCGTCCTGCACGCGGTAGGGGATCGCGTAGCGGTTCGCGCCGCTCAGCGTCTTCGTCTCATGCGCGGTGAGCTCAGGAACCGGCGTTCCGCGCCGCGTACCTGGCGGGTGGGCCGATGTTCACCCTTACGATCGAGGCGTGATCCTGCCTGTTTCCGAGCCTGGACATTGGCTCGGCCGCGTCGATCGTTGGAGCAAGGCGCACGGCTGGGCGAGCGATGCACTGACCGGGTTTGCGCTCGTCGCCGTTCTCGGTGTGCTCTCGATCGGCGGCGCGCAGGGTATGCGCTGGTCGACGTCCTGGGCGGTCGTTCTGGTCACCTCGTTCGCTGTGCTGCAGTTGAGCGTGGTGTTCCGGCGGTTCGCGCCGGCGCTCGCCTACGCATCGGCGAGCCTGGCGATGCTCGTGATCGTGCTCGCGCCGGACGGGCGCGTCGTGGATCAGGTGGCCGGCGGGCCCACGCACGTGCCGGCGGTGTTTCTGCCGTCAAGTCTGGTGTTCCTGCTCGTCCTCCATGGCGTCGCGGCGCGCGTCGACGTCGCCGGCAGCCGCGTCGTCCTGGCCGTCGCGCTCGTCGGCGTGACGATCGCGACGGGATCGACCGCGGACGCGCTGCGTCAGTTCACGGCGGGCGGCTGGCTGGTCACGTTCTACGTCGGGGTCGGGCTCGCCCTTAGCGTGCTGATGGCGTGGAACCTGGGCCGGCTCGCGGCGGTGCGCCGGGCGCGGGCGTTGATCGAGCGGGCCGAATCGGCGCGGGTCGCGGTGCTGGAGGAGCGCGCACGCATCGCGCGGGAGACGCACGACATCGTGGCGCACTCGCTCGCGGTGATTGTCCGGCAGGCCGAGGGAGGCGCGTTCGTGGCCGAGCGGGATCCGGCGCGGGCGGTTCAGACGCTGCAGACCATCGCCGAGGCGGGCCGCGTCGCGCTGACGGACATGCGCGGCGTGCTGGGGGTACTGCGCGAGCAGGAGCCCGGTCCCTCGTCGCGGCCGACCCTGGCCGACCTGGCGCCGCTGGTGGCTGGGGTGCGTGAGGCCGGCGTGCACGCTGAACTCACCGAGTCGGGTGTGCCGTTCGCGCTCGGTGCCACGACGGAACTCGCGGTGTATCGGCTCGTGCAGGAGGGACTGACCAACGCGGTGAAACATGCCGGGCCACGAGCGCGGGTGGCGGTGGTGCTGAGCTGGCAGCCGGAGGTGCTGATCGTCGCCGTCGTGGACGACGGCGGTGAGGTGCCCGTGCCGATGCCGGTGCCGGGGACCGGTGCCGGCCTGCAGGGGATGCGCGAGCGGGTCGCCGCGGTGGGCGGGACGTTCAGCGTGGCGCCGGGTGATCGCGGCTTCCAGGTCCGGGCCCGCTTCCCGCGGGTGACGCAGTCATCGGGAGGACCGGGGTGAGCATCAGGGTGGCGCTGGTTGACGACCAGGAACTGGTACGGACCGGCCTGGCCATGGTGATCGATGCTTGCGACGACATGCGGGTCGTCGCGCAGGCCGGCGACGGCGCGCAGGCACTGGACGAGCTGTCGCGGCACACCGCAGACATCGTGTTGATGGACGTCCAGATGCCGCGGATGAACGGCGTCGACGCGACCGCGTTGATCACCGCGCGAGACGACGGGCCCAAGGTGATCGTGCTGACGACCTTCGACCTGGACGACTACGCCTACGCCGCCCTGCGGGCCGGTGCGAGCGGCTTCCTGCTCAAGGACGCCTCGGCGGCCGACGTGATCGCGGCGATCCGCGCCGTGCACTCCGGTGACGCGGTGATCGCGCCGTCCACGACCCGGCGCCTGCTGGACCACCTCGGCCGCGGCGAACCGCGCCGGCGCGACGACGACGCGGTCGCCGTGCTCACCGACCGTGAGCGCGAGGTGCTCGGCGAGATCGCGCAGGGTTATACGAACCCCGAGATCGCTCGGCGGCTCTACGTGTCCGAGGCGACAGTGAAGACCCATGTCGGGCGCATCCTGGCCAAGCTCGGACTGCGTGATCGCGTCCACGTCGTGATCTTCGCCTACGACCACGGTCTGGTCCGTCCGGCGTAGGGATCATCCCGCGGTCGGACGACGACCATCCTGCGCTCCGACGCGCTACGGCGGCTTCACGAGCACGCTGGGGACACCAGGAAGCGCCCACCCAGTAAAGGGAAATCGCTGTGATCTCCACACGCACTCTCGGCACGCATCGACCCCACCCGGCCGAACCTAATTCGGACATCATAGTTCAGGTTAGAAAAGGTCACCGGATGTTCCTGGCAAGCGTCATTGAACCTTACACATCGGTGTCCACCATCAGTTCGAGAAGCTTTCGTTATGGAGGAGTGTGCTGATGAGAGCAGCGATGTTCGACAAGCCTCGCAGTGCGGCACGAGTCCTGCGCGCTGTGGCCTTTACTGCGTGCGTGCCCTATCTCGCGCTCAAGATCGCATGGGTGTCGGGCAGTCGCGTCGGCATCCCCGATGGCAGCATGCTGCTCGAGCACCACACCTCGATGATCGTCGGAAGCTCCGAAAGCGCCCTGCTCGATTCGATGGTAGTCGTGCTCGCACTGCTGCTCACCCAGCCATGGGGTCGACGGGCGCCGGTTTGGCTCGTCATTCTTCCGGCCTGGGTCGCCACCGGTCTGCTCAGCCCGATCATGGTCGGCTACCCGCTGCAACTCGGCGCTCGGCTGCTGGGTGGAACCGCGGCGCCCTCCGGCGGACCTGCCGCCCGCCCGTTCCTGGACGAGTGGGTGTTCACGGTCGTCTACACCGGCTTCATTGTCCAGGCTCTCGCCCTGGGTGCGCTCTTCGTCCTGTATGCACGCGCGCGCTGGGGACATCTGTGGCGAGGCCGGATCTCGGGACTGGCCGGGCAGGGTCCGACGCGTGGCGCGCAGCGAGCCACGGCTCTGATGGCCTCCGCAGTAGTGCTCGTGCCGTTGGCGACCCATCTGCTGTGGGCCACTGGTTCGACGAGCGGACTCACCGCCACCCAGATCGCCGAAGGGACGAGTGATTTCTACGCACTCGAGGCGGCCTACGTCTTGTTCGCGGTGATGACGGTGACGGGGCTGCTGCTGGTCGCATTCCCACGCGCCGGCGCCCTGCCGCTGCGGCTTCCGCTGTCCCTGACCTTCGTCGGCTCCGCGGCGCTCGCGTGCTGGGGCGGCTATATGATGCTCTCTGCGCTGGAAAATCGCGACCCGTCGCGGCGCATCAGCGAGCTGATGAACGTCACGTACTCGATGCAGCTCCTCGCCGGGATGCTGGTCTTCACCATGGGGGCATACTTCTTCGCCGAGCGCGCCGCGCAGCGGGGCAATGGCGATGAGAGCGTGGCCAGTTCCGACTCAGAACTCCACACAGTGCTGACGCACGAGTGGGACCACGAAGCAGTCCTTCCGGGCCTGCCGGGGTAGGGCACGTCTGCTTGTCCCATCCTGTAGCGGGATGGTGTCCGCGACCTCGTCGGGGTCGCCGACTCGGCCGAGCGGGTGCAACTCGGCCATATGCCGTTCGGTGCTGGCCGCGGCTTTCGGTCAGTGCAGTGTCTCGTGGTTGTGGCACATCGCGACGAACGTGGCGATGCGCCTGGCCCGCCTCTCGGGCCGCTTGGTCCTGTACGCGGTAGAGGATCGCGTAGCGGTTCGCAGTCGTAGGACTCGCGTATGCGCCCGAGACCCGCCGTGACGTACCGCATACGTCGCCGCGGCTCCACGATCGCCTGCCGGAGCGCCTCGGTGAGCGCGGCCACGTCGCGTGGCGGCACCAGCGATCCGGTGACCTTGCCGGCTCGCCCGGCGCGGGTGCGCTCGGTAAGCGGATCGGTGCCCGGTTGCGGCTGTCGATTGGTCCACGATGGTGTCAAGCAACCCACCGACGCCGCGGTGAGCTTGTAGCGACCACGCCAGTAGTCGCCGCGCTTCTCGGCGTACCCCATGGTTCCCTCCTTCCTATGCGGCAGAAGCCTTTGGCGCGCCGGCCTCGCGGAGCCGGCGAGGAGCCCGAGCACGCAGACTCACCGGTGCCCCGACTTCGGAGGCGTCCGGCCGGTGGCGCACCGTCCGGCCCGGCTTGGCGGGCGCGTCGGGTTGGTCGGCCGCCTGTACCTCGAAGCGGCGCACGATCTCGGCGATGTGCTCGGCGGTGAACAGGTAGCTGCCGCCGATCCAGGCGTACGGGATGCGGCGACGGCGGGCCTGTTCCTTGACCCACCACTCGGAACAGCGCAGCAACGCGGCGACCTCTGCCGGGCGGTAGAAGGCCGTTGGCGCCGGGGCTGGGCCGGTCATGGTGCGTGCTCCTGTTCGGTTTGGTGGTCAGCCGGGCTTGACGGTGTTCTTGCTCAAGCGACCATGGCCGCCATTTGCTGCTGTACCTCGCGTTCGTGCTCTCTGGCAAGGGCTGCGGAGGTGTTGGCGAGAATGGCGTCTGCGGTGGTGTCAGCCGGCGCCCACGAATTGGAGGAAGTTGACGACCAGCGTCGTGGTTTGCTCCGGGACTGGCCGTCGTCTGGTTCGGGGCCGGCGAGCTGGGCGCGGCGGTACTCGATGCGTTGTTGCCGCTTGTAGCCGAAGGTGCGGGTGTACTTGCGGCTCTTGGTGAAGAAGTGGCCGCCGTAGCCGTAGCGGTGCGCCCACCGGCGCAAGCCGCGCCAGGGTGCGGCCGGATCTGTGGTCGCGATCCGGATCTCGGCGCAGGACCGGTGCGGGCACGGGCCGGGGCAGACCGGCCCGAACAGGGTTGGTTTCCACGCCGGGGGTTGGGCAATCTGCGCGCAACTGCGGTGCCGGCACACCCGGGGGCAGGTGGGGCCTTGCAGGGGCCAGCGGGGCCGCCCAGGGTCCAGCAGGCTTCCACCAACCGTTCGGTGTGGTCGCCGTCCGGGTCGGCGTACACGCCCACGGTGTCGGCGTTGAGGCGGCGCAGGACCCGGCCGGTTGCTTCGGTGGAGTTGGTGGCGTACTTGGCGATGTAGGCGCCGACGGCCTGATCGGTGATGGTGTCCTCACCGGACATCGCGATAGTGAGGGTCTTGAGTTCCCGCCCCCATCGGACGCGCCACCCCTCGGGCTTGTCCGGGTGCGGTGCCGTGACGAAGCTGGTCACCTTCGCCGCGTGCGCGACCGCATCGACCAGGTCCTGAGAGTCGAACCCGGGTGGTGGTGGTAGCACCGCCTTGGGGTCGGGAAACTCGGCGTTGCTGTTGGGGTCTTTGCCGTCCAGCCGCATGATTACGTGGAAGTGCACGGCGGCCCGGTTCTGGTACTCGGCGGCCTTCCCGAACGACAGCCGGATCGTGGCCGGGTCGATACCGCGCCGCTTCGCCAGCCGGCGCAGGTACTTGTGGATGGCCTCCGAGGTGCGTCGCCAGAGTTCGCCGGCTTGTAGGTTCCACACGACTTGGGCTTGGTAGTCGTAGCAGTCCGGGCACAGCCCGGATCCGACCCGCCGGTCGCCGTCCTCGTGGCGGGCGAAGCACACCAGCCGCCGCCCGTGCGGGCACACGTCCTGCGCGGTCTTGCCGGTGCGGGGGTGGCACAGCTGCGCCTGGCAGTCGCAGTGGTTGCGGCGGGTGCAGGTGTGCCGCTTGACGTATCAGGTGTGTACCGGGCCGAACGAGGGTGCGGTAAACGTCGGGGATACTGCCGGGTGGGTGGTCACCTGCTCCGGGATGCCGTCGCCGCCGACCAGGCCGGCGCGGACGAGTTGGTAGGCGTCGCGCTTGTACCGCTTGGAGCAGGACGGGCAGACCGCCTCCAGCCGGCTACCGCACGCCTTGTAGATGGCCCGGTCTGGGAAGCTGTCGGTGTGCCGGTAGGACAGGATCTCCGCCGTGGTGTCGCTGGTGCGCCGCGGTGTACAGGTCGCCTACGAGGCGGACGGGGTGGGTGCAGCCGGCGGCCGAGCGTACGTGCTCGAGCCAGGCCGGGAAGTCCGGCCGGGACATCCGTTCCACCGCTTGCTGTTTGATGTCTGGGGAGCCGGCCCGGGATCGACAGCGTCATGGTGGGGGCGGTCACGCGGCCCACCCGCCGAGGGCGAACATCGCGGGTTGCGCTACGGAGGCGGTGGCGGCGTTCACGACGTGTTGCCGCCAGCGCAGGGCGTAGCGCAGACAGGCGGGCCGAGTGGCAGGACCGCCGATACAGTCTCACCGTGAACGAGGCGTCGATGCGCAACTACCTTGAGGAGCGGGACCGCCTCGCGCACGTCTACTGGATCGGTGGCGGCAGCGGCGCGGGCAAGTCCACGATCGCCGCCCGCTTCGCGAGCTGGTACGACCTGGAGGTGTACGCGACCGACGACGTCATGGGCGACCACGCTCGGCGAAGTGCCCACGAGACCGCGCCGCATCTCCAGCGGTTCGCGGCCATGGACATGGACGAGCGGTGGGTGAACCGGTCCCCGGAGACCATGCTGGACACGTTTCACTGGTACCGCGGCGAAGGCTTCGATCTCATTGTCGAGGATCTGCTTGCACTGCCCGCCGATCGCGGAGTTGTCGCGGAGGGCTTCCGGCTGTTGCCCGAGCTCGTGGCGCCGCTGCTCGCCGAGCCGCGACGTGCTGTCTGGCTTCTTCCGACGCCCGAGTTCCGCCGGGCCGCGTTTGAGCGCCGGGGCGGGCTGTGGCAGATCGCCGGCCGAACCAGCGACCCCGAACGTGCACTGAACAACCTGCTGGAGCGGGACCGGATGTTCACCGAGCGCCTCGACGCGACGGCGTCCGGTCTTGGGCTGCCGGTGATCCGCGTCGACCTGGCGATGACCGAGGACGACCTGGCGGCGCTGGTCGCGGCTTCGTTTCGCCTCTGAAAGAAAGAACATGGTTGGCTCGGCGCATGGGGCCGTACCCGAGGCGGATGCTTCGGGTACGACGGTCAGCGTCGAGACAGTCACCGGGGCGTCCCGAGGCGGGTGCCGTTGACGGTCGGTGTGGGCATGGTCGGGTTGGTCTGGCCGTCGGTCGCGTATGCCAGCAGGTGGGTTGCCTGGTCGGAGGTCACCTTGAGCCGCACGGCGAGCTGGCCCGGGGTCATCGGTTCGCCGTGCTCGGCGCGGTACTGCCTGACCACTGTGGTGGCCCTGGCCAGCAGGTCCGGGGGGACGATCGGCAACGGGAGTTGAGCGGCGTCCTGCGCGGTGACGGAGAAGTCGGTGGAGGAGGGTGCCAACTTGGGTGCCGGCGTCGCCGGTGTGCTGGGTCGGGTACCAGTGGTGCGGGCAGACCGGTCGGGCGCGGCGGCCGGAGCCGTCACCGGCGCCGGGCGGGCCGGGGTGATCCGGGCGGCCACCTCAGCTGGAGTCGGAACCGGGGTCGGGCCGGCGACAATGCCGGCCGGATCGGTTCGGTCGGTTGGGTTGGCGTGTCCACGGTGGACGATGCGGCCGGGACCGGTACGGGTACGGCGGCTTGCACGGTGTCCACGGTGGACGGCTGGTTGGTGTTGTGGTCGGTGGTGCTGTGACGGCGGATTAGTCCGAAGTTCCGTTGGTTTTCCAATGTCGCGCCGAGGGCTGGGGCCCTGTTGACCTGTGGTTTCGCGTTCTGGGATGGGGGTTTCGGGGTGCTGGGTTCTGGCTACGTGAGGGTGACGGGGATGGCGGCGCCGATTAGTTCGAAGGCGCGGCGTTGGGTGGGTGTCGCGATGGTGAGGGTGGGGATGACCGGGTCGGTGTCGTGGTCGCCGTAGCGTAGGTCGTTGCGGGTGAGGGTGGCCAGGTGGGTCAGCAGGCCGCGGAAGCTGTGGTAGGGCTGGTCGTGTTCGTCGTGTTGACGGCTGGCTTTGCGCGCGGCGGTGGTGGAGCGTTGGGCGGGGGCGACGGGGTTGGTGCGCTGGGGCGGGTGCTGGTCGGTGTAGGTCAGTGGGGCCAGGGCGCGGCGTAGGTGCCACACGAGGTACTCGGCGAGCATGCAGATCAGCACGTGGGCCTTGACGCGATCTTCCAGGCGGTGGTGGATGGGGCGTAGGGCCAGGTCGTCGACCTTGATGTTGCGCCAGTCGCGTTCGATGTGGGACAGGTCCTTGTACGCGGTGACCACACCGGCGGTATCGAGGGTGCCGGCGGGGACGCTGGTGCGGATGACGTAGATGCCGTCGAGCGCGGCTTCGGCGTCGATGGCGGCCTGGTCGCGGGTGATGGTCAGGGTGGTGTCGGTGATGATGACCTGGAAGTGTTTGGCCATCTTGTACCTGCCCATCACCTCGCCCACCCGCAGCCCGATGGTGCCGGCACCGGTGAGGCGTCCTTCGGCCACCGCGGTCAGGATCGGGGCGAGGGTGGTCTCGGTGGCGGCCAGCAGCTGCTGGCGTTTGTGGGCGCGTTGGGCGGCAAGTGCCGGGTTGCGGCAGGCTACCAGCCGCTCGCCGGGGTAGTCGGGGTGGCTGATCTCGGCCAGGTCCTGGGTGTCGAACAGGCTCATCTGCAACGGGCCGTCATCCGCGGCCAGGGCGGCGATCGCCGGGGCGCGTAGACACGTCAACCACGCCCACCCTTCCTCGCCGGGAAGCTCGCGCAGCGCGTCGATCCGCGCGTTGGTGATCATTCCGCGGTCCCCGACCATCACCATGTGGCGTAACCCGAACTCCTCGCGGACCACGCGGACCGCTTCGATGAACGCGGTCGGGTCGCCGGTGTTGCCGGCGAACACGCGGACCGCCACCGGCCGCCCGGCCGGGTCGGTCATCAGCCCGTATTCGATCTGCGCCTTGCCTTTCTTCCCGTCCCGGGAGTAGCCGCGGGCGGCCAGCGGGCAGCAGGTTCCCTCCATCCAGGACGAGGACAGGTCGAACAGGGCCATCCGCAGGGGGTTGGTGGCCGGGTCCGTCAGGTACCGGCGGGCCAGCCTGGCCTCGATCGCGTCTTGGCGGTCCAGGAGCCAGTCCATCGCCTGGTACACCTCGTCGGTGCCCGCGTCAGCCACGCCGAGGTCGACGCCGAGGGTGGTGTCGGCCCACCAGGTCAGGGTGGAAAGCTTCGTGGCCGGCCGCACCACCCGGGAGATGATCAGCGCCAACGCCAGGTCCCGTGGTCGGCCGGCCGGACCCAGCAGGGCCGGCAGACCCAACGCCTTGGCCTGGGCCATCACCAGCGCCACGTCCCCGTGCGGCAGTGACCGGGTCACGGTGGCCCGCAGACTGTCCACGGGTGCGAACTGTTGCCCGGAAAGCGAGCGGCGCAACAGTTCGCGTTGCTGCGCCGGCAGCGCGGTCAGGTTCGCCAGGGTCTCGTGCTTGACTTTGCCGTCCTCACGGAAGGAGCGGCGCAGCAGGTGCGACTCGTAGACCCGCTCCTGCCCGTCCTTGGTCACATGCCGCTTCTTGACCGTGGCAACGCTGATTCCCGCAGTCACCCGAGGACCATACCGCACATCAAGCGCATCAGGTCACTCGACACGCCGCTATTCGTGGCAACACGAGTCGACCAGAAGCAGCCGCCTTGCCTTGCCATACAACAGAAGTCGGCTCAACACCCAACTCAACTTCGGTCTAGACGGGCGGATCGATGAACGATGTGTTCCTAAGCTTGCGGAATGGCCCCGATGATTGCGGCCAGGACGACCCGCCACCATTGGTTGGTGGTGGACATGGTGAACAGCAGGTGATAGGCCGACTGGGCGACGATGCCGGTGCCGGCGGCGAGGTAGGTGTTCTTCTTCGCGAACGCGGCCACCTGGGCGGGCACGGGTGCCATCCACAGCACCAACGCCGTCACGACGTAGCCGTCCACCGCGACCGGCATCAGCCAGGCAAGCCTGAACACGATGGTGCCGTGCACGGTGATGGTGGAGGTGAACCCGGCCAGCGACCCAAGTGCAATCCAGGTCGACGCGGACAGCCCGAAGGAAGCCGCCAGCACCGCCCAGGCCAATCGGGTTCCTTGACAGGTTCAGGGTTGGTATTGACGAGTGCGGTCACCGGTCACCCCCACAGGTGCGAGGGTGGATGCCGCACAGCGGGCAGCGACGCGAAGCGCCGCCATGCCGCTTCAGGGCACGTTCCACAGCCCGGGTGCGGTCCAGGTACGGGCCAGCTCCCAGCCGATGCCAGCGGACTTGACGACCGCCAGGAGGCGGGCGCCGTGGCCGTTGGCGTGCTGGGCAGGGCGTGCGGTCAGGTCCGTGGTCCAGCCGGTGTAGTGAGCGGCGTGGCCGTACCGACGGTCGAAGTGCAGCAGGTACACCGTTCCGGTGACGGCCATCAGGCACCGCCACGGGACGACAGGTCGAACAGGCACGGCGCGTCGTCGCGTCGCGCGGGTTGGGACGCCCGCTTGGCAGCCGCACGGTTGGTCCGGGCGGTCTTCTCGCTACGCAGGTCGTCGAACTGGTCAGGGGTCAGACGCGACAACCCGTCCTTGTCTTCATGCCGGCGTGCCTTCAACAACGGCCGAACGGTCGCATTGGTCGGGCAATCGCTGACACCGTCCGGGTAGCGGTAGCCGCATCCCGGGCAGATTGAGGACATCGGGACGCCGGGGTGGTGGTCGGCAAAGACCGCCACCAACGTGGCGACCGTGACGCCCAGGCCGGCCTGGACGACACGCCGATCCAGCCCGCCCCGGTCGGCCCGATCCCCGTAACGCATCTGCGCGGCCTGCCGGGACACGCCCAGCCGATCAGCGATCTCCGACCATGAGTAGTGATTCGGAGCGCCACGCAGACCGGCGACCGCTAGGCGGGTGACCGCGTCCAGTTCGGACGTCAGCTCCACCTGCGACCGCAACGCTTCCACGTCACCCAATGCGACCCGACGCGCGTACGCGCGGAGGATGCGACGGGCGAACGCGTCGAACTCGTTGTTCTCCACGGACTTCTTCGCCCGCTTGGCACGCAAGCCGGGCTTGACGGTGTTCTTGCTCATGCCACACCGCCCACAGTGGTGGACTTCGTGGCGTACGTGGCTACGTAGGAGGCCACCACCGCGTCCGCGGCTTGCAGGCGGTCCCACTCGTCAGCGGCCCCGTACATGGCGGCCATGACGTGCGAGCAGATCCGCTCCGGCGCGTCGTTCCAGTCGGCGACGACCCGCTCCAGCGTGCCGACGTTGCCCATTCCTGGTGAATTGCGAGTCAGGGGTCTCCTCCTGCAGGTTATCGGCGGACCACGGGTGCCGTGCCGGAGCCCGCTGCGTCATCCGGCGCAGCGGTGGTTCCGGCCGAGCGCGTCGAGGGCGGATCGCTGCCGGCGACATCGCCGCGTGCGTCGCATGCTGGCCAGACGCCGGGACCGTACGACATCCGTCTGGACGCGGCTTCGTCGCCACCGTCCGCGTCGCTGGCGTCGGGATGGTGGCCACCCGACGAACCAACCGAGCCCAGCCCGGCCTCCGCCGGCGGTGGTCTGCCACCCGGCCCCGCGGCCGCGCTGTCGGGCGCGCTTGAGGCCGACCTGTTGCCGCCAGCACCACCACGCCGCAACATCAATCGACACGTCTGGAATCCCGGCGGCCTCGGCCTCACCGGGCCCGGGGCACACGCGGCAGCTCGTGACGCATCGAGGACCGCCCTGATATCGACGACCTCGATGGCGGCGAACCCGTCGAACATGATAGGCGGCAGCTGCTGGTCTGCGTCGCGCCAGCCGCTGGTGAGCGACCCGGCTCGCGCCAATCCTCGCACAGGGCCGCTGGCTCGGCGTCGGGAATTGATTTGCCAGCTTGGTTGAGCTCAGTAGCCTGGGCGCAGCTGGTCGGATGTGAGACCTTGGCGGCGGAGTGGGATGTCGTGCCCGAGGAGCATCACGGGCTTTCCGCTACGTGTATCAGGCGTCGCAACGGTGGCGCGCCAAAGCATCGGCGGCGACATGTTGCACCGCGACGATGGCCGCCGCGAGAGGTACTCGTTCCACGAGTCTAGGGACACCGCAGGGGTTCCGGCGCGGGTGACTTGCGCCTGGTAGAACAGTCATGCCTCAACGGTCACGCCGGCTCCCGAAAGCCGATCGTGGCATGTCAGTGCACGCCGTCGCGGAGCCTGAACACCATGTCGGACCAGCCTGCGTCATGTATCCCACCGTCGAGTGCCTCGCTGATTGTTCGCTCCTCATAGTTGAAATGCGACTCCATGATCGCTGCCAGCCCGTCGAGCTCACGGCCGATCGCCTCGAGCGCCGGACCGCGGGATCTGGCGGCGTGGCTAGCGAGTTCGGCTACTCGCGACAGGATCGATGCGATCATCTCGTGGTCCTGGACAAGTTTGGCGACGGTTCCCGCGAGATCCGGGCGTTCCCGCAGCAGTTCGGCGAACATGTCTGCGTCCTCGCCCTGGTTATGCGACGTCAACCCGGAGCAGAAAGCCAGGCAAATGGGTGACAAGTACGTCGTCGTCCGATTGGTGCTGCCCCAGGCCCGCCTTGATTTGGTTGATCTGGCGACGCAGTTCTTGATGTGCCTGCGCCAGCTGCAGGCTGAGCGCGACTGCGCGGCTCAGGTCGCGGTCGTGGGAAGCCACTGGCGGCAGCCCTTCCGTTCCGCACCTCCATGCCTGACGCAGTCCGCCACCGGCACGCGATGCTGGCACTATCCGATCATGACCATCGCCGCGCCACAAGCTCGACGGACCGTCGCAAGGTCGTCCACCGACGCGCATCCTCATCTCGGCCACATGAGGATGCCAGCCGTGCGCCACGGGCAGGCGTCGAGGGTATCGACCGTCCTGACGTTGTATCTCATGCAACGTCCGCTCGGATAGCTGGCGGAGTGTAGGTATTCCTAACGTCCGATATCTCCTGATCTTGCATTTGCGTAGGCCGGAGGCCAGTTGTTAAGGAGTACCGCGCAGCCGCGGCGCCGGTCTAGCTACTTGCCGTCCAAATTTCTCGCCGCCGCCATCCAGTTCTTCATCCCCCGAGGCCCACCTGGCGCCACTGATCTCCCTCGGTCGGGTTCGTCAGGATTTGATGAATCGTCTCAAGCGCCGGCATCTCCAGCGTGGTGTCGGCGATCGTGTGGTGAGCAGGCATTACCTCCTTGTTCTTCCAGCGGACGCCGAAGTTGGTGATCGCGCCGGCCGGGAAGTCGGGTACGGGATCGTCGGCCTGGTCGACGAGGCGCCGGAGGCGTGGCGAGAGGCGGTGAGCGACGCGGCGACCGGGCTGTGCAACGTGTGCAGCATCCTTGCGCTGCGCGACGCCGCGGGGTGAGCCCGAACTTGGTCTGGCGGTCGGCTTTCGTCACGAAGACTTCGCTTCCGGCGGGACCGTGGCTGGTGTGGAACTCCGACCGCCTCGACGACAACGCCAGGAACACCGCCAGTTCGGTGTCCGTGAGGGCGAACAGCCACCGGTTGGTAAACAGGTGGCGGGAGACGCGCACCAGCCGACTCGATGAGCCCGGAAACCAGATAACGGGCTTCTTGTCCGGTGTGCTGGCCTCGGAGAGCAGCGTGATGTCGTCGACCTCGCGTCATGTCGTCGAACTCGCGTCGGCGCCGACCCGATACCGCCGGGTGCAGACCGCACACGACCGTCAGCCACTCGATCGGATTTGGGTGCGGCGGCGCCATCATCGGCACACTCGCGCGGAGCGCATCCTGCCTCCCCAGTCCATCAAAACTAACAGAGGCTGGGGCGTCCCGGTATCGGGTGAGCAGCCGAATGCGCAGCTAGGCACCCGTTGGCTAAGGTCGCCGGATGCGTACCGGAATCACCGCAGCCGCCGCGGGCACCTGGACACTCGGCGATCACAACGTCAACCGCATGGGGTTCGGCTCGATGCGGATCACCGCGAATCCCGACCGTAAACTCGCGATCACGGTGCTGCGTCGGGCAGTCGAACTCGGCGTGAACCACATCGACACCGCCGCGTTCTACTTTTCGCCCGGCGGCACGCTCAATGTCGGGACCGGCCCGATCCGCTATGCCACCGAATTGATCCGGGAGGCTCTCGCGCCGTACCCGGATGACCTGGTCATTACGACCAAGGTCGGGCCTGACTACGATCCGGCGACCGGCTTCAGCGAGGCGACCACTCCGGCGCAGCTACGCAGCCAGGTGGAGGAGAACCTGCGCCGCCTCGGCCGGGACCACCTGGAAGTGGTGAACCTACGGATTGTGAAGCGCCCCGGCCGCGACTCGGTCGCCGAGCGGTTCGGCGCCCTCGCGGAGTTGCGTGACGCCGGGCTCATCCGCCATCTCGGCCTGTCCAACGTCCGCATCGATCATCTCGACGAGGCGCAGACCATCGCGCCCGTGGTGTGCGTCCAGAACTCGTATGCGCTCGACGCACACCGGACCGATGATGACTTCGTCAAGATCTGCGGTGAGCGCGGGATCGCGTTCGTGCCCTTCTTCGCGATCGCCGGCGCGGGGCGCGAGGCGGGCGCGGCGTCCGACCACGGCGAGGCCGTTCGCACCGTTGCGCTGGCTCATGCAGTGACCGCGCACCAGGTACGCCTGGCGTGGACGTTGCACCAGGGGCCGCACGTTCTGGCGATCCCTGGTACCGGCGACCCGGATCATCTCGTGGCGAACATCGCGGCCGGGGCGCTGAGGTTGACCGACGACGAACTGGCCAGCCTCGGTGATCGGCGCGTTGGTGGAGTGCGTCGGGCCGGCGGTGCATTCGTCGGAACTGTCGCGTGACTGATTGACGCTGGCCACTGTCTGGGCTGCAATGCGGACTTGGCCCTTTGCCATACCGATCTTCACCAGGTGATGCTTCTCCTCCAAGGCTCGCAGGGCTTCGGCGATCTGGCGCGCCCGCAGGCTGCCAGGCGGCAGGTTCGGCGAGGTCCCGTCCGCCGGTACCAGCTGCTGCCACGATTCGTACGTCTCGTCTGCACGCGGCGCGATCGTCCGGACGTTGCGCACCGCCTCACCAGGTGTGTGTCGGCACTGAGCGTCAAAGATCATCAGCAGTTCCAGTGAGGCTCCGCCTCTGACCGCCAAGCGTCGCGGCTGAGCTGGAGTTTTTGATTCGGGTTGGCGCATCCTCACATCCATAACCGTGAGTAGGAGGCGGTCATGGGTGCGCACGTGGTGACGGTCAACGATGTGCTCGACGGGCATGTCGCGTTGGATATCCAGTGCCTGGACCGGGTCTACCTCAACGCGTACGTGCCGATACTGCAGACCAGCGCTCAGGTCGTGGCGTTCTTGTCGACGCATCTGGGCTACCCGTTCCCGTCACCGGCGTTGTTCAACCAGCTCGGGCAGCGGTTCCGTCGGGCCGTCGAGTCCTACGCTGCCGGCAACGACATTCCGTGGGTCAAGTTCGGCAAGGACGACGACAAGCTCGCCACGATGACCCCGCACCTGGCCCGTCAGGCCGCCTCCGGATCCTCTGGAGTGGCCGCGATCGGGGTGGCGCAAGAGTTTCAGCGGGTGTGGACCGCGATCGAGGGCG
>Ga0207661_10001502_pt1 | contig 15802 bp, 14 predicted proteins | sample KBSC713LmetaG_FD_184337 | JGI IMG/M metagenome (GOLD analysis project Ga0207661, IMG submission 184337) | Corn rhizosphere microbial communities from Kellogg Biological Station, Michigan, USA - KBS C7.1-3L metaG (SPAdes) (version 2) | ecosystem: Host-associated > Plants > Roots > Rhizosphere ...
CCCGTCGTCATTGACGTCGGCGGCCTTCAGCTTGTAGATCGTGCCGTCCGGCGCGACCAGATCGATCTTGAGGTCGCCCCGGTACGGGTGCTTGATGTGCACCTCGGCCGTGCTGGAGTCAGAGGCGTTCCGATCGCAGTTCGCGATCGGGATGTCGCTGAACACGGCGGCGCCGGCGTCCGGGATCGCCACGTCCTTGTCGTTGGTAGCGGCGCACCCGGAGGTGTTCACGCCGGCCACGGTCAGCGTGATCGTCGCGGTGTGCGAGGTCGTCGCCGAGGTGCCGGTCACCGTCACCGGATAGACGCCGAGCGGCGTCAACGCGTTGGTGGTGATCGTGAGCTTGGCCGAGCTGCCGGCGGTGATCGTGGCCGGGTCGACCGTCGCGGTCGCGCCGGAGGGCAGCCCGGACACCTTGATCGACACGGACTGCGGAGTACCGGATACGACCGTGGTGTCGACCGAGCCGGTAAGCGTGCCACCGAGGGCCACCACGGCGATTCCGGGCGTCGCCGCGATCGAGAAGTCACTCGGCGTCGGGCTCGGCGACGCCGTTACGGAGGGCGACGGCGTCGGGGTGGGCGACGGTGGCGCGGGCGGCGTGTTGTCGACGTACAGCAGTCTGTTGGCGGTTCCGTCGGGGATGCTGCTCAGCACGTTGGCCGTCGCCGCGCTCAGGATCGCGTCGGTGACCTGGGCCGGCGTCATCGCCGGGTCGGCGGCCAGCAGCATCGCCGCGTCGCCGACCACGTGCGGCGTCGCCATCGACGTGCCGTTCTGGGCGATGTACTGCGTGTCGCTCGTGCTCCACGCCGAGGTGATCGATGTGCCGGGCGCGAAGATGTCAACGCACGAGCCGACGTTGGAGAAGGACGAGCGCCGGTCGTACTGGTTGCTCGAGCCGACCGTGATCGCCTGCGGCAGCCGGGCCGGCGAGCGGGTGCAGGCGTCGGACCCGCTGTCGTTACCGGCGGCCACGCCGTAGGTGATGCCGGAGGCGATCGAGTTGGCCACCGCGTTGTCGACCGCGTTGTCGCCGTCGCCGCTGATGCTGAGGTTGGCCACGGCCGGCCGGATCGCGTGGGCGGTGACCCAGTCGACGCCGGCGATCACGGTGGCGGTGGTGCCGTTGGCGCTGCAGTCCAGCACGCGGACGGCCACGATCTGCACGGCCTTGGCCACGCCGGTGGTCTTGCCGCCGAGCGTGCCGGCGACGTGGGTGCCGTGCCCGTTGCAGTCCGAGGCGTCGTTGTCGTTGTCCACCGTGTCGATGCCGCTCACCGCGCGGCCGCCGAACTCCTGGTGGGTGATGCGGACACCACTGTCGATCACGTAGGCGTGCACGGTCGACGCGGCGTTGGGGAAATTGAATTCGGAGTCCAGCCGGTTGTCGCGCTGGTCGATCCGGTCGAGGCCCCACGAGGGCGGGTTGTCCTGGGTGTCGGCCGCGTGCAGGACGGTGTTGCGCTGGACGAAGGAGACCGACGGGTCGGCCGCGAGTTCCCGGGCCTTGTCCTCGTCGAGGGAGTCGACCTCGAAACCGCGCAGGGCGCTGCTGTACCGGTGGCCGACCCGGCCGCCGTAGCGCCGGTTGAGGTTGTCGGTGGTCGAGTCGACGGTGGCGCCCGAGACGTTGTTCTTCAGGACGACCACATAGCTGCCGTCGACCGCACCGGCGGCGTCACCCCGGATGTCGCCCATGTTCGGTTCGGCGTTCGCCGGCCAGGCGAGGATCGCGGCCACCACGGTGAGCGCGGCTCCGCCGACGCCCGCCAGCAGCAGACCGCGCCGGTCACCGGAGATCGTGCGCCGCCGGTGTAACCCCTCGGCGGCCCTCCGCGACCCTTTGGCAGGGAGTTGCATCTCCCGTCCCCTTCCCTCCAGGCGGCGCGGCGCCGGTCGCCATGAGCGCAAGGGCAGCACTCAGGGCGGCAGCATCCGGCCGACAGGGGAAGAGGCTATGGGTATGGCTTACAAATTCATAGAGATGGAAAGCCCTAGGGAATTAGTGATATGCGCCCCGGGCAACTACGAACGCGCCTCTTGGGAGTAGATCAACTCGAGGATCGAGCGGGCGGCCTCGAACCAGCGATCCAGCCAATCTTGCTGGGGCATTGTGCCTTTTGGCGGCAATTCCAGCAGCAACCCTCGTAACAGAGGGTGATCGGCCAGTGAACCGCTTGGCGCGTCCAACCAGGCGTCCCGGCCGAACATGGGTTCGGAAAGTGGTCCAAGATCCGACAGAGACGACTCGGGAAGCTTTGGCGCAGTGATGGATGCGGCAATCGGCGAAGCGTCCAAGGGCATACTCACCCGATCGATGGAGGAGCCGTTCCGTGGGGACAGTTCGTCGACCGGATGGTCCAGCGTGTCGCGCCGACCGCCACCACGATAGGTGCCTAAAGAACCGGAGAACCGGTCGTCGGTCTTCGACCCGTTGCCGAAGCTGTCGGGACCAATGTTCATCGGGTGTACGCCAATCTCGCTCGGCCCGCCGGGGGGCGTTGGGTTTCGCTGTGTTCGCGCCATCACTCGGCGTGTTGGCGGCCTCTGGTACGGCTTGCCGTCACGTACAACGACGGTCAACCGCACGGGCCACGCCCGAAACCGAAAAGAGCCCGGCCAGGAACGCCTGACCGGGCACTTGTAGACGAAGGTGCTACAGGTCGAACTCGCCGTTCTTGGTCCCGTCGACGAACGCCCGCCACTCGTCCGGGGAGAAGGACAGGACGGCGCCGGCCGGATTCTTGGAATCGCGGACCGCGACCCCGCTCTCGACCAAGGCGACTTCTACGCAGTTGTCGGAGTATGGACCGCTCCGGGAGCTCTTGCGCCAGGTGGCGCCAGCGAAATCGTCGATTTTCACTACCGCTGCTCCTTTGCCAGTTTCACGATCAACGACATCGAGTCGTCCGGCCGCAGCGCGTGCGCTCGCAAGTAGTCGAAGATGAACCCGTATCGCTGGAGCTCTTCGTCCTTCTCCAGGAAAAGTCCACCGGCCGCGTTGGAGGCGAACACAAAGTTTTGATCGGCCGACTCGTCGTACAGCAAAATCGTGAATGTTCCGTCCATCCCGGCGTGTGCACCGGCGGCAAAGGGAAGGATCTGCAGCGTCACGTTGGCGAGTTCCGCCGTTTCGGCCAGGTGCAGCAGTTGACGGCGCATGACCTCGGCCCCGCCGACCGGGCGATGCAAGACAGCCTCGTCCAGCACAACCCAGAGATCGAGCGGATCATCCTGAGTGAGTAACGACTGGCGGCTCATCCGGACACGGACGCGCTTGTCGACCTCGGCGAGGCTGATGTCGGGGCGGGCGGTGCGGATCATCGTGGAGGCGTAGTCCTGGGTCTGCAGCAGCCCGGGCACGACCAGCGCCTCATACGAGTGAACCTGGTCGGCGGCCGCCTCGAGTCCGACGTATGCGCTGGTCAGCACGTCGCCGTAGAGCTGCCACCAGCCCTTCTGGCGGGCCTCCCGAGCGATGCGCAGGAGCATTTCGGAGTACTCGACGTCAACCCCGTAAATGCTCAGCATGTCGCGGACGTCGCGCGGGGTGACCCCGGTCTGGCCGGTCTCGATGCGGGAGATCTTCGAGCCGGAGCACTCAAGCCGCTCGGCGACCTGGTCGATCGTCACCCCGGCCGCCTCGCGGAGCCGGCGCAGCTCCATGCCGAGTTGGCGCCTGCGCAGCGTTGGACTCCCCCGGCCGCTCACCCCTGGTGTGCTCACCATTGAAGGATGTCACCACGCAACTTCCACCACTCGGTGGAATTTCGGGTTGCAAGTTGCATTGGCGTGTGGCTTGCGGCAACCTGTCTGTGTGGTGCCTGTTACTCAGTGTTCATGAAGAAAGCTAAGTGAAGGGGTCATCGGAGGCAAAAGGTACGCACATCGGTTGCCGACCAACCGAAGCCAATTAACGATTCCAGCCGCTTGTCGGTTATGGCCGGATCGAAGATGGCGCAAAAGATCTGTCTTTCCCCCAACAGATTACGAGGGAGTCGGAGTGTTACCCAGGTCTGGCGATGTGCTGCGCGTGACGAAGGCCGCGAGCGTGCAGTTTTCCCAGCCGATGCTCTTCCGGGTGATCCGGGTTCATGACTGGATGACGTACGACGGTTGGGCTTGGCTCGACGGCTATCAGCTGAACGCGGCCGGCGACGCAGTCGAGAGGCGTTCGATCTTCGTGCAGCTCAGCGGGCTGCAGCCGGGTTACTTGACGCGCCAGCGGGTGCCGGCGCGCATCCCCGCGATGGTTTAGACAAGTCTCCCTATGAAGTGGCCGGCGACGGGGACGGCGACGGCGAGGGAGCGACGGCAACGATCAGCACCACTGTGGAACCCGCCGGCACCATCGTGCCGGGCGCCGGTTCGGTGCCGATGACTCGACCGCGCTCAACGGTCGTGTCGACGCGGCGCTGGACCTTGACGTTGAGCCCGAGCAGGCGCAGCTGCTCGGTCGCCACCTGCTCGGTCTCCCCACCGACCGGCGGCACGGGCACCAGAACGGGGATCGGCGACGTATTCGACGGCGATGGGCTCGGCGACGGGCTGGCGCTGGTCGGCGCGGCCGAGCTGGGCGCCGGCGCCGAGCTGGGCACGCTTGGCAAGGGCGCCGGCGTGACAGCCGACTTGCCGTGCCGGTAGATCAGGTAGACCCCGACGCCGACCGCGGCGATCAGCAGGAACGCAATCACCGAGACGATCACCGGGGTCAGCCACGACCGGCCCCCGTAGGGATCGGGCTCCTCCGGCTCCTCCCGCTGGGTCGGCCAGATCGGACCCGAGCCGGGCGGCGGCACGCTGGCCCGGGCCGTCCACTGCTCGCTCGGCTCGACCGGCGGCATCGCACGCGTCGCGTCATCCGGGCCGGTTCCCCCGACCGGAGGATTGATCCTCGTCGCGTCCGGATCGGTGCCGTTCGGGTCGTTGACCATGGATCAATGACACCACGTCGCACCGTCGACTGAAGGCTCGCCCGGCTGGACAGCGCAGCGTACGCTGCGCGGCATGGCTGGACGAAGCTGGGCGACATCCATCGCGACCACGATCGGCGTGGCCGCGGGAGCCGGTGCTGCACAGCTCGGCATCGGCTACGGGCTGGGCGTGATCTCCTGGCAAGAGTCCGCGACCGACGCGACGACGTGGTTCAACAGTCTCACCTGGGTGACGTGGCTGGCCGGCACGTCGACGGTGATCGGCGCGATGGTCGCCGAGCGGCTGGTCGGCGACGAGCCGCACCGCGAGGAGCACGTCGCCGTCACGTTCGCCTGGAAGTTCGTCATCGCACTGTCCGCCGCGGTCGGCGCCCTGATCACCGTGCCGCTCGTGGCCCTGCCGTCCCGGGCCCCCCGGCCGGACAACATCGCCCCTTACTTCACCACCGGTGGCTACGCGATCGCCGGCGTGATCGTCGGCGCGGTCGTCGCCCTCGCAGCGATTTCCGTCCGAGCCGTCGCCGCCAACGTCATTGCCTGGGCGGCCTGGGTGTGGGCCGTCGCCGTGGTCGCGGTCGCCGACGTCGTGCGCGCCGGCGGCGACGTGGCCGGCAGCGCCCAGCTCGGCGCCTGGCAGTTCACCGGCACCGTCTGGGTGCGCAGCGTGCTGAACCTACCCGGGGCCATGCTCATGCTCGGCATCGCGCTGGTCATCGGGTTCCTCGCGAGCTGGCCGGCGGGCCGGCGCGGCGACAACCGGCTCGGCGTGGGGATCGCCGGTGCCGCCGGTCCGGTGCTCGTGGCCATCGCATACTTCTTCGCCGGCCCGGTCACCGGCGACAACCAGCACATGTCGGCGTTCTACATCGCCCCGTGGGCCGTGCTGGCCGGGCTTGGCGGCTCGGTGCTCGTCGCGCTCATCGGGCCGAAGGGCTATCGCACCGAGCTGCGCGAGCAGCGCCGGACCGCGTCCGCCGAGCGGACCGCCCGCGACGCCGCCCAGTTCACCGACTGGACGCACGCGCTGGCTGAGGCCGACCGAGCGTCCAGCCGCACCGAGGTCACCCCCGCCCAGCCGGCGCCCGCCGACGACGAAGAGTCCGACACGGTCCCGGTCGCCGGCCGCGACTCCCGCGCCACGGAGGTCGAGGACGACGCCTACGCCCCCTCCCGCGCATACGGCGCCGCCACCGCCCCGACCCCGGCCTCCCGCGCGTACGCGGAAGACACCGTGGAGCCCGAGCCGCCGGCCGCCGGCGGGACGGCGACCGCCACGGCCACCGGGCGAGCCGAGGTCAAGGCGCCGCTGTGGCCGAGCCAGGAGACGACCGAGGCGACCACCGAGTCCGCGGACAAGTCGAAACGGCGCTTTCGCAAGTCGTAGCTAATAAGGCCAGGTGTGGACGGGCTCGTTGTGCTGGAGCCCGTCGGCGTAGTGGCGCAGCATCTCCCGTAGTGCAGAGGCCCGGTCGAGGTGGTGCCGGCGCTCGAGCAGCTGCACCATCTCGGTCTGCCACACCGCGCCGTTGCGTCCGGTCGTACACCTTCCGGCAATGACTCCCAAAAACCGGTCGCGGATCGCCGCGTCGACCCCGAATCGGTCAAGGCCGTCGGAGGCGATCGGCAGCAGCTGGTCGAGCACGAGCTCGGCCACGCGGACCTCGCCCACGTGGGGCCACCAGACGCGCGCGCTCAGGCCCTCGCGGGCGGCGGTGTGGAAGTTCTCCTCGGCCGCCGAGAACGGCAGCTGGGTCCAGATCGGCCGGTCCCGCTCGGCCAGCTCGCCGGCCAGCCCGAAGTAGAACGCGGCGTTGGCCACCTGGTCGATGACGGTCGGGCCGGCCGGCAGCACCCGGTTTTCCACCCGCAGGTGGGGCCGGCCGTTCATGACGTCGTAGACCGGGCGGTTCCAGCGATACACGGTGCCGTTGTGCAAGCGAAGCTCGCTGAGCTGGGGCACGCCGCCGGCGGTGAGCACCTCGACCGGATCCTCGTCCTGGATGATCGGCAGCAGCGGCGGGAAGTAGCGCACGTTCTCCTCAAACAGGTCGAAGATCGACGTGATCCACCGCTCGCCGAACCAGACGCGCGGCCTGACCCCCTGCGTGCGCAGCTCTTCCGGGCGTGTGTCGGTCGCCTGCTCGAAGAGCGCGATGCGGGTCTCGGCCCACAGCCGCTTGCCGAACAGGAACGGGGAGTTGGCCCCGACCGCGATCTGCACACCGGCGATCGCCTGGGACGCGTTCCAGTATGTGGCGAAGGCGTCCGGTGACACCTGCAGATGGAACTGCAGGCTCGTGTTGGCCGCCTCGGCCGCGATGGAGTCCATGGACGTCTGCAGCCGCTCGTTGCCGCGAATGTTGAGCGTCATGTCCTCGCCGCGCGCCGCGATGATCTGCTCGTTGAGCAGCCGGTAGCGCGGGTTGGCCGACAGGTTGTCCAGGACTGCGTGCTCCTGCCGCAGCGTGGGCAGGATGCCGATGAGCACCAGCCGGGCGTCGGACTTATGGGCCCGCTCATCCGCGTGCTGGAGGCTGGCCAGCAGCTCCCGCTCGTAGCCGTCCAGGCCCTTGCCCTCGATCAGCCGGGGCGCGAGGTTGACCTCGAGGTTGAACAGGCCGAGCTCTGTCTGGAACGACGGGTCGGCCAGGTCGGCCAGCACCTCGGCGTTGCGCATGGCCGGCTGGCCGTCCGGGTCGATCAGGTTGAGCTCCAACTCGAGCCCGGTCATCGGTCGCTCGGCGTCGAAGCTGAAGTCGTTGAGCATCAGGGCAAAGACGTCCAGACAGCGCCGGACCTTCTGACGGTAACGGGCGCGATCCTCCCTGGAGAACGCGCCCGTCATGACGTCCTTGCCCATGTGGTTCCCATCCCGGCGAGAGCTGTGACCCTTCACGTTAAGAGCGGGTCGCGTATCTCGCTAGGGACAAAAGGGACACGAGTTGAGCCGAAAGTGAGTGAAAATGTGCGGAGGGTGGCACAAATGGCGTGTTACTTACGCACACCTTCGGCCGAGATCTCGATCTTCACCCGCGGCCCGACGACCACGCCGCCGGCTTCGATCGCCTGGTTCCAGGTGATGCCGAACTCATCGCGGTTGATCTCGGTCGTCGCGCTGAAGCCGATGACCTCGTGTCCGTACGGGCTGACGATGTGGCCCTCGAACTCGACGTCGAGCTCGACCGGGCGGGTCACGTCGCGGATGGTCAGGTCGCCGAGGAGCCGGAACTCATTGTCCTTGGGCGCAAGCACCTCGGTGCTGCGGAAGGTGAGCGTCGGCCACTTCTCGACGTCCAGGAAGTCGGGGCTGCGCAGGTGGTTGTCGCGATCGGTGACGCCGGTGTCGATGGTCGCGGCGTCGATCTCGATCTCCACGCTGGACTCGAGCGGGTTCTCGGCGATCGTGATGGCACCCTTCGTGCCGGTAAAGCCGCCGCGCACCTTGCTCACCATGAGGTGGCGGACGGTGAAGCTCACCCGGGTGTGGTTCGGATCGATCGAGAACTCGCCGGGCGTGGGGATCTGAATGCCCTCGAAGTCGCGCGTGCCGGACGTCATGCTGTCCTCCAGAAGAGCGGTACCAAAGATGATTGCCTGAGCAACCATACTCCAGTCAAAATCTGAGTTGTCAAGAGCTGACTGCTAGACTGGTGGGGTGGGTAGTGAACTGCTTGACGATCCACGGATCACCGCGATCGGGCTCTTCGTCGAGGCCTTCACCGGCCTGAACACGCGGCTGAGCAGCCAGATCGGCCAGCACAACCTGGGCATGGTCGACTTCGAGGTGCTCGTGCGCCTCGCCCGCTCGGCCGGCGGCGAGTTGCGGATGACCGACCTCGCGGCCCAGACCGGCCTGTCCACGAGCGGCATCACTCGCGTCGTCGACCGCCTCGAGCGCGACGGATTGGCCGCACGACGCGCCTGCGCGACCGACCGCCGCGGCGCCTACACCGTGATTACCGACGCCGGGCAGGCCAAGGTGCTCGAGGTCCTACCCGGTCACCTCGAGCTCATCACCGAGTGGTTCACCGGGCTGCTCGAGCCGGAGCGGCTGGAGCAGCTGCTGGACGCGCTTCGCACGGTCCGCGACGCCGTCCGCCCGGACGCCACCTCCGGCACCTGATTTTGAGGGCTCGGGTCCGCCGGGCGCACGACCGTTCCCGCCAGACACCGCTCCGGCGCTGGGCGCCTCCGCTGCCAGGTCCGCGTTCCCAAGCCCCCACCGGGTCCACCGAACCCCGCGGGCCCGGATTGCTAGAGGCCGAGCGACCTCGCGATCACCATCCGCTGGACCTCGGACGTACCCTCGCCGATCTCCAGTATCTTGGCGTCGCGGTACATGCGCCCGACCGGCGTCTCGTTCATGAAGCCGTATCCGCCGTGCACCTGCGTTGCCTCGCGAGCGTTGGCCATCGCGATCTCGCTCGAGTAGAGCTTGGCGATCGCCGCCTGGCGCTTGAAGTCGCGCCCGTCGAGCAGTCGCGCCGCCGCGTCGTAGTAGGCCAGCCGCGCCGTGTAGGCCCGCATCTCCATGTCGGCGATCTTGAACTGGATCGCCTGGAAGTCGCTGATCGGATGGCCGAAGGCGTGCCGCTGCTTGGCGTAGACGACCGACTCGTCGACGCAGCCCTGGGCCAGCCCGACCCCGAGCGCCGCGATCGCGATCCGGCCCTCGTCGAGGATCCGCAGGAACTGGGCGAACCCGCGCCCGCGCGGGCCGAGCAGGTTGTCGGCCGGCACGCGCACGTCGTCGAAGGACAACTCGTGCGTGTCCGACGCGCACCAGCCGACCTTCGAGTACCCGGGCTGGACGGTGAAGCCCGGCGTCCCCGACGGCACGATGATCGTTGAGATCTCCTTCGAGCCGTCCGGGTTGGTGCCGGTCACCGCCGTGACCGTGACCAGGATCGTGATGTCGGTGCCCGAGTTGGTGATAAACGCCTTGGAGCCGTTGATGACCCACTCGTTCGTCCGCTCGTCGAGGACGGCGCGGGTGGCCGTTCCGCCGGCGTCCGACCCGAAGCCCGGCTCGGTCAGGCCGAACGCGGCCAGCCCCTCACCCGACGTCAACCGGGGCAGCCACTGCTGTTTTTGCGCCTCGGTCCCGTACCGATAAATCGGCATGGCCCCCAACGAGATGCCGGCCTCGAGCGTGACCGCGACGGACGAGTCGACACGCGCCAACTCCTCCAGCGCCAGGCACAGCGCGAAATAGTCGCCGCCCATGCCGCCGTAGGCCTCCGGGAAGGGCAGGCCGAACAGGCCCATCTTGCCCATCTGCCGGACGATGTCGTATGGGAACGCGTGCCGCTCGTAGAAGTCCCCGATCACCGGGGCGACGACCTCGTGCGCGAAGTCCTGCACGCTCTTGCGCAGCGCCTCGTGCTCCTCGTCGAGCTCGAACATGAGAGTGGACTCCTTAGACCGGTGTGACTCCATGCCGCCGCATGGAGAAGGTTCGGGGCTTGTCCTGGGCCAGCCGGAAACGACGGATCAGCTCGCCGCGCAGCTCGGCCGGGTCGATCACGGCGTCGACGACGAGCTCGCTGGCCAGGCGCATCACGTCGATGTCGCGCTCGTATTCCTCGCGCTTGGCGGCGACGAAGGCGGCCCGCTCGTCCTCCGGCAGCGCGGCGATCTTGTTGGCGTAGACGGCGTTGACCGCGGCCTCGGCGCCCATCACCGCGATCTTGGCGGTCGGCAGGGCGATCGTGGCCTCCGGCTCGAAGCCCGGCCCGGCCATCGCATACAGCCCGGCGCCGTAGGCCTTGCGCACGACCACGCAGATCTTCGGCACCGTCGCCTCGGAGACCGCGGTGATCATCTTGGCACCGTGCCGGATGATGCCCTGCTTCTCGACCGTCGCGCCGACCATGAACCCGGGCACGTCGGAGAGGAAGAGCAGCGGCACGTTGAACGCGTCGCAGAGCTGGATGAAGCGGGTCGCCTTGTCGGCCGAGTCGACGAAGAGCACGCCGCCCTTGAACATCGAGTTGTTGGCGACCACGCCGACGACGCGGCCCTCGAGCCGGCCGAAGCCGACCGTGACCTCACGCGCCCAGAGCGCCTGAATTTCGAAGAATGAGTCCTGGTCGAGCAGCCCGCGCACGTAGCGGCGCATGTCGAACGCCTGCCGTTCGTTGGCCGGCACCATCGACCCGAGATCGGCATGTGGATCCACCCCCGCTTCTAACACGGGCGGCGGCTGGGTCCAGTTCGACGGCAGGTATGACAGGTATCGCCGGATGGCCTCGATGGCCTCGGCCTCGGTCTTGCACAGGAAGTGCCCGACGCCGGACTCGGTGGTGTGGACGCGCGCGCCGCCCATCGCCTCGAGCGTGGTCTTCTCGCCGGTCACCATCTCGACCATGCGATCGGAGCCCAGATACATCGACGCGTTGCCCTCGACCATCGCGACGACGTCGCAGAAGGCGGGGATGTAGGCGCCGCCGGCGGCCGACGGGCCGAAGAGCGCGCACGCCTGCGGGATGCTGCCGCTGGCCTTGACCTGCGTGTAGAAGATCTTGCCGGCACCTCGGCGGCCGGGAAAGAGATCGACCTGGTCGGTAATCCGGGCGCCGGCCGAGTCGACGAGGTAGATCATCGGCACGCCGGACGCGTAGGCCTTCTCGATGATCCGGATAATCTTTTCGACCGTGCGAGCGCCCCAGGAGCCGGCCTTGACGGTCGAGTCGTTGGCCATCAGGCAGACCGGGCGGCCGTCGACGGTCCCCGAGCCGGTGATGACGCCGTCCGCCGGCAGGCCCTCGGCCTGCACGTTGGCGAACATCCCGTCCTCGACGAACGAGCCCTCGTCGAGCAGGAGCGCCACCCGCTCGCGGGCGAAGAGCTTCCCGCGCGCACTGTTGGCCGCGTGGTATTTCTCCGCGCCGCCGGCCCGCACTCGCTTGGCAAGCTGGGCCAGGGCTTCTTCGTCGATGGACACCATCGCCTCCGCGTCAGCTACCTGAACGATCGTTAGGGTAGCCGACGCGGAGGGCGTGGTGCCACTTACTGTCGCAAATTTCCGATCACTGACTCAGTGAGCGGGTCCCCGAGAGGCCTCAGCAGGCGTTGGCGACTGCCCCGCCCTGGCTGGACGCGCTGGCGAAGCCGAGGATGCCGATGGCGTTGCCGCTGATGTTGACCGGGACCTGCAGCGTGTTGCTCACCTGGTTGCCGTTGAGCAGACCCGCGTTGTAGCCGGTCGTCCAGTCGCCGCAGGAACCGGCGTTGGCCGTCGCCCCGCCGCCGTTGGCGCCACCGTTGCCGTTGCCCCAGCCGCCGTGGTGGTGACGGCCGCCGTTGTCGTCCCCGTTGCCGGAGCCGTTGCCGTCGTAGCCACCGTTGGCGTCACCGTTGCCGTTGCTGTCGCCGTAGCCGCCGTTGGCCCCGGCGCTGTAGCCGGCCGGGCTGACGTCGCCGTAGCCGTCGTTACCGTTGCCGCTGCCGTTCGGGTCGTTCCACATGCCGTGCTCGTCGGCCGCCTCGCCGGACTTCACGCCGTGCTTGGCCTTGACCTTGTGGGTCTGGACGCCCGTCGCACCGGCCGAGTTGCCGTAGACGCTGTTGCCCGTGGCGTCGTAGCCACCGTTGCTGTCGCCGGTGCCGTTGTCGCCGCCGTTGCCACCCTGGTGGTGCCGGTGGTGGCCGTTGCCGTTGCCCATGCCGCCGGTGTTGGCCACCGCGCCGCCACCGCACGACGCGCTGGAGAAGCCCAGCACCGCGATGGAGTTGCCGCAGACGTTGATCGGCACCTGCAGCGTGTTGCTGATCTGGTTGCCGTTGGCCACGCCGGCGTTGAACCCGGTGGTCCGGTCCTCCGTGCGAGCCGACTCGGTCGTGGCCGACTCGGCGTTGGCCCACGCGCCGCCCGAGCAGGACGCGCTCGAGAAGCCGGCCACCGCGATCGCGTTGCCGCACAGGTCAATCGGGACCTGGATGGTGTTCGAGGCCTGGTTGCCGTTGAGCAGACCGGCGTTGTAGCCGGTCGTCCAGTTGCCGCCGCCGTTGCTGTTGGCCGAGGCGCCGCCCCAGCCGTTGGCCCCGGCCATGCCGCCGTTGCCGTGGTGGCGCCGCTCGAGCTGGGTGCTCTCGCCACCCCGGTGCGCGTGCATGCCACCGGTGTTGGCGACCGCGCCGCCGCCACAGGAGGCGTTGGCGAAGCCGAGCACGGCGATCGAGTTGCCGCAGACGTTGACCGGCACCTGCAGGGTGTTGCTCAGCTGGTTGCCGTTGAGGATGCCGCCGTTGAACCCGGTCGTCCACGCCTCGGTCGAGTTGGCCGACTCGGTCGTGGCCGACTCGGTGTTGGCGACCGCGCCCCCACCGCTCTGGGCGTCGGCGAAGCCGAGCAGGCCCAGGGCGTTGCCGCTGACGTCGACGGGCACCTGCAGCTTGGTGTCGAGCTGATTGCCGTCGAGCAGGCCGGCGTTGTAGCCAGTCGTCCAGTCGGCGTGCGCGGCCCCGCCCGAAACGAGCAGGAAGCCCGCAGAAAGCACGCCGACGTTGAGCGACTTGCGAACCCACGTCTTCATGGTTGAAAAGTGACCTTTCGTCGATTTTCTTCGTATGTGGTGCATCAATCAGTTGCCAGTCAGGAGGCCGGCTGGGTTGCCGTTCTCGGGCATGCGCTGCCCGGCTCCGCCGGCACGGCGGACGCCCAGAGGAACTGCTGCGCAGGCTGCAGCCGGTCCCGTCGAAGCGGGACGTACAGCGCGCGGTGAACTGCCGGACTAGTCCGGTGAAATCGTCGGCGATTCGGCGATCAGCGTCCGAACCTCGACGTCGTCGGCCCTGTCCGGCCGGTCGGTCGCCGCCGTGGCAGCAGCCGTGGTCGCAGGCACAATGGCCGGAGCGCCACCGTCCTGGCTCGGGCCCGAGTTCATGCTCGGCACCCCACTGGTGAGACCCACGCCCGGCGGTACTTGAGCCGGCGCCGGGCGGGGAAGCAGCGGCACGTGGTGCGTGCGCCGCGGATCGATCGGGTCCCCGGCATCCGCCGGGGGTTGGTCGCTACCGGCGCGGTGCCGGGAACCGGCGCCACGCACGATCGCGGGGTCCTTCACCGGGCCGTCCTTGGCGACCCCGGTGAGGGTGGTGAGGCCGGCGATATCAGTCCCGGCGGTCAAATCCGTCCTGGCGATATCGCGTCGAGCGCTCACCGGGAGCGTGGCACCGGCGTTCGGCCCGGCCAGCGGCGACCTGGTGTGGCCTGCCTTCGCTGCCGAGCGGGTACGCGCCGCTGCCGGCACGGTCGCCGTCGGGGCGGTGGCCCCGCCCGGACGGACGACGGTGCTGGTGATCGTCATGAACGGGCTCGTCGCGGCGGCTACCGGTTGGAGCACCGGCAACTCCGCGCCACCCCGCAAACGCCCTTGCCTCTCCTGACCGGCCACCGGTTGGGCGGTCGTCGTCGGGAGTACGTGCGTAAACAGCTGGCTCGGGAACGTCGCCAAAACGTCCGGCGTCGTTGCTGACGCGTGGGCGGCCGACGACGAGAGCAGCCAGGCCACGCCGGCGAAGCCGGCCACGACCAGTCCACGAACGGCGAGCCTGGTGTACCGGGCGCGACGCAGGGACGATGCCGGCCCCGAGCGCGGGCTGCGCTCGTTGCTCGACCCCGCTGTCCCCGTCATGTCCGCCTCTCTCGTGCGCCCGGTGTTGCGGTCTCATGTCGGGCAAATGCCCTACAAGCGACCCTTACCGTACTGAGCAACGAATCGACGGACCGGTGGACACGCCACAATCCCGGGAATAGCCACGAAACGGACAGGGGGCCGTCAAAGGGGCAGTCGCGGCCCGGCGCGCAGCACGCCGGAGGGCAGTTCCCGGCCGACGAGTTCCTCGGCCAACCGGGCGGCCTCGATGAGAGCGCCCAGGTCAATGCCGGTGTCGAGGCCCATGTCGTGCAACATGTGCACGACCTCCTCGGTGGCCACGTTGCCGGTCGCTCCCGGCGCGTATGGGCAGCCGCCCAGCCCGCCGACGCTCGCGTCGAACTCCGTCACCCCGAGCTCGAGCGCGGTCAGGATGTTGGCCAGCGCCGTGCCCCGGGTGTTGTGGAAGTGCAGGAGCAGCGGGATGTCCGGCTGCCGCTCGCGGACCAGCCCGACCACCTCGCGGACCCGCCGGGGCGTGGCCATCCCGGTCGTGTCGCCGAACGCGACCCGGTCGGCGCCGTCGGCCACCGCGCGGTCGACGATCGCGGCCACCCGTGCCGGGTCGACGTCGCCCTCGTACGGGCAGCCGAAGCTGGTCGAGACGATCACTTCGACACTGGCGCCGGCCGCGTGCAGCAGCCCGATGAGCCCGGTGATGTCGTCGAGCGACTCGTCGGTCGACCGGTTGACGTTACGCCGGTTGTGCGTGTCGGACGCCGACACGACGACCTCGATCTCCCGGAAGCCGGCGTCGAGCGCTCGCTGCGCGCCGCGCGAGTTGGGGATCAGCGCCGAATAGCGCACCTCCGGGTTGCGCTGGGCGGCCGCCCACACCTCGTCGGCGTCGGCCATCTGCGGGATCGCCTTCGGGTGGACGAACGAGACCGCCTCGATGCGCTTGACCCCGGTTGCCGACAGGGCGTCGAGCAGCCGGACCTTGGCCGAGGTCGGGACCGGGTCCTCGTTTTGCAGCCCGTCCCGGGGTCCAACCTCCCGGATGGAGATCATGACGATTCCTCCTGGTCACGATGCATCGCGCCGGGACCGGCCGTCTTCTGATCCGGCCGCGCAAGCGCAGCCCGAGGTCCAGACGCCCGACGGCACAGTGCATCGCTCATCTCATTCGCCCCACGATGCCGGTGTCGTAGTCGCCGGACACGAACTCGGCGTTGTCCAGCAGCTCGGCGAAGAACGGCAGGTTGC
>Ga0207661_10001503_pt1 | contig 15800 bp, 15 predicted proteins | sample KBSC713LmetaG_FD_184337 | JGI IMG/M metagenome (GOLD analysis project Ga0207661, IMG submission 184337) | Corn rhizosphere microbial communities from Kellogg Biological Station, Michigan, USA - KBS C7.1-3L metaG (SPAdes) (version 2) | ecosystem: Host-associated > Plants > Roots > Rhizosphere ...
GAGGGTCGTCGCGTCGCTCTTCGGATCGCCCGTCACGTACGCGCGAACCAGCGGCTCGCACGCCGCCACGAACTTTTCGTAGAGCGCCTCGTGAACGTAGACGCGCTCGACGGCGCAGCAGCTCTGTCCGGCGTTGTAGATCGCGCCGTCGACCACGTTCTCGACCGCCTTCTCGAGGTCGGCGTCCGCCGCGACGTACGCCGGATCGTTTCCGCCGAGCTCGAGGCCCACCGGAATGAACCGATCCTTCGCTGCCGCGGCGATCTTGTGACCGCCGAGGACGGAGCCGGTGAAGAGCACGCCGTCGATGCGCGGATCGGCGACGATCTTCTCCGTCGTCGCATAGTCGGCGAAGAAGGTCTGCACCGCATCGTGCTCGAAGGCACTCGCGAAGTGCCCTCCACACAACGGCGTGCGCGGCGAGTGCTTCACCACGACGGCATTCCCCGCCAGGACCGCCGGCACGATCGCATTGACGGCGGTGAGCAGCGGATAGTTCCACGCCGGCAAATCGAGCACGACGCCGAGCGGATCCTTCGCGATGCGGCGATCGAAGCCTTCCTTCGCCGGCAGCACGATGTCGGCGAGCGACTCCTTGGCGATCGACTGCATGTGTCGCCAGCGGCCCGCCATGCCCTTCACCTCGCCGCGCGCTTGCGAGAGCGGCTTGCCCATCTGCTTCGTGATGTCGGCGGCGATCTGCTCGGCGTTCGCTTCCATCTTCGCGAGCGCGCGATCGCACAGCGCGATGCGCTCTTCGACCGTCATGCGCCGCAGTGCATGCGCCGCCTCTTTCGCGCGATCGAGCACTTTGCCGATCTGCGCTTCATCAGCCTGCTCGATGGTGACCGCGGTTTCGCCGGTGAACGGATCGTCGACGGTGTGCTTCGCCATGGAGGCGAAACCATATCACCGGACGAGCGCGTCGGTGATGCGCACGGCGACCGCGGCCTGGTTGTGACCGACGCCCGATCCGACGAGGACGACGAGGTCGCCCTTCTTCACGCGGCCGGTCACCACTGCGTCGTGCAGCGCCATCGGGATGCATGCGGAGCCGGTGTAGCCCCACTTCTCCATGATGGTGTGCGTCTTCTCCATCGGGAGCGCGAGCGTCTTCATGACCTTCTCGATGGTGCGCTTGCGGACCTGCGTGAAGACGACGAGGTCGATGTCGGTCGGCCTGAAGCCCTCGCGCTGCGCGACGGTACGCACGAGCCAAGGCCATCCTTCGTCGTTCACCTCCGGCGGGTACTTCTCGAACATGCGCACCTGCGTGCGGCCTTTCTTCACCGAGGCCTCCGACGCGGGCTCCGCCGTTCCGCCGCTCGGGATGAGCCAGTGCTTGGTGAACGCACCGTCCGCGCGGAAAGCGCTGCCGAGGATGCCCGGCGAGTCGGAACGCTGGAGGAGCGCCGCGCCGGCGCCGTCGCCGTAGAAGAACGACATCACGTCTTCGGGGTCGGCGAGCTTGCTCATGCGGTAGGCGCCGATGACGAGCACGTTCTTCATCCACGCGTTCGCGCCCATCAGCCCGCGCGCCGCCGAGAGCGCGGTCGGGAACGACGCGCACGCGCAGCCGACGTCGAACGAGCCTGCCTTCACAGCGCCGAGCTTGTGCTGGACGACGACCGACGTCGACGGCGTGATGTAGTCCGGCGAGTCGGTGCCAACGACGATGAGATCGACCTCCTCGGGCGACACCTTCGCGCGTGAGAGCGCCTGGCGCGCGGCGCGAACCGCGAGGTCGCTCGTTGCCCACTCGTCGGGCGCGAGGAAGCGCGTCTTGATCGCCGAGGTCGCCTCGAGCTTGTCGATCGTCTCGGCCTCCTGCGGGATGCGCGCACGCAGCGCGGCGTTCGTCAGCTCGATCTCGGGGACGTACAGGCCGGTGCTCTTGATGGCGACGTTGGGCAGCATCTGGATGTCGTCATGTTGCATTGCAACATAGAGTTCGCAAGTCAAATCTTGGATCATTGTGTCAATTCGTGCAATCTGTGTGGTGCGGTGCACCATGAGACCCGCCGCTCGGCGCCGGCGCGGGTGCGCTCGCGGAATCCGTCGTGAGGCCGAAGAACTCCGCGGCCTTGGCCGTCGAGCACAGCTTCTCGTCGAGGACGAACGCGCCGGCGTGGCCGCAGCCGCTCGCTGGATCGACGGCGGTGCCGTGGCCCATGCCCTCGATCGACCAGCGCTCGACCGCGCCGTTCGCGAACGTCTCGTGGGTCGCGACGCCGACCGTCTCGCTGCTCGTCGCCTTCGCGTCCGCGCCGTGTGCTTTCGTCCATTGGCGGACGAGCTGGTCGGCGTTCGTCGGCCGCACGATGTAGTCGGCCGTGCCTTGCCAGATGGAGATGCGCGGCGGCGACGATCGCGCCATGTCCGGAAGGAGCGCAGCCCAGGCGTCGGGCGTTTGATCCTTGCCGTTCGTGCACGCGAACGAGTCGGTCAGGCTCTTCGCACAGCCGAAGGGAATGCCCGCCATGATGGCGCCCGCCTCGAAGACGTCCGGGTACGACGCGAGCATCGCGACGGACATCGCCGCGCCCGCCGAGAGGCCGGTGACGTAGACGTGCGCGGCCCCGTACTTCGCTTTCGCCGCGAGCGCCGCGCTCGCGATCGCCGCTGCCTCGCCCTGGTCGCGCGAGGTCTGCGCCGGATCCCACCAGCGGAAGCAGCGCTGCGCATTGTTCGCGGTGCTCTGCTGGACGTAGACGACCGCGAATCCCTTCGCGTCGGCGACCTCGTTCCAGCCGGCCGCTTCGTAGTCCTTCGCCGTCTGGGTGCAGCCGTGGAGCGCGACGACGATCGCCGTCGCCGACGATCCTTTCACGTGCTCGGTGAATTCGAGACCCGCCCCGTCACCGAGGGCGGACGACCCGGAGCAGAGGCGATCGCCCGAGCCGGACGCGGTGCATGCAACCAAGGAGGCGACGAGGACGAAGACGAGCGCTCGCATCGCCACGCCGAACAGCACCGCGCGTGCCATGCGGAAATCGCGGTCGAAGGCGGCCAGCCGCGTCCGCGCCGACGCACCGAATCGGGCTTACTGTGCGTCCGCGTCGCTCTCGGCGTCGACGGGCGCATCTTCGCCGGCGTCCTCGACGACACCGGTGTCCGGAACGTTGCCGGCGTCGAAGATGAGGCCGCCGTCGGGCGTCTTGATGGCGACGCACTGCGGCTGCTCGGGATCCTGCTCGCAAGTGCACTGCACCTTGTTGCAGTCGACCGGCTTCTGCGGTTCGTAACGCGCGGTGCAAGAAACGACGATCGCCGTGACGGCGACGATCGCAAAGCGGCGAAGCATGACGAGGAGTTTAGTCCATCTCGTCGTCGACGTCCGCCGCCTTGATGCCGAGCCTCGCTGCGAGACGCTGCATGAACCTGCGGCTCACGCCCGCGAGCTCCGCGGCATGCGTGACGTTGCCGCGCGTCTTCTTCAGCACCGCACGCACGTAGACCGCCTCGAAGGAAGCCGTCCACTGATCGCGCGCTTCTTTCAGCGGCAAATGGAGCGGCGCGAGGTCCTCCAGCCCCGGCGGCGCGCTGACCATCTGCGCTTGTCGCGCAGGCGACGGCGCGATCGTGCCGAGCAGCATCGCGCGCTCGATGAAATTCCGGAGCTCGCGCACGTTTCCGGGGAAGGAGCGCTGCGCGAGCGACGCCAGGAACGGCTGAGGCAGCTCGCCGGCGCCGCCGAGCATCGTGAAGAAATGTCGAGCGAGCAGCGGGACGTCCTCCCGCCGTGATCGCAACGGTGGCAACACGATCTCGACGACCGCGAGCCGGTAGTAGAGGTCCTCGCGGAACGTCCCTTCGTTGACGCTCTGAGCGAGCGGACGATTCGTCGCGGCGACGATCCGGACGTCGACGGGCTTCGCCGTGTTGCTCCCCACGCGCCGTACACTCCGCGTCTCGAGCGCGCGCAGGAGCTTCGCTTGCGTGGCGAGCGGCAGCTCTCCGATCTCGTCGAGGAACAGCGTACCGCCGTCGGCTTCTTCGAAGACGCCTTTCCGATCGTTGACGGCGCCGCTGAATGCGCCGCGTACATGGCCGAAGAGCTCGCTCTCGAAGAGATTCTCCGGGATCGCGCCGCAGTCGATGGGAACGAACGGCGCGTCCTTGCGCGGAGAGGCGGCGTGGATCGCACGCGCGACGACGTCCTTGCCCGTGCCGGTCTCGCCTTGCACGAGCACCGTCGTCGCGGTTGGCGAGACGCGTTCGAGCATCGCGTAGAGCCGTCGCATCTCGAGGCTCGATCCGACGAGCTCGCCGAACGAATCGAGCGCCGACACGTCGACGAACGCCGGCTCGTCGCCGATTTCGATGCGCACGGCGGATCCGCCGATCCGCAACGTCGCCCCCGTGGGCACCTCCGCCTCGACGATCCGGATCCCTTCCGAGAGCGTCCCGTTCGTGCTCCCGAGGTCACGCACGAGGATGGTGCTCGGCTTGACGCGGATCTCGCAGTGCACGCGCGACGCGGTGCGATCGGCGAGACGCAGGTCGTTGCCCTCCGCCGTCCCGATCCGCGCCGAGCCGCCGTGCACGACGACTCTCTTCCCGCGATCGGGCCCGTCGACCACGACGAGCTCGACGGAGAGGAGCCGCATGCCGCGCGCGTCCGCGGGCACGCGCGTGGTTTCGTCGTCGATGAAGTCGCTCATTTCAGGTACGGGTTCGGCCTCGGTGCGAAGCCGGACTGCGCCGGCGGCGCACTAGCACGCGGCATGCCGACGGCCTTCACCGGAGTCACCGTCGGCGGCACCGGAGCGCGCGTCCGAACGTCGTCACCGCGTCCCACGAGATCGCTCGCGACGGTGCGCGCGTCGCGCGGCTCGCCGGTGGCGTTCGCACGGAGCTCGAGGAAGGCGCCCACGCCGACGAGTGCGATCACGACGGGCATCGCCCAGATCGCGCGCGATGGTTGCGGTGCAGCATCGGCGATCGTGAGCGCTTGCGGGGCGATCGATTCGGGCTCGCGCGTCCCGAGGGCGGCGATTTGGCGGCGCCGCTCTTCGAGCTCTGCGCGCAACGTGGCGGGAAATGCCTCGCGCACCTCGGCGTGCGAAGCGAGGAGATCGTTCGCGCGCGCGATGGCTTCGAGCTCTTCGGCGAACGCGGCGATCGTCGTGATGCGCGCGTCGGGGTCCTTCGCGAGCCCGCGCGAGAGCAGCGCATCGAGCGCCTCTCCGGCTTCGCCGACCCACGGCGCGGCGAACGCGAGGGACGGCGCCGTCTGGCGCTGGACGCGGTTCAGCGTGTCGGCGTCGTTCTCTCCGCGGAAGAGCCGCTTCCGTGCGAGCGCTTCCCACAAGACGATCGCCATCGCGAAGACGTCGACGCGGCGGTCGAAGCCTTTGCCGCGGATGTACTCCGGCGCCATGTATCCGAGCTTGCCGCGGAGCGCGCCCTCGCTCGTCGTTCGTTCGACGGCGAGCAGTGGCTTCGCGAGCCCGAAGTCGGTGATGCGGCCGACGCCGTCGAGCCCGACCAAGACGTTGGCAGGAGACACGTCGCGATGGACGCACCCGAGCGCCTTGCCGTGGTCGTCGGTGAGCTCGTGCAGCGCATCGAGCCCCTGACATGCGTCGAGGACGACGCGGATCGCGACTGCCGCCGCGCGCCGAGGAGTATCGCTCGACCATCCGCGGATCAGATCGCTCAGCGATCCGCCTTCGACCCAGTCCATGACGAGCTGGATGCCGGTCTCGTCGACCTCGACGTCGCGTACGTCGACGGCGTTGGCGTGTCTGAGCCGCGCGGCGATCTTCGCTTCTTCGACGAGGGCCGCGCGGAAGGCGGCGTCGTCGGCGAGGTGCGCGTGCGGCCTCTTGATGGCGACGAGCTGGCGGAAGCCCATCGCGCCGGCCGCCGATCCGACCCAGACGCTCGCGGTTCCGCCGCTGGCGATCTTCAAGAGCCGCTCGTACTTCACGGCCACCTCATCGCGACTTCCGCAGTGCCGCCGTCGTTACGCGCGGACCAGCGCACGAAGAACGCGCCGGTGATCGCGGTGGCGATGGCGGCGACGCCGGTGACGGCGAGGAGGACGTTGGTGCGCGTCTTCGCGGACTGACCGTCGGTCGCGCGCGAATCGCAGTCCGCGGGACGAGGCCCGGTCGATCCGAGTGAGCAGCCGTCGCTCGCGAAGCGATCGTGCTGATGGACGGTGTCGAGCCCGGAGAGCACGGTCATGCCGCCGAGCGCGGCGGTGACGCCGACGCCGACGAAGAACCAGACCGGCGAGAGGCCCGCCGAGCTCGTGTCTCTCTGTGGCGGCGATGCCTCACGCCGAAACGGTACCGGACCGCGGACGACGACGACGGACTCCGCTCCGACGTCGACGAGCTGATCGAAGCGTTCGTCGTCGCGCTGCACGACGACCGAATGGGCGCCGATGGGAACGACGATGGCGTGCCATGCATCGCTCGCGGCTCCGTCGACCGACGCGAGGCAGCGCGTCGCGAAGTTGCATTCTACACGGATCTTGCCGGTTCGCCCCGCGAACTGCTTCTTCGCGGCGTCGACGACCTTGGCGGCGGCCGCATCGACGCTGCGCTGCGACGTTCTCTCGACGAGCTCGGCGCCGAGCACGACGTCGTCGGCCTTCATCGCGCTCTCGAGCGCCGCTTCGATCGACGCCGTCGAAGGCGCGAGCGCATCCGCCTCGGCGAACGCCCTCGCCGCCGAGCGATGGTCACCCGCCGCGTGCGCGCGGACGCCGCGGTCGTAGGCTTCCTTCGCGCGCGCGACGCTGTCGTCGGCGGCCGACGCCGAAATGGGCACCGCCAGCGCGAACGCGACGCAGAGTGCGCGGACGAACGGCGGGTGCATCGGGGCGCGAAACATAGCATCATCCCGTCGTGGCGCCCGTTGGCCGCCGAAACCTCGTGATTTGCGCGGTGACCTCCGTCTTCGCGGCCGTGGGCTGTTCGCTCGACTTCACCGCGCGTCCGCCGATCGCCGATGGTGGATCACCCCCGGACGCATCTCCGGACGTCGCGTCCGACGCATCCGCCGTCGACGCGGCCGACGCCGGCGCCGAAGACGTCGATGCGGCCATCGACTGCGACGCGCTCATCGCCGACGTCGGCGCGAAGAAGACGGCGGCGCGTACGTGCACGCTCGGTCAGGGGCATTGCCAGACGACCATCAAGGACCAATGCGATTGCGACGTAGTCATCGCGCAGCCCGGTTCGGCCGCGACGGCGGACTACGAGGCCGCGGTCGGCCGTCTCAAGAATTCGTCGTGCGCGAGAGGCTGCACGACGTGCACGGCGGTCACGAGCTCGAACTGCCTGTCACAGACCGACGGTATCCATTGTTATCCCTGACGCCATCGGCGTAGCCGCCGGCGCAGGGCGCGGCCGCGATGGAATCCGCGCGCGCGAATGAGCCGGGCGGATTGCTCGGCGAGCTTCCAATCCGACGCCGACGCGGAGGCCGCGAGCAGCTGCAGATCGATTCGGTCCTGAAGGCGCGTCTCTTTCTCGGAGAGCACCTTCATCGCGATGAGGTGCCCGATACGGGCGACGGGCAGGTTCGTACCGGGGCGATAGTCGATGCGCTCGGCGCGCGCTGCAATCTCCGGCTCGATGCCGGACGACGCGAAGAGGAGATCGAGAAAGACTCCAGGGTGCCGCGGGTGTTGGAGACGCGCCGTCGCCAACCGTTTCGCCCGCGTGTGCTCCAGCACCGTGCGCAAGACGTAACCTCGTTGGGTCAGTGTGTGGATGACGCGTTCCGCCTCGTCGTCGCTTGCCACGGAGACGACGAGGTCGACGTCGCGCGTGAACCGAGGCTCGACGCGCGCACCGACGGCGAGACCACCGACGAGCGCGAACGCGACGCCGAGATCGTCGAGCTCGGTCGCGGCTCGAAACGCTGCGTCGATTACGCCTTTCGTCGGCGCTTTCTTCGCGGCCATCGGATCTCTCTCCCAGGGGCGTCCATCGGGCGGTCGAGGAGCCACTTCTCGAGGAGCGCGTCGAGCTCGGCTTCCGTCGCCTTCGGGTGCTTGCGGCGCAGGTTTTCCCGCATCAACGTGGCGCCTTCAGCCTGCATCGCGAGCGCGAGTCGGAGCCGTTCTGCATCGCCGCGCGCCATCGGACGCAGGGTAACACGCGAGGTGCGTCCGTTCGGACGCGGCGCCCTTCGGCGGCGAGCGCGTCACGCTGGACGCGCGTGATTCGCCGGGCGCGGCGTATGTCGTGTGAGGCGGTGTGGCACGCGCCGTGCTGACGCGGGCCGCTCATGCCGTCCCGAGATCAGCTCCACGGGTTCCTCGCCGCATGGAGCGGGTGGGTGCTCGATGCATTCGACTTCACCGTCTTCTTCATCGCGATGCCGTACATCGCGAAGGAGTTCGGCGTCGAGCACGTTGCGACGACCGGATCGATCGCGCTCACGCTCGTCGCGCGCCTGCTCGGCGGATGGCTCGCCGGAATGGCGGCCGACAGGTGGGGACGAAAGCTCCCACTCTTGATCAGCGTCGTCTGGTTCGCGCTCTGCGACGGCGCCGTCGCGCTCGCGCCGACGTTCGGCACCGTCCTCGTGCTTCGCACGCTCTTCGGCATCGGCATGGGCGCCGAGTGGACCAGCGGCACCACGATGGCGATGGAGAGCTGGCCGAAGAAGACGCGCGGGATCGCCTCCGGCATCCTGCAAGGGAGCTGGGCGCTCGGCTACATCCTCGCGGCCCTCGTGTCGTGGTGGGTGCTGCCGCGTTGGGGCTGGCGCGCGATGTTCGCCGTCGCCGCGCTGCCCGCGCTCCTCGCCATCCCGCTTCGTTTCTGGGTGAAGGAAGACCCCGAGGAGCTCGCGAAGCTCGCTCACGAGAAATACGCATTCCCGCTGCGCCGGGCGTTTCAGGAGGATCCGACGATGATGAAGAAGTTCTTGTGGGGCTCGGCAGTGATGGCCGTCGGATTCGGCGCGTATTACGCGATCACCGCCTCGTACAACCCGATGCTCAAGGAGGAGATGGGCGCGACCTCCGCACGCATCGCGCTCCTCATCATCGTCTTCAACGTCGGCATGCTCGCCGGCTCGATGTTCGTCGGTTGGCTCGCCTCGAAGAAGGGCGCGACCTTCGCCATCGCGCTGCCCGCGATCCTCGCGGTGCCGGCGCTGCCGATTTACGTCGGTTTCGGCGCAACGGATGCGTCGTCGGGCATGCTCCTCTTCGGCGCGTTCCTCGGCGGCGCGATCGGCTGCGGCTTCTGCGGCGCGACGCCAGTGGTCCTCACGAGCCTCTTCCCGACGCAGGTGCGCGCGCGGCTGGTCGGGCTCGTCTATCACATCGGTGCATGCTTCGCGGCGTTCGTCCCGATGGCGACCGTCGCGCTCGCAAGGGCGCTCCACATCAAGCTGTCGCTCTCGATCGTGATCGTCAGCGGAGTCCTCGAGCTCGCCGTCGTCGCGCTGATGATCGCGCCGCGCATGTTGCGGCGCACCACGAGCGTTGCGGGACTCGCAGCGACGGCGCTCGGGCTCTCGGGCTGCCTCGTCTCGAACGTCGTCCAAGGCGGCGGCGATGGCGGGACGACGTCGAGCGGCGGAGCGGTCACCGTGGCCGGCGACGATCCGAGCACCAACCCCGCGAACGCCGACGCCATCCAGTATCGCGACGTCTCCAACCACACTGGCTGCTCGACGGCGGGCCTCGATGCGCGCAAGGAGCTCGCCTACACGGCGGCGACCATCCCCGGCTACAAGTGCGCGGCGAAAGCCTATCCACTCAAGAACGACGATCCGGCGAAGCCGATCATCCTCCTCGTACACGGGAACTCGTCGACGCCCGCCGACTACGAGAAATTCCCCGCCGACACCGGGACGCCGATGCTCGCCGACCGCATGGCGGACGCCGGCTACCGCGTGCTCGCGGTCGACTTCCGCCACGACCTCTCGGACGATCCGAAAGGCAACAACGACACCGAGAACGCCGCGCTCAACTTCGATCATGGCTGGGCGGTTCCGATCCTCCAGCACTTCATCGACTCGGTCATGACGGCGTGGCCCGATCGCAAGATCTCGATCGTCGGCTTCTCCGTCGGTCCGACGATCGTGCGCGACGCGCTCCGCCGCCTCCACCGCGCGAACAAGAAGCCGTTCGAACGCATCGACGACCTCGTGCTCGCCGCTGGCGCGAACCACGGCGTCTCGTCGTTCCGCAAGCTGTGCGGACCGAATCCGACGATGCGCGGCAAGGTCGCCTGCGAGCTCGGCGACCGCACGACCTACACGCCGAGCCCGTTCCTCGAGAAGCTCAACGGACCGAACGACGCGTGGGACACGCCGTGCAGCGACGGCGACACCGCGTACGGACAGAAGGGCGTCTGCGGCGACAACAAGGTCACGTACACGACCATCGTGATGAAGGATGTCAAAGAAGGCACCTATCAGGACGAGTTCGTGTCCGAAGGCAGTGCGCATCTGAACGGCGCGAACAACCTCACCGTCGAGCTGACAGACAACGACACGAGCAACTACTTCTACAACGGCCTCTTCAAGAACCACTACGGAGCGATCCGCAGTGAGGCGGCCCTCACCAAGCTCGTCGCCATCCTCTCCAAGTAGGGCCTCACATGAAGAAGCATCACCTGGCGCTGGCGGCGTTCGTCGCGGCGAGCCTGATGGGAACGTCTGCGCGCGCGCAGGAAGAAGAGCCGGCTCCGGTCGTGGAGGAGAAGCCGGAACCGCTTCCCGCCGCTGGCGCTCCGCCGATGCCGGAGGACGACTCCACCAAGGACCTCGTCGTTCGCCCCTACGCGCTCGTCAGCGGCGGCATCAAATACGACACGGTCTACGACAAGCCGGAGGAGGACAAACAGAACCGGCTTTCGACGTTCGCGCTCGGTCGCCTGGGGCTCCGCGCGCGCTGGAAGAACTGGGTCTCCGCCGAGAGCGAGCTCATGGCGTCCGGCGGCATCGGCCTCCACGGCACGAGCTCCTACGAAGGACAAGCAGCGCTGCAGGTACGGCAGCAAGTCATCCGTCTCGGCAAGGACGGATGGCTCGTCGAAGTGGGACGCCTCATCGATCCAGCGAGCGTCGACTTCTATTCGGCGCACGTCGGCGAGACGTTCCTGCAAGACACGGCGACGCGTGATCCGCTTCTCTACGACGGCTTCAATCTCGGCAACGGTATCCGTGCGGCGTACGAGATCTTCCCCGGGCTCGAGCTCGCGCTCACCTTCAACGCAGGTAACCCCGTCTCCACCACCGCCTCGCTGATGATCGGCGGCGCGTTCCCTCCGTTCGAGCGCTTCTACACGCAGCCGTACCAAGCGGTGAACCAGGGGCCGAATCACTTCCCCGACGACACGTTCCACATCTACGTGCTCACGCCGGCGATCCTCGTCGACACCAAGGTGGTCGACGTGAAGGTCGCGTTGCAAGGCTTCGACGTGAATACGAACATGAACCGCTCGAACGACGACCACATCCGTGGTTACAACGCGCGCGGGACCCTGCGGCTGAAGCTTCTCGACGACACGGTCGTCCCGTTCGCGAGCGGCGCGTTCACGCAGAACGACACGCTGATGACGAACGATCTCTCGAAGCGCGGTCCCGATCGCTCCCGCGCGATCGATGTCGGCGGCGGCGTCGACTACAACTACGAGCGTCGCTGGAAGTGCTCGTGGGACTGCGCCGACGGCATCGGCATCCAGTACCAGAACGTGCAGTACCAGGTCGGCGAAGGCATCGTGACGAGCCTGCGCTATCTCAACGTCGGCACGACGTACTGGCTCGCCCCGAACGTCGCGCTCGGCGCGCGCTTCGCGATGTGGTTCCAAGAGGTCGCCGGCCAAGCGGCGATCGGCGAGCGCTCGGGCATCGTCGCCCTCCGCTTCGTCATGCAGTGACCTGTCGTACTACTATCGCGGCCGATGCGAACGGCGCCGCATGTCGCGATCACCCTCGAGTCTCCCCGCATGGTCGACGCCGCGGAGCTCGCGCGCGTCGCCGCCGCGATCCAGCGTCAGGTGACACGCGATTTCGCGCCGGCCTGGGGCATCCACGCGACCGTCGACGTGTTCCCGCTCCTCGAGAGCGTTCCCGCCGACTACTGGCCGGTCGTGCTGACCGCCCGGCACCTCGGTGAGGACCAAGGATTCCACCTCACGCGCCACGGGCAGCCGTTTGCCGTCGTCGAGGCGGTCACCGGCTGGTCGCTCACCGCGAGCCACGAGATCCTCGAGATGCTCGTCGATCCGACGGGCTCGCGGATCATCGGAGAGACCCTCGTCGAGATCTGCGATCCGTGCCAGAGCGCGCGCGATGCTTACGTGATCGACGGAGTCGTCGTCTCGGACTTCGTCTTGCCTTCGTACTTCGAAGAGGCGGGCGTGGCGCCATACTCGTTCACCGGCGCGGTGACGTCGGCTCGCGGGCTCGCGCCGGGCGGAGCGCGCACCGATTTCGATCGCGCGCGCGCGCGGTTCGTTCATGTGCGCCTCGACGATGCGACTGGCCGCTACCTGAGCGAAGAGCACGCGTTCGACGCGAACGATCGCCGTCCGCCTCGCGCGGCCGTCCACGCGACCGTGAAGGGCCGTAGTGACTCGCCGCGGCTCGGCGGTGCCGAGCACACCATCAAGGTGCGCACCGAGCGGAGCGCGATCGTGGCGACGTCGCGGGATCGGGCGGCGGCGTTGAGAGCCGACATCGCCGCGCTCGGGACGGCGGAGCGTCTCGGAGTCTGGCGCGCGACGGACGACGACGTGAGCGCGCGCATCGACAGCGCGCTCGCGCAGGCCGGTGCACTGCCGCCCGCGGTCGTGGCCCTCCTCGAACGAGCGAAGCAGGAGCTCGCCGTCGACCGGGCGCGTGGCGAGGGACCGGTCACCGAGGAACAATTCGCGCTCTCGATCGTGCGGAGTCTCGCGCCGGCGCGCGCGAGCTTGCTCACCGCGCGCGACGTGCCCGGCCTCGGCACGCTCGAACATCACGACGTGCGCTGGGCGAAGACCCTCCTCGAGTACGCGCTGCACGCGAGGGTGCCGTTCCCGGTCTGCCCGCCCGCGCTCGATCCTCCGGAGCTCACGCACGCGATCGAAGGCGCCGCGGTGATCGCGATCGCCGGGGACTGGGGAACGCACAACGCGGCCTCGGCACGCATCGGTCAGGCCATCGCCCGGATGCGGCCGTCGCACACGATCCACCTCGGCGACGTCTATTACGCGGGTACGGACGACGAGGAGCGGAAGTTCGTGCAGGACTGGCCCGCCGGCTCCTCCGGTACGTTCACGCTCAACTCCAATCACGAGATGTTCTCGGGTGGCCATGGATACTTTTCCATCGCCCTCCGTTCGGAGAAATTCCGGGGTCAGGCGTACAGCTACTTCGCGCTGCACGATGCGAGCTGGCTGTTCGTCGCGATCGATTCTGCCTATCACGCGACGAAGAGCGGGTTCGTCCCGTATCAGATCGGTCATCTCTTCACGGGCAGTCCGGACGCCGATCCGCAGGTGCAGTGGTTGCGTCGCGTGCTCGCGCATCCGCTCGCTCGACGCGCCGACGGCACGCCGAAGCGCCTCTGCCTCTTCTCGCACCATCACGGCCTCGAGCCCGACGGGACCGAGAATGCGCTCTTCGCCGAGGTCCGCACCGCGCTCGAAGGGCGCGTGCCCGACGCTTGGTACTGGGGCCACGTCCACGGTGCGGCGGCGTACGAGGTTCCTCACGGCGACTTCGTCTTCCGCGGCCGCCTCTGCGCGCACGGCGGGGTTCCGTACCTCTCGGAGTTCGATCCCGCGAAAGACGCCGCGTCTCATGTCGTCTGGGCCGAGCGCCCGCGAGGCGATGCCCCGGGGCGGAACGGCTTCGCGGTGGTGCGTGTCGTCGACGGCGCGCTCGTCGAGACGTTCCACGACGAAACCGGCGCCGTGCAGTACGAAACGAAGACCTAAGTACGTCCACTGAGCTTTCGCTTGAGCCACACGCCGGCGTACTGGCAGGGCAAGAGCCCGAGTGCGCCGGCGGCGACGAAACCGAGCGGATGCCAAGTGGCGAGCGCGGCGATCGTTCCGACGGCATAGACGCCGGCGAAGATCCGCTGCGTGGTGGTGAACGGGTCGTCCTCGGGGGCCGGAGGTGCGTCCTCTTCGATGACTGCCGGAGCGCGATACGGCGACGCGTTCATGCTCGAAACTGCACTTCGTGGCGCGAGTACCACCCGTCGCGCTCGTTCAGACTAGCTTCGACGGCGTCGAAATCCTTTTTGGGGAGGTTTCCCTTGGCCCAGAGATAGGCGTCGAAGCCCTCGCGAAACGCGGCGTCCTTCCGATACGCCTCCTCGACCTTCGGGTTCGCCTTCAAGAATGCTTCGACGGATTGACCCGACGCGGCGAGCTCGCGCGCGGCGTTCATTCCGCGATCGGCATGCAGCTGAAGAACGGCAGCGCCCTTCTTGTCCTTGGTGAGCTGCTCGGTCATGCGAAACGCCGTGCTGCCATTTCGTCGCCCTTCACCTTCGCTTCCATCAATTCGTGGATGCCGAGCCACAGTCCAGCCGCGGCACCGACGATCGGTGCAGCGGCGCCCGCGACGCCCGTGCCGAAGTGAACGAGCCCCGCCCCTTCGGCGGCTTCGAACGCGGTGTGGCCGGTTCCCGCTGCGAGGCACCAGCGTTCTCGCCAACCGACTGTTGATGCTCCTTCGTACCCCGCCACGAGCGATCCACGCCGTAGAGGTCGACGTTCGTGTGCGTGTCACGCTTGACGATGTCGTTGGTCTTGTCGTCCCGCCGCAGCGCGTCTTCTTCCTCCGCGTCCGGCGAAAATGGCCTGCTTCCGATTCGGTCGATTCCGCTCATGCGCGGCCCATCGGCCGCTCACCGGGGAAGTTGCGCAGATTCTTACGACGTCGAGCGGCCTGATGGGCTCGGTTGGTAGGGCCCCCAACCGTCGACCCAACGGCGGAGCGCGCGCTTCGCGCCGATCGAGCCGAGCGCGCCGACGGCGAACACGACGGGTGCCGCGACGCCGCCCGTCAAGGCGACGAGACCCGCGCCGAGGAGCACGCCCGCGCCCGTCGCTGCGGCGCCCGTCGCCGCTTCTTTCACGACGTGGGAGACCGCTTCGTTCTTGTCCATCGTGCCCGCGCGGACGCGGACCACCGACTCGACCGTCGCGAAGGCGCCGTCGACCACGAAGCCGATGCCAGCGGCTTTGCCGGCGCCCTTCGCGATTTCGCGAACGGCGGCGCGTGCCGTGCCCTTCGCAACTGCCGCCGTCGCGCGCGCGCCGCTCGCGAGGAGCTCGGCGGGCTGAATGGCGGCGGGCAGGAGAGGAACCGCGGCGATCGCGAGCGCGCGTTCGGCGCCCTTCTCCGCGATCGCGCGCACGGCGCTGCGCGACGACTCCGAGAGGACTCGTTTGCCGCCCGCTTCGAAGATGGCGGTCGCCGCGCCGACGAGCTTCGCTGCTTGACCACCCGCGACGGCGCTCCGGAGCGCGTCGACGATGCGCGTTTCTGCCATGTCTAAGGTGTAGCGCAGATGGTCAGTACACGCCGGGGAAGAGCACCCAGGGCGTCTTCTTCTTGTACGCGACGTAGTCGGGATCGAGGCTGAGGTGCCGCTCTTCGGTCCACGCGCGGAGGGCGTACACGCCGCAGAGACCGCTCAAAAACAGCGCCTTCGGCAGCGTCATCGTCGGGATGTGCTCGAGCCACCACGCCGAGCACTTGCACAGGTACGCCGGATGCCGCACGAAGCGATACGGTCCGCGCGACACGATCCCGCGGTTCGTGAGGTTCGAGAACTTCCACCCGAACGCGACGGTCGCCGACGAGTA
>Ga0207661_10001508_pt1 | contig 15785 bp, 12 predicted proteins | sample KBSC713LmetaG_FD_184337 | JGI IMG/M metagenome (GOLD analysis project Ga0207661, IMG submission 184337) | Corn rhizosphere microbial communities from Kellogg Biological Station, Michigan, USA - KBS C7.1-3L metaG (SPAdes) (version 2) | ecosystem: Host-associated > Plants > Roots > Rhizosphere ...
CAGACGCTGGCCGCTCTGCCGACATTTCGTCGGCGAGTCGCGTCGGCGCATCGACCACCGTTTGGCGACTAACGTCAACCGTGGTCGATCCACCCCCGCCACTTTCCAGCCATCGAGCACATCGTCCACATTGCCGGACGAAGACTCTAGTGATCATGCGTACACGCAGAATCAGGTGGAGAACTGCATAGTCGGAAGCCACGACGGCCGATCTTGGCAGGCGTCCACAAATCGTCCACCCGATCGACCAGCGTCTACGGCACGGCTCAAACGATGGTCGATCCGCCGACCGGACACGCCGACGAAATGTCGGCACAGCGGCCACCGTCTGGGCCCTTCGGGGGCAGATCGACCACCGTCTGGGTCCTTCGGGAAGCAGATCGACCACCGTCACCATCTAGGGGCGGCCCCGTGCGCAGCGCCGTCAGGGCGGCCCTGCACGCACGGCGCGCTCGAGCCAGCGGTTGACCCGCGCGACAAACCGCATCAACGGGATGCGCAGCTGTGCCCGACCGTCAGGCCGCCAAATCACCCATACAACCAATCGGCGAGCCTGACCGGATCGCTCAGCCTTCGTCGGGTGGCCGGCGGTAACTCGCCGTCGGCGGGCCATATTGAGCGGCCCCGTTTGGCTGCGGCGGCGGAGAATCAGGCGGGCGCTGATAACCAGTCGGCGAATAGCCGGGCGGAGCACCAGGCGGATAGCCAGGCGGCGGACCGGGCGGAAAGCCGCCTTGAGCAGCAGGTGGATAGCCGGGCGGCGGACCCGGCGGATAGCCGCCCGGAGCACCCGGCGGGTAGCCGCCCGGCACGGCGGCCGGCGTCCGCCGCCGCGCCGCCCACCGGATGATCATCACGAGGATGAACAGGCCGACGATGAAGGCGGCGACCACGACGCCGAGCCGGATCAACGGCGAGCCCCAGCCGTAGTTGTCGCTCGATGAGCCGGGACCGGCCGCCGCGTTGGAGGCGCGCCCGGCCGGCCCGTTCTGCCCGACGATCGGGCCGAGCGGGTCGACCGTCACCGGCGCGACGTCGGCCGAGATCGCCTTGTAGGCGTCGACGATGCCGAAGCCGTAGGTCGGGTCGCGGCCCGGGGCGCCCTTGTCGGTCGCCGTCTTGAACAGCCGGTTGACCACGTTGGCGGCGTTGAGGTCGGGATACTTCGAGCGGATCAGCGCCAGCACGCCGGACACGATCGCTGTCGAGTTGCTCGTGCCGTTGCCGATGCCGTAGCCCGACTTGACGATTGCCTTCGGCAGCGCGCTGACCACGCCCTTGGCCGGGGCCGAAACGGCGTTGCGCGGGTCGCTGATCGTGCCGGACCAGGAGCTGCCGTCCTGCTCGGTGCCGCTGACCCCGATCACCCCCGGGATGTTGCCCGGCGAGGCCATGTCGATGTCGCCATCGGGCCGGTTGCCGCTCGCCGCGACGATGATGACGTCCTTGGACCGGGCGTAGTTGACCGCTGCGACCTCGTCGGACGGGGCGGCGGTCGGGCTGCCGACCGACATGTTGATGATCTTGGCCCCGTGATCGACCGCGTAGCGGATCGGCCCGGCGAACGAGCCCGGCGCCACCCTGGGCACCGCGATCGGGAGGATCTTGGCCTGCGGTGCGATGCCGAGGGCGTGGTTGGCCCCGCCGCCCTTGCCGGCGATGAGCGCCGCCATCAGCGTGCCGTGCCCGACCGGGTCGGTCTCGCCCTCCGGGTTGGTCGCGCCCAACATCGCGGTCCCGGCCAGAACCTGGCCGGACAGGTCCGGGTGCGAAGCGTCGACCCCGGTGTCGATGACCGCCACGACCACGCCGGCGCCCTTGGTGATCTGCTGGGCCTTGGGCACGTGGAGGGCGTCGAGGTGCCACTGCTGTTGGCGGATCGTCTCGGCGGCGGCCGGCGCGGCGTCGACAACGATCGTCGCGACCACCGAAGCGATCACGGCGACGATCACGGCGACAAGGCGCCGTGGCAGCGTCAACTGAGCACGGACGGCGGAGCGTCGCTGTCGGTGCCCCACACGTCGTCGTCTTCCTCGAGCCACGTTGTGTGGTCCTCGCCCTCTCCAGCGCCGCCGTGAGCGCCACCCGCTCCCGGCACCATGCCCATGCCGCGCCCGCCCACGCCGCCTTTCCCCGCGGCCGCACCGCCGCGCATGCCCGGCTTGCCGCCGGTGCCGGCCCCGGTCACCGACCGGCTGCCGCCCTTGCCGGCGCCGACCCCGCCGCCTCCGCCCAGAGGCATCATGCCGCTGCCGAGGCCCCCGCCGCCAGGAAGTCCTCCGCGCGCGCCCGGCAGGCCACCGCCGGCGCCGGATCCGAGGCCGCCCACGCCGCCCGGGCCGAGTCCGCCGCTGCCGGGGCCGAGCCCGCCCACGCCGGGGCCACCGGCCCCGGACAGACCGCCGCCGCCCGCGCCGGCCAGCCCGGTGCCCGGCAAGTCACCGCCGGCGCCGGAGCCCGGCAGGTCACCCGAGCCTGGCAGGTCACCGGAGCCGGGGAGGTCACCCGAACCGGGTAGATCGCCGGACCCCGGCAGATCTCCCGAGCCGGGGAGGCCACCGGAGCCGGGCAGCCCACCGCCGGGCAGGTCACCCGTGCCCGGAACGCTGCCCGGCCCGCCCGGAGGTCCACCGGGCAGGCCGCTGAAGTCGCCGCGGTCGACGGGGGTGGTGTACTGCGTCTGGGTCGCGCCGGGCATATCGGTCATCGTCGACACGTGCTGGCCGGCCAGCGACTTGTAGGCGTTCACCGCCTTGTTGTCCTCGTCGCTGATCCAGTCGCGCAGCTTGTTGGCCGCCCAGCTCACGCCGGGGAAGTTCATCAGCTCGTCGGCCCACTTGTTGGCGTAGATCGGCAGCAGGTGGTCGTAGATCCAGCCCTCGTGGAACAGCCCATTAGTGATCTTGCCGGTGTTGATGTAGCCGTTCTTGGCCTGGGTGACCTCGTAGACCATGTCGTTGGGGATCGGGATCTTGTCGATCGCCGACTGCAGGTCGGTGGCCGCGGCACGCAAGTTGTAGGGCAGGTCGGCGTGCTTGTCGGTGAGCTCGCTAAGCGATTTGGACAGGCCGGTCAGGTGCTGCCGGTAGGCCTCGCCGCCGGCTCCTTTCCAGTTCTCCAGGTCCTTGATGCCGTCGTCGAGGACGCGCTTGACCTCGCGCATCTCCTTGAAAAGCTTGTCCCACAGGTCGGCGGCCAGGTTGGCCCGGCTCGGCTCGCCGGGGATGACCACCATCGCGATGACGTCCTCCCACGTGGGGCTGCCCTCGTTGGCGTAGCCCTTCTGCTCGGGGGCGGCCTTCCCGTACTGCGTCGTGTAGGCGTCGTTGGCGGCGCTGGTCGTGGTGCCCGTATTGGTGCTGACGGTGGTGTCGTCGGGGCTTTCGTTTCCCATGGCAGCGTCCTACGTCGCTTTCGGGGGTGAGCCGGCGCCCGTGCTGCCCGGCGCACCGGGCGCGAGCGTCGTGAGCTGGCTTGTGGTGCCGTGGCCGGACCACACCTGCGACAGCGGGTGGTGCAGCTCGGGCGGCCCGTCCGGGATGTCCGGCTGGTTGCGCAGGTGCACCGCGTCCCGGTCCTTCGGCGTGTAGGTCCCTTGATCCAGCATTTTCTGGATGTCGGCCATAGAGGCCCGGTTCTGCTCCTCGGTGGTCTTGTAGTGCTCGGCGATGTGCCGTGTCGCGTCGGCCGCCTTGCCGAGGTGCTCGGCGAGATCCTTCAGGGATTTGCGCACCGCGTTGAAGATCGCGTCGTGCTTGGCCTGGATGCCGTAAGCACTGTAGAAACCGCCGAAGACGGTCGCGTCGCTGTGCAGCTTGTTGTCCAGATCGGACGTGTCCAGCGCGGAGGTGTTGAGCGCGGCCGCGATGTTGGTCATCTGGCCGAGACAGTATTTCTCGACGTGCTCTTGCAGTTGCTCCAGCCACGCCGGCGCCTTGCTGATCTGTTCAACGTCGACCTGCGAGTCGTTCGGCAGGGGTGGTGGGTCCCCCATGATGAAACTCCCCTACTGGTGGCTCGCGGCGCCCCGGCCGGGACGCCGCGCGGCCAGACAGATGACTACCAGACCTTGGCGTTGTTCATCTCGGTCGTCATGTAGTTGCTGCGGGCGATGCCGACCGCGCCACCGATCTCGTTGAGCAACGCGTTCATGTCGGTCACTGCCTGGTCCCACTGCGCCTGGTGCTGGTTGTAGGCGACGCGGTCCTGGCCGTCCCACTGCATCTGCTGCAGCTTCTTGCGAAGCGTGTCGAGCTCGGTGTCGATCTGCTTGGAGATCGCCTGAATGGACGCGGACGCATTTTCCATGCGCCCGTAGTGAGCAGAAAAAGCAGTCATTGCAAGCTACCTGTACCTCTCGAACGATCAGTGGTTGAGGGCGCTGCCGTACTTGTTGAACATCTGCGTCTGGTTTTCCTCGTTGGCCGTGTGCGTGTTGGCCGACTTGTCGAGGAGGTCGGCGATGTCGCTCAGCGCCTGCAGCAGCTTGTTGGTGTCCGCGTCCCAGCGCTCCATGACCTGGACGAACCCGCGTGACGCATCGCCCTGCCAGGCGGCCACCAGGTCGTCGATCTGGCCCCGGAGGGTGCCAAGCTTGCCCCGGACGTTGCCGTGCGTGCCACGAACGTCCTTTGCCGCAGCGTGCAGTGTGGCTGCATCAACCCTGAACTGCTCTGTCATGCCACTTTCACCCCTACGTCTCTGTGTCGGCGGGACGAATCCTTGGGCAGCCCCCGTGTGGTGGCACCGCAGTCCCGATCGGTTGACGTACTGCCCTTGACGGTATCGAAGAACAGCAAGTTCTCGCAGCCCCGGGACGGCGTTAGATCATTGTGCGGGGTCTATCCAGGCCGTCTGCATCAATTGCCGTCCGTCACTACGTCGCACGAGCGTGCCCCGGCCCGGCGGCTGCACACTCGGGCGCAGATCGCCGAAGATCGGCCCTTCCTCGCGGTTACCCGACATGAGGAAGCCGGGCATATCCAGCTCGCGCAGCCGCTGGATGACCGGCTCGAACAGGGCTCGGCCGAGACCGCCGACCCGCCGCGTGAGGATCAGGTGCAGCCCGACGTCGCGGGCCTGCGGCAGCAGGTCCAGCAGCTCGGTGACCGGGTTGTTGCCCGGCTGCGCGACCAGGTCGTAGTCATCGATGATGATGAACAGGTCCGGCCCCCGCCACCAGGTGCGGTTGCGCAGCTGGTCCGGGGTCACGTCGGGGCCCGGCAGCCGCGCGGCGATCGCCTCGCGGATCGAGGGCATCGCCTCGGCCAAGGCCGGCGACGAAGGCGCGTAGTCCAGCAGATGCGGGACCGGCACCTCGCCGAGCAGCCCCCGGCGGAAGTCGGCGATGAACAGCCGCGCCTGCTCCGGGTCGTACGCGTGCACGATGCTGCGCGCAATCAACCGCAGCAGGTTGGTCTTGCCGCTCTCGGCGTCGCCGAAGATCATCAGGTGCGGTTCGGCGGTGAAGTCGAGGTGCACGGGCGCGAGCTGCGTCTCGTTGAGCCCGATCGGGATGCCCGGCCGGGGCCGCTGCGCGGCAACCTTGGCCAGCTCGGCCACCGGGAGCAGCTTTGGCAGCAGGCGTACCGGCGGAGCCGCGCGGTACGGCCAACCCTCCCGGGACTGGCGCACCAGGTCGGCCGCGCCCTGGGCGAGATCCTCGACGCCGTTGCCGCCCTCGATGCGCGGCAGCGCGGCCAGGAAGTGCAGTTTGCCGGGGGTCAGGCCGCGGCCGGGGGTGCGCTCCGGCACGTTCTGCGCCGAGCGGCGGTCGATCTCCGACTCGGTCGGGTCGCCGAGGCGCAGCTCGAGCCGGCTGCCGAGCAGGTCGCGCAGGTTCATGCGCAACTCGCCCCAGCGGGTCGCGGTCAGCAGGACGTGGATGCCGAAGCCGAGGCCGCGACTGGCCAGGTTGGTGATGACGCCCTCGAGCTCCTCGTACTCCTGGCGCACCGTGTTCCAGCCGTCGACGACGAGGAACACGTCGCCGAAGGCATCGTCGGTGACCTCGCCGGTGAGCCGCAGCCGGCGGTACGCGGCGATCGAGTCGACGCCGAGTTCCGTGAATCGGCTTTCCCGCTCGTCCAGCAGCGCGGTCGCCTCGGCGACCGTGCGGCGCACCGCTTCGCCCTCGCGGCGCCCGGCCACCCCGCTGACGTGCGGCAACCCGGCCAGCGAGCGGAGCGCGCCACCGCCGAAGTCCAGGCACAGGAACTGGACCTCCCACGGGCTGTGGGTGAGCGCCAGCGAGGAGATCAGCGACCGCAGCATCGTGGTCTTGCCGGACTGCGGCCCGCCGACGATGATCACGTTGCCGGCGGCGCCGTCGAGCTCGACGATCAGCGGGTCCCGGCGCTGCTCGAACGGCCGGTCGACGAGCCCGATCGGCACCGCCAGCCGCCCAACCCCGGCCCAGCCGGTCGCGCACAGGCCGCGGTGCTCGTCGACGACGAGCGGGCCGACCAGCTCGCCCAGCGTCGGCGCCTCGCCGAGCGGCGGCAGCCACACCTGGTGGGCCGACGGGCCGCGGCCGCGCAGGCGGTCGACGATCACGTCGAGCATGGACACCGGCTTGCCGACCTCGGGCGCCTCCGGCTCCGGGACCGGCTCGCTGGGCAGGATCGGCATCGGGATGTGTCGCATCTCGTACGGGACGATCTGCAGCCGTACGGAAGCCTGCGAGCGGGCGACCGGGCTGGCCTGCCGGTAGGGCCCAGAGACGTAGGCGGCCCGGAAGCGGGCCATCGTCTGCGTGTCCGTCTTGAGGTAGCCGTGCCCGGGCGCGCTGGGCAGCTCGTAGGCATCGGGCACGCCGAGCACGATGCGGCTCTCGACGGCCGAGAACGTGCGCAGCCCGACCCGGTACGACAGGTGCGTGTCAAGGCCCCGCAGCCGGCCCTCCTCCAGCCGCTGCGAGGCGAGCAGCAGGTGCACGCCGAGCGAGCGGCCGAGCCGGCCGATCATCACGAACAGGTCGATGAACTCCGACTTCGCCGCGAGCAGCTCGCTGAACTCGTCGCAGATGATGAGCAGGCTGGGCAGCGGAGCCAGTTGCTCGCCGGCCTGCCGGGCCTTGTCGTACTCGTACCGCGAGACGTAGTTGCCGGCCGCGCGCAGCAACTCCTGCCGGCGCACCATCTCGCCGTTGAGCGCGGCCTGCATGCGGTCGACGAGGGGCAGCTCGTCGGACAGGTTGGTGATCACCGCGCTCGTGTGCGGCAGCACGTCGAGCGAGGCGAAGGTCGCGCCGCCCTTGAAGTCGACGAGGACGAAGTTGAGCTCTTCCGACGAGTGGGTGATGGCCAGCGACAGCACGATCGTGCGCAGCAACTCGCTCTTGCCCGACCCGGTGGCGCCGATGATCAGCCCGTGCGGGCCCATGCCGTCCTGCGCGGACTCCTTGAAGTCCAGCTCGACCGGGACGCCGTCGGGGCCGACGCCGATCGGGACGCGCAGCTTCTCCCGGTTGGGCCGGGCCCGCCACGTGTACGACGGGTCGACGGCCGCGGCGTCGCCGACGCCGAGCAGGTCGGGCAGCTCGATGCTGCGGGCCAGCGGCTCCTCGGACTGCGTCTGCTGGGACAGCCGAAACGGGGCGAGCTGGCGGGCCAGGCCGCTGGCCGCGACGATGCTCATCCGGTCGGGGTGGCCGAGCGGGGTGATCCGCTTGCCCTGGTCGACCTCGACGCTGTCGGGCGACACGCGCAGCGCCAGCAGCCAGCGTCCGGCGTCGCGCGAGACCGCGCCGGACAGATCGACCACGGTCGTGCCGAGCAGGCCCATGCCGACCAGCGCGCAGGTCGGGGCGACCTCACCGCCGTCGAGGACGACGACGAGGTGCGGCTCGGAGGTGAGCGGCCGCGCCTCCGGCGAGAACCGGGGACGGTTGTGCAGCTGCTCCTCGAGGGCGTCCTCGAGCGCCGCCATCGAGTCGAACATCAGCCGCACCGGCCCGGCCGCGTCGGTGCGCCGGTCGTGCTGGGCGTGCGGCAACCACTTGACCCACTCCCACTCGAGCTGCCGCTCGGGCGCGGCGACGACGGCGATCTTCACGTCGTCGGGCGAGTGCAGCGTGGCCAGCTGGCACAGCGCGGCCCGGACGAGGTCGCCGACAGGGCGCCGGTCGCCGCGCGGCACGATCCGGCTGAACGCCCGCATGGACACCGCGATCGGCAGGTCGGGCACGGTCTGGCGGGCCCGGATGAAGCGCCGCAGGGCGATCGCCGACATCGGCTCGAGATCCTCGACGGGCTTGGTCTCCGGCGGGATGATCGACACGGCCAGCCGCTGGGCGCCGAGCGCGATGCGGACCTGCCCGAAATCGTCGTCGCCGGCCCGCCGCTCCCACTTGCGGATCGACGCCGCGACCGACCACAGCACCTCGGGCGCCGGATGCAGCCAGAGCAGCGCGGCCCGCTGCTGCGCGGCGGCCCGGCGAGCCTGCTTGCGGACCTGCGCCAGGTAGCGCATGTAGTCACGGCGCTGCGCATCTAGCTCGGCCTTGCTCTCGCCGCCGCCCTGCGACATGGTGCCGACCGCCATGCCGATCATCGAGACGCCGAAGAGGCCGCCGGCGATCCACATGACGCTGCTGTTGCCGCCGCGGCTGCCCCCCGCGTACAAGAAAGCCATCGCACCGACGCCGCAGACCATCGGCAGGATCATGAGCAGCTGGCCGAGCCCGCGGGGCAACCGCTCCGGCAACTCCGGCGGCGACTCGAGCAGCAGCTCGCCTCGCGGCAGCTGCGGCCCGCCGCGCCGCGGTGGTCGGCGGAAGATGACGGTGCTCACCGTGCCTCCTTGTTCGCCCTGCTAGGCGCCTTAATCGCCGTCTTCCCTCCGCGCCGCGCACCAACTTCGTTGGCGCGTCGCGTCAGTCCAGACGCCGCACGGCGCCCAGCAGTGCTCACGCAGTTCTCCCCGTAGATGCGTCGATGGCGGCCCGCGCCGCTCCGCCATCGTATGTACGCTGCCCAGTGATATCGACCCCGGTTATCGAGGAGAGGTTCGCGAGTGGCCGGTACGACAAGCGGCGGGATGAGCCGGGTGACGATCGTCGCCCCGCAGACGCGCGTCGATCTGGCCCTGCCGTCCGACATCCCGCTGGCCGACCTGCTGCCGACGGTGCTGCGCTACGCCGGCGACGGGCTGGCCGACGACCCGGCCGGGCGCGACGGCTGGGTGCTTTCCCGCATGGGCGGCCCGCCGCTGGACGCCGACCGCTCGCCGGTCCAGCTCGAGGTCCGCGACGGCGAGATGCTCTACCTGCGCCCGCGGGGCAGCGAGTTCACCGAGCCGATCTTCGACGACGTGGTCGACGCGGTCGCGACGGCGACGCAGAACCGGGCGGGCCGCTGGCGGCCCGCGTCGACCCGCCGCTTCGGCCTGACCGTCGGCGTGATCACCCTCACCTTGGGCGCATTGATGGCGCTCTTCGCCGGTCCGCCTCAGCTCCCGGGCGCGCTGGTCGCGCTCGGGACCGCCGTCGTCCTGCTGCTCGTGGCCACCGTGCTCTCGCGTGCGGTCGGCGACTCGCGCACCGGCGTCGTGTTCGCGATCGTGGCGCTCGGCTACGCGGGCGTCGGCGGGCTGCTGCTCTTCGCCGGCGATCGCGGCCTGACCGCGCTGGCCTCCCCGCACGCGCTGATCGCCGGGACCGCGATCCTCATCGGATCGGCGATCGCGACCGCCGGCGTCGCCGATGCCGTCGCCGTTTTCCTTGGTACGAGCGTCGCCGCGCTCGGCCTGTGCATCGGCGCGTTGATCTGCCTCATCTGGGGTGCGACACCGGCCGCCGCGGCGGCGATCGTGGTGACCCTCGCCTTCGCGACGCTGCCGGCCATGCCGATGCTGTCGTACCGGCTGGCCGGGCTGCCGATCCCCTCCGTGCCGTCCGATCCGGAGGACCTCAAGACCGACACCGAGATGGTTGCCGGCCGGCAGGTCCTCGCGCTCAGCGAACGGGCCGACGAGTTCCTCGGCGGCATGCTCGGCGCGCTCGCCGTCATCGGGACGGTCGCGACGATCGCGCTGAGCCTGACCGGCGGCAAGCCGGGTATGACCCTCTCGGCCGTGCTCGGCCTGCTCATGCTCGCCCGCGCGCGCTGGTTCATCAGCCGCCGGCAGCGGCTGCCGCTGCTCATCGCCGGGGTGATCGCGCTCGGCGTCGACGGCATCGGCGCGTTCCTGGCCGCCGACCAGTTGCTGCGCCTGACCGTCGGGGTCGGCGCCGCCCTGCTGCTGGCCGCGATCACGATCGCCTATGCGGTGGTCGGCTCCAACCGGAAGGCATCCCCGATGTGGGGCCGCACCCTGGACATCGTCGAGACGATCCTGATCCTCGCGGTGATCCCGCTGGCCGTGTGGGTCAGCGGCCTGTACTCGTGGATCCGCAGCTTCCGCGAAGGCTAGCGAGGGGCTCCGAAAAGTCGCTGCTCCACGGCCGTCGAAACCAGGCGGACGTAGCGCCACGCGCCCGACTGGTACATGACCAGACCATCGGACGGCGTCGCCTGCAACGCGGCCGCCTGCATCGCGTCGACGTGCATCAACGCCGCCGCGGCCGCCATCTCGCGGGCCGAGAGCCGGCGCAGGATCACCAGATCGGCGTTCTGCAGCGACTGGGCCACGTATTCGCCGAACCAGGCGGCCACGGTGAGCTGCGCCTGCCACGGCCCGAGCGCCGGCAGGTCGAGCGGGTGCCGTTCGGCGACGAACAGCGTCGGCTGGCTCACCGAGCCGGGCGCGGTGACCGACTGGTATGGCGGGGCGACGTGGAAGCGTTCCCGCGTGCCGGTGACCGACTCGCCGAAGTTCGCCCAGAGCTGCGCGTCCGGCGTCTGCATGACGACGCGGGCGCCGACGGCGAGCGCGCGCAGGACCAGTACCCGCTCCAGCCAGCCCTGGTCGACCAGCAGGATCCGGGTCGGTTCGGCCCGGAACGGCTGCAGCGTGACCGGCATGCCGTTCTGGTCGTGGCCGAGGATCAGCCCGGCCGGGTTGGAGGCGAGCGCGATGGAGCCGACGGTCTGCGCGGCGCCCTCGAACTCCAGCCCGTTCGGCCGCCTCATAGCGAGCCGCCCCCGGTCGGCGCCGACGCGTAGACGGCCGGGCCGTGCAAGCCGTGCATCGGGCGCAGGCGGATGCCGAGGCTGGTGGCGTGCTCGCGGACGGTCCGCACGGCGAGGCCCAGCCGGTCCGGGGCGGCCATCACGCGGACCACGGTGCGCAGGCCGAACTCCGTGCCCCGCGGCCGGACCGTGACGGCCACGACCAGCCGCTCGGCCGGGGCGCTGGTGAGCACGTTGAGCAGGGACGGGTCGAAGCGGGCCGGCCACCGCTCGACCTCGAACGCGGCGTGCTGCAGGCCGACCGCTCGCCAGGCCCGCCACTGCTCGTCGGCCACGCTGGCCGAGCGGACCGCGCCGGGCTCCATGACGTGGTCGAGCCCGCAGGCCACCTCGAGGGCTTCGGTCAGGCCGGCGGCATCCAGTACCCGAAAATTCACCCCGGCCGTGCCGAGGATCTTGCTCACGCGGCCGACCACGGCGGCCAATGCCCGATGCACGCCGTCGGTGCCGCCGCCCCGGTCGACCGCCGCCTCGATCGCGTCGGCCGGGTTGAGCCGGACCGCGACCCAGGTCAGGTGCTCGGCCGGGCCCGGGTGGCCACCGGTCACGCGGCGGGCCAGGTCCAGGTAGGACTCGATGGCCGGGGTCCGCCCGCCGAGCAGGCTGGACGGTGCCGGCACGCGCAGGCTCACGAACTGGACCGTGGACGGGCGGGCGGTGCCCTCGTCGAGCAGCCGGATCAGCCGCTCGAGGCGCAGCGCCTGGCCGAGCTGGCCGAGGACCTCGTCGGCGACCCCGACGGCGATGGCCGCGAACCAGCCGTCCTCGTCCTGGCCGACGCCGATCTGGCTGCCGCGGTCGTCGTAGCCGTAGACCTCCAGCCGCGGCGAGACGAGCTGGACGGCGCCGGCCTCGCTGCGGCGGGTCGCCACCGACCGGCGTTCCCGCTGGCGGCGGCGCAGGGCCAGGCCGAGCGCGACGGTCTGGTAGCCCCACCAGCCGCCAGCCCGGCTGAGCGCGGTGACCAGCGCGAGGATCGCGACGAGGACGGCGATGCCGATCACCACCGGCGAGCCGGTGAGCAGCGACAGGCCGACCAGGACGACGGCGACCTCGATGGCGACCAGTTGCACCGTGCCGAACTCACCGGGCCGGCCGGGGGCGCGCCGGAGCCCGCGCTCGGCCGGGCCGGGCGCCCGCTGGTTCACGACCGCGGCGCGGCCCTGAGGCGCTGTCACGGACGTCACCCGCCGAGTCCTCCCCCATGGCTCAACATCGAAGGTTCCCGAAGCATACGAGGTCGGTGCGCCTAGGGCCGACCCGCTACCATCGCGAACCATGCCGTCGCGACATGAGCAGGTGCGTGCGCACCGCTTTGTCACGCGGCGCATCGTCTCGGCGATGCTGCTGGGGGAACCGGAGAGCACCGAGCTGCCGGCCCGGCGGCTCGCGATGTCCCTGTTCGGCAGCCTTATCGTGGCGACGATCGTGCTCGCCGTGGTCGGCGTGATCGGCTTCATCAACCCGACCGGCGGCAAGCCGGAGGAGAACGACATCATCATCATGCGGGAGACCGGCGCTCGCTTCGTCTACGTCGAGGGCACGTTGCACCCGGTGCTCAACTACGCGTCGGCGCTGCTCATCGTCGGTACGCCGAACCCGCAGGTCCGCACGATGTCGCGCAAGTCGCTGCGCCAGCTGCCGGGCGGCCCGCCGGTCGGCATCCGCGACGCCCCGGACCCGCCGCCGGCCGCGGACGCGCTGGTCGGGCTGCCGTGGAGCGTATGCAGCTCGCCTCCGGCCAGCACCAGCGGCGCGGTGAGCACCCAGGTCTACGTCGGCACGGTGCCGACCGGTGGGAGCGCGCTCGGCGACCAGGCGCTGCTCGTGTCGACCGCGCGGTCCGGCAGCGACCTGCCCATGTACCTGCTGTGGAACGACCACCGGCTGCGCATCAACGACGCGACCACGCTGACCGCGCTCGATCTCGCCTCGACCGCGCCCGTGCGCATCGGCGCCCAGCTGCTCAACAGCATCACCGCCGGCCCCGACCTCCAGCCGGTCCAGCTCGCCGGCGCCGGCGACAACAGCCCGAAGAACGTCGCCGGACGACCGGGCAAGATCGGCCAGGTGTACCGCAGCGGCCAGCAGAACTACGTGCTGACCGGCGCCGGCCTGGCCACCATCGGCAATGTGATGGCGGCGCTGCTCACCGCGAACGGGGGCGCCCCGACCGAGATCTCGCCGGCCGACGCGGCGCAGGCACTGAGCAACGAGAAGGTCGAGCCGGACGGCTTCCCGCCGAGCCGGCCCAAGATCCGCGCGGTCACCGACCCGCAGGTGTGCGCCGCCTTCCGCGCGGCGGCGGCCGGCACCCAGCCGATCACGATCCAGGTGTACGAGAACGCGACGCCTACCAAGGACACCGACTCGGGGGCCGTCGCCCAGGACGGGACGCTCACCGCCGATCATGTCCGCGTTCCGGAGGGCCACGGCGCGCTGGTCCGGATCCAACCGGCGCCGGGCGTGACCGCGGAGACGACCGTCTCTCTCATCACCGACCAGGGCTTCGCCTACCCATTGCAAGACGGCAACAATGTCAAGACCCAGTCCGCGCTCGGGTACGGAGGCGTGAATCCGGTCCCGATCCCGGCCCCGCTGCTCGCGTTGATCCCGCTCGGTCCGACATTGAACCCGGTCACCGCCCGGTCGTTCGCGACAGCCAAACCGGCACCGGCCATTCCGGCTAATCCGGTGCCGTCTCCGGGGCCTTCGAATTCACCGTCGCCGACGCCTTCAAAACGCCGCGCGAAGCTGGGAAGACGCCGCCGTCGATCGGGCGGGGTCGATTTCGTTGGCGGCGACCCAGTAACCTGACATCGAAGTCGAGACCCGAGGAAGAAACGGGGACCTGATGGGCGACGACAAGACGCAGGTGGATGTCCTCACGCTCGAGGACTTCCGCGCCACCTTGAACGCACGGCTGATCGAGGCTCAGTCGATCTTGGATACGTTGACGAACAAGCTCGCGCACGGCCCGTCGCTCGGCACCTTCATCGACGCGGCCGGGACCAGGACCTGGTACAACAACGCCCACCAGCAGCACGTGCAGCGGGCGACGCGCCTCGTCGACGCGATCAAGGCGGCCCAGCGGGCCACCGACAGCATCATCAAGGACTACACGACGACGGAGGCCCGCAACGCGGCCAACCAGGCTGACATCGCCAAGGCACTGAGCAACGTGCAGACCACGCTCGACGGGGAGGCGACCAGTGCCTGACGAGTTCACCAGCCGGTACGCCGGCGTCAGCCACCGCGATCTTTGGAACCAGCTGCAGGCCGGCGACCCGGGCCAGATCGACCGGCTCGCCGTGTCCTGGAAGGCGATCGGCGACACCGCCCGGACGCTCTCCTCGACGGTCAACACCGACCTCGGCAACCTCGACTGGGACAGCGCGGCCGGCCGCGAGTTCCAGCGCCGGCTGTCGGTGCTGAGTTCCTACTCGACCGACCTCGCCAACGACCACGACGCGGTGCACACCGGCCTGACCCAGATGAGCCAGTCGCTGCGCACGGCCAAGGGCAACGCGGACGACCCGGCCGACACCGATGACAACGACAGCGCGATCGGCTTCGCGGCGGCCGGCTCGATCCTCGGCCCGGGCGGCACGGTGCTCGGCGGCCTGTTCGGCCACCAACGCGACGAGGAGCAGCGCAAGCAGGCCCATGAGCACATGGTCGCCGTGGTCGCCAGCCTCGCCGCCGACTATGACCAGTACCGGTTCTCCTACATCGAGTCGCCGACCCCGATTCCGGTCGACCTGCCCGGCCCCGGCACCAACCCGACGTCGAGCAACCCGGCCTCCGGCCCGGGCGCGGCCAACCCGCGCGGCGGCCCGGGCACGCACGCGGCCGGCACCGGCCAGACCAGCCAGGGCGGCCTGCCCACCGGCACCGTCGACGGTCCCGGCTCGGGCACCAGCCAGCCGGTCAGCTTCGTGGGCTCCGACCCCTCGACCAACGACGCGGGCACCTCGCTGCTCGGCGCCGGTGGCGCGATCGCCGGAGCCGGCGCGGTCGGCGCGGGCGGCCTCGCGGCGGGCGGCGCGCTCGCCGGCCAGCTCGGCGCGCTGCCCGGCACCTCGGCCACTGGCCTCACCGCCGGCCTGGCCGGCGCCGGCATGCCGGCCGGCGGCCTGGTCTCCCAGCCGACCTCGCCCAACCCGGCCCAGGCCGGCGGGCGGTCGGCGACCAGCAACTTGCGCGCCGGCAGCTCCAGCGCCAACGGCAACGGCACCGGCCGCGCCGCCAGCGCGGGCCGTGGCCCGGGCTCGGACATGGCCGGGGAGAACGCTCGGGCAGCCGGTGTCCGCCGGGGCGGACCCGGCAGCGTCGAGGGCGGCCAGCGCGGCGCCGCCGGGCGTTCGGGTGAGGGCTACGACGACGAGGGAGAGCGCTACGACACCTGGCTGACCGAGGACGAGATGGTGTGGGGCGACGACCCCGACGCCGCCCCGCCGAGCGTGCTCGGCGGGGCCCGCCCGGAAATTTCCCCGCAGCCGTAGCTGACACAGACCAAAAGACCGCGCTGGACGTCCAGCGCGGTCTTTTGTTGCCACTCCTTCCCCGAAGTAGTCGCTACCCGGCCGACGTAAGCCACTCCTTCCCCGAAGTAGTCGCTACCCGGCCGACGTAAGCCACTCCTTCCCCGAA
>Ga0207661_10001509_pt1 | contig 15781 bp, 13 predicted proteins | sample KBSC713LmetaG_FD_184337 | JGI IMG/M metagenome (GOLD analysis project Ga0207661, IMG submission 184337) | Corn rhizosphere microbial communities from Kellogg Biological Station, Michigan, USA - KBS C7.1-3L metaG (SPAdes) (version 2) | ecosystem: Host-associated > Plants > Roots > Rhizosphere ...
CGCAATTCTTAGTTTCCGCTAGGGAGCGCCAGAATTACTCTTCAGTAAACGCTGCTATAACAAGAATTTAGGCCATTTTGGTTGCATCTCAGTGCGTCCCATGCCATCAAAAACGTGATGGTCAAAAGGACTATCTAACCAAGCGCAACGGAACTTGGATTTACTATCGCCGCGTACCGACTGAGTACGTGGGACTCGACCCTCGCCAGTTCGTCCAGCACCAAGGTTCGAGTTGCCAACGATCGCACGGGCACCAAGGCTGGTCGCGTCGCCGCCAAGATCAACGCAACTCAGGAAGCCTACTGGCGCGGCCTCGCCGATGGCAAATCGCCCGATGCCAAGCAGGCCTTCACCGACGCCGTAAAGATCGCGCGCTCCCTGGGGCTCGACTACCTGGAGCCGGCGAAGATCGCGCAGAGGCCCCTCAATGAACTCCTAGAGCGCGTCGAGACGTTGCTGACCGATGGCCGGATCGAAAACCCCGGCATCAGAAAGGCCGCGCTGGGAGGCGTCGCGAAGCCGAAGATCATGCTTAGTGATCTCTATGGCGAGTATGAGCAGACGCAAAAGACGGCGCTCTCGAAGATGTCGCCGGATCAGATGCGCAAATGGACCAGCGCAAAGAAGCGTGCTGTCGAAACCCTCATCGAGCGGCGCGGCAACAAGGCGCTGCAGGACCTCACGCGCGAGGATGCCCTCGCCTACGTCGACTTCTGGGAGTCGCGCGTCATCGAGGAAGGCATCAGCGCGAGCAGTGCGAACAAGAACATCAGCCACATCACCGGCATGATCAAGGCCGTCGACAAGCGGTTGCAGCTGAGGCTCGACAACGTCTTCGCCGGCTATGCAAGGCCGAGCCGCCAATCCAGCAACGGGTGGTAGCGCCTGTTCTGATACTGCTGGACGCACATGTAGCATGATGTCGAGCATTTGCTTTCGTGCTCCTCGGCCACGAAGTCGAGAAGCGGCCACTTGTCGTGCGCCGTCAGAATCTCCTCTATGAGGCGGGCGATGCCGGGACGTCCGTCGGTGCCCGGCTGGCATAGCCGGCGAGACCCTAGCGTACGAGGTGCTTGACCCTGCCGATCACTCGGTTGCGGTTCTCGCGTACGAGCGGGGTCGCGACTTCCCCTGGCCGTAGGTCGATCACGCGCTGCTCCCGCTGTTCGCTCCAGAGCATCTTGTCGAGCCGGGTCAGACGCTCGGCCTCGACCTCGTTTTGCTGCACTGCGCATCTGCAAGCTTCTTGTCGTTGAGGTGGCCGCACTTCTTGGGAAGCATCTGATACTCGATGTGAGCGGCGCCTGCATCCGCCTCCTCGAAGTACCGCACCATTGCAGCCAACAAATCCGGCGCAGCCCGTCACCCGCGAATGAATGCTTGGTATACATCCTCAACAATCGGTCGCGAAACGGAGCGGGAATCGCTATGGCCGATGAGTTCTCGGCAGTTGATTGTCGTGGTTGCTCAAGGAAACCGCTGACGGAACGTCAGAAAGCTCGTTTTCGGCGAGAACGGTCCGCATTTTCACTTTGGGAGATGGCGAGCGCCGCGAGCACTGTCCGGTTGCTGATCTCAAGCTTCTGGAACACGTGATGAAGATGGACCTTGATAGTGCCGTCACTAATGTGCAGCCGCCGGCCAATTTCCTTATTCGACAATCCCTCGGCCACCAAACGCATGATCTGGCGCTCGCGCTCTGTCAGCGTCATCAGCGTCTTGTCCGCCATTGCGCTTTGCGCTCGGTAGACGGCCTCGTTAGATGAAGACAGCGTCGGCATTCTCGGTCTCTCCGCAATCTGCCGCAAGGTCTGCACAAGATCTTCGGAGCCCGCGTCTTTTGAGATGATGTCACAGGCGCCGGCTGCGGCCAGCATCATCAGATTGCGGTCTCCAACGGATGCAGTGAAAAAGACCACCCGCGTCGGAAGATTCTCGGAATTTGCGACGGCGAGGACTTGTTGCCCGGGAATGTCCGGCATGGCGATATCCAAAATGCCGATATCGGGCACAAAAGTACGGATCGCGTCGATGCAACTTGCGCCATCAACGCAACGTGCAACAACCGTGAAGTCACGCTCCGCGTCAAGCACATTGCCCAAACCTTGAAGCATCACGGGATGCCGGTCTGCGATCACCACACGCATATGGTTCCTCGCCCTATGGTTTCCCGCCCTGCCCCCTTGTAGTAATCCCCGCTCGCCCTTGCATATTTCTTTAAGAATTTAATTTGTTGTCGCAGCATTGCCCCAACGCGGAGTGTCGTCTTGTCCGCTCGTTTGCGTGCCATGCTTGGACAATCGGACGGTGTCCTGCGACGCTCGATGTGTGGGTCGCGCCGTAACAATGCGGGCTAGATAATCCACGTGCGCCTCGTGCATATAATCTAAACGTCGGCATATATCCAAAGGTATATATGGAAACTGGGGATTCCCATTTAACATTCATGAAGCGTTCATAAAAGAAAAGGTTCCAAACCTCCCGATTTGCCACTGAACGCACTGAAGAGAAAAGACCAAGCGCAATAAGCAATAATTTCACTGGATACCGATCCTTCTACTCGACGACAAATCTTGAGCGAGAGAGTCGGAGGTCAAGCGCCCCTGTCGAGCGTATACTTGTGTTCGGGCTTGGAGAACGACCATGAGGCGGCGATATTCTTTCGGGGCGATACTTGTTGGAAAAAGTAGTTTACTCAGAGAAGGCCTTGCCAGGATCCTGCGGTCAGCAAATTTTCGCATCCTAGCTTCGGTCTCATCCGCGGATGACTTGCTCACCAGCAAAATCCAGCCACGCCAAGCGCTGCTTCTGGTTGTCCATACCGGCGATGATTTTGACGCCGCAGTCGAGCAGATCGAGATTCTAAGGGATCGCTACCTGGACGGACGTCTTGCGGTCGTGACTGATCACTATCAGCCACGCGAATTGTTTTCAGCATTTCGGGCGGGCGCCACCGGCTATTTCGTTCACGTCATGAGCTGCGACGTATTCATCAAATCCATAGAACTGGTGATGATGGGTGAAACGGTTTTCCCGCCGGGACTTCTGTCATTCGCTCTTGACCCCGACGGGGACCACTTGGAGGAGGCCCCGCCCGACGACGACAACCAGGCGATCTGCGTCACGGCAGAGGATGAAATCGCTCCGCAGCTCTCGCCACGGGAGAAATCGATTTTGCGCTGCCTGATCGAAGGCGATTCGAATAAATCCATCGCGCGAAAGGTCGATATCACCGAAGCGACGGTGAAGGTTCATGTCAAGGCAATCCTCCGCAAGATCCGGGTCCACAACCGTACGCAGGCGGCGATTTGGGGGATGAACAACGGATCGCTGGCACGAAGAACCAACGCTGACACCCCGTCGCATGGGCCAGTCCCGAGCCGGCGGCTTCCAACTCCCGATGGAGACGATTCGTGAAATCAATCGGACCAACGAATGAATACCATCGGGCGCAACCGGGCGCGACGGGGATAATTCCGGGATTTCCTCGCTTCGACCGCCTCATCCGCGGGGACCGGGACCCGCTCCGCAGATAACCGGCGGCTCAACCGTTTCCTTTCCGCAATGGCAGGAATTGAAATGAGAAAGTGGCGACCCATTGTCGGGATGCTGAGCGCACTGGCGATATTCTTGGCCAGCCAGAAGGTAATACAAGCGTACGAAGCATTGGGGACCGCGCGCGCCATCGTGAGCCCTGTGTCGCCTTATCCGGGCTATCTTCAGCCGGTGATCGATATTGTCTTTGGAACGCCGTTTACACGAGTTACAGACCCAGGTCAGCAGATACTGCCGGGGATCTATTGCAAGCTGGAGTATTGCACACATCGCTATTCGAGCTCGCAGGCATGGAATGCCGACCAGAGTCTCCTCGTGATCGCCAATGGCTGCTCCGGTTTCTGTTTTCTTGACGGGGTGACCTACACCCCGCTGTTTCACCGTACCGTTCCCAATGAATGCGAGTGGCACCCCGTTGATCCTGCGTTGATGATCTGCGTGTCGGATGACGAAGTCTACACCTGGAACCCTAGCGCAGACGTCAGAATCGACGTCCATGCTTTCCCTGAATACACACATCTGCAGTTAGGCCCTTACAAAGGCAACCCATCCAAGGACGGTACCAAACTGGTGGTGCGTGCAACGAACCGCGAGGGCGAGCTGGTCGCGTTCGCCTACGACATTTCTGCTCGGTGGAAATATCCGGACATCCAACTCAACACTCTGTCCGGGAGCAACGGATATTGTACAATTTCACCATCCGGTCGTTACATTTACTGCGCCAACACGACCTCGGATGGGACGGAGACCGCCTCTGTATTCACGACGGATGGCGTGGAGGTCCAACACTGGACGGAACACCATCGGCCGGGTCATGGCGACATGACCATCGACACTGACGGCAACGATGTGTATGTCGGCATCAGCAAGGCCGACCCGGACAAGTACCACATCATCAAGCGCAGGCTTGACAACGGCGCCGTTACAGATCTTGCGCCCTATGGCCAGGCTCAGCATGCGTCGATCCGCAACATCAATCGCCCCGGATGGGTCTTTGTTACCTACACGGGCAGCTATCCCGAGGCTGGTGGACGCCCTGACCAGTCACCCTTCTTTCAGGAAGTGATCGCGCTGCGGATCGACGGCAGCGGCGAACTCCGGAGGCTCGTACAGACACATAACGTCAAATACGATTACTGGAGCGAAACCCATGCTTCGCCCTCGCCCGATGGCTCGCAGGTCATCTGGTCCAGCAATTGGGGGCGCCCGGGCGGTCCCGTCGCGGATTTTGTCGCGCGTGTATCATGGCGACAGTCAACACGCGCGGGCGCATCAGCGCGTCAATAGCATATGTGATGGAGTCGGGAGACGATGCCATGTTCAACGTCCGATTGAGCACAATAGAAGCACTTTCGTCAAACGGATACGAGTCGCGCCTCGCCGGCTGGCGCAACCCACGATCGCTCCTGCTCGCCGCCGTCCTGGCTTGGCCGATTACACCCGCGAAGGCCGAGTATCGGCTGCATATCGGAGATGTCATCGAGATCACCGTCGCAAAGCTGCCTGAACTCAAGCAACGCCTTCCCGTTCAGATGGATGGAACCATTTCCTATCCTCTGTTGGGGACGATTTCAGTCGCGGATCTGTCGCCGGCGGATATGCAGGCCAAGGTGCAGGCCATGCTGGCGGCCAAGGTCTTCCAGCAACGCGAGACCTCGGTGGCGATCGCGCCCGATGAAGTCACCGCAATAGTCGTCGAATACCGGCCGATCTACGTCAACGGTGACGTCTCAAGGCCGGGCGAATTGGCCTATCGCCCGCTAATGACTGCGCGACAGGCCATCGCTCTGGCGGGGGGCTATGATGTGATCCGCATGAGAATGAACAACCCGATCCTCGAAACTGCTGATTTGCGGACGGAGTACGAGTCCCTCTGGACCGAGTTTGCCAAAGAACAAGCACATGTTTGGCGCCTCAAGCAGGAACTCGGACAAGAGAGTACGCTTGACGAAAAGGCGCTGCTCGATGCGCCGATCGCTCCCTCGACGGCAGCGGCGATCGTCAAGGTCGAGGCCGAGCATCTCAAGACCCGCCAGCGGGACGAGCGGGCTGAACGAACGTTCCTTCAGCGCGGAATCGCCCAGGCCGATGAAGAAATCCAGATCCTTTCGGAGCAGCAGAAGACCGAGGACGAAGGAGCCAAAGCCGACGTCGAAGACTTGGCGCGCCTCCAGGAACTCTACAACCGCGGCACTTTGCCAATTCTTCGCGTCACCGATGCGCGCCGCGCCATGCTGCTGTCAGCGACCCGGAAACTGCAGACCACGGCGCAGTTGATGCAGACCAGGCGACAGCGGGATGATCTTTCACGCCAGGTTGAGCGGCTCGATGGCCAGCGCCGGAGCGATTTGCTCCGGGAACTCCAGGATGCCACCGTGGCACTCAGCAAAATCCGGTTAAAGCTGCAGAGCACGGCCGAGAAGCTTCAATACACCAGGCTTGCCAAGTCTCAGCTTGCCCGCGGCCTGGCAGGCAAACCGGCGATAACGATCGTGAGAAACGGCACGACAGGCACCGAGAACCTGACCGCGAACGAAGACTTTGCGCTTCAGCCTGGTGATGTCGTGGAAGTCGCATTGCGCGATGACCTGGCAGCGGCCAGCAACTGAGCACGCTATCGCTCCTGCCTACAGTTCCGCGACTACCTTTCTCGCGACACCTCTTGATTATATCGCGTCAGAGGCGAAAGCAGGTAGCTGATGATTCTCCGCGAGCCGGTCCTGATCTCCACTGTCACTGCCATTCCGGGCATGAAAACGCCGGCCCCGGCTGGTGCTCGGCTGCGCGATTTCTGGAACCGCGCGACGGCCGAAGCAGGCCGATATAGTGGGAGCGCAGCATCGGGATCGAAGCGAGCAATGGATAGATCCGGTCAGTGAGCCGTCCAAGTCGGTACACTACGTTAGGCAGGAGACTGCTGGGTTTAAGCTGTAACTCAAATGATGGGAAGAGCTCGCGAATCCGCGACTTTGTCATTGCCCTTATGGCCGGATTCCACGGGTTCGAATAGCGCATGTCGTACCAGACAACCACACCACGGCTCGTCAGGACGCGCTCTATATTCTGCGCTACGTTCCTGGCCATCGCGACATCAAGAATCGAAGAAAATACCGTGAAGACCAACACCAGGTCGAACCAATCATCCGGAAAGGCCAGTTGTTCGGCGTTCCCTTCAAGGAAGTTGAGGGCTGGAAAGGTCTCGCGAGCGATTCTGATGCGCTTCGGTAAGAGGTCGACCCCGTATAGATTCTCCGCCTTCACACCTCGCTCGTGAAACCAATCTAACAGGTCGCCGCGCCCGCACCCGACGTCGAGGACCCTGCATTGCGACAAAGGGCTCTGGAATCGCTCAGCCAGAATGCGCTCTAACGTGTCGTTACGGTCGCGCAGCAGTCGTTCGCGTCCGGGGTTGCCCTCATTCGATTTATGTTTACGCTCGCGCTCCGCGTAAGCCATCCGGATCCGACGGACCTCATTGCTGGAGTGATCGCTATGGACCACAATGTCTTCGGTCATGATACGCATCCTGCGTTCGCCCGTATTTCGGCGGCGTGACGCCATTCAGGTCACTTCGGGGCCTGCTCAAACCTTCCAACCGCCGCTGCCGCAGCTGTGTTCCACGGCCATTTCGTCATCGACGCGTTGCGGCTTGCGGGCAACCAACACGAAAGTCTCCGCCGCGTTTTCGCCCGCGAGAAGGCGGGATGCGATAACCCAGACTCTCCAGAGCACGTACACCGGAAAAACCACTGAGAAATACGTACTCGCGTAATAGGCGTGCAGTTCAATGAGTTCGAGCCCTCGCCGAGCGACAACGCGGCGAAAGTCGCGCGGCGTGCAATGATCATAAAAGGCCGGAAAGCCGAGGTGATCCGCCTTGTCGGGCATAAAGAATGAAAGTAGCCGCTGCTTGAATCCTTCCGGCAATAAACGGTTGAGGCGTGCGAACATTGCGTTGCGGGAGGGCGTAAATACCAACAGTATCCCGCCAGGCTTCAGCAATCGAGCCATGGCGGTTAGTGCGGCCTCGGTGTTTCGGACGTGCTCAAGCGTCGACTTGCAAATTATGAGATCGGCCGCCTGCTCCTCCTGGTAGCCTGTGATATCCGTAGTGACCATCTGATCATACGTTCCGGGCGGTGCCTTCGTGAGTTCCTCCGCAGCGATGTCCACGCCCACAAGCTTGACGCCAAGGCGGCGCTTGACCTCTGAAGTCACGCAAGGACGCGCGCCGCCGCCGATATCGTAGACGACGAGGGACGGGCGCAAGTAAACCGGAACAATGCGCTGCCTGAAATCCTTCGCGCCATCGATACGAAACGAGAGCGGCAGGAATAGGTCAAAAGCGCCACTGAGCGCGACCTGCGAGTTGATCAGTGCTCGTACCATGCGCGGTGCCAGTCCAGGCTGCCCGAAGGATGCGTGTTTCGGGATTTCCTTGCGGTGCGCCTCTAACGCAGTCATTTCTGATCTCCCGCCTGTTGTGGCTTACCGACAGCCGTTGACACCTCGCGACACAGCCACGATGGAACTCGTTGCCATACAAGCATCAGAATGGTCGCGAGAATGATGCGCAGATCGTTCACGACGCCGATGTTTCGGCCGTAGCGCTCGTAATGCATGAACTTGATCGGCATAATTTTGTACCGATAGGCCGCGATTGGGTCTCGCTCCTGATCGAGCAGAGAGCTCTCATCGCGAAACAGGATCGCGGCGTAGTCGGTAATCCCGGGACGCATCGAGAGAAGGATCGCCCGCTGCTCGGGAGAATAGAACTCCACGAATTCGGGAACCTCCGGGCGGGGACCGACGAGCGACATGTCTCCTGCGAGCACATTGATAAGCTGCGGCAGCTCGTCGATTTTGGTTTTCCTCAGGAATGCGCCGACACGGGTGATTCTCTTGTCGGCACCGACGGTCAGGGCGGAGCCGTTGGCTGCTGCGCCGACCACCATCGAACGGAATTTGTAGATGAGAAACGGGCGACCCCGCAGTCCAACTCGGGTTTGACGGAAGAAAGCCGGTCCCGGGGTCTCTCGTCTGATGGCAATCGCGACGACCAGAAATAGCGGCGCGAGCAGCACCAGAGCCACGGCCGAGCCGATAACGTCCACCGTGCGTTTGAGCACGAGCGTTGCCGACGATGGCGAGGCGATAGCGCGATGGTCGACGCAAATTGCCATGAGGCGTCACCCCAGGAGATCCCGCACCGCATCGACGATCCGGTCGACCTCTCGATAGGTCATGGTCGGGAACAGCGGCAACGAAACCGCGCCCGAGAAATAACGATCGGCTTCCTCGAAATCCCCTGGCTTGAAGGAATAACGGTGCTTCCAATAAGCCATCTGGTGCAGCGGCCGGAAATGGACCGACGTGCCGATGCCCTGCTCATTCAATGCTGCGATGAAATCGTCGCGGGTGATGCGCGCCGCCTCATGAATGCGGATGGGAAACAGGTGCCAGGAATGAAGGCTGCCCGTTGGGGCGGGCGCCGGGCAATCGATCGGCAAGTCGGCCAGTCTTCCTAGATAGCGCTCGGCGGCGCGTTGCCGGCCAGATTGCAGGTCCCTGGCGCGGTCGAGCTGGACCACGCCGACAGCCGCGGCGACGTCGGTCAGATTGTATTTGAAACCCGGCGCAACAACGTCATACCCCCACGAGGCGCCGACCTTGCTGAAGCGATCAAACGCATCGCGATTGAGGCCATGGGTCCGCATCATGCGTGCGCGCGCGGCAATTTCTGGATCGCGGGTTACGATCATGCCGCCTTCGCCAGTTGTAATCGGTTTGGTAGCGTAGAAACTGAACACGCAGGCGTCCGACTCCCAAGTGCCGATCAGTCGACCGGATCGGTGCGCCGGCATGGCGTGGGCGGCATCCTCGATCACTTTGAGGTTATGCCGGCGAGCGAAGTCCAGCACCGCAATCATGTCGCAGGGATAGCCGCCGAAGTGGACCGGCATGATGGCTTTGCAGTGTGGCGTCATAACACGTGCGGCGTGTTCGAGGTCGATGGTGCGGGTTTCCTGATCGACGTCGACGAGAACGACTTCCGCACCAAGGTAACGTATCACCGAGGCGGTCGCCGTGAATGTGAGCGTCGGCACCAGCACTTCATCGCCTGGGCCGATCCCGCACGCTTCCGCAGCGAGATGGAGGCCTGCAGTGGCGGAGGTTACGGCGACGGCCTCGACTCCGCCGCCGAGGAAAGTCGCAAATTTCTGCTCGAACTCACGCGCCTTGGCTCCCGTCGTCAGCCATCCTGAGCGCAGCACGGCTGTCACGGCTTCGATCTCTCGTTCTCCGACTACGGGCCGGAAGCACGGGATGTTCGCGCGGGTTTCGGGTACCTTCGGCTCAACCGGTTTCTGAACGCGGTCGAACCGCGTCACTCTTGAGGCGCGAAACTCTTGCACTTGCCGGTGCCGCATTGCAATGCTCCCTCAGGCTGCGGTTTTCTGTCCCATTCCATTGCTGGCGACGTCTATACAATTGATGTTCATGTATTCGGTCTCCCAACCCGTAATCTTGAAGTTGCCAAAACTGTTGGCACCGCATTCCTTCAGGTAGAGGAGATTGCTGTAGGTAGGCAGGGAGTAGTGGCCGACCTGGTTTGAACGCACAGTGGATATAACCTGGGCGATCCCGAGCTCGAGCGTCCATGCTGGTTCGAATCCTAGCTGCGTTCGAATTTTCGCGAAGCTCACATGGTAGTTGCGCCTATCCACGGAGGTGTCGTCGAAAACAATCCGGGCTTCCGGAACCTGCGCGTTGATGAGTATTGCGAGTTGGCCAAGCGTATGGTTCTGGGCGTCGCTGCCGACGTTGAAGATTTCGCCGGCGACGCGATCGACTGGAGCGGCAAAAGCCAACGCGATCGCTCGCGCAACATCATCCACATGCACGAAAGGTCGCCACTGATCTGCGCCGAACACCGTAATGACGCCGTCGTGGACCGCTTTCGCACACAATAGGTTGACGACGAGATCGAATCGTGTGCGGCCTGAAATGCCATAGACGGTGGCAAACCGCAGAAGCGTCACGGCAAAATCGTCGCAATTAAGGGAGCCGAGCACCACCTCCGATGCAACCTTGCTGCGCGCATAGAGGGACTGCGGGTTGAAGCGGGAGGTCTCGTCCAAGATCTCGTCACAGGCTCCATATACCGAACAGGAGCTCGCGAAGATGAAACGCTTGACGCCGCATGCCTTGGCGATTTCGCCGACGAGTTTTGTCGCCGTGACGTTGATATCGACCGTCAGGTCAGGATCGACCGCGCAGGCCGGATCACCAACCAGCCCCGCAAGGTGTATCACTGAGCCAATTCCGCTCATCGCGCGGGTCAAAACCTCGATATGCCGGAAATCTTCCCGGATCAGGGTCAGGTTTGGATGCCCGGCGACACCGGCCAGCGGTTCTTCACCAAAGTGCATCGCGTCGAGAACCGACACTTGCAGCCCTTGTCTCAGAAGCTTCTCGACCAGCGCAGAGCCAATGTAGCCCGCGCCGCCGATCACGAGAACCCGGTTCGGATCCGGCTCTTTGTCTTGTCCGTGGCCGCTTTGGCCGACATCCTCCGATCGAAGCACCGCGGAGCTCACACGTGCCAGCAATTGCAGGGAGCTCGCAACCAAGAACATCATCAACAGGGCGTGTGCTGACACCGCCGCTGGCGCGATCAAGGACGTCGCGGCTCCCGCGATCATCAGCAAGACCAAATTGATCCAGGTGAGATGAAAGGATTTTGCGGGAAGTGCGCGGCGGTACTTAGCGCTGTATATCCCTGCAACGGCGTAAGCCATAAACGCGAATATCGAGATCAGTCCGATGAACGGAACAATCCGCGGTGCCTCACGAGTAACCAGTGCAGCCGGATCCTTGCCATCGACAAGCAGCCAGCCGATCAGGAACGCAATCCAGATCGAAGTAATATCAACGGTGATACGCATCACCATACCGATCGTCGGTCTCAATTCATAAATATATCGGAGTGACAGGAAATTCCGGAGCGATGGCATTACGACTCCTCCCACCAGCAGCAGCAGCAACAGGTGTCCAACTCGCGTTTGAATCATTCGCTCACGCCCGGCCGGCGAGATCGAAGATAATTTCTTCGAAATTATGGAGTGCGCTTCTCTTCCATTGCTGGCGATGATCGACAGACCTTCGATGTTAGCTCGCTTGCAACTCAAGCGGCATGGCTAAGGCGCATTACCACCAGCGGGCTACGATCCATCCTCGCGCTAGCTGCATTACGTTGAAGTGGGTAGCCGAGTGACTGGCTCGGCTCGCGACGATGTATGGCGCCACGTGGCGTCCCCAGTTCCTTGAAGAGACGGAGGCGCGGCGCCGCAGCTGCTTGGCTAGATTCGACGAGCATGCATGCAGGCCGATCGCGCGGACTATGCGGCATGTACTTCAGCACTGCGCGGACCATTCGAGCTGGAGATAGCCCCGCATCCGTCTCGAAGGTGCGTCAAAAATCGCCATCCGGCTGTTAGACGATACTCCATTCGGGGTACCTCGCAATGCAACGATGCTTCTGTACACATTGTTGGTAAAGTTTGCCCAAGCCGCATCAGCAACACCACCCATGGATGATGCCCTCCAACTCGACATTGCTGGGTCGTGTCATGGTCTTGAGCATTCGAGCGTATGTCGGAGGTCTGTTACGCACCGCAGTATGGGCTGGATGGCCGGCCGGTCGCGCATTGATTCACCACATGCTTCTCACGCGATGCGGCCCCGCACCAGCGGCAAGGAGGTTCGTGCCTTGAGCCCGCACCTGCTCTGCATCGGCGGAGAAGACCATCATCTTCGGATTCCGTTCCTGCGCGCGCTTGGCGATCGCGGTGTGAAGGTGACCGCGGCCGGCACCGGTGACAAGGCACCGTTCACGCGCGCAGGCATCGAATATCATTCGTTCCGCTTCAACCGGTTTGTCGACCCGCTGGCCGATTGGAGAGCTATAAAGATGCTTAAGTCTCTGATCCACGACGTCGGTCCCGATCTCGTTCAGAGCTTTGACACCAAACCGAATTTGCTGGTTCCGCTGGCGATGCGTGCCGATCGTGCAGTCGCCGTCATTCGAACCATCAACGGGCTCGGCTGGATCTATTCTTCGCGCTCGATCCTCGCGCTGGCGCTCTGCCCCGTATACCGCGCGCTCCACCGGCTCGCGGCGCATTCGACGGCGATGACGGTGTTTCAGAATCAGGAAGATCAGGCCTTCTTTGAACACCATGCGATGATCGGCAACGGATTGAGCCGGCTGATTCCTGGATCAGGCATTGACATCGCGGGTTTCGAGCGCGCCGCGGCGGCGGGGCCGTCACCGGCGGAGATTCGCCGGACACTCGGCCTCGAGAAATGCGAGATCATCATCACTGTCACGCGCCTTACCCGCCAGAAAGGAATTCCAACGCTGCTCGAGGCCGCAGCCTTGGTTCACAAGGAGCGACCAACCGCGCGCTTTTTGCTCGTCGGGCCCCGCGAGAGTGAAGGACCCCTGGCGGTGACACAGTCCGAGATCGACCGCCACGCCCCTTACGTGGCAGCTCTTGGCTCGCGATCGGACGTCCCCTCTTTGCTCAAAGCCGCGGACGTTTTTGCATTCCCGACCGAGTATCGCGAAGGGGTGCCACGTGTCTTGCTCGAGGCAGCGGTCGCGGAGTTGCCGATCGTAACGACCAGGATGCCCGGCTGCAGCGACGTGGTATGCGACGGCTGGAGCGGCTTCCTTGTTCAGCCAAACGCGCCGCGCCAGTTGGCGTCCAGAATTGTCGACCTGCTCGAGGACCGCCAAGCGGCGGCCGCGATGGCAGCGCGTGCCTCAGAGCTCGTCAGACAGGAGTTCGGCCTCGACCTCACGGTTTCCCGCTATGTCGCTGCTTATAACGAGCTGCTCGATGATCCTGTTCGAACAAAGATCCGAGCGACCAAGGCTCGTCCCTAGCTGCGCTCGCCACTGCAAAAAGGATTTTCATGAAACGCGACTTTTTGCTGGTGGTGGGAATTTTGCTGTCGACTGGCTCACAGTTGCGGCCTGCAGGTGTGCCCGTCGGCCCCGGTGAAATCTGCTTCATCATCTGGATTGCCCTGATGCTCGGCCGTGAGGTAGCGCGGCAGGGGCCTCCGCTCACTGCGGCGCTTTCGCGGCTGCTCATTTTCTGGCTCCTGTTCGCGACGGCGCAAAGCATCGGCACGCTGACCGGTTACGCGATCGCGGATGTCCACGACACATCGTTGTTCATTCACGATGCGATCGCCTATCCATTGCTGGCTATCATCAGCCTTCTGAGCGTCGCAGGGTCAGATTCTCCGGCCCGCTTGCATCGCGTTGCCTGGTTTCTGGTGACGCTCGGATCGGCCTTCCTGGCGTTGCAGGTCTTCCAGAGGTGGGGAGTGGTCAGCATAGCATCGATCGATCCTTGGTTTTGGGACCGCTTCCGCGGCTTGTCGGAGAACCCGAACCAGCTCGCCATCCTTTGCGCGGTGCTCGGGCTTCTATGCCTGCATCTCGCCGACGTGGCAGCCAATGCTCCCGCGCGGATCGTTGCGGTCGGAGCCGCCGTTCTTCCCATCTATGTTGGACGTCTCACCAAGAGCGATACATTCGGTCTTGTCCTCGTGGTCGCCGGCCCGATCTTCGTCGCGCTTAAAGTACGAAGCTGGCTCTGGTCGCATTCAGCCAGGCCTACCGCCCGGTCCGCCTTCGCGTGGATTGCCATTCTCGCGCTGCCGTTGGCCTTGGTCTCGGCTGCTCCCTTCGGCTACTCCCTGAAGACAGGCGCCGAGGCACTCGCCCTGGACATGGCGAAGGGCAGCGAGGAAGATACCGAAAATACGGCCCAACTCCGGCTTGAAAACTGGCGGCTGGCCTTCGATCGTGGAGTGGAATCGGCAATGCTGGGACTCGGGCCGGGTCCGCACCTTCCGATACCCCGCTCCATACTGGCGGGGCGGGACGATCCGACGGGGGAGCCGAAATATCTCGCGCATCCCCAAGACAACGGCACGCCGAATTTCGAGGCCCACAACACGCTGCTCGATATCTTTACCCAAGGCGGGCTCCTCGCCGTCCTCGCGCTTGCTTGGCTGGTTGGCGCCGCGTTTTTGCTGACCTGCCGGGCGAGGTTGGACGGTCTGACAACGCTGCTTTGCGGCCTCATCCTGTTCACCATTTTTCACCTGATTGTCCGCCACCCAGCGTTCTGGCTCGCGATATCAATGTGTTTAGTGGCGCCGGAAAGCCGCAAGGTGTCGCTCATACCGGCACGGAGCTAAGGAGATGTGTGGCATTGCCGGCATTCTTCTCGTCAAGGCTGCGAACCCCCGGCAACTTGGGGCGATCGATGCGATGGCAGCTACCCTCGACCATCGCGGTCCGGATGGTGAAGGCCTCTGGATCGACCGCGAGGGCGGCATCGCGCTCGGCCATCGCCGCCTCGCGATCGTTGACCTCTCCGACGCCGGACACCAGCCGATGCTGTCCGAAAGCGAAAATCTCGTCATCACGTTCAATGGCGAGGTCTATAATTTCGCCACGCTGAAGCCGGACCTCGCAGCAAAGGGCCATCGTTTCCGCGGCACCAGCGACACCGAGGTTATGCTGGCCGCGTTCGAGAGCTATGGCATCGAAGACGCGCTCAAGCAGTTTTCCGGGATGTTTGCCGCCGGCGTGTGGGATCGGAGACGTCGTGTTCTGCACCTCGTCCGCGACCGCATGGGCAAGAAGCCCCTGTATATTGCAATCGCCGATGACGCGCTTCTCTTCGCCTCCGAATTGAAGGCCATCCTTGCTTATCCGGGTTTCGACCCAATCGTCGATACGAGCGCACTGGCGATGATGTTGCGCAAGGGCTGGATGCCGGACCAGCACTGCATCTGGAGGAACGTCTTCAAGCTGCCGCCTGGCACAATGCTTTCAGTCCACGCCGAAGATTTGACTACAGCCTGTGCCGACAGCCTGCGAAAACAAGCCAGGTGCTGGTGGTCGCTGGCTGCCATCGCGGAGACCGGCCAGCGGCAACAGCTCAGCCTCGATCAAAACGAGCTCGATGCCGAGCTTGATTGGCTGCTCCGTGCCGCGGTTCGGCAACGCATGGTCGCCGACGTGCCGCTTGGCGCCTTCCTCTCGGGCGGGATCGACAGCTCGACGGTCGTAGCACTCATGCAGGCGCAATCGTCGCGCCCAATCCGCACGTTTACCATCGGCTTCCGCGAG
>Ga0207661_10001511_pt1 | contig 15773 bp, 27 predicted proteins | sample KBSC713LmetaG_FD_184337 | JGI IMG/M metagenome (GOLD analysis project Ga0207661, IMG submission 184337) | Corn rhizosphere microbial communities from Kellogg Biological Station, Michigan, USA - KBS C7.1-3L metaG (SPAdes) (version 2) | ecosystem: Host-associated > Plants > Roots > Rhizosphere ...
CGTCGTCGCCGAACGCCTGCTGCATCGCGCCCGAGCCGCCCGGGCCGCCCGCCGACTGGACGTGCGGCCAGGCGGGCGCGACGAACGAGGCGATGATGGTCGAGCAGATGTCCGCCCCGCCGAAGTTGAAGGTGGCGCTGACGGACGCCGCGGCGGTCTGCTGGTACGACGCGACGCCGACCTCGTCGCCGCCCCCGTCGTCGCTGTTGTCCTGGTAGGCGAACGGGGACTCGACCTCGTCCCCCGAGGAGAGGGAGGCGCCGCGGTTGTAGGCCGACGCGACGAGCAGCGCGCCGTCCGCGGTCGGCACGACCGCGGGCGTGGCCGGGTTGGCGGTCGAGGCGGTCGCCGCGCTGTCGTGCTGGTCCAGCGCGATCGCGCCGCCGTTGTCGGCGGCCCACTCCTGGATGACGAGCGTGGTCCAGGAGCCGCCGTTGTAGCCGGGCACGATCGTAACCGGCCCGCTCCCGCCCGCGACCGCGTACCACATCGCCGTCACCTGGTCGCTGGCCGAGTCCGCCTGCTCCTCGACCTGCGCCAGCGTCCCCTGCGGCGACGTGACCGTCATGCCGGTGGCGTCGCTGCCGAGCACGACGACGATCAGGTTCCCGTCGGTGACGTCCGAGGGGAACGCCAGGCTGCCCGACGGCGCGTCGGCGCTGGCCGACTGGACCTTCGTCCAGGTGGTCACTCCGGGCTGTCCTCGCGGCTCGCCATCTCTCGCCCCTTACGGGGCCGGAGCGCGGGCGTTACGCCGCGACGGGCGAGATGCTGATCGTGAGGTTCGAGGCCGGGAGGCTGAAGTTGTCGCCGACGGCGACGGTCTTCGAGGCCGTGAGGGCCGCGGAGCCGAGGAAGTTGCCCGCCGAGGAGGCGTCCCAGAACGAGATGTGCGAGTAGGTCTCCGCGGTGGACACGGAGGTCCAGTCCACGGAGGCCGAGTTCGTGATCGAGCCGCCCGAGGCGGCCGAGAACGTGACGCCGACGCGGGTGGTGTTGCCAGCCGCGGCGGTCGCGCCAGCGGAGCCCGGGTCCGCGGTGTGCAGCTTGACGAAGAACCCCGCGGGGGCCGTCCAAGCCTGGGCGCGGCAGAGCAGGTCCAGGAACTTGTTGGCGACGTTGACTGTAGCGATTCCGACTGTCATCTCGCCCTTTACGGGACGGAGGACCCGCTTTCTAGGGGTCGAGCCGCTTGGAGCGCATCAGGTGGTGGCCGAGCCCCAGCCACCAGATCAGGACGGCGGCCGTGCCGACCCTGCGCGTCCTCGCGCGCCTGCAAGCCTCGGTGACGGTCGGTACGCGGCCGGTGGCGAAGGCGGACGCCTCCCAGGCGCCGAGCGCGATCGCGCAGCAGCCCCAGAGCCGCCGGGTGTCAGACCTGCTCGGCTTCCTCAAGGGCCTGCCCGTAGTCGATGCTGTCGACGACCTCGGGGCCGACGTAGACCAGGATGACGCCGTCCTCCTCGGAGCCGTCGTCGCGGGCGGTCACGAGCGCCTCGATAGCCTCGTCGCGCCCCTCGAACGCGGCCAGCTCGGAGCCGGACTCGTCCACCACCACGTAGGTCTCGGTGCCGTCCATCCGCCGCTTACGGCGCGGTCGGGGCCTGTTTCCAGGGCCGCACGGTCCACACGCAGTGCCAGCAGAGGCCGAGCGCGGGCTCAAAGCCCCGCGGGTACGGGACGGTCTTGCAGTTCGAGCAGCGGTCCTTGTCGCTCAGGACGTGGCTCACCGCCGTATCCCCAGCGGGGCGTGGCAACGGCTGCACGACGCCTGCCTGATCGGGCGCCTGCTCATGTCCCCGAAGCGGTCCCACACGCGCTCGCTGTAGCGGTGGCCGAGCAGGACGCACGGCAGGTCCTCGCCGAGCCAGGTGCGCAGCTGCCAGAGCCGCCAGGAGAGGTAGCTCACGTGACCCTCGAAGGCTGCTCGGGGTTGCAGATCCGGCACCGCGCGTCCTTGTCCGTCGGCTCGCCGTGGATCCGCTTGGCGCACCGCGCGTCCCACGGGTCGTGCAGGCCCGGCTTCATCTCGCCGCGCAGCCTGCGCCCCGCCTCCAGCCTGCGGTCGTTGAAGTCGTCGGCCCAGGCGTCGAACGCCCTGCGGTCCTCGGGCGTCAGGCAGCGCGGGTTGTCGAGCCAGACGTCGTCCCTGCGCGCCCCCTGCGACTCGGCGAGCTGGCGCCCGGCCTCCTTCATGTGGTCGAGCAGCTCGACGGCCTTGCCGACCGTGACGTCCGGCGGCAGCGAGCGGAACGCCATGATCTCGATCTCGGCGCCAGCGAGACCGCGGACCAGCTCGTCCACCTTCCCCTGTAGCTCGTCGCGCTCGTCCAGGACGAGTAGGTACTGCCTGTGGACCTCGACGGGCCAGTCGGGCCTCGACGTCGCCATAGTGGCGGCCAGACCCTTCAGCTCGTCCAGGGCGCGGGCGCCCTTCGCGCCCGGCGGGAGGTCGGCGCGGATGTCGCCGCCCAGCTCCTCGATCCGCTTCAGCGTGCCGAAGGCGCTCACGGCCGGTCGTCCTCGTCGTCCAGCGGCGGCATCGGGACCGTCCGGCCCTCGATCGCGTCCCGCAGCGACGCGGCGAACTCCTCGCGCGCCTGCCTCGCCTCGCGGTCGCGCCGCGCGTAGTAGTACAGGGCGGCCCAGAACACCGCGAAGACCGGGTTGAGCGCGGCCCACCAGCCGTCCCGCGCGCTCACGGACAGCAGGGCGAGGAGGGCGAGCCACATCGACTCGCGCCAGTAGAGCGAGACGCCGCGGCGGAAGGTCATGCCCCCATTGTGCCGTTGTCGCAGGGGTCGAAGCCGAGCGTCTCGACCGCGCGGCACCTGGCGCAGTCGGGCGAGCCCTCCGCGCAGCCGCACGGGTGCACGTAGACCATGGCGACGAGCGCCCGCCTGAGCGCGGCCTCCGGCTCGACGTGCTCCGAGCAGTAGGGGGACGCGGTGTTGTGGATGAGCCCGGGGTCGTCGATGCCCTCGCACACGCCGCAGCGAAGCTCGTGGCCGGTCCCCTCCCCGGCGAGCCCGGCGAACTCGGCGACCGCCCAGCGCCCGTTCTCGGCGTCGATGTGGTCGACGCAGCGGACGCCCGCCTCGGGGTCGCACCTGCACGCGGCCGGGTACGGGACCCGGGTCGCGACGATCATCCGCAGGATCTCCACCGGGTCGCGCCGGTCGGCGACCCGCTCGGCCGACGCCGACACGCGCGCCGCGTAGTCCTCGCGCCACGCCCGGCGCTCGTCGCGCTCCGCCGCGCTCATCGGCGTCGCGGGGCCGGACAGGTAGAAGCTGTCCAGGTGGCTGAGGTCGCTCAACGGTCGACCGTCTCGGTCAGGCGCAGGACGCGCGCCACGAGCGACTCGGCCGCGGCCTGCTCGCGCCAGACGCTCGCGATCTGCGGCATGCCCGTCCTGTCCAGCTGGTCGGCCAGCTCGTTGTCGGTGTCGGACTGCTCCGAGAGCCACTCGGCGAACCGCGCGCGCTCCTCGGGCGTGAGGGGCGCTACGCCCACTCCACGCCCTCCTCGGTGCGGTAGACCTTGGTCTCGCTCTCGACGCGGCGCTCCGTCTTCCTGAGCAGCCTGAACGAGGGGACGGACGTCTTCCCGTAGTCGAGGGGCGTGCCGTGCCTGTGGCCCCAGTCGATCTCGCCCTCGAACGCGAGCGCCCCGGAGAGGCCGTCCCAGAACGAGACGATCCCCTCCTCGTCGCAGAGGAAGCTCTCGAAGCTGCGCATCGCCCTGGTGGCCACGCGCGACCGCTCCTTCTCGGCCGTCTGGAGCGCCTCGTGCCGCGCGAGCGCCTCGGCCACGGTCATGCCCTGGATCGCGGGGTCCTTGACGTTGAGCGGGCCGCTGCCCGCGAACATGCGGGCCGGGCGCGGGCTCTCCTGGCTCATGAACTCCTTGACGGCCTCCAGGTAGAGCCGCTCCGCGTTGGAGACGCGCTCCTCGAAGCCCTGCTCGGTCATCAGGTCGTCCACCCAAACGAGCGTGCGCCCGTCGGGCTCGTCGCATCTCACGTGCTCAACGCTTGCGAGTCTCATGCCCTGGTCTTCGTCACGGCGCGACCCTCACCATGCGGCTGCCGCACCGGCAGCAGTAGGCGCGCTGCTGGCGGTGGCCGAGGGCCTTCGTCTCGTGGAGGCAGACCATGCACAGGAAGCGCAGCGGCACCCTCTCGTCGCCGCGCATGTGCCGCGCCAGCCTGCGCAGGAGGGCGATCACGCGAGCTTCGCCACCTGGCCGCACATGCAGCGCCGCCTCTGGCCGCGCCACTGGTGCGACGGGGGTCGGCACACGGGGATCAGCGAGAGGTAGGTCGGCACGCCCGGCATGGCGACGCGCACGCGCACCCTGCGGCGCCTGGCCACTACGCCTCGTCGGCCGCGTCGTCGGCGGCGATCAGCGAGGAGATTGGGCCGACGGCGTAGGCGCCCTTGACGCGGGCGATCTTCCTCGCGACGGCCAGGTTCCAGCCGGGCCGGAAGGGGGTCAGCAGCGTGACGAGGCCCTGGCCGATCAGCGCCACGCCGAGCAGCCTGCGGAGGAAGAACAGCCTCACGCCCACGCCCCGGTGGCGTAGTCCCACGGCTCGGTGCCTCGCTCGGGCCTCGGGCCGCTCAGCGCGGAGCCGCCCATGTGCTCGTTGAAAAGCTCTCCCTCGGGCACCAGCCGCGACAGCGCGCCCCTGCACGCCTCGCGCTCGCCCTCGGTCGCCGCCGGGTCGCGGAGCAGGGCCTCGATGCGCTCCGCGCGGGTCACTCGGCCGCCTTGCACACGGGGCACGTGCCCCCGATCGTAGCGCCGTCCATCGCGCCCGCGGCGTGGTGCGCCGAGACGAGGCCCCTGAGGCTGTCGATCTCGTCGCCCGCCTCGGCCATGGTGTCGATCGCCGTCTGGGCGATCCGCTCGTACTCGTTCGAGCGCGCCTGCCACTCCTTGCCCGCGGAGAGCAGCCTGATGCTTATCGAGACGGCCCGGTCGTAGTCGCGCTCGCGCTTGATCAGCGCCGCGAGTAGGCCGACCGCGACCAGGGCGAGTATGCCGACGGCGAGCCACATGCCGGTCACGGCGCCTCCACCCGCACGGGGCCGAAGTACGCCTCGTCCTCGCGGACGACCGTGATGACCACGGTGTCGCGCGGGCCGCTCTTGTCCACGCTGATGACGACCCTCCCGGCCAGGTCGGGGCCGTTCAGGACGCTGACCGTCTGCCGGTTGTGGTCGCTGCCGGGGCCGGGGGCGCTGGGGACGAGCCTGATGGTCACTTCGCCTCCTCCTGCGCGATGCAGACCTGCGGCACCGCGCGGCACGTCTTGCCGTGCTCGCTGGCCCGGTGCCCGTTGTAGATGCCGAGCGTGAGCGTGATGGTGATGAGGAGCACGACCGCCGCGAGCGCGACGAGGGTGAAGCCCAGGTTGTCCCCGATCTCGGCCATGGCCTAATCATCCTCCCCGGCCGGGGGACCGAACTGGCTCGCCATCATCGACATGCCCCTCGTCGCCAGGGCGCACAGCTCGACGCGGCGAAGCTCGTCCGGCGTCGGCCTGCGCATCTCGCACCGCGGCTCGCGCTGGGCGGCGACCCACTCCAGCACGAGGTCGGCGATCGGCCCAAGCTCCTCGGGCGTCCCGCTCACAGCGAGTCCACCCACGAGAGGTAGAGCGCGATCGCGTCGGCCAGCATCAGCCGCTCCAGGTCGTCGCCGCCCTCCCAGCACTCGGCGACGACCGCCTTCGCGCGCCGCACGTGGTCGTAGGTGAGGAGGGCCATCGCCCGAATCGTGCCCGCGCGCGAGGGGACGCCCGGGCTCGCCCGGCGGGACGGCCCGCATCCGCGTGGTAGGCGCGCTACCGGGCCGGGGTGCGGGCTGGCGCCCTCTGCCAGGGGACGGAGGGGGCCTCCTCCCAGCCGTCCTCCTCGTTGCCGACCCTGCCGAGGAGGAGGCCGGTCTCGTCCGTGTCGTCGCCCGCCTTGGCCTCGGCGATCCGGTCCCAGCTCGCGCGCGGGGCCGTGGAGAGGACGGGGCCGCCCGCCTGCATGTGGGGGCAGTGGGCCGCGGTCATGCGGGCGCACCGCTCGTGGAGGCCGCCGTCGATGGCCGTGTGGGCGCGGGGGTCGAGGAAGAACCAGACCGGGTCGCCCAGGGGCTCGCCGCACAGGACGCAGAGGCCGCCCTCCAGGGCCTCCTGCATGCGCTCGTTGTCGCCGCGCTCGAACAGGAAGTCCCCGCCGCCCACCGCGGTCCCGAAGCCGCCCTCGGTCGCCTTGAAGTAGGGCTCGAACATCTCCGGGTCGGTCTGCGTGGTCCAGGGCACGGGGCTCCGCTCGTACACCGGGCGGGGCATGCCGGGCGGGTTCTCCATGCCGGGCTCCCAGTAGGGCGCCCCCTCCACCGAGAAGGCCCCCAGGTGGCCCGGAGCGGGCACGTGCGGGGCGGCGGGGCTCCACCCTGGTCCCTGTGCCGCCCGGGGTCCCTCGGCCCAGAGGTTGGCAGAGAGCGCGCCGGGGAGCGCCATGCGGGCCTGCTCGAACGCGCCCGGCGGGGGCAGCTCGCCCGGGGGCGGGAGCTTGTCCCTGTCCCACTCCTCGTGGTAGCCGTTGTGGCCGCCCGGCCACTCGCGGAGGGGCGTGCCCGTGCCCGCGAGGTCGTTGAGGTACTGGAGGTACTTGAGCGCCGGTCCCGCGTACGCCTCCTCGGCCGCCCACTGGGCCTCGTCCCGGGCGTCCTGGGCGGTGTCGGGGTGGAGCCGGTCGGCCGCGCGCCAGAGCTGGAGGGAGTACTGGACGTGCGGGTCCTCCTCGTGCTCGCGGTCGGCGGCCTCCTCGACGTCGGAGATGTCCTCGTTGTTGCGCTTGGCGATCTCCTCGAACTTCTCGTAGAAGCCCTCCTCGTTCTGGGGGTGGTTGCCGTAGGCGTAGTCCATGTGGTTCTGGACCCACTCGTCGAGCTGCTCCTGCGCCTGCTCCAGGGCCTTGCCGAACTGCTTGCCGCTGAAGCCGCCCAGGACGGCGGCCTGGTAGGTCGCGCGGGCGAGCGCCGTCCAGTCGCTCGTGGCCCACGTGTCGCGGTCGTAGTTGGCGTGCGCCAGGAGCGAGGTCATGCTCTGCTCCATCGCCTTGTCGAGGTCAAGGGACTGGATGCTGCGCCGCTGGTTCATGACGCCGAAGTCGTCCTGCTCGCCGCCCTGGTACCGCTTGTGGCGGTTCTCGTCGTACCGCTCGTACCAGTCGTTCAGGTCCTCCGCGTTGCCCAGGTCGGGGTACTCCAGCTCGTCGTCGGTGTCGTCGGCGTCCGCGTTGCCGTACCAGTCGGGCGAGCGCACGAAGTCGACGCCCTTGGTCTCGCGCAGGGCGTTGAGCCACTCCTTGATGCGCTCGTTGTACTCGGGCTTGGGCTTGTGGTCCTCCTTGCCCTGGACCTGCACGACCTCGAAGGTCGGCGCCTCCAGCGGCATGCCCGTGCGGTCGTTGTACGCCTCCATCGTCTTGAGCCCGGCGTCCGGGTCGTAGGTGTCCGGGGTGACGTGGACCGCGCCGTGCGGCTTGCGCGGGTACAGCTGGTCGATGAGGTCCTGCCGCCCCTCGTTGAGGAGCTGGCGGTGGTGCTGGAGGTCGGCCTCGTTCTCCAGGGTGGGCACGAGGTAGATGTTGCCGTCGTCGCCCGACTGCTCGCCCTCGGCGAGCGGCCTGCCAGCCCTGATGGGCGTCAGCTCAAGGGTCGCGTGCGGGCCGCCCTTCGGGTCTCGGAGCGAGTAGATCGCGCTCTCGCCGTTCTCGACCTGGTTGCAGTAGCCGCCGACGCAGTGCCCCATCTCGTCGCCCTCGTGCTGGAGCTGCTCGGGCGTCGTGAGCTTCTCGACCGTCCAGCCGTCGGGCCACTCGTAGACGACGTGGCCCTTGCTCTCGGCGCTGCGGTTCTCGGCCTTCCACTGCATGAGCCACTCCTCGACCTCCCCCAGGTCCATCTTGTTGACGTCCATGCCAGCGGGCGTCTTGTTCTGGCGCTTGAGGTCGGCGAGCACCGGCCCGGCCTCGGCCGCGATGTCGACAAGGTGCGGGAAGCGGACGTCGGGGAGCTGGCGGTACTGCTGCGAGTACGCGAGCGCGCTGTCGAACTGCTGCTTCATCGCCTTGACCGCCCACGGCCAGAGCTTGCTGCCGTCCGGCGAGCGCCGGTAGAGGTCGTGGAGCGAGTCCTTGATGCCTGTGTAGAGCGCGGGCCAGTTGGCCGTCTCGTACCGCTTGAGCGCCTGGCCGACGGCCTTCTTCGCCGCGTCCTCGCTCTCCTCGTAGAGCGGCGCGCCGGGCTCGCCGCGCGACATCGCGTACGTGAGCTGGTCGAACGCGCGCTGCGGGTCCATGCCCTGCCCGGTGTAGCGCAGGTAGAGGTTGATGATGTGCTGCTGGCGCTCGTCCGGCTCGTACTGCTCCTTGAACGCCTCCTGGGCGAGCTGCTGGACGGCGGGGCTGATCGTCGGGCCGCCGACGCCGCCGTTGTCGACAAGGTGGCGCTCCCACTCGTTGTTCCCGATCAGCTCCCTCACCGTGTCCGCGGTCTCGTCGTAGCCGAGCGCGCGGCCGTGGCCGAGCCAGTAGAGGTCGTGGGCGCGCTTCATCTTGGCGATGTCGGCGCGCGGCGGCTTGTGGCCGCCCTTGCCCTCGTAGCCGAGGATCTCCTCCAGCTGCTCCTTCGCCAGCTCCTCCGCGGTCGCGCCGAGACGGTGCATGCGCCACGACGAGGTCGGTCGGCCCCACTCGGGCGGCGCGCCGCTCTCGCCCGTGAACGGCATCCACTCGCGCGGGCTCTGGTAGAGCGGGCCGTCCGGGTCCTCGTTCCAGATGTCCTTCGTGCGTGCCTCCCACGCGGCGTGCGCCGCGTCGAGGAACGCCTGGTCCGCCGAGCGGAGCGGAGCGAGCGCCTCCTGGATGAAGCCGACGAAGCGCCCCACGTCCTCGACGGCCGACTCGGCCGCCTGGATCTTCTTGTAGTACTCGTCGTGCTGGCTCATCCCCAGCTCCAGCAGGCCGTTGACGACGCCCATCGCCTGCGACGGGTCCCTCATGGCGTCGGCCCACTGCTGGTGCTCGCCCTGCTGTCTGAGGAGGGTCTGGTACAGCTCCTCCCACTGGCCGCCCTCGCGCATCTGCTTCTGCTTCGCGTCCACGTACTCGCGCAGCATGCCGGGCTTGAACCCGGCGAGGTCGTTCTTCGCGAACCTGTCCTGGATGAGCCGGGCGTAGGTCTCGGCCGAGCCGAGGGCCTGCGACCTCTGCATCTCAAGCTCCACCAGCTGGGGGATGAGCGGCTTGGCCAGCTCGGCGCTCGGCTTCCACGTGCTCACGAAGCCGAGGAACTTGAACCAGCGGTCGCGGTCGTAGGCCGGGTAAAAGCTGGCCTCCTTGAGCCGTTCGGCCTCGATCTCGACCTCCGCGGCCGTGCGCGCCATCGCGCGGAAGTCGCCCGCCTGGTACTCCAGGCCGAGCGTCTGCGCGTCGCGCTCCAGCTTGTCGAGGTACGAGGCGGCCATCGCCCCTTACGTGTTCGGCCGCCCGCGCTTACGCAGGTTGCGCCCGCGGCGCCAGCAGTGGTACCCCATGCGCAGCGCGAGCCAGTTGGCCCGCAGCCAGCCTAGTGCCAGACGATCCCGTTCTCGCACGACCGGCACGGGACGTCGGCGGTGTCCGAGGAGAGACCGTTCGTGTAGAAGCCCGCGGGCACCTTGGACCGGCCCATGCAGACGGGGCAGCGGTGCGGCCTCTCGGCGCCCTCGAAGACCATCTCCATCACGGGAGGGACCTCGGGGAGGGGCGGGTAGACGCGGAACTGGACGGGCGCGCTCGTCGAGCAGCCCGGGCACGCGAGGTAGCGGTTGGTGTCCCAGTCGCCGTGGAGCGAGCACCTGCCGAACGGGAGCGCGGTCGTGTGGTAGTGGTCCCACGCGCCGCTCACGGGGTCCCAGCCGCCCCACGTCTGCTGGCCGACGCCGCCCCAGCCGATCGTGGCCGCGTAGTAGAGGTCGGCCACCGGCTCCCAGCGGAACGGGGTGCCGAGGACGGTCACGCGCGCATGACCAGCGCGACCACCAGGACGATGATCAGCAGCAGGAACAGGAACTTGGAGACGGCGATGCCGCCGAGGAGGATCAGGAGGAGCAGGATGAGTAGCACGATCCAGAGCATGTCTACTATTTACCCGCCGGGAGGCCGGTCGAAACTAGGCGGGCAAGGCGTAGACCGCGATCCGGTACTGCGCGCTCGTCGGCGAGCCGTCGGAGCGGGCGCAGGCCGTGAGGATCAGTACCTCGTGGCCGCGGGCGTCGGCGATGTGCATGTGGCGCACGTCCAGGACGCGGTGGCCCGTGACGACGTACGCGCGCATCCTGCCGAGGTAGCGGACGTAGATGCGGTTGCCGCGCCTGAGCCGGTCGATCGAGTAGAACGGGTGCGTGTGCGTGGTGCGGTGGCCCGCGATGGCGATCGTGTCGCCGCCCCCGGGCCTGCCTGTCACGGGCCAGAACGCCGGTCCGGCGTCTACGTCCATCGTGACGCGCTCCCTGAGCCCGATGCTCGGGATGTTGAGGAACGCCTGCCACTCCGAGCCCTGGCGCGTCGCCGCCCCGGCGCTGCCCGCGAGGGCGAAGCCGAGGAGGAAGAACACGACCACCATGGCGAGGCAGAACAGGATGGCGAGGGCCGCCCCTTTGAGATCCCTCTTGGGGGCGGCCCTGTTCATAGCCTAGAGCGTGAACGGCGCCTTCTGCGGCGCCTTGCTCGGCTTCGTCGCCTTCTTGACGTCCGGCTTCTTCACCGGGGCCTTCTTGGCGACCTTCTTCGCCTTGGCCTTGACGACCTTCGGCTTGGCCTTCGCCTTCGGCTTGGCCTTGGCGACCGGCTTCGGCGTCACGACCGGCGGCGTTGCCACCGGGGGAGTGACGACGGGCGGGGTCACCGTCGGGGGCGTGACCGGCGGCTGCGGGTCCTGCGCGCAGTCGTCGTTGCCCTCGATGCCGTCCTTGCCTCCGAGCGAGCCGTCCGCGTTGGCGGGCTTGCACGGGGGAGTGACGACGGGCGGCGGGACGACTTCGTCGTCGCAGCCCGGCTTTTCGCCGTTGTTGTCGCCGTTCGGGCACGGATTCACGACGACCTCGTTGTCGTCGTTCGTGATCGTGACCGTCTTGGTCTCGCCAGCGGCGATCGTCACGGTGCCGCCACCGGAGGACGTGTAGCCCTCGGCCGCTGTCTCCGCGACGGTGTAGCTACCAGGCTCGACCGTGGCCGAGTTGGAGCCGTCCGCCTCGAACGCGATCGCCTCGCCACCGTTGACAGTGTACGAGAAGTCGTCCGCGGTCGCAGTACCACCGTCGTCATTCACGACGACCTTGTTGACGATCAGCGTGCCGGTTGTGGGCGCGTTCGGATCGACGCAGTCGTTCGCGATCCAGCCGAGTTTGCTCACGTTCTTCCCAGGGTAGAACCCCAGGTTCCAGCCGCCATCCCGCCCGCCAGTGTGGTACCAGTAGAAGAACGGCGGGATGATGTCGTCCGCATGGCCGTCGTGGCCATCGACGTCGCCGCTCTTATTCGGGGACTCGATGTTGTACCCGTTCCCCGTGTTGCCGTTGCCGTTGCTGGTGGCGTGACAGATGGTGACCTTGCCATTGGCGTGGTCGTTCCCATTGTCGTCGCCGCCAGTTGCGAGCGCGGCCGTGGTGAACACGCCGAGAACGGCGAGCAGCACGACCGCCATTGCGATGAGAGTCTTCTTCATTTGTTCACCCCCTCTGGGGAATCAGCACTCACGGACTAATCGTAGCCGCGAGCGCGGGGCGCGGGAGACCCCCAAAAGGGTAGTCTACCTACCCGAACGGGGGGTCTTGCGACGCGAGGTAGGAGTCGATCTCGCGCTCCAGGCGCTCGACCTTGTAGGCGAGGTAGGCGTCACAGTTCTCGGGGTCCATCTCGTAGAGCATGTTCCACGCCGCGGTCCAGGAGACGTCGAAGGTGTCCTTGGTGTCGCGCCACGCCTCCTCGAACTCGGCGGGGGTGAGTGTCACGGCCGGACGCCGAGCCTCCGGTAGAGCCGCGAGAGCCGGGCGTCCACCCACACGAAGGTCCTGACCATGAACAGGGGCATGCCCTGATTCTAGCGGCTAGCCGGTGGACGAGGCGACGTTGGCGATGATCTGCCCCGCCGTGAAGCCCTCGACGCTCACGAGCCTGATCAGCTCGGGGGCGAAGGGCGAGAGGTCCACGCACGAGTTGTCGCCCGAGCCGGTGGTGATCACCAGGTCGCCCGAGCCGTCGCGCTTCTGCACGTCGTGCCAGGCGAGGTTCGTGCCCTCGCTGTCGCCCAGCTCGTTCACGCCCGCCGAGCGGCCGACCTTCTGCGCCGCCTGGACCCTGAAGGTCTTGGCGCCGCCGCCGATGTTCTGGATGAAGACGGCCACGTAGGGGCCGGGGACGCCAGCGGCGGCCGAGGCGCCCAGGGCGCTCTCGGAGCTGGCCGAGGTCCAGAGGGAGGAGTTGCCGCGTCGGGAAGCCATCGCCTGTTACGCCCTCGCAGCCGTGCGCTTTAGAGCTTCCAGGTGAGGCCGGTCTGGATGACGCGGCGCGCGTACGCCTCGCCGTCGGGGTTCCCGGCCGTGCCCCTGCCGCTCAGCCACGTCGAGAGGCCCTCGACCGGCTGCTTGAGGAACGGGTTGCCGCTCCTGAAGGCGGCGATGACGTCGGGGTACCTGCCGTTCCGCATCGTCTTGTTGTGGGCGCGGACGCCCGTGAGCCAGAGCGGGTAGTTCTTGACGCCGACCGCGTTGAAGTTGGTCGACCCGAGCATGGGCGTCATGCAGTTGAGCCAGTTGTACTTCGCGCTCGGGTTGATGGTCCCCCTCACGCCGCCGCCGCCGCCCTCCCAGGCCCACCAGGCCCAGAGGAGCCTCTTGTTCGCGTCCGTCCTCGGCGCCCCGAGGAGCGCGAGGAGGGCGTTGATCCAGAGCCCGCGGCTCACGTGCCGATCGCGGCGACCTCGGCCCAGTTCGAGTCGGTCATGCCCTCGCTGAGGTAGAAGCCGAGCTGCCGCCCGAAGCTGTCCATCGTGTTGGGGTCGATGGCGGGGCGGTAGGCGTTGAGCGGGGTCTCGTGGTAGAGGCCGATCGACAGGTTGTAGTAGTCGAAGCCGTGCTGGATCGCCGCGAAGACCATGTTGATGGGCGGGAAGTGCGCGCCGCCGTCCTGGACGTAGCACTCGATGAGGCCGTGCGTGCAGTAGGGCCGCATCGCCTCGTACTCGGCCGTCGTGATCTGGCCCTCCGGGTGGAGCTGCGTCGGCGGGCGCCGGATGAAGGTGTTGTATCCGTACAGGGTCGTGTAGACCGAGCGGCTGATGCCCTGGCCGATGCCAGCCTGGAAGTTCGCCATCGCCTTGGCAAGCTCGCCGGGCGTCTCGACCTGCGGCATGTAGCCGTCGGCGTTCGTCAGGGCGATGATCTCGGCGTCGCCCGGGTCGGCCACGCCCCACAGGCAGATCTTGAGCCCCTGCGCCCTCGCGCGCGAGACGGCCGTCATCTCGAACAGCGGCTCGCCGCCCGCGACCTGGAAGCCGACCGTCTTGACGCCAGCCTCGCGCATGCGCCTGTACGCCTCGTCGTTGTCGCGGTACTGGGAGTCGCTGAGCGGCCCCCACGCCGTCGTCATGAACGGGAACGGGAGCTGCCACGTGTTCGCGGGCTTCGGGTCCCCGGGCGGGGGAGGCGGCGGGGGAGGCGGTCCGGGGGAGACGGCCTGGTTGATCTGCTTCAGGAGCGTGAAGCACCACTTCGGGATCGAGGCCGGGATGTCGTCCGGGCGCGGCGTGCTCGGCTTGGAGACGAGCTGTCGCTTCCACGCGGCCCACCTCAGGAACGACCAGATGTACGGCGCCGTGTAGGCGGGGTCGTCCGGGATCGACGGCGGCCTCGGGTCGGGCTCGTTCTTGAAGCGCCAGATGGCCCAGGTCAGCACCCACGAGTGCGGGCACGTGTCGCCGCCGGGGATCTGGACCGGCGCCTTCGCGTTCACGCCGTCGAGGACGCCGTAGACCCACTTCTCGATGCCGGTGGCGGCCGGGAAGCCGTCGGGGCGGGGCGAGGGGCGGCCCTTGCGGCGCCAGATGCACCAGTACAGGACCTCGTTCGCGTAGGGCGGGAGGACCGCCGGGATGCCGCTGGGCTTGGTGGCGGGGTCGCCGGAGTTGATCCTCCAGGCGCAGTAGTCGATGAGCCACTTCTTGGTGGCCGTGTCGATCGTCTCGGGCCAGGTGCTCGCCATCGCCCTTTACGCGCCGCCCGGGCCTAAAACAGCGGGCCGTCGGGGAGGCCGCCCTGCGGCCTGAACCCGTCGCGGAACTGCTCCACGTCGCGGCCGAGCACGGTCGGCCCGGCGAACACGACCTCCTGAGCGCCGACGTAGACGAACGACGCCGGGTCCATGCCCGGCGCGATCTGGTTCTTCTTCACGTCGTCAGTGACCGTGAGCCACGGCTCGCCGCCGATGGTCTCCATGACCACGCGGACGGCGCTGTCGAGTTCCTCGATCACGGCGTCGCGGGTCTCGCCGATCGCGGAGAAGGTGAAGCGCAGGATCGCCATGACCTACTATTCGAGGTTCGGGTCGTCCAGGCGTACCTCCCGGTTCAGGAAGCCGTCCCAGATCGCGAGCTGGCCGGTCTCGCGTGCCTTCTGGAGCGCGTCGCCCAGCCCGTCGTACACGAGGCTCACGTCCAGGTGCACGTCGCCGCGGGGCGTCACCCAGCCGCCGTAGAAGGCGTCGCGGCCGTTGACGCTCGGCGCCGTAACCTCGAAGAAGCTCTTGAGCGCCGTTGGCGTGAGCGAGTCCATCGGCATCACGCGCTCGAAGTCGTCCTCCGAGACGTAGTAGCCGGGCCTCGGCAGGCGGCCGTTCGGCTTGACCGTGAAGCCGCCGTTCTCCACGAGCCGGTTGTAGCAGCGGTCGGAGAGGGACTCGTACTTCGCCACGAGCGCCATCTGGCCCTGCTGCTGGGGCGCCACCTGGCGCGGGCGGGAGGGCGGCGACTGCTCGCGCCACTGCACCTGCTCCCACGGCACGGGGTCGAGCACGCGGAGCGGCGAGTGGTCCTGGTGCCAGCCGGGCGTGCGCACCTTGTCCCACGCGGCCCACTGGTACGCGCCCAGCGGCAGGCCCGGGTACTCGGCGTCCCGTCGCTGCTTCAGCGCGTTCTCGGCGTCGATGTACTCCTCGTAGTTCCTCGGCGCCATCTCGGGGCGGCCGAGGTCCCGCATCATCCAGACGTCGACGGTGCCCAGCTCGCTCTTGAGCGGCGCGAGCGCGAGCCACGCGAACGACGCGACCTTTGGGCCGACGCCGGGGACGGCCAGCTGGAGGACCTTCTGCCTCCACTCCTGGCCGGTGCCACCGTGCGTGATGTCGTCCACGGCCGCGTCGGTCAGCTCGTCGGCCATCGGGCCGATCGCCGCGAGGCGCTTGATGTTGGTCCAGAAGCCCGGCGCGAGGCGGCCCACGTCGGCGTGCGGGAGCACGTCCTCCGGGTCCTGGCCGATCTGCACCTGGCCGCGGGCGTCGTTCCGCGCCTTGTAGTCCCTGACGGCCTGCACGAAGACCTCCGGGTCGCTCTCGCGCGGCGGGACGGACATGAGCGCCTGGTAGACGGCCGCGTTGTTCTTGAGGCTGAGCCTCGGGCTGACCATCGTGGCGCGGAGCGCGTTCACGACCGCCTGGACCTGTCGCTCGCGC
>Ga0207661_10001512_pt1 | contig 15769 bp, 14 predicted proteins | sample KBSC713LmetaG_FD_184337 | JGI IMG/M metagenome (GOLD analysis project Ga0207661, IMG submission 184337) | Corn rhizosphere microbial communities from Kellogg Biological Station, Michigan, USA - KBS C7.1-3L metaG (SPAdes) (version 2) | ecosystem: Host-associated > Plants > Roots > Rhizosphere ...
TGTATGTCTCGCACATCGCGGTGGCGGATGCGGTCTGCTACATCTTCGGCTACGCGGGCGTGATCACGTTCATCACCGTGATCGCACCGGCGCTGCTTGGGATCGATCTGCGGAAAGAGGCGCTCAAGCTCGAGCAGTCGCTGGGAATGACCCGCAGCAAGCCAGGCCTGGCCTCCGCCTGGCGAAAGTTCGAGCTGCGCGCCTATCGGCTGGACGAGCACTCTCCCCTCGCTGGCCTGGCGGTTGGCGCCGCCGAAGCCCGCGTGCCCGAGCACCGCTTGTTCGTTCACCGGATTCACCGCGGCGAACAGATCATCGAAGCGGCTCCTCAAACGATTCTCGAGGCCGGCGACGTCATCGCGCTGTCGGCGCCGCGCCAGATCATCGTCGAGTTGATCGGCTCTCGCGCCGAGGAGTTGGAGGACAGGGAGCTGCTGGACATCCCCCTGATCTCCGCCGACGTCTTTCTGATTCATACGAAGCTCGCCGGCATGAGCCTCCATGAGGCGTCACAGCAGGACTGGGCGCGCGGTCTCTATTTGCGCTCGCTGAGCCGGGGCGGCGAGGCACTTCCCATTGCACCCGGCATCGTTCTGCAGCGCGGCGATCTGTTGCGCATCGTCGGCCCCGAACCGGTCGTGGAGAACGCAGCCAAGAACATCGGCGTTATCGTTGCGCCCAGCACCAGCATCGATTTCGTGGTGCTGGGGCTTGCGATCTTCTTCGGCGGCGTCGTTGGCGTTCTCATCAGCTTTCCCGTTGGCGGCATCAAGATTGCGCTGAGCACGAGCGTCGGCACGCTGCTCGCCGGGCTCCTGGTCGGCTATCTCCGCACGCGTCTGCCGCGCTTCGGCCAGATCCCCGACGGCGCCATCAGCCTGATGACGTCACTCGGGCTCGCGGCCTTCGTCGGCCTCGCCGGGATTCATGCCGGGCCGACCTTCCTTTCCGCCTTGCGCGAGTCCGGCATCGGCCTGCTGCTGGGCGGCATGGTGGTGACCCTGTTGCCGCAGATCGTCGGGTTCTGCTTCGGTCATTTCGTGCTGCGCATGAACCCGATCCTTTTGCTTGGAGGTCTGACCGGGGCGCAGACGGTGACGGCGGCGATGGCCGCTCTCCAGGAACGCTCGGGAAGCCCCGTCCCGGTGCTCGGCTACACGCCCGCCTATCCCATCGCGAACATCCTGCTGACGACCTGGGGTTCGGTCATGGTGGTCGTCTTCGCGGGATGAGCGGCCGACCAACGCAAGTCGTCACGGATCATCTCCGATCTCCGATCACGACCACGCGACATTGCTCGGGGATCTCGGGTTCCGTTGATTTATCTCAATCCCGATCTTTGCGATGAGCGAGAGTTGCCGCAGGGGCCCTCGCTCACTCGTATCGACGCGGCGTCATCGCCTGCACTCTGGGTTCCATCGAGGAGCATCGGCACCCAATCGCAAGGAGGTGTGACATGCTCAGGTATGCTCTCGTATTTCTCGCGGCGGTCGTGCTTGTTGGCGCGACACTGGTTCCTGACGAGGCGCTTGCCCGCCGCGGCGGGGGCGGCGGCTATCGAGGCGGAGGTGGTGGCTTCCATGGCGGCGCGGTCCATGCTGGACGCGTTCACGCGGGCGGCGGACGTCACTATGCGGGAGGAGTTCGGCCGAGCCATCCGATAGCTGGCCGTCCGGGCCGTCCGGGTTATCCCGTTGCCGGCCGCCCGGGCCGTCCGGTCGCGGGCTATCCGGGAAGATATCCGGTAGCGCGAGGCGCCGCTTACGGAGCCGCGGCGGTCGGAGCGGCTGCAGCCGCGGGCGCCTATGGCTACTACAACAACTACAACAGCAGCTGCTATTACGACTCCTACGGCCAGTACGTGTGTCCTAATCAATATCAGTATCAATACCAGTACTGACCAGACGGATCGGGGCGGCAGTCTCGGAGGAGACAGCCGCCCCGCTCATTTTCTGCAAACGGCCGGCATGAACGCGGCCGCCGTCTCGCTCATCCGCAGGGATCAGTGGCCGCTCAGCACCAGCGTCTTGATCGGTAGCAGCAGCGCCTGGATCCTGAGCAACATGGCGTGCACGAGACCGACGGTATCGATCGCATGTAGCACAAAACCCTTCAGCGCGGGCGTGTCCTTGGACGCGATCTCCTCATGATTGCTCGTATAGGCATTGACGATGCAGCTGCTGCCCGCTGTCACATCGGCCAGGCCATTCTTCTCGAGCGGCTCGAGGAACGCGAGGATGGTGCCGGGTTTGGCCGCACTTGCGTCGATCAGCTGCTCGCCGCCGCGGAATTGACCAGCGGCGATGTAGTCCTGCACGCTCGTGATCACCATCGGGATGATGGTCCAGGGCAGCGACGTGCACGCCGCCTCCGCGATCATGCCCGGCTTCAAGACCTGCGCCTCGATCTGCCCAAATCCCGCCTGCAGCCCACGCTGGCCGGCCCCCTCCGGAATCAGGACGCCGGCGGGCCGCATCAACGGGTTCACGATGTCGCCGGGCCGCAGGAAGAATTGCTCGACCCGTCCGTCGACGCCGGCGCGGATGATGGTCTTGTCCAGCTCGACCTGAGCCTGAGCGAGTTCGGCCTCCGCGCTCGCCCTTGACGCCGGCAGCAACGTCGACACCTGGACTTCCGCCGATTTCTTCGAGGCAGTGGCCGCATCGATCGCAGCCTGCCGGCCGTCGACCAGCACCTGCAGCTTGTCGATGTCGCGCTGCGGCACGATCCCGGGATTGCGCCGCTGCAGCTCGCTCTTCACATCGAGCTCGTCCTTGGCCTGTTTGTAGTCGCTGTTGGCCTGCTGGAGCTGGGCCTCCGCCTTGACAACGTCGACCTTCGCGGCTGCCAGCTGAGCATCGACTTCCGCAATCTTCCGTTTGGCGGTTTCGACGGCGGCCTTCTGCTTTGAACTGTCGAGCGTGAACAGCACGTCGCCCTTCTTGACGGGAGCGCTGTAGTCGACCTTCACCTCCGCGACGCGGCCCGACCCCTCGGGCACGATCGGCACCGTCCTGAAGAACAGCGCGGCCGATGTCGTCGACGGGTGGAAGTAGAAGATCATGGTGATGAGGAGCACCGTGAGCATCACGCATCCCGTGATGCCCCAGCGAAGCTCGTACCACATGGAGAACAGCGTGATCTCCTTGCCGATCCGCTTGCCCTGGCCATAGCGGCGATAGAGATAGTCCGGCACCAGGGTGAACAATGAGCAGAGCATCAATTCAAACATGGCCGCGGGCCTCCTTGGCAGGCACCGTCGCCGGTTTTGCAGCAACGGGGGCTGCGCGCTTTGCCGCCGGCGGTTGAGTGGCCGTCGTTTCCTCCTCGGTCGGCTCTTCAGGCGGCTTCTCGTTGTCAGCGATTTTCTCCACCGAGCCTGCGATGCGCGTCAACGGCGTGGAGAAATCGGGCAGATCGACCAGCGCCAGCAGCAGCCCTGCAATCCAGAAGATGTGCATATGCGTGAAGAGCGAAATCAGGCCGAGTACGGCAACGATCTCGAACTGCAGCTTCTGCCCCTTGTGCGCCATGCGCTCCGGTAGCGAATGCAGACGCAGATAGATGTTGCCGACGCCGAGCACCGCAAGGATCAGGAAGACGCCCATCACGATCATCAACACGTCCGTCTCGCCCGGCTTGGCGACGTAGAACGGCAAATGATGTGGGGTCATTGGATGAAGCTGAAGCTGATCAGTCAATGGAGGTTCCTCTCCCGCCGCGAGTTGTTTTGCCGCCGCATTGCACGGTGCGACGAACTGGCGGGGCCGGCTTGATCTGGATCAAAGCGCCACCAATGAACCGGGCCCCAGCATCGCCGAATCAAAGCTTGGAAAGGACCTGCCATGCCCGAAAGCATCGATGATCTCATACCGACCGCCAAGGAAATCCAGAAGCAGGCAGCCATCAAGGAGGCGGAGAAAGCTGATGAGCACGTCCGGCGCCTGGCCGCGGCGGAAGCGGAGAAGCGGGCGTTGATCGAGAAGCTGAGCAAGCCCTCCGGCCTGACGGAGGAGGAGAAGGTCAAGCTTGCCTCCACCGTGATCCAGCGCGCCGTGCGAAACGGCCTCAGCGAGGTCCAGGTCTACCGGTTCCCGAACTCGCTCTGCACGGACCACGGCCGTGCCATCAACCAGCAGGAGCCGGGCTTTGAGAAGACCCTGACCGGGATCCCGCTGGAGATCTTCCACCTCTGGTCCGACTACCTGAAGCCGCGTGGTTACCGCATCCGTTACCAGATCGTCGACTTCCCGGGCGGCATGCCCGGCGACATCAGCATCACCCTGGCCTGGGGCAACTGATGGCGAAGGGGAATAAGGCTTCATCGAAGATGGAGCGAAAGGCATATGAGAAGGAACTGCGCAAGCTTCAGGTCGAGCTCTGTCACCTCCAGGAATGGGTGAAAGAGAAGAAGCTGCGCGTCATCGTGCTGTTCGAGGGCCGCGATGCCGCCGGCAAGGGCGGCACCATCAAGGCCATTACCGAAAAGGTCAGCCCGCGCGTATTCCGCGTGGTTGCCCTGCCCGCGCCATCCGACCGGGAAAAGACCCAGATGTTCCTGCAGCGCTACATGCAGCACTTTCCGGCCGGTGGCGAAATCGTCATCTTCGACCGCAGCTGGTACAACCGTGCCGGTGTCGAGTACGTCATGGGCTTTGTCGACCCCGATGAGCACAGGCGCTTCCTGTCGCTCTGCCCGCAGATGGAGAAATACATCGTCGAAGCCGGCATCATCCTGATCAAGGTCTGGCTGGAAGTCGGCATGGACGAACAGGAGCGCCGCTTCCAGGCCCGGATCGAGGACCCGCTTCGGCAGTGGAAGCTGAGCCCGATGGACACCGAATCCTATCGACGCTGGTACGACTATTCGCGCGCCCGCGACATGATGTTCAAGGCGACGAGCTCAACGCACGCGCCATGGAATGTCATCCGCTCCGACGACAAACGCCGCGCGCGACTGAACTGCATCGCGCATCTGCTCAAAGCGATTCCGCACAAGAAAGTATCGCGCGACAAGGTGCAGTTGCCGAAGCGGTCCAACAAGGGCCACTACGACGACCAAAGCTTGCGCGGCGTGAAATTCGTCGCTGAGCGGTACTGACGTTGCGATCGGGTCGCGCTCACTTGAGCGCGATCGTCACCCCGCCGACCGCCGCCGACAGCTCGACGCCGACCTTGCCGCCGGCAAGCTGCAGGACCACGCCGGTCTGATTGTTCCGCAGCTGCACGCCGCCAGCGCCGGCCGCGACTGCGCCGCCGGCGCCGATCGCGCTATAGCTGCCCTGGATATCGGCGGGGCTCCTCAGGTGCAGGGCGTGTCCCGACATTTGCGCGGTCGAGGCGCCGATGGTGAAGCCGACGCTCATGCCGGAGACCGTGAAGGGATAGTGCCGTCCGCGACAGGTCAATACACCATTGCCGCCGCCAACGCCCACAATGAATCCGCCCTTGGTGAAGACAACGCGAACGGCGCAGGTTTCGGCATATGAGGGCGTCGACAGCGCGCCTGCAAACAGCATGACCAAGGCGGTGCCAACAAATGGGAACAGATACTTTCTCATGGGTGCTTTCTCCAGCTGCCGTTTTTCAGTTCGGGGTTGAACGCGATTGATCCAGGATGATCACCACCTTGGTGATGTTGGCGGACACTTCGAGCCCGGCGCGCGGGCCTTGCAGGGTGATGGTCACGCCCTTGTCGTTCCTGAGCTGCACGCCTCCGACGCCGCCGATCAGCGCCGCACCGGCGCCGACTACGCTATAGGTGCCGTTGAAGTCGCCGAGCTCATTGATGTAGTCCGCGCGCCCGAACAGCTTGTTGACGGACGCGCCCGCCGTGATGCCGAGGCTCAGACCTTGCACCGTGAACGGATAGTTGCGGTGGCGGAACGTCAGGACGCCGCGGCCGCCGCCTGCCCCCACGACGAAGGCCGCCTTGGCGACTGTGACGCGAACGGCTCCCGTGATCGCGTGCGACGGCGTTGCAAGGCTTATCGAAAGCACCAGCCCCGCCACAGCGAAAGAAAGGGAATGGGGATATAAGCGTCGAGAGCGAAAGCCTCGCATGGCCACCTTCCCTCACTCGGCTGCCGGCCGAAACGACGCCGGCTGACGGCGATCGCCGAATTTCGCCAGCGCCTCGGGTCGCACGAGCTTCAGGCCCTGCACGTTGTTGTAGCCGTGGATCTCCTTCACATCGAGTTTGCGCATGAAGTCGATGGTTTCCTGAGTGATGACCTGTCCCGGCACCATGATCGGGAAGCCCGGCGGATAGGGGATGACGAAGTTGGCGGAGACCAGATCGGGCCCACTCTTCAGGCGGCGGTCGATCTCGGGATCGTTGAGGCGGAGATATTCGCAACCCGCCGCATCATAGGCGGCAAAGAAGCCGCTGCGGATGTCACCCTCATTTGTCTTTTCGCCGGCATCGCCGCGGAAGCCGTCGTGAAAGTGCGAGAAGTTGGGCAGATCAGGCACGTCCGTCATCAAACTCCTCACCCGCGCCTGGAACGCGGCCATCGCATTGGTGCCGCCCTGCGCGAGGTCACGCTCGATCTCGCTGGAAATCTCGGCCAGCACCCGGATGAGATGAGCGACGTCGCTGCGGGTGTTGTTGATGTTGGACTGGATCAGCACGGAATTGCGCGAGGTCTTGTTGACCTGGATGCCGTAGCGGTTGGCGAGGATACCCTTGAACTGCGTGCCGTCGAAGCCGGCTGTGCCGCAGACCAGCGTCAGCCGCGTCGGATCGAGACAGAACTCGTCTTCCTTCAGGCTGTGCAGCACCTGGCCCCAATTGACGCCGTCACTGAGGTAATCGGTGAAGCCGCTCTTGCGATACTCCGCAGGCACCATCTTGTCGGCGCCGAGCACGCCGAAATATTTCGAGATCAACGGATTGGCGGCGACCGCCTTGCGGATCGCAAACGCTATCTCGATGGCATTGGCGACGAGGCCGTAGCCTTCCAGCTCCATCTGCCGGCGCGCGACGTCGAGGCTTGCGATCAGCTGCTGGTTCGGGCTCGTCGAAGCATGGGTGAACACCGCTTCCTTGAACTGGGCTTCCACGGTATGGAAGTCGACGTCCTTGACGATCAGCATCGACCCCTGCCGGATCGCCGACATCGATTTGTGCGTGGAGTTGGTCTGGTACACGCGCAGGCGAATCTGCCGCGGATCGGGGACCAGGCGGGTGTTCAGCAGGGTCTCGTCGGAAGGATTGTCGCCGAGCTCGGCGCGCTGCTTTTCATAGGCCTGCACGGATTTGGGATCGTGCATCCAGGCTTCGATGTCGCTCGCCGCTCCCATCGCGGTGCGCGGACGCAAGAATGGCGAGAAGCGCGCGAAGGCGAACCAGGCTTCATCCCACAGGAAGATGAGGTCGGGCTTGATCGCAAGACATTCCTCCATCACCCGGCGGGTATTGTAGACATGACCGTCGAAGGTGCAGTTGGTGAGGTCGAGCATCTTGACCCGGTTTAGCCGGCCCTCGGACTTCAGGTTCAGCAGCGCCTGCTTGATGGTCCTGAGCGGAACGGCGCCATACATCGAATATTCCGTCATCGGAAACGCTTCGACGTAGAGCGGCTGGGCGCCCGACAGCACCATGCCGTAGTGGTGCGACTTGTGGCAGTTGCGGTCGACGATGACGATGTCGCCGGGCGCGAGCAGCGCCTGCACCGCCATCTTGTTGGAGGTCGACGTGCCGTTGGTGACGAAAAATACCCGGTCGCCGCCGAACGCCCGCGCCGCCTTGTCCTGTGCATTCTTGATGTTGCCGGTGGGCTCCAGAAGGCTGTCGAGACCGCCTGTCGTCGCGCTGCTCTCGGCCAGGAACAGGTTCGGGCCGTAGAACTCGCCCATGTCGCGGATCCAGTCCGACTTGAACACGGATTTGCCGCGCGCAATCGGCAGCGCATGGAACGTTCCGATCGGGCGCTGGGCGTATTTCTTCAAGTTATCGAAGAACGGCGTCTCGTAACGATCCTGCACGCCCTCGAGGATCGCGAGATGCAACTCAAGCAGCTCTTCCACCGAGTAGAAGATGCGGCGGGCGACGTTGGCCTCGGGATTGCCGGCGAGCGCCTCGACATTGCGGTTCGAGACCAGGTAGATGTCGAGCTCGGGGCGTATCCGCTTCAGTGTTTTCGCCAGCGCCAGCGCGGAATCAGAGGTTTCCTGCTGATCCATCGACGCCATCAGCGAGCGTAGCACCGGCGCATCATGGCGCGAACGCTGGGCAAATCCTTCGTTGACGACGACGGCCCCAAGCGCGGGATTGAGCATAGCAGCGCAGAACGCGTCTTCGAAACTGCCGGCAAAGACCGGCTCATGGATGAAGCTGTCGGATAGACGGCGCAGCTTGCGCCACTCGGCGCTCAAGTGGGACCAGCCGGTGGAGGGAACGCCGGTGACGATCAGCGTCTCGAAATACGGCCGGTGCGTCGTGGTGTCGCCGAACCCGGGCGGCAGCAATTCCGGCATTTCGGTGTCGTCATCGGCGTGCACGCCCCAATCGCCGGCATGCTGGCGGAAGGACCGCGTGTTCAGCGCTTGCGCGATCCGCGTTGCCAGCGCGAGTGCACCGGCAGCATCGCCCGCCGCCGCGCGCTCTTTCAGCGTCGCCATCAGCCGCGGGCCCGGATAGGCATGAAATTCCTCGGTGATCGCGAGTTGGGAAAGCTGCTCTTCGAAGCCGGCGCGATTGCCCGAGCCGCTCGACCACGCCTTCGCCGCCTCGACCAGGCCGCGCCACTCGTCGGCTCGCGCGCCGGGTCCGGAGAAAAACTGGTCGATCCGCCGATCCTGAGCTTGCTGCGCCATGACCGTCTCCCGAGCCGCAATTTGTATTGCAGCAACGTTGGCAGCGAGCACGAAACGAGTCTTGATCTAAATCAAGCCGGTAGCCCTCTGCCCTTGAAGCGACCAGCTTCTGCTCCCACAGCAGCAACACGATCACGAGCAGCGTACGGGCCGAGGCAAGGCGAAAGCGCGGCTTGATCTAGATCAACACCGTTCTTCTCGACTGGGAATGCCGTGCAGGGTGGTCTCTTCGCGGATCTCGATCGGGATTATCAGCATGCGCCGATCTCTCGGACTATTGCTCGTGCTCGCGGCCGTCGTCGCGCTTGCCGCACCTGGCGTCTGCCAAGGCGCTGACAACCGAACGCTTCTACCGATCCAAGAAGAGATCTGGGCGCTTCCCCTGACGCTGCCGACGGTCGCCTATGTCGTCCATCCGGTCGGCAAGGGGCCGTTTCCGCTCGCGGTGATGAACCACGGCGTGTCGTTGAACGCGCACGAGCGCAGCTTCTTTCCGTTGGTGGAGTTTCGAGACGCCGCGATGTGGTTTGCGCGGCATGGGTACCTGGTGGTGGCACCAACGGGCCCCGGATATGGCGCGGGCGCGCTTGATGCGCCTGAGCTCGGTCTATTCTCCATTTTCTATTCCAAGATCGGCGCCTGCGAAAACCCGAATTTCAGAGATGCTGGGATTGCGGCGGCAGCGCTCGACAAATGGATCATCGATTATATGACTGATCAGAAATTCGTCGTGCCCGACAGCGCGATCGTCATCGGCCAATCTGCGGGCGGCTGGGGCGCGATTGCGCTCTCGAGCCAGAACTTGCCCTCGGTGAAAGCCCTGATTGTGTTCGCCGGCGGCCGTGGCGGGCGCGTCGGCGGCAAGCCGAACAACAATTGCGCGCCCGACCAGCTGGTCGAGGCCGCCGCCGAATTCGGCCGCACGGCGCGCGAGCCGACGCTGTGGATCTATATCGAGAACGACACCTTCTTTGGACCCGATCTCTCCAGGCGAATGCATGCGGCCTATACCGGCGGCGGCGGCAGTGCCGAGTATCATCTGATGCCGCCTTTCAAGAACGAGGGGCATTTCTTCATCGATTCCCTTGACGCCATCCCGCAATGGTCGCCGCTGGTCGGCGAATTCCTCGACAAGCATCGTTAGCGGAGGCCGCCATGAGCGAGCATCGTGCGAAGCACTTCCCTTCCATCGCCGCGGCCATGGCGACGTTGTCGATCCTGCTGCCGTCGAGCCTGGCCGATGCGCAGCAGGCCGAGGCTGACAAATCACGCGAGCCGGAAATGGCGTCGCGCGGCCAGCGCGAGTTGGTGCGCAAGATCGAATATGGCGATTGGCAAAAGGTTTGCTTCAAGACGCCGGGGAGCGGCACGGTCTGCCGTACTAGCATCAGCGGCACCTTCGACACCGGGCAATCGGCCCTGCGCGCCGACCTGATCGAGCGCGACGGAGATAGCAAGGCGAGGGTGCAGCTGTTCCTGCCGGTCGGTCTTTATCTGCAGGCGGGCGTCAAGCTGACGGTGGACCAGGGCAAGCCGTACCAGGTGCCTTATGTCTGGTGCACGACCAACACCTGCATCGCCGGCAATCCCGCAGATCCGCAATTGATCCGTGACATGGAGAAAGGCGAGAAGCTCACGCTCGAGGTCGTCGATTCCAGCGTGCAGAGCGTCACCACCGAGCTGCCGCTCCATCAGTTCGCCGCCGTCCGAAACGGAGCGCCGGCAAAGACATTTTTGCAGGACATCGATGAATGAAACGCCGCCCTGCTAGGCGAGGCCGGCGGCAGCCCGCTCGATCGGCTCCATCAATGACTGCGCCCCAAACGGCTTGGTGAGATAGGCGATGCAGCCGGAGGCGATCGCGGCCATGCGGGTCGCGTGGTTGTCCTTGCCGGTGATGTAGATGACAGGCAGGGAGATGCCAGCAGCCTTCAGGCGATGACGCACGTCGATGCCGGATTCGTCGGCGAGATTGATGTCGAGAACGACGCAGATGGCCTGCTCGAAATCGTGGTGCCTTTGAAAGGCGTCGGCGGACGAAAACAGCACGCTGTCATAGCCGTATTGGCGCAGGAGGCGATGCAGCCCCCGGAGCATCCCCGGGTCGTCATCAACCACCAACACGAGTTTCCGTTTCGACAAAATGCGCTGGTCCTGTTGTGCCGACAGGGTGCCTGGTTGGGCCGCCGCCCGTTCGCATCACCCCGGCCGGTCGAAGTGACCGGAACCGCCGGTTGCGAGTAAACCGCTCGGATGCTTGCTCGTTCCACCATTAGGCGGTCGCCGCCGCTATTCCAATTGTCCCTTGGGACAATTCCCACAGCAAGGCGGGTGTTACGGCCCCTCCTCGTCGCGGCTCCCGGTCAGGATGCCGAGGCGCTCGGCGATCGAGACCAGCTCGGCCAGCGTCTGGACCTTCATCTTCTCCATGACGCGGTGGCGATGCGCCTTGACGGTGCGCTCGGTGGCGCCCAATTGCTGCCCGATCTGTTTGTTGATCTTGCCCTGCACCACGCGATCGAACACCTGCCGCTCGCGCGGCGTCAGGGTCGCAAGCAGTTCACGCAGCGCATCCAGTTTCTGCCTTTGCCCGCGCGCGGCCTCGTGATGCGCCATCGCTCTTTCGATGGTGTGGAGCAGTTGCTCCGACGACACCGGCTTGGTGAGGAAATCTTCCGCTCCTGCCTTGATGGCCCGCACCGTGACAGGGACATCGGCATGGCCCGAGAGGAAGACGATCGGCAGAGTCGAGCCGAGCTTGGACAGGCGATCCTGCAAGTCGGGACCGCTCAAGTCCGGTATCCGGACGTCGAGAAGGATACAGGCCGGCTCGTTTACGTCGGGCAGCCGATCAAGCAGTTGCTGAGCCGAGGGATAGGTGGAGACCGCATAGCCCGCCTGCTTCAGACGCCGCTCGATCGCGGTCCGGAAGGACGCATCGTCATCAACGACATGGACGGTGGTGGGCAAGGTCTCTCCCTAAGAAAGTATCCTACTGCAACGCCAGCGGCATCGAAAGCCGAAATACCGCGCCACCTTCGGGCTGGTTTTCTGCCCAGATGCGCCCCTGGTGAGCCTGAACAATGGTGCGGGCGATGGAAAGGCCTATTCCCATGCCCTGTGTCTTCGTCGTGAAGAAAGGATCAAAGACATTGGCCAGTTTTTCGGGCGGGATGCCGGGGCCGGAGTCGCAGATCGAAAGGATTGCCGACGAGCCGCCGTTCAGTTCAGTCCGGCCGATCACGGCTCTTCCATTTGGGATCGCCGACATCGCCTCCATGCTGTTGACGACCAGGTTGAGGATCACCTGTTGGAGCTGAATCGGATCGCCCTTCACCTTGAGATCGCCGGCAGCAGGTTCCAGATAGAGCGCGACCTTGCGTGTCGAGGCCTGCACGGCGAGAAAGCCGAACGCCTCTTTCATGATCTCGTTGAGATCGATGTCCCTCGTCTCGAATGGCGCCCGTTTGAGGAAACCACGGAGGCGCTGGAGCACCTGGCTCGCCCGCTCATCATCACGACGGATGTCCGTCAGAATCTCCCTGAGTTCGGCCAGATCCGGTGACGGCGACTTCAGCATCAGCTCCGCCGTCTCCGCGTTGGTCAGGATCGCGCCGAGCGGCTGATTGAGCTCATGCGCAATCGATGACGACAACTCGCCGGCGGTCGCTTGCCGATTGACATGCGCAAGCTCCGTCATGCGCGTGCGCGCCTCCGACTCGGCTTCGTTCCGTCTCTTGCGCTCGTGCAGCAGGATCCAAATCAGCCCCGCCTGGATCAGCATCACCGCGGTAATGGCGATGGTTGGCGCACGATAAGCTTCCCAGAAACTGGGCTCACGAAAGCGAATTTCGCTCCCCGGTGGAAGCTGGGATTCGCTCACGCCCCAGCGCCGCATTTGCTTCCAGTTGAACACGGGCTTCACGGCCACGTTGACTTTCGCAGGCATATCCGAAGACTGTTCGCCGTTGATGATCCGCAGCGCGCGCTCTGCGGCATCATGACTCATCACCCCGGGAAGCAGGACGTAGCCGCCGATACCACCCGGCGCGAGAAAGGTCTCGGCTCCGACGACAATCGGCCGGTTCGCGACCTCCGCAATTCGGGAGAGCGCCATGGCGGGAGGGTAATAATTCCCCTCGCGATCGGCATAGGTGGCTGAGTAGATGATCGCGCTTCGATCGGGAAGATCCGCTACACGGTTGCGAGTCTCGTTCATGGTGAGGCCGATCAGATCGACGATGCGCAGGCCCGAAGTGGCGGCCGCAATTTGATCCTTCCAGTTGCGAAAGGCGACCTGGCTGTCCCAGGAGCCGCCGACGAGGACGATCGTTTCGAGCCCAGGCACCACGGCGCGTGCCGCGGCAACGGCATCCGAAAGCTTCAATTCAAGCGCGCTGCCCGTCACATCCAGCGGAGGCTTCAATCGCGCGATATCGGATTTTTCCACCATGGTGAAAACGACAGGGACATCCGGCCACAACTCCGCTCGCCACTTCAATACGAGCTCGAGTGTCGCGACGCCGACAGCCACGACGACGCCGATCGACCTATCGCGATATTTCTGCTTCAGAAACTGCAGCATGCTCGCTTCGTAAGCCTCGCCGGTGAAGCGGCTTAGATCGAGGTCCTCGGCGTACAAGGTAATGGGTTGCCCGCCCTGCGTGCCCACGTCCGCGCGAAAGGCCGAGAAGATCTGGTAATAGAAGGGACCGCGCAGATCGGATTGGTCGAGATAGAGAATTGAGCGCGGTCGAGAGTCGGCCGCCGGCAGCTCGACGGGAGCAAGCAACGCCACCAGTCCGATTATCAGTCCACTGATCCGTCTTCTCATGCCCATCGGAAACGGATTGCACCAACTGAAACAGTAGCACTTGAGTGTGTCGTCGGGAATATGCACGCAATGATGCTTATGCGCAGGAGGCCTCAGCGGGACGCAGTCCAATCAGACGGTTTAGATCGGACGGACATTGTCCATTGGGACAATGTCCCCTGAGCCAATAGTTCGGAGGGCGGATGGCGAGCTAGGTTCAGGCAAGTTGAACGGTTGGCGTAGCAGGCGCCGACAGTTCGGCTTGTTGACGTCGGGAGAGAAGCGATGTTCGTGAATCTCAACGGCAATCCCACGCACAGGCCACGCTTTCTCGGCGAACTCGGCGGCCTGTCGCAAGCAGAGATCATTTTAAGCGAATTCAAATACAGGCGCGGCGCCGAGGTCTTTGGCGAGGCTGAGCCGGCCGAGTATGTCTACCAGGTCGTCGACGGCGCGGTCCGCAGCTACAAGCTCCTCTCCGACGGACGGCGACAAATTGGCGCATTCCATCTCGTGGGCGATATCTTTGGCCTCGAAAACGGCGGTAGGCACCGTTTTACCGCCGAAGCTATCGTCGATACGACCGTGAGACTGGTGAAGCGCGCCAGCCTCGCCCATGTGGCAGAGCAGGATGCGACCGTCGCGCGCGACCTTCTCAACATGACCGCTAGCAACCTGCAGCACGCCGAGGATCACATGCTGCTGCTCGGCCGCAAGACCTCGCTCGAGCGCGTAGCGGCATTCCTGCTGGAGATGGACGCCCGCCTCACGGCCGCAGGCGTGATGGCGCTACCCATGTGCCGCCGCGACATCGCCGACTATCTCGGGCTGACGCTGGAGACCGTGTCGCGCGCTCTTTCGGCGCTCCACGACAAGGGCATCCTCGGCTTCCTCGGCCAGACCCAGCGCCAGATCGTTCTGTTGGACCGGCCCAAGCTTGCCGAGCTCGACCTTTAGGGCGAGCTCGACGTCGCTAGCCACTTCATATCAGCACGTCACCCCCCTCGCACACCTGCTCGCGGCGCGGCGGGCGGGAGTCCTGAGACAAACACCGTTCACCATGTGCATCCCGGGCCCGCAGGCGTGGCGCACCTGGATGAGCAGAGTTTCTGGCGCCTGTAGCGAAACCCGTGGCATGGCGAGAGCTGATGACGCGAAAGCCAAAGCAAACACCACCGCAATCCATTTGATCATCACTTCCTCCCATTGAACGAAGCGCATCGCTCGGTTTGTCGAGGCGATCGAATCTCATCGGCGGCGGCGGTTGATCTAAATCAACCGATCAGAAGCTATGGCAGATCGTCGCACGGATCATTGGGTGCGAGGCAACGTAGCGTTGCGACCCGCGCAATGTACGTGATTGTGCACAGTGCCGCGCTAAAGCCATAGTTGAAAAAGCCGCTGTGGCTTCGGAGCCACGCGGATATCGTGGACTCAATGTTACTCTTCGCACGGGGTAGCAGGAAGATTTGGAGCCTATGTAGAGGTTTGGAGGACACCAATGAGAAAGTTCTGGGTGGGCATCGTCGGTCTGGCAGCATTGGGAGTGGGGCCCGCCATGGCCGCCGATATGGCTGTCAAGGCACCGCCACCGGCTCCACTGCCCGTGATCTATAACTGGAGCGGCTTCTATATCGGCGCCAACGGCGGCTGGGGACAGAGCCGCAATTGCTGGGACTTCATTCCGGTGGCCGGAGGCGTCATTCCCGACGGCTGCAGGGATCAATCCGGCGGCGTGGTCGGTGGACAAATCGGCTATCGCTGGCAAGCGAACCAGTTCGTGTTTGGGCTGGAAGCACAAGGCGATTGGGCCGACATCAACAGCACGCACGTCAGCCTCATCAATCCGGCCTTCTCGACCCGCGTCAGGGTTGACGGCATTGGCCTCTTCACCGGTCAGATCGGCTACGCCTGGAACGCGGCCCTGCTGTACCTGAAGGGCGGCGCGGCGGTGACCGATAACCGCTTCGACATCCTTACTACGCTCTGCTGCGCCACCGTGGCCTCGGCCAGCACGACCCGCTGGGGCGGCACTGTCGGCGTCGGATTTGAATATGGCTTCGCGCCGAACTGGTCGGTTGGTGCCGAGTACGATCATTTGTTCATGGGCAACTCGAACAATTCGTTCTCGGTCGT
>Ga0207661_10001515_pt1 | contig 15758 bp, 14 predicted proteins | sample KBSC713LmetaG_FD_184337 | JGI IMG/M metagenome (GOLD analysis project Ga0207661, IMG submission 184337) | Corn rhizosphere microbial communities from Kellogg Biological Station, Michigan, USA - KBS C7.1-3L metaG (SPAdes) (version 2) | ecosystem: Host-associated > Plants > Roots > Rhizosphere ...
GGACGCCCTCGGGGCCGTGGATGTGGTGGTCGCCGAAGAGGGAGTCCTTCCAGCCGCCGAAGGAGTAGAAGGCCATCGGCACCGGGATCGGGACGTTGATCCCGATCATTCCGACTTCGACCTCGCGCTGGAAGCGGCGCGCCTCGTGGCCGGAGCCGGTGAAGATCGCGGCGCCGTTGGCGTAGGAGTTGCGGTTGACCAAATCGATCGCTTCGTCGAGGCTCTCGCTGCGGACTACCGAGAGGACGGGGCCGAAGATCTCGTCGGTGTAGACGGACATCTCCGGCTGCACCTGGTCGATCAGGGTCGGGCCGACCCAGAAGCCGCCGCCGTCGACCTCGAGCTCGCGGCCGTCGACGGTGAGTCGGGCGCCGGCCTCGGCGCCCTGGCCGATGTAGTCGACGATGCGGTCGCGCGCCTGTGGGGTCACCACCGGGCCCATTTCCGAGCCGGGGTCGAGGCCGGGGCCGACCTTGATCTCCCGTGCCCGCCCGGCGACCTCCTCGACCAGCGCGTCGCCGGACTCGCCGACCGCGACCGCGACCGAGATCGCCATGCACCTCTGCCCGGCCGAGCCGAAGCCGGCGGCGGCGAGCTGGTCGGCGGCGTAGCCGAGGTCGGCGCCCGGCATCACGATCGCGTGGTTCTTCGCCCCGCCGAGCGCCTGCACGCGCTTGCGCTTCTCGGTGGCGCGGGCGTGCACGTAGGAGGCGATCGGGGTCGAGCCGACGAAGGAGACCGCCGCCACGTCGGGGTGGTCGAGCAGGGCGTCGACCGCGACCTTGTCGCCGTGGACGACGTTGAAGACCCCCTCCGGCAGCCCCGCCTCGGCGTAGAGCTCGGCGACCAGGTTCGAGGCGGAAGGATCGCGCTCGGAGGGCTTGAGGACGAAGGAGTTGCCGCAGGCGATCGCCACCGGGTGCATCCACATCGGCACCATCGCCGGGAAGTTGAACGGGGTGATCCCGGCGCAGACGCCCAGCGGCTGGCGGAAGGAGTAGGCGTCGACCGTGGTCGAGACCTGGTCGGAGTACTCGCCCTTCAGCAGCTGCGGGATCCCGCAGGCGAACTCGACCACCTCGAGGCCGCGGAGCACCTCTCCCTTCGCGTCGTCCAGCACCTTGCCATGCTCGGAGGAGACGATCCGCGCCAGCGCGTCGACGTTGGCGTTGAGGAGCTCGCGGAAGGCGAACATCACCTTGGCGCGGCGGCTGAGGGAGGCCTCCGACCAGTCAACGAAGGCCGCCCGCGCCGCCGCGATCGCGGCGTCGACGTCGGCGGGCTCGGCCAACAGCACCTCGGCCTGCTGCTCGCCCGTCGCCGGGTCCCAGACGGGGGCGGTTCGGGTCGAGCTTCCGCCCGTCTCCTCGCCGCCGATCCGGTGCCGGATCGTGCGTTTCGCCGTGACCGCGCTCACCGAGTCATTGTGACGCCACCGGCGTCAGCGGCCCTTGGCCGCTGAGTACAGAGATCGCGTTGCGGGCGGCCAGCTCGGCCATCGCGGCGCGGGTCTCGACCGTGGCCGAGCCGAGGTGGGGACTGAGGACGACGTTGTCGAGATCGGGCAGCCGCCGCTCGACGTGCGGCTCGCGCTCGTAGACGTCGAGGCCGGCGGCGGCGATCCGCCCCTCCTCCAGCGCCGCCGCCAGCGCCCCCTCGTCGACGACCGGGCCGCGGGCGGCGTTGACGAGGACGGCGCTCGGCTTCATCGTCGCCAGCTCGGCCGGCCCGATCAGGTGGTGGGTCTCCGGCGTCAGCGGGCAGTGGAGGCTGAGCACGTCGGCCTCGGCCAGGAGCCGCTCCAGCGGCATCCGCTCCGCCTCCAGCTCGGCCTCGACCTCGGCCGGCGCCGGATGGCGCGAGTGGTAGGCGACCCGCATCCCGAAGGCGCGCGCCCGCTGCGCCACCTTCCTCCCGATCCCGCCCAGCCCGACGATCCCCAGCAGCCTCCCCTGCAGGCCGCTGCCGAGCATGAAGTGCATCCCCCAGTTCCAGGCGCGACCGGAGCGGACCAAGCGGTCGCCCTCGACCACCCTCCGCGTCGCCGCCAGGATCAGCGCCAGCGTCAGGTCGGCGGTGGCGTCGTCGAGGACGCCGGGGGTGTTGGTGACGACCAGCCCCCGCTCCTCCGCCGCCGCCAGGTCGACGTTGTCATAGCCGACGGCGACGTTGGCGACGCAACGCAGCTGCGGCCCGGCCGCGTCGAGCAGCTCAGCATCGACCCGGTCGCCGAGCAGGGTGAGGACCGCGTCGGCGCCGGCCACCAGCTCGAGCAGGTCGTCGCGCGGGATCGCCGTCTCCCGCTCGTCGCCTCGCACCTCCCCCGCCGCGCGCAGCAGCTCGACGGCGGTCTCGGAGAGGCGGTTGGTGAGGGCGAAGATCATCTCGCGTCCGGCTTCAGCACCACCAGGCAGAGGTCGTCGCGGATCGGGCGATCGGCCCAATCGAGGATCGCCCGTTCGACCTCGTTCACCATCACCCGCGCGGCCAGGCCGGTGAGCGGGGCGAGGATCCCCGAGAGGCCTTGGAGGCCGAGCATCTGCCTGCCGCGGCGGACGTCGGTGGCGCCGTCGGTGTAGACGACCAGGCCCTCGCTGCCGGCCAGCGAGCTCTCGGTGTTCTCCAGCTCCAGCCGCTGCTCGGTTCCCAGCAGGAAGGTCGAGCCGTCGGCGGCCAGCTCGTCCAGCTGCGGCAGCCGCAGCGGCGGCGGGTGGCCGGCTCGCGCCCAGCAGACCTTGTCGTCTCCCTGGCGCAGCCGCACGCAGATCGCGCTGACCAGCTCCCGGTCGCGGCCCGGTCGCTCCGCCAGCGCCGCGTTGGTCAGCGTCAACAGCTCCGCCGGGTCGCTGGTGTTGGCAACGAAGGTGGCGAGGCGGGCCCGGATGAAGGTGGCAAGCCGGGCGGCCGCCGGACCATGGCCGACGACGTCGCCGACGATCGCGATCGCCGAGCCGTCGGGCCCGTTGGTCAGCAGGTAGAAGTCGCCGGAGACGCCGAGTTCGGAGGGGACGAAGGCGGCGCCGGCGTCGACGCCGGGCAGCTCCGGCAGGTCGGCGGGCGTCAGGGCGGCCCGGATCGCCTCCAGTTCCTCGGCCGAGTGCTCGAGCGTCCGCAGCCGCTCGCTGATCCAGCAGGCGACTGCGGCGACGACGGCGAAGAAGGCGGCCCGGATCGCCAGCGCCAGGCCGAAGTGCGGAACCGTGTGGACGAAGTGGCCGGCGACGAAGAGGACGGCGCTGGTGAGGGCGACGAGGAAGGCGCCGCGGCGACCGAACCACCAGGCGGCGAGGCAGATCGGCACCGAGTAGAAGAAGGCGATCCCCGAGGAGGCGGTGGCCGCCAGCAGCCAGGCGGCGAAGACGACGAGGATCGCGCAGACGATCCAGGCGATGCGAGCGGTTCGCGAGAGGTCCCCCGGCACGTCACGCGGACCCTATAACAGGCCAGCCCGCCTGCCGAGGACTTTTCGGCAAGCGGGCGGGGTGCAGTCCCCTGTGGGGGATCAGATGCTGCTCGGAAGCGCCGCTAGTACCACTTCCCTCGAGCGAAGCCGCCGAATGCGATCAGCCCGATCAAGGCGACGATCAGCCCGATCCAGAAGCTCCAGACGATCATCAGCACGATCCCGATGATCACGAGGATGCCTCCCAACGAGATCCCGCCGATGCCGGCTCCTCTATCTGCCCTGGTGTTCATCCGATCCTCCGTTTCGACGTTTGCATAGGACGAGTCATGCAATCCGACAGGTACCCGAAAACCGGCTTTCTCACTCCGGTTCCGGCCGCTCCTCGCCCGGCCAGGTGCCGGTCAACTTGGCGAACGAGGTGCGGCTGCCGTGGTCGACCAGGCCTTTGACGAGGCGGAAGATCGCGCCCTCGACGAGCAGCGCCGCGACCAGCTTCGGCCAGGAGAATTCCCGGTGCTCGGGCTTCGGCGGCTCCTCTTCGTCGACCAGCCCCCAGGCCTGTTCGAAGACCTTCTTGCCGAGGATTCCGGCGACAAGGCCGAGGACGATGCTGATCGGGGTGAAGACGATCTTCATTGCTGCGATTCACCGCCGTTGGAGCTGCCCGACCCTTTCGCCGCGATCGCCGCGCCGGCCGCCGCCGCGCCCGCGAGTCCCGCCGCCGCCAGCCGCTTCGGCCACTTGCGCTTCGGGTGCTCGCGCTGGTCGGCCAGCGCCCGGGCGCCCTCGCGCAAGCTTTCCGCGCCCTTGCGGAGGTTCTCCCGCGCGTACTCGTTTTCCGCCAGCTCCTTGACGTAGGTCGGGATCTGAGATGCCGTCTTCGACATCGTCTTGGTTCCTCGCATGCTCTCTCCTCCTCAGGTGGTCTTCTGGTCCTTGGGCTCGTCCCGCGGCTCCAGCTGGATCTCCTTCTCGGCCCGCGGCCGCCCTTCCTCGATCTCGGCGCTGCGCTCGCGCTCGGCGTTCATCTGGTGGCCGAAGAGGATCGCCAGGTTGGTGATCCAGAACCAGAGCAGCAGCACGACGAGGCCGGCGAGGGTGCCGTAGGTCTTGTCGTAGGAGCTGAAGTTGGAGACGTAGAAGGCGAAGAGGGCCGAGGCGATCGCCCAGACGACGATCGCGACCAGCGCCCCCGGCGTCACCCACTTGAAGCCGCGCAGCTTCACGTTCGGCGTCGTGTAGTAGAGGACGTCGACCATGAGGATGAAGATCGCCGCCATCACCGGCCACTTGGCGATGTTCCAGACGTCGACCGCGGTGCTGCTGAGGCCGATCGGGTTGGCGACGGCTTCGACCACCGGCCCGGTGAGGACGAGGCCGATCGCGAGCAGCGCCATCATCACGATCATCGCCAGGGTGACCGCGATCTGCAGCGGCCGCAGCTTCCAGAAGGGGCGGCCCTCGGGGGTCTCGTAGATGATGTTCGAGGCGCGGGTGAAGGCGCCGACGTAGCCCGAGGCCGACCACAGCGCCGCGGCGAGGCCGACCACGAAGGCGATGCCGGCCGCGCTCTGGTTTTCGACGATCGATTTGATCGGCCCTTCGAAGGTTTCGGCACCGGATTCGGGTCCGATTTCGGTGATGATTTCGGTCAGCTTCGCGGTGGTCGTCGTCGGGTCGCCGAAGATCCCGATCAGCGAGACCATCGCGATCAGCGCCGGGAACAGCGAGAGCAGGCCGTAGTAGGTGAGCGCCGCCGCCCAGTCGCTGAGGTTGTCCTCCTGGAACTCGGTCAGCGTCCGCTTGAAGGTCGAAGGGACGCCCGACTTCGGGGCCTCGCCCTCGGGCCTGTAATCGCGGCGAACGCCGTTTCCCTCCATACCGGCTACTTGCCCGTTCCCCCCGCCTCCTAATCCCGCATCGTTTCCAGAGTTTGAGCCCCTATAGGGGCCAAAAGGGTGGAAACGATCTTCAGATTTGCGGTAGTTGCTGCTCTTCGCTGAGGAGGGGGGCGAAGAGGTCGCCTTTGGCGGCGACTCGCTCGAGCACGGCGGCGTGGTCGAAGACGAGGGCCTCGCGATCCTCGGCCGCCAGCGCCGCCTCGACCTCGTCCCATTCCAGCGGCGTGGAGACCGTCGGCCGCTCTTTCGCCCGCAGCGAGTAGACGCAGACGGTGGTCTTGTGGCGGTCGTTCTGGCTCCAGTCGATGAGGACCCGGCCCGGCCGTTTCGCCTTCGACATCTGCGAGACGACGCGGTCCCCGAACTTGCGCTCGAGGGTCTCGGCGACCGCTTTGGCGAACGGCTTCGTCTCCGCGTAGGTGACCTCGCTGTTGAGCGGGACGTAGAGCTGCATTCCCTTCGAGCCGGAAGTCTTCGGGTAGCAGTTGAGCCCCAGCTGCTCGAACATCCCCCGCAGCCAGACCGCGACCTGGGCGCAGTCGAGGACGTCGGCGGGGGTGCCGGGGTCGAGGTCGAAGACGATCGAGGTCGGTCGCTCCATCTCGGCGCAGCGGGAGAGCGAGGTGTGCATCTCGATGTCAGCGAGGTTGGCGAGCCAGACCAGGGTCGCGGTGTCTTCGACCACGCAGTGGTCGATCTCTCCCTTGTGGCGGTCGCTGTAGACGCTCGCGGTCTGGACCCACTCGGGCCGGTGCTTCGGGCAGCGCTTCTCGTAGAAGTGTTTCCCCTCGACCCCTTCGGGATAGCGCTTCAGGGTCAGCGGCCGGCCGCGCAGGTGCGGCAGCAGCACCTCGCCGATCCGCGCGTACCAGTCGATCAGCTGGCCCTTGGTGAAGCCGGTCTGCGGGTAGAGCACCTTGTCGAGGTTGGAGAGTTCGAGCTCGCGGTCTTCGACCGTGACCGCGGCTTTGTTGCGCGGGCGCTTGGTCGCGGTCGCGGTCAGGGACTCGCCCTGCGGGTCGGTCGCCTGCTCGAGCACGACCTCCTCGGCGGGCTTGTCCTCGCGCAGGCCTTTGAAGGCGCCGTGGCGGACCATCCCCTCCTTCGTCATCTCCCGGAACTCGATCTCGACGACCAGCCGCGGCTCGACGAAGGTCGCGCCTTTCGGCGGCTTGGCGCCGGCGCCGAAGGGGCTCGTCTTCCGCTCCAGCGGGGCGAGGCGGGCGGCGAGGGAGGTCAGGTCCTGCGCTTTGAACCCGGTCCCGACTTTGCCCCCGTAGCGGAGGACGGGCTTGCCCCCGTCCCGCTCGAAGTAGCCGACGAGGAGCGCCCCGAGGTGGTTGCGCCGGCGCCCTTCGCCCGGCGTCCAGCCGCCGACGACCATCTCCTGCCGGGTCGTGTTTTTCACCTTCAGCCAGGTGCCGGTGCGCTTGCCAGGGCAGTAGATCGAGTCGAGGCGCTTCAGCATCACCCCCTCCAGCCCCTGCTCCTTGCTCGCCGCCAGCAGCTCCTTCGCCTGGCCGACGGCGTAGCCGGGCGTCTGCCAGCTCTCGCCGGAGAGCCCCAGCCCCTCGAGCAGCTCGCGCCGGCGCCTGTAGGGCTCGCCGGTCACGTCCTCACCGTCCAGATAAAGGAGATCGAAGACGACGTAGACGACGGGGTGGGTCTGCATCCGCCGCTTGACCACGTTCGGGTCGGTGTTGTGGATCCGCTGCTGCAGGCGCTCGAAGCTCGGCTTGCCGTTCTCGTCGAAGGCGACGATCTCGCCGTCGAGGACGGCGTCGTGGGATCCCAGCGCGCGGTGGATCCGGCGCACCTCCGGATAGGAGGCGCTGACGTCGTTGAGGTTGCGGGTCTGCAGCGTCACCCGGCCGGGCTGGCAGTAGGCGACCGCCCGCACCCCGTCCCACTTCACCTCCACCCCCCACTTGGCGTCGTCGCGGGGCAGGGTCGAGAGCTTGGCCAGCATCGGCACCACGTTCTCCGGGAACGGGTCGCGCTCGCGGGCGGGCGGGTCGATCCGGTGGATCATCCAGTCCTTCTCGGCTTTGCCGGCGCGGAAGAGCGCGTAGCGCCCCTGCAGCCGCTCCCCGTGGAACTCGACCATCACTTTCCCCGGCTCCCACTTCTCCAGCTCGTAGGTGCCGGCGTCCCAGATCTTCATCGTCCCGGCGCCGTACTCGCCCTTCGGGATCTCCCCCTCCCAGTCGAGGTACTCGAGCGGGTGGTCCTCGGTGTGGACCGCCTTGCGGTTCTCCTCCGGGGTCTCCGGGATCCCGTTCGGGATCGCCCAGGAGGCTGCGACTCCGTCGTGCTCGAGCCGCAGGTCCCAGTGCAGGCGGCGGGCGCTGTGTTCCTGGACGACGAAGCGCGGCGCGCTCTTCTTCCGGCGCCGCTTCTTCGGCGCCGGCTCGGCGGTCTTGCCGAAGTCCCGCTTGCGCTCGTACTCGGTCAGCTCGTCTTTTGCCCGCTCGGCCTTCGTCTTCGCCATAGGATCGGTGCTTGCGCTCTACCCGGCTCAGCCTCCCGATTCTCCTCCTGGTGTCCCTCGGCTGGGTCCTCGCGGGGAGCGCCTCGGCGGAGCAGCCGCGGGAACCCTTCTTCCCCGCCGCCGGCAGCCGCACTTACGACGCCTCCTCCTACGACGTCCGCCTCGCCTACCGCGGCGACGGGAGCATCCGCGCCTCGACCGCGATCAGGGCGCTGACGAGGAGGCGGCTGACCGAGTTCTCGCTCGACTTCTTCGGCCCGCGGGTGAGCGCGGTGAAGGTCAACGGCAGGCCGGCCCGGTTCAGCCGCAGCCACGGCAAGCTGCGCGTGCGCCCCGCGCGGGCGGTGGCGAAGGGGGCGGTGCTGGCGACGACGATCTCCTACGCCGGGACCCCGCCGAAGGTCACCGACCCCGACGGATCGCAGGAGGGCTGGTACCCGAGCGACGACGGGGCGCTGGCGGTCGGTGAGCCGCAGGGGACCGCGGCCTGGATCCCCTGCAACAACGTCCCGACCGACAAGGCCGAATTCAAATTCGCGGTGAGCGTGCCGGCGGGCCTCAAGGCGGTCGCCAACGGGCGCCTGCGCGGAGTGGAACGACGGGGCGGGCGGACGACCTACCGCTGGACCGAACCGGCGCCGATGCACCTACCTGGCGGTCCTCGACATCGGCCGCGGGCGGATCGTCCGGGGCAGGGCCGTGGGCGAGCCGACCTGGACGCTGGTCGACCCGCGCCTGGCCAAGGGGTCGCAGCGGGTCCTCGCGCACCTGCCCGAGGTGGCCGGCTTCGAGGCCCGGCTCTTCGGCGGCTACCCGTTCGACTCCGCCGGCTCGATCGTCGACTACGCGCCGGCGCTCGGCTACGCCCTGGAGAGCCAGAGCCGGCCGATCTACGCCTTCGCCCCGGACCTGACCACGCTCGTCCACGAGACCGCGCACCAGTGGTTCGGCGACGCGGTCGGTGTCGAGACCTGGCCGCAGATCTGGCTCAACGAGGGCTTCGCGACCTGGACCGAGTGGTACTACGCCGAGCGCCACGGCGGCCGCAGCGCCCACGCGGTCCTCGAGCGCCTGCTCAGGGTGCCGGCGAGCAACGAGGCCTTCTGGAACCCGCCGTCGGGGCGCCCGGCCAGCGCCAAGCAGCTCTTCGACCCCAGCATCTACATCCGTGGGGCGATGGCTCTGCAGGCGCTGCGGGAGAAGATTGGGACGAAGCCGATGCTGCGGCTGCTGCGGCGCTGGGTGGCCGAGCACCGCTACGGCAACGGCACCACCGCGGAGTTCACCCTGCTCGCCGAACGGGTCTCCCTGCAGGACCTCGAACGGTTCTTCCAGCGCTGGCTGTACCAGCGGGGCAAGCCGTGACGCGACCGGTCGCCTTCTAGAGGTTCGGGTGACCCGCCGCTTCCTCGTCGCCCCGGACTCGTTCAAGGGGACCTTCTCGGCGGACGAGGTCGCGGACGCCATCGCCACCGGCCTGGAAGAAGCCGGCGACGAGGCCGAGCGCTGCCCGGTCGCCGACGGCGGCGAGGGGACGATGGAGGTCCTGCTCGGCGCGCTCGGCGGCGAACGGCGGCGGGCGCAGGTCCACGACCCGCTGCGGTGGCCGCTCGAGGTGAGCTTCGGCCTGCTCGACGACGGGGCGACGGCGATCGTCGAGACCGCGCAGGCCTCGGGGTTGCCGCTGGTCGCGCCGGCGGAACGCGACGCCGAGCGCGCCGACACCTTCGGCACCGGCGAGCTGATCGCAGCGGCGGTCGAGGCGGGAGCCCAGCGGGTATTGCTCGCCGTCGGCGGCAGCGCCAGCACCGACGGCGGCACCGGCGCGATCGAGGCGCTGAGGCAGGCCGGCCTGCTGGGCAAGGTCGAGATCGAAGTCCTCTGCGACGTCACCGCCGCCTACGAGGACGCGGCCCGCCTGTTCGCGGCGCAGAAGGGAGCGCCGGACGCGGCAGCGGTCGAGCGCCTGACCGCGCGACTCGAGGCTCTGGCCGCCGAGCTACCCCGCGACCCGCGCGGCGTCCCGATGACCGGCTGCGCCGGCGGCCTCTCGGGCGGACTCTGGGCCCACGGCGCCCGCCTTCGTCCTGGCGCCGGCTTCGTCCTCGACGCGATCGAGTTCGACGCGCGCCTGGCCCGCACCGACGCGTTGATCAGCGGCGAGGGCTGCTTCGACGCGCAGAGCCTGGCGGGGAAGATCGTCGGCGAGATCGCGGGACGGTGCGGCGCCGCCGGAAAGCCGCTGCACCTGGTCGTCGGTGGGAACGCTTACGAGGGAGAACCTCCCAGGGCGATCTCTTCGATCTCGGAGGCGGGAACGCTTTCGGAGCTGCGCCGGGCCGGGCGCGAGCTGACGGAGTCTCGCTAGTGCCTACCCCGCGAGGTCCCGCCGCTCGAAGAGCCAGGCTCCGATCGCGGCGAGGGCGCAGGCGGCGAGGGTGACGCCGAGGAAGGCCCGTGGTTCGATCCCGTCCTCGATCGCGTTGCCGTAGTACCTGAAGACCGAGAGGTAGCGGACGGAGTCGAGGTCGGGGTCGAGCCGGCCGACGAGGTCGAGGACGTACATCCCGACCAGCACCCCCGCGACCGAGCCGGTGACCACGCTGGTGCGCAGGGAGAAGCCGGCGGCGACGATGCCGAGGCCGGCGAAGAGGAGGGCCAGCGGCCAGACGTTGGCGAAGCCGGCGGCGGCCCGGCCCGCGTCGAGGCCCGCCCCGGCGAGGATGCTGCCGAGGCCGGTGAGGGCGCCGGTGAGCAGGAGCACCCCGGCCAGCTCGACCGCGGTGGCGAGGAAGCCGGCAGCGACCAGGCGGCGGCGGGAGACCGGGGCCGAGAGAAGGACGTCGAGGCGGCCGGATTCGGCGGCGCCGGTGAGGCCGCTGGCTACCGCCCGCACCGCCAGGTAGCCGAGAGCCAGCGGCACGATCAGGCTCAGCATCTCCGCCTGGAGGTACTGCTCGACGTTGCTCAGCTCGCTGATCCCGAAGGCTTCCTTCAACCCCTGCGGGTAGCCCTGCACCGCCTTGGAGATCGAGCTTTCGACCGAGGGGAAGATCGCGACGATGAAGGCCGACATCAGGCCGAGCGGGACGCCCCAGGCCCAGAGGGAGCGGCGGCGGTCGTGGAGGTGGGCGGCGACGAGCGACCCCAGCTGCCGGCTCACCCCGCCTCTCCCTCGTGGTAGTAGCCGAGGAAGACCTCCTCGAGCGAGGGGTGGGTCGCCTCGAGGTCGACGACGTGGTGGCCGGCCAGCTCGCGGACGACGGCGTCGAGGTCGCCGGCGGCGCTGAAGCTGACGCGGCCGTCGGCGACCTGGAGGTCGGAGACGCCGGGGAGGGAGCGCAGGCGCTCGGCGCCCGCCGGGTCGGCGAGCTCGACGGTGAAGCGGCGGCGCGCCTTTCCCAGCAAGTCCTCCATCCGCTCGACCGCGATCAGGCGGCCGCCGCGGACGATCCCGACCCGGTCGCAGACCCGCTGCACCTCGTCGAGCTCGTGCGAGGAGAGGAAGACGGCGCAGCCGCGGTCGCGTTCCTCGGCGACCAGGGCCAGGAACTCCTCCTGCATCAGCGGGTCGAGGCCGCCGGTCGGCTCGTCGAGGATCAGCAGCTCGGGCCGGTGGAAGGTGGCGAGGATCAGCCCGACCTTCTGGCGGTTGCCGCGCGAGAGCTGGCCGAGCGGGCGGTCGAGGTCGGCGCGGAAGCGCGCCGCCAGCTCCTCGGCGCGGGCGGTCCCGTCGATCCCCCGCAGCCGCGACAACAGGTGCAGCGCTTGGCGGCCGGGCGTGTCGCGCCCGAAGCCGAAGTCCCCGGGGAGGTTGCCGAGCCGCGCCCGGATCGCGACGCTCTCGCGCCGGCTGTCGAGGCCGAAGATCCGCGCCGAGCCCGCCGTCGGGTGGATCAGGTCGAGCAGCGTCCGGATCGTCGTCGTCTTCCCCGCTCCGTTCGGCCCGAGGAACCCGAACACCTCCCCCGGCCGCACGGCAAAGCTGACGTCCTCGATCCCGCGGTGGCGCCCGTAGCGCTTGGTCAGTCCCTCGGTCTCGATTGCCGGAATCTCGGTCACGCCGAAATTATCCGACCGCCCCCGGCGCCCGCGCCCCCCGCAGGGCCGCAGCCACGTCCCCGGCCACCGCCTCCGGTGCCAGCTGCAGCTGCTGTTCGCTGAAGTGGTGGACCGAGTAGCCGAGCCGCCGCAGCCGCAGGTCCCGTTCGCGGTCGTTCTCGAACGCCACGGTCCCGCCGTGGGTCGCGTAGCTGTCAGTTTCGACGACGAGGCGCGCCGAGCGCCAGAGGAAGTCGACGGTCATCCCGTCGATGAGGACGTTGACCTCCGGCAGCGGCAACCCGTAGCGCCGGCAGAGTCGCAGGAAGTACCGCTCCAACTCGCTCCGCGTGCGATCGGTCTTGATCTCCCCCAATCCCAAGCCGAGGAACTCGGCCTCGCGAATCGCCCGCCGCACGAGATAAGGCGCCAGCGTCGCCCGAATATCCCGAAGCGTCCGCGCCACCGTCGTCACCGGTATGCGATCGCGCACGGTCCTCCAGGGGGTAAGGCGCTTTAGTGAACCCATGGTTGACCAAGGCGCCTCGCCCAGAGTGGCGCAGCGGTGGATGCGGATGCCTCGCTGGCGCTTACGGCCGTTTTGCGTCGGGACGGTGACATCGACAGGCCCTTCGAGCGGCCGCAGCAAGCCCCAATGGACGGCAGCGGCGCCATGGCTCAGTGCGGCGCCCGGACCACAAGCGAGCACGGCTGCCATCCATCTCGCCTCTTCACTAGGCGCCCGGTGACCTACTGCATAAATGCCGCGATGAATTCGATGAAGGCGGCCGACACGGGCGCGCTTGGCGATCGCGCTCTTCGTCAATCCCAACTCGACGAGCTGCGCCGTCGTCACGATCCCATGCTGCTCGCTCGCGATGCGCGCTATCTCCCAATCGACCGAGGCGCTTTGGTGAACCACGAGGACACTAAGGCGCCTCGGCCCCTTGGTTCTCCCCCCTTAACTGCTGAGGACGGCCTCTAAGGCCGCTAGTTGCGACTCGATGCCGGCGGTTACGCCGTCGCAGAGTTCGTGGACTCCCGGGTCGGCAATGCGGTAGAGGGAGCTGGTGCCGCGCTTGCGGCGGGCGACGAAGCCCTCGGCGTGGAGGGCCGAGAGGTGCTTGGAGACGTTCTGCTGGGAGGCGCCGAGGGCGTCGGCGATCTCCCCTACCGACGCCTCCTCATGGGTGCGCAGGTGGTCGAGGATCCGCAGCCGCGTCGGGTCGGCCAGGGCGCGGAAGCGGCGCGCGACCAGCTCCGCCGCGTCGGGGTTGAGGGGAGCGCCTTTTTTGCCAGGCCGTGCCATCCGTGTTATTGTACCTTTTACAACTGTAAAGTTGTGAACTTGTAAACGGTAGAAGGAGGAGCTGTGACTGCCCGCACCGTAGCGCCCCGCCCACTCGGACCGATCGGCCGCCTGGGACGCCTCGCCGCCACCAATCGCCGCGCGGTCTTCGCCGCCTGGGCACTGCTCGCCGTCGGTCTCGGCTTCCTCGCCCCCCGCGTCGAGACCGCCCTCTCCGGCGCCGGCTGGGAAGCGACCGGCTCGGAGTCGGTCGCGGTGCGCAAGCAGGTCGACGCGGGCTTCGGCGGCGCCGGCGCCTACGGGCTGCAGGTCGCCGTCCACTCGCAGCGTCTGACCGTCGCCGACCCGGCCTTCCGGCGCTCCCTGCGCCGCGTCGAGCGCACCCTCGCCGCCGACGGCGCCGTCGGCCGGGTCGTGCCGCCCGCGCCCGGCGTCTCGATCTCCCGTGACGGCCACACCGCCGTCGTCCGCGCCACCGCCGCCGCCGACCCGAACGGGATGGTCGCCGCCGCGACCGACCTCAAGGGGCCTCTGGCCGCCGCAACCGCGCCCGGGGTCGAAGCCAACCTCACCGGCGCCGCCGGCATGTGGTCGGACTTCAACGAAGCCAACAAAGCGGCGATGCTGAAGTCCGAGCTCTTCTCCTGGCCCGTCACCCTGGCGATCCTCGCGCTCGCCTTCGGCTCCCTGGTCGCCGCCGGCCTGCCGCTGATGCTGACGATCGCCGGCCTCGTCCTCTCCGCCGGGGTCCTCTACCTCGGGACCCTGCTCTCGCCGATCTCGATCTGGGCGATGAACTTCGCGCTGATGTTCGCCCTAGCGCTCGGCATCGACTACGCGCTCTTCGTCGTCATGCGCTTCCGCGGCGCCCTCTTCGGCCAAGGCCTCCCGCCCGAGGACGCCGTCGCCACGACGATGGACACCGCCGGCAAGGCGGTCCTCTTCTCCGGCCTCACCGTGATCGTCTCCCTCGCCGCGGTGATGCTGGTTCCCAGTCCGGCCTTCCGCTCGGTCTCGCTCGGGATCATGATCTCCGTCCTCTTCGTCCTCGCCGCGACCCTGACCCTGCTGCCGGCGGTGCTGGCCAAGCTCGGCCCGCGGGTCGACAGGCTCGCCCTCCCCTGGGCGCACTCCGGCGAGCATCGCTCGCCCCGCTTCGCCCGCTGGGGCGAGCTGCTGTGGCGCCGGCCGCTGCTGTTCGGCGGCCTCGGGCTGGCGGCCCTCGTCCTCCTCGCGATGCCGCTCCTCGGCGCCCGCACCGCGATGCCGTCGATCAAGGTCGTGCCGCCCGGCGACCACTCGCGGGTCGGCTTCGAACAGCTGAGCGAGGCCTTCGGCCTCGGCGCCCCCGGCCTGCTGCAGGTGACCGCGCCGCGGGACGAGGCGAAGCGCGTCGCCGCGCAGCTGCAGGGCGACAGCGGGATCGCGATGGCGCTGCCGCCCCAGAGCGGGCGCGGCGACCTCTCCCTGGTCGAAGCGATCCCGACCGCGCCGCCGGCCACCGTCGCCTTCGACCGCACCCTCGACCGCCTCCGCGCCGAGCTGCCCCCGGCCGCCCTGGTCGGCGGCCCCGCGGCCGAGAACCGCGACCTCGAGGCGGCGCTGGCGGCGAAGACCCCGCTGGTGATCGGCGTCGTCCTCGGCCTCGGTTTCCTGCTCCTGCTGGTCGCCTTCCAGGCGCCGCTGATCGCCGCCCTCGGCGTCCTCACCAACCTGCTCTCGACCGCCGCCGCCTTCGGCGTCGCCACGCTGGTCTTCCAGGACGGCAACCTCAGCGGCCTCCTCGGCTTCGAAGCGCAGGGCTTCCTCGACGCCTGGGCCCCGGTCTTCTTCTTCGCGATGGTCTTCGCGATCGCGATGGACTACACCGTCTTCCTCCTCTCCTCCGCCCGCGAGCACTGGGAGGCGACCGGCGACGCCAAGACCGCGATGGTCGGCGGCCTCGCCCACTCCGGCCGCGTCATCCTCGCCGCCGGCGGGGTGATGGTCGCCGTCTTCTTCACCTTCGCCCTCTCCGGCCCGCTGCCGCCGAAGGAAATGGGCGCGATCCTCGGCATCGCCGTCCTCCTCGACGCTTTTCTCGTCCGCCTCCTGCTCCTGCCCGTCCTCCTGCGCCTGACCGGCCCGACCGCCTGGTGGCTACCGCGCTGGCTGGACCGCCTACTGCCGAACGTGCGGTTTGGCCACGGCGCAGGTTTGGACCGTGCGGCTGGTGATCTTCTCCCCGTCGACGAAGGTGGAGGTATTCCTCATTTCGAACCTCCCGTTCCCGCAGGTGGCGCGGAGGAACCGCTTCCCGATCCGCAATGAGTAGCCGAAGATCGAACCGGAGCCGCCAGCGATTTTCGACACCTCGGCGGATGCCCGCCAGCCGAAGCGCTCGTCGCCGATCTTGCGGATCGTGATCGGGATTATCAGCTCTGAGGGGGTGGGCACCGTCAAGGTGGCGAGGGCCAAGAGCCGCCACCCATCGTCACTCCGACCGCCGTTGTAGAGGTGCAGCTTGCCCGCGGCCCACAGCAGCGCCGATTCCGGGAAGGCAATCTCGACGGTGAGCTTGCCGCTCCCGAGGAGAGCGTCGCGGCATTGCTCCTCGATCCCGACGCGGCC